>Ga0182238_1000024_pt1 | contig 73354 bp, 67 predicted proteins | sample hydfrates6_PW_90_FD_132439 | JGI IMG/M metagenome (GOLD analysis project Ga0182238, IMG submission 132439) | Subsurface microbial communities from deep shales in Texas, USA - hydraulic fracturing test 6_PW_90 | ecosystem: Environmental > Aquatic > Deep subsurface > Shale gas/oil reservoir >... | reverse complement strand
CTTCTTTCTTGACGGGGTGCCCGCATGGGCCGAGGGCATCGGCGAACGGCTGACAAAAGCCGAAACCGACCTTTCCGGGACCTACCTGCTTGTCGCCAACCCCGGTATTCACGTGAATACCGGCTGGGCCTACGGAGAATGGGACCGCACCTGCCTGCCTGCGAAAAGGAAAACCGGCCAGCCCTTGACAAGCGCAAATGACGATAATAAGAACTCGACTCCCGCGGCGCACCTCATTGTCGCCAACGACTTTGAGGAGCCGGTTTTCCGGGCGCATCCAGCTATCCGGAAAATCAAGGAATTATTCTTTCGCGAGGGTGCCCGCGCGGCAGCCATGAGTGGTTCGGGTTCCAGCGTATTCGCACTTTTCCGAACCGAGAAAGCCATGAAACGGGCGGCAGAACTCGCCCGGGCCAAGGGCTGCGGCGTGTGGGAAAACATGCTCTGATCAATACTGGGGTGTAGCCAAGTTGGCAAGGCAACGGGTTTTGGTCCCGTCATTCGCAGGTTCGAGTCCTGCCATCCCAGCCATAATTTCTTTCAGGGGGCGAAAGTCCATGCACGGCGAATTGAAAATCATCAGCGGATCCGCCAACACCAAGCTTGCAGAGGCCATCTGCGAGCATCTCGGCTGCAAGCTGTCTCCCGCACTGCGGGAAACCTTCAGCGACGGTGAGATCCGCATCGAAATCGGGGAAAACGTCCGCGGCGACGACGTGTTCGTTGTCCAGCCCATCTGCTCCCCGGTCAACTACCACCTCATGGAACTCTGCCTGATGCTCGACGCGCTCAAGCGCGCCAGCGCCTCCCGGGTCACCGCGGTGGTTCCCTACTACGGGTACTCCCGTCAGGACCGCAAGGTCGTCCCCCGCGCCCCCATCAGTGCCAAGCTGGTGGCGGACATCCTTTCCACCGCAGGCATGCAGCGCCTCGTGACCGTTGACCTGCACGCAGGTCAGATTCAGGGCTTCTTCAACTGCCCGGTGGACAATCTTTACGCCGCACCGGTTCTGCTTGAGCACCTCAAGGAGATGGACGAGGACTTCGTCATCATCTCTCCGGATGCCGGCGGAGTGGAGCGCGCCCGCGCCTACGCCAAACGCCTCGGCGCATCGCTGGCCATCGTGGACAAGCGCCGCGACGCGCCCAACCAGGCTCAGGCCATGCACATCATCGGCGACGTCACCGACAAGGTGGCCGTGGTCATCGATGACATGATCGACACCGCCGGCACCATGTGTGCGGCCGCCAACGTCCTGCGCGAGAACGGCGCCAAGGACGTCATGGCCTGCGTGACCCATCCGGTCCTTTCGGGCCCGGCCATCCAGCGCCTTGAGGAGTCCGTCTTCTCTCAGGTGGTCGTCACCGACACCATTCCGCTGGACGAAACCAAGAAGCAGTGCAGCAAGATCAAGCAGCTTTCCGTTGCCAGCCTGCTCGCCAAAGCCATCAACAACGTTCATACCGAATCGTCGGTGAGCGTTCTTTTCGTATAACTACGGCCCTTAGGGCCGCGCCCGTCCGTCCATGGGGGACGGCCACGGCGTACTGAAGGAGAAACTAAATGTCCGATCGCATCACCGTCAAAGTTTTCGAGCGCAAGGAAACCGGCAAGGGACCCAACCGCCGTCTGCGCAGCAGCGGCTTCGTTCCCGGCGTCTTCTACAACCAGAAGGGCGTCAACATCCCGGTGAAGGTTCCCTACGCTCCGCTGCAGAAGGCCTACGCAAAGCTGCGCAACACCCAGCTGCTGGACCTCGAACTGGAGCGCGACGGCAAGGTCGAAAAGATCACTTCGCTCATCTGGCGCATGAAATACGATCCGGTCAAACCGCTGCCCATTCACGTTGACTTCTTCGGCGTGGACATGGAAAAGCCCCTCAAGGTCACCGTGCCCTTCAAGCTCGAAGGTACCGCCAAGGGCGTCAAGGCCGGTGGTCGTCTGGAACAGTACCGCGAACAGTGCGAAATCATCGCCCTGCCCGGCGACATTCCCGTCAGCATCCCCATCGACATCACCAAGCTGGGCATCAATGCTCGCGTCCACATCGAAGACGTGCCCATGCCCGAAGGCGTCAGCCCGCAGTTTGACGATAACTTCGCCATTCTGACCATCCTCGCCAAGGGCGCCGCAAGCGGCGTTGAGGACGAGCTGGAAGAACTCGACGCCGAACAGGAAGAGAGTGAAGAGGAAGCCGGCGAAGAGGCCTCCGAATAACCCTTCCCAGCCGAAACCATACGGCCCCGGATCGTTGATGCGGTCCGGGGCCTTTTTTGATAGGCAGACCACATGGATTCCGACACGCTCATCGTCGGGCTCGGCAACCCGGGTCCGAAATACGAACATACCCGCCATAACTTCGGCTTCATGGTTGTGGACGCCCTGCTTGCGCTTGGTGAGACACGCAAAAGCATGCGCCTGAAAAAACTCGACGAGTCCGGCGACTACGAGCTCTGGAAAGCCGCTTACGGCGGCAAACCGTGCTTTTTCTGCAAGCCGATGACCTACATGAACCTCTCCGGCAAGGCTGTTGGCCGAATCTGCGGGCGTCACGGCATAAGCGCCGAGAACGTCGTGGTCATGCACGACGAGCTGGACCTGCCGCTTGGTCGCATCAAGCTCAAAAAGGGCGGTGGCAACAACGGCCACAACGGACTGGAAGATATTCAGCACCGTCTGAACACTCCCGATTTCTGGCGCATCAGGCTCGGCATCGGCCGCCCACCATCCGAACGTCCGGATGTCAGCGGCTGGGTTCTGGACGATTTTCCGCAGGAAAGCGCAGAAACCGTGGATGAGACCGTGAAAGCCACCCTCAAGGGGCTGGATCTGTACCTGCGCCGGGGACACGGCATGGCTCAGCAATTCCTGCATCGATTCCGGCCTGATAGCGAATCCGACAATGAGGCCATGGACTCCGGGCGGCAAATGGGGTAAAGTGTACTTTGCCGCTTCCGGCAGAGAGCAACCAAGGAGTCCCCTTCCAGTGTTCAAGTTAAATGACTTGGTCGTATATCCTTCCCAAGGTGTTGGAAAGGTAGAGCGTATCGAAACGCAGGAAATCGGCGGTGCTACCGCCGAGTTATATATCGTTCGCATCCTGAGCAACAACGTCACGCTCATGGTGCCTGTCATCAATGCAGAGAACGTCGGTCTCCGGGCCGTCAGCAGTCTGCGTGTGGGACAGGAGATCTTCGAATCTCTCAAGGACCGCTCCGAATTCACGGGATACACCGGCCAGAACTGGAACAGACGCTACCGCGAGTACTCCGAAAAACTCAAGAGCGGCGACCTCGAAGACGTGGCTTACGTCCTCAAGGAGCTGTTCCTCATCGGCCGTGACAAGGAACTTTCCTTTGGTGAGCGCAGACTTCTTGAACAGGCCATGGGGCTGGTTTCCATGGAGCTGGCTTATTCGCTCGACCGCGATCAGGAAGAGATCAAGGACGACATTCACGAGATGTTCGCCGATGTCATTCGAACGGATGACGAAAATGACGAAGAGCCTTCGTAAACGACTTGTCATCCGGTACGCTTTCGGGTAGGTGCACAGAAGACCTCTGCATCGGCAGGCGTTAATTCGCCGACAGGTGCTCGCTGGCAACGCAACTCCCCCTTGAAGAAGACACAGGAGACACGTCCCACCGACCCGGTCCCCCGCCGATGACAATCCGGCCGGTTTTCCGGCCCCTCCGATAGATACACGCTCTTGCAGACACCCCCGCCTCAGCGGGGTCGAGATACAATGATGCAGGCATGCAGCTGTCAGCCTCAGGTTGGCAGAACTGTTTTCTTACACGCAACGCCAGTAGACCATGACAGTTAAGAAAAAAAACGCTCCCAAAAAAGAACAGGGCACCGGCGAGAAAATGAATCTCACCGAACTCAAGCGCAGCTCCATGCCCGATCTCATGGATCTTGCGCAGCAGTACAACGTCGAAAACCCCAGCGGCATGCGCAAGCAGGAGCTCATCTTTGCTCTGTTGCAGCAGTGCGCCTCACGCAACGGGCAGCTTTTCGGCGGCGGCGTGCTGGAGGTGTTGCCGGACGGCTTCGGCTTCCTGCGCTCGCCCATGTACAGCTACATGCCCGGACCGGACGACATCTACGTCTCCCCCTCCCAGATACGACGCTTCGGCCTGAGAAAAGGGGATGTGGTAGCCGGGCAGATTCGCCCGCCCAAGGAAGGGGAACGATATTTCGCCCTGCTACGGGTCAGCGAAATCGGCTTTGAGAAACCGGAAAAATCCAAAAACCTCGTCCTCTTCGACAACCTGACCCCCCTCTTCCCCGAAGAAATGCTCCGCATGGAGAACGGGGACAAGAATTACACCTCCCGCATCATCGATCTTCTGGCTCCTATCGGAAAAGGGCAACGCGGCCTGCTCGTGGCACCGCCCCGCACCGGTAAGACCGTCATGCTTCAGTCCATCGCCAATTCCATCAACGCCAACCACCCCGAGGTGGACCTCATCGTGCTGCTCATCGACGAGCGGCCCGAGGAAGTGACCGACATGCAGCGCACGGTCAACGCCGAAGTGGTCAGCTCCACCTTCGACGAGCCGCCGAGCCGTCACGTGCAGGTGGCCGAGATGGTGCTCTCCAAGGCCAAGCGCCTCGTGGAGCGCAAGCGCGACGTAGTGGTCCTTCTGGACTCCATCACCCGACTCGGACGCGCCTACAACGCCGTGACCCCGTCCTCGGGACGCGTCCTTTCCGGCGGTATCGACGCCAACGCCCTGCAGCGCCCCAAGCGCTTCTTTGGCGCGGCGCGCAACATCGAGGAAGGCGGCTCCCTGACCATCATCGCCACCGCACTCATCGACACCGGCTCCCGCATGGACGAAGTTATTTTCGAAGAGTTCAAGGGCACCGGCAACATGGAAATCTATCTGGACCGCCATCTGGCCCAGAAGCGCGTGTTCCCGGCCATCGACATCAGCCGCTCCGGCACCCGCAAGGAAGAGCTGCTGCTTACGCAGGAAGTGCTCAACCGTGTCTGGATTCTCAGAAAGCTCATGTCTCCCATGAACTCCATTGACGCCATGGAATTCCTCATCGACAAGATGAAAGGCTCCAAGAGCAATAAAGATTTCATGGACATGATGAACCGGTAGCCTCGCGGCGACACCCGACGAAACCAAAAGGATACGAGGCAGCCTCGTATCCTTTTTTCTTTGTGGCTTGCCCGAGGTTGCCCGGATGCTTACAGTGATGCAGAAACTCACGGAGAGACCATGAAAAAAACGGTCACCATAATAACGCTGCTCGCGATGCTGCTCACTCCGGCCCGGGCATTCGCCCTTTTCGGTGAAACCCTGACCATATCCAAGGAAAAAGAGATCGGACGGGAATTCGACCAGAAGATCCACAACGAGATGCACGTCCTCGACGATCCCGCGGTCACCGATTTCGTGGAGAACATCGTCAACCGCATCGTCGAAGCCAAGGATCCAATCCCGTTCAAGATCAAGAGCCGAGTGATCCGCAATCCGTCCCTGAACGCCTTCGCCATTCCGGGCGGCTACATCTACACGTTCACCGGACTCATCGAAAGCGTGTCCACCGAATCGGAACTCGCCGCGGTCATCTCGCACGAACTTGCGCACGTCTCCCAGCGACACATCGCGGGCAGACTGGAAAAAGCCAGCAAGGTCGGCGCACTGAGCATGGCCGGGATGCTCGCAGGAGTTTTCCTCGGCGTGGCCGGCGGCGGAGACACTTCCGGCAAGCTCGCGCAGGGACTCATGGTGGGGTCTCAGGCTGCCGGAACCGCGGCCATGCTCACCTACTCCCAGCAGGACGAACGTGACGCCGACCACGTGGGCCTCACCTCGCTGGTCAAGGCCGGGTACAACCCCGAGGGGATGCCCGCTACCTTCAAGACCATGCTCAAGAAGCAGTGGTACGCATCGCCGGGCGAAAACGGCATCCCGCCGTACCTCTCCACCCACCCCGGCCTGTCCGAGCGCATCGGCTACCTGCAGGACCGCATCCAACGGCTACCAGCCGATTTTCAGAACCGACAGGATGACAACAAGGACCTGCACCGGGTGCAGGCTCTGCTGCACGGCAAATACGACCCCGTGACCGTTGCGCTGGGTCACTTCAAGGACACGCCCGAAGACCAGTACACCGCGCTCGACTGGATGAGCTACGGACTGGTGCTCGAACGCGCCAGCAAGCCCCGCGAAGCACGGGAAGCCATGGATCGCGCCCTTGCGCTTGATTCTTCCGACCCGTTGCTGCTTCGCGAAACCGGCGCGTTCATGACCCGCAAGGGCGATCTGGACAAGGCCGCATCCCTGCTCCAGAAAGCAATGTTCCGCGCGCCGACCGACCCGGTGATCCTGCTCCGACTCGGACAACTGCAGCTGCAGCGCAAGAATTTCCAGCAGGCCGAAGAGCTTCTGCGAAAAGCTATCGACGCCATGCCCCGAAACGCCGAGGCGCACAGCTCCCTCGGACGCACGCTCGGCGAATCCGGCGACCTGTTCGGCGGACACCTCCAGCTGGGCTGGGGTTTCGTCTATTCCAAGCAGATGCGCAAGGCCCGCATCCACGCGGACAAAGCGCAGCAGCTCGCCAAGACCGAGGAACAAAAGAAGAAAGCCGCCGAGCTGAAGAAGGCGCTGTAACCAATATGCCAGATGACGCGGCTTCCGGCAGCCGCAGGGCACATACGAACCTTGAAGCCGGACGGGAATTGCGGTAGCAATACCCCCCTAAATCGCTCCGTGGAAAGGACCATGATAGTCGCAAAGACAATTGAAGAAATACAAGACGCCGTACAGGGCGCCAGCGTGACCATTGGCAACTTCGACGGCGTCCATCTCGGACACCAGAAGCTGATCGGCCTCACCTGCGACAAAGCGCAGCAGAACGACCTCACAAGCGTGGTCGTCACCTTCGACCCGCACCCGCTCCGAGTGCTTACGGGCCGCAAGACGCCGCCTTTCATCACCCTCATCGACCAGAAGCTCCGCCTCATCTCCCAGTACGGGCCGCAGGTGGCGCTGGTGCTGGAATTCACTCGCGAGCTCGCCGCGCTTTCGCCCGAGCAGTTCGTAAAGCGCTTCCTCGTGGACGGCCTCGGCATGAAAGAGCTGGTGATCGGCCACGACTACCATATGGGCAAAGGCCGTTCCGGCAACTACGGCACCCTCTCGCAAATCGGGGAGGACATGGGCTTCAACGTGGAACGACTCGACCCGGTGACCTACGACGGCGCCGTGGTCAGCTCCACACGCATTCGCGACCTGGTGCACGCCGGGGACGTATGGGACGCCATGCCCCTGCTCGGCCGATTCTATCAGGTGGAAGGCGAAGTGGTGCACGGCATGAAGCGCGGCGGCAAGCTGCTGGGATTCCCCACCGCCAACCTCAAACTGGTGGACGAACTGTTTCCTAAGCCCGGCGTCTACGCCATCTGGGTGGAAGTGGACGGTGAAGTGCACCGCGGCGTGGCCAACATCGGCAAGAACCCGACGTTCGGCAACGACGCCCTGTCGGTGGAGGCCCACCTGCTGGATTACGCATCCGACCTGTACGGACGCAACATCCGCGTCCACTTCGTCCAGCGCATCCGCGACGAAAAGAAATTCAACGGCATCGACGAGCTCAAGGCCCGCATCACCCGCGACGTGGAGATCGGCAGACAGATCCTCGCCGAACCCGAAGCCGCCATCAGACTGACCCGCGCCAACATCGAAAAGGCGGCGAAATAAGGCTATGAAAGCCCTCTCCTTCATCTTTGATTACTGGCGAGATTTCGTCAAAGCGTACAGACACATAGCCTCGTTCCGCTGGCTCGTCATGGGCTGTGTCGTGGGCGTGTTTTCCGGCCTGGTGGCGGTGCTGTTCTTCGGTGCCATCGAACTGGGTAAATTTCTTATTCAGGCCAAACTGGCCGGAATCATCTCCCCGCACCCTGCGGGCGAACAGCTCTTCCATGCCCACGCGGAAGAAATTCGCGGCTGGGTCATCCCCATCGCCACCACCGCGACTGGGCTGCTCACGGGCTGGCTGGTGAGCCGATTCATTCCGGATACCGTTACCGGAGGCACCGACGGAACCGACGCGACCATCAACGCATTTCACAACAAGGGCGGCTTCATTCGCCCGCTCGTGCCCATCATCAAAGGGTTCACCTCGATCCTGACCATCGCGTCCGGCGGCAGCGCGGGCCGGGAAGGGCCCATCACACAGATCGGCGCGGGCATCGGTTGCTGGATTTCGGAGCGGCTTCACTTTTCCGCCAAGGAACGCCGCCTGCTTCTGCTGGCCGGCGCCGCGGGCGGCCTCGGAGCCGTCTTCCGCGCCCCGCTTGGCGGCGCACTCACCGCCATCGAGGTCATCTACCGCGAGGACTTCGAGGCCGAGGCCATCCTGCCTTCGGTCATGAGTTCCGTCGTGGCCTATTCCATCTTCACGTTCTTCTACGGGACCGAACCCATTTTCGGCATCCCGCGCTTCGAATTCAGCGACCCGCGCGAACTCATCTTCTACACCATTCTCGCTTTCGTCTGCGCCGGGTCCGGCTGGCTGTACGTGAAGACTTTCTACACCATCAAATACAAAATTTTCCTACCCCTTACGGACAAGATGGGCCTCATGTGGGCCACGGGCCTCGGCGGGCTGGCCATGGGTCTGCTCGGCTGGGCATACCCCGAAGTGCTCTCCGGCGGCTACGGCTGGCTGGAGCTGGCCATCCTCGGCCAGATGCCGCTGATGGCCATGTGCGCCATCATCATCGGCAAGACCTTCGCCACCTCCCTGACCATCGGTTCCGGCATGTCCGGCGGCATGTTCGCGCCCGCGCTGTTCGTGGGCGGCATGTCCGGCGGTCTGGTCGGCAAGATCGGCAACCAGCTCTTCCCGCAGATCGTGACCCAGCCGGGGGCCTACATCCTCGTCGGCATGGCGGCGTTCTTTGCGGGCGTGGCCAATGCGCCCATCGGACCGCTGATCATGGTCACCGAGCTGACACAGGGTTACGGACTGCTCGCTCCGCTCATGCTCGCGTCCGCGCTGTGCATCGTGCTTGGCCGCACCTACTCGCTCTACGAGCACCAGGTGGAGAACAAGTTCGACTCGCCGGCGCACCTCGGCGACACCACCATCAACGTGCTGGAACAGCTCAAGGTCAAGGACTTCTTCCGCCCCGAGCGAGTGACCATCCTTGAGGAAGCCACCACGCTCAAGGCGCTGACGGACATCATCGCCAACACCAACCAGCTCTTTTTCCCGGTACGAAACGACGAGGGCAAGTTCACCGGCATGCTCTCGATTCACAACGTGCGCAACTGGATGTTCGAGGAAGACCTGTTCGAGCTAGTGGTGGTGCGTGATCTGGCAACCCGGCCCGCTTACGTGCGCGCGGACTACGACCTGTATCAAGCCCTGCTGCGCTTCGTGGACACCGACTACGGCCAGATTCCCGTGCTCAAGGAAGACTCCGAGGACGAGATCATCGGGCTCATCAATCGAGAAGACGTCTTCAACGCCTACGCCAAGGCCATCAAGGAGCTTCGCCCGGAAGAGGAGAAGCACCCGGCCTAAGAGGAATCGCGATGCTAGTTCCTAAATTCGTGACGCCGTCATATTGCGGGCCGCTCCTTCTGACCCTCGTGGTCTGCGTCCTGCTGTGCGCGGTCCCGGCGACGGCGCAGGAAATCGGCATCGTGGACCAGCCGAGCCTGACGCTCGACTCTCTGGAAGGTGAGAATGAGAAGGAACTCTCCATAGGCACCGCCTTTTCCCTTATCCCGTCATCCGAGCTTTCCGGCTCGGGCGGGGACGTGAGAGCCCTGCGCACCGACGTCAACCTGCATTACTCCATCTTCTCGCTGGCCTACGGATATTCTTCGTATGACTGGAGTTCCGGCACCTCCATGGGCCCCGACGGCGGCAGCTCCAACCCATGGAACTCCCTGCACGACGTGACGCTTCAGGCGAGAGTGCTCAAGGGCAGCTACAACGACCGCTGGCATTACTGGGTCAACGCCGAAGCGACTGCGGCCTTCGAAGAAATCTTCCCCGGCGCACTTGGCGCGGGTTTCAGCGGCGAGTTGGCCTATGATGTATGGGAGGGCTGGATGATCGGCGGCCTCATGCGGCTGACCGCTTTGAATCCCCTGAATCAGGACCTCTTCGCCGACGGCGAACTCGGTGTGGCCGTACACGTTTCGCAAAAACACGTAAGACAGGCGCTGATCGCGCTCGGACTCGTGGAAGAAAAAGAAAGCACCAAGGACCGGTACGCCCTGCGCTTCGCATACTCCGCCATGGACCGCACCTACCGGCTCTCACCCCACAGCGACTTCGTTCGCAATGGCTACGTGGGCATCAGACGCTCCAAGCTTGCCGCCTATCTCGATCTGGACCTCGACGGCGGGTTCCACATGATCCTCGGCCCTGAGTACCACTTCAATCGCCAGTACGCTGTCTACGGCAGCACCGGCAGCCGCCGCTCCACGACCGATATCGCCAGCTCCGGCGGCGGATACATCGGCCTGAACTGGACCTACTGAATCCGACGCTCCCCCCTTGCCAAGCGCGTCCGAGGTCTTATGTAAATCGAATCATGACCCAATGGACCTTCGGCAACGCCACCCTTCATATCGTTCAGGGCGACCTGACCCAAATGGAAACCGATGCCGTGGTCAACGCTGCCAACTCCCGCCTCGCGGGCGGTGGCGGCGTGGACGGGGCCATCCACCGGGCAGCAGGCCATCAGCGGCTCCAGCGCGCCTGCCGGGAAATCATCGAGGAAATCGGCGAACTGCCCACCGGACAGGCCGTGGTAACCCCCGGTTTCTCGCTTCCGGCCAAATACATCATTCACACCGTTGGTCCCATCTGGCGCGGCGGTTCCGAAAACGAACCGCAACTACTGGCCGACGCATACGACAACAGCCTTCGCAAAGCGACTGAACACGGCATCAAAACCGTGGCCTTCCCAGCCATATCCTGCGGCGTTTACGGTTTTCCGCTGGACCGCGCCGCAAAAATCGCTCTTTCCCGCCTCGCCGACGGCCTCCGACAGGGGCTGGTTCGCGAGGCTTTCATGGTCCTGCGCGGCGAAGCATCATACAAAACATGGCTCGACGCGGCACGCGACGCACTCAGCTAGACACTCAACGAGGATACAATGGAACTCAAAGGAACCACCATCATTGCGGTCAAGGACGACAAGGGAACCGCCGTCGCAGGCGACGGACAGGTCACCTTCGGACAGGCCATCTGCATGAAGCACGGTGCCCGCAAGGTGCGCAAGCTTTACAAGGACAAGGTCTCCGTGGGCTTTGCCGGCGCCACCGCCGACGCCTTCACCCTGTGCGAACGTTTCGAACAGAAGCTGGAGACCTTTTCCGGCAACCTGACCCGCGCCGCCGTGGAACTCGCCAAGGACTGGCGCACCGACAAGTACCTGCGCAAGCTCGAAGCCATGCTGCTCGCTGCCGACGCGGAGCACATCCTGATCATTTCGGGCAATGGCGACGTCATCGAGCCGGACGAAGGCATCGCGGCCATCGGCTCCGGAGGCGCATACGCCCTCTCCGCCGGTCGCGCCCTCAAGGACAACACTGACCTGTGCGCCCGCGACATCGCCGAGAAGGCCATGAAAATCGCGGCCTCGGTCTGCGTGTACACCAACGAAAACATCACCATCGAGACACAGGAAAAATAGATGAGCAACCTCACGCCCCGCGAAATAGTCACCGAACTGGACAAATACATCATCGGGCAGGACGCGGCCAAGAGGATGGTCGCCGTGGCCATGCGCAATCGCTGGCGCAGACAGCAGCTCGATCCGGAACTGCGCGAGGAGATCGCGCCCAAGAACATCATCATGATGGGCCCCACCGGCGTGGGCAAGACCGAGATCGCCCGTCGCCTCGCCCGTCTGGCGAAATGCCCCTTCCTCAAGGTCGAGGCCACCAAGTTCACCGAGGTTGGCTACGTCGGTCGCGACGTGGAATCCATGATCCGCGACCTCACCGAAATCGCCGTGAACATGGTCCGGCAGGAAGAGACCGAGCGGGTGCGTCAGCGCGCGGAAAAGAACGCCGAGGAGCGCATTCTGGACCTGCTGCTGCCCGGCTCCGTGCCCAAGACCGAAAAGAACTTCTTCCAGCTCAGCACGCCGGATCAGGAGCCGCCCAAGCCCCGCGACACGGAAACCCGCGAAAAATTCCGCGACATGTTCCGCCGTGGCGTGCTCGACGAGCGCGAGATCGAGGTGGAAATCACCTCCCAGGCGCCGCAGATGGGCATGGTGGGAATGCCCGGCATGGAAGACATGGGCATGCAGATGCAGGACATGCTCGGCCGCATGTTCCCCAACCAGAAGAAGGCCCGCAAGATGCGCGTGCGTGATGCCTACGAGGCCCTCATCGACGAGGAAGCCGAAAAGCTCATCGACATGGACAAGGTTTCGGACATCGCCCGCGAACGCGTGGAACAGGGCGGCATCATCTTCATTGACGAGCTGGACAAGGTGGCCGCGCGTCAGGACCAGCAGGGCGGCGCGGACGTCTCCCGCGAGGGTGTACAGCGCGACCTGCTGCCCATCGTCGAAGGCTGCGTGGTCAACACCAAGCACGGCATGGTGCGCACCGACCATATCCTGTTCATCGCCGCCGGCGCTTTCCACTACTCCAAGCCCTCGGACCTCATCCCGGAGCTTCAGGGCCGCTTCCCGCTTCGCGAGGAGCTGCAGGCACTTGGCAAGGAGGAATTCTACCGCATCCTCACCGAGCCCAAGAACGCGCTGACCGTCCAGTACAAGGCTTTGCTCCAGACCGAAGGCATCAACGTGGATTACACCCGTGAAGCGCTGGAAGAACTCTCTGAAATGGCCCAGCGGGTCAATGAGGAAACCGAGAACATCGGCGCACGCCGACTCTACACGCTCATGGAGAAGATCCTCGCGGACCTTTCCTTCCATGCCCCGGAGCGCAGCGGCCAGACCGTACAGATAGACCGCAGCTACGTTCAGGAGAATCTCGGCGACGTGGTGGAAGACCGCGACCTTTCGCGCTTCATCCTTTAGCCCCTCTCCCTATCCGGAAACAAATGCCCGGCTCCGCCAATGCGGTAGCCGGGCTTTTTCGTGCCATCCTGCCGGAATGATTGCTCCGGCCCGAACACGGAAAAATTTGATGCGCAAAACCGCGCCGGTTGGAATGTCGTCTGCACTATCTCCTGAAACGGCAAATCCGTCCCGTCACCGTCATTTCAGGAGTACCATCATGAGCAAACACTGCTGCGTATGCAGACAGAAGATTCCGTCCCACGACTTCGCCATGCAGACCATAGACGGTCCCGCGTGCAGCGACTGCCTCGTGGCCGCGAAGCGAAGCGTTCCGCCCTACGGTCCCGCCCTTCAGCGCAAAAAGACGAAACAAGCCGCCGAGGGATGGCGACTCGTGGTCAACGGAGCCTAGGAAAGCGTCCGGGCCGCACCGGCGGCCCGGCGCGTTCTATTCTTCCACTTCGAACCCGATCTTGGTGATGGCGTCCTTGACCGTCTGCGGATCGACGGGTTTTTCCTCGTCGTACTGCGCAATGCCGGTTTCAAGGGTCACGTTCACGTTCGTCACGCCGTCCAGCGCCTCCAGCGCCTGCGTCACGGATGCGGTGCAATGCCCGCAGCTCATGCCTTTCACTTTCACCTGTGCCATGGATATTCCTCCTGTTGATTTCTTCTATTGACGGCTGCCGAAAAACCGCAGCCTGAGGGCATTGGACACCACGGTGACCGAACTGAGCGCCATGGCCGTTCCGGCGATCATGGGGTTCAGCGTGGGGCCGCCGAAAATGTGCAGCACGCCCGCAGCCACGGGGATACCGATGGTGTTGAAGGCAAAGGCCCAGAACAGGTTCTGCCGGATGTTGCGCATGGTGGCCCGGCTCAGGTCCAACGCGGTGAGCACGGCTCTCAGGTCGCCCTTCATGAGTACCACGTCGCCGGACTCCACAGCCACGTCGATGCCAGAGCCCATGGCCATGCCGATGTCGGCACGGGCCAGCGCGGGCGCGTCGTTGATGCCGTCGCCCACCATGGCCACCTTGAGTCCCTTGGCCTGAAGCTTTTCCACTTCCTGCGACTTCCTGTCCGGCATGACCTGCGCCAGCACGCCGCTGATGCCCGCGCTGGACGCCACGGCCCGCGCCGTGGTCTCATTGTCGCCCGTGAGCATGATCACCGCCATGTCACGGTCCTTGAGCCGGGAGATGACCCCCGGCGCCTCGGCCCGAATGCGGTCCGCGATGCCGAGCACCGCAGCCAGCGTTCCGTCTACGGCCAGATACAGGGCGGTCATGCCCTCGCCGGCCATCTCCTTTCCAGGCCCTTCGGCCTCCTGAATGCCGGTGACCTTGCGTTCGCGCATGTAATCCAGATTGCCGATGAGCACCTCGCGCCCCTCGGCCTTTGCCGAAATGCCGCGTCCGGCCACGGTGCTGAACGCTTCGGGCGCAGAAAGCCTGAGCCCGCGCTCCGTGGCTGCGCCGGTGATGGCCAGCGCCAGCGGGTGCTCCGAGTCGCGCTCGGCCGATGCGGCCAGCCGCAGTGCGTCATCCTCGCTCATGCCGAAGGATGCCACGCGCACCAGCTCGGGCTTCCCGTGGGTCAGGGTGCCGGTCTTGTCAAAAACCAGCGCGTCGATTTTTTCCGCTTCCTGCAAGGCGAGCCCGCTCTTGATGAGTACACCGAGCTGCGCCCCGCGTCCCGTGCCGACCATGATGGAGACCGGCGTGGCAAGGCCCATGGCGCAGGGGCAGGCAATGACCATCACCGCCACGAAAATGCGCAGGCTGAAAGGAAATCCGGCCCCGGAGACATACCACGATACTCCTGCAATCAGGGCCACGAGCATCACGGCGGGCACGAAGTAATAGCTGATGGTGTCTGCAAGGTTCGCGATGGGCGCTTTGGAACCCTGCGCCTCCTGCACCAGCCGGATGATGCGGGCCAGCATGGTATCGCCGCCCACCCGCTCGGCCTTCATGGTGAGAGAGCCATGAGTATTGAGCGTACCGCCCGCAAGAGTATCGTCCACGCCCTTGTCCACGGGAATGGGTTCGCCGGTGAGCATGGATTCGTCCACGCTGGAGGTGCCGGACAACACCGTGCCGTCCACAGGCACGCGCGCCCCCGGCTTGACCAGCAACGTGTCTCCCGGCTCTACCTCGGTGACCGGTATTTCACGAGTGTCGTCGCCTTCCAGCAGCACGGCCGTGTCCGGCGTGAGATTCATGAGCGCGCGGATGGCGTCGGAAGTCTTGAGCCTGCTGGATGCCTCGAAATATTTGCCCAGGGAGATCATGGCGATGAGCACCGCTACCGACTCGAAATACAGATCCATGGCCCGGGCCTGCGGATCAATGCCGAGGCCTATCTCCACGGTGTTCCAGACGGAATACAGAAACGCCGCACCGGTGCCCATGGCAACGAGGGAATCCATGTTCGGCCCGCCGCGAAGCAGCGCCGGGATGCCCTGCGTATAGAAATGCCGTCCGGCCCAGATCACAGGCAGGGTCAGCACAAGCTGGGCCAGCGCAAAGGTCAACGGAGCATGCATCGGATCCAGCCACGCGGGCAGCGGCATTCCCCACATATGGCCCATGCTCAGTATGAGCAGCGGAAAGGCAAAAAGAAACGCCGGGATCAGCTCGCGCCTTTTTTCGGCAAGCCTGTCCTCGGCTTCCTGTCTGCGCTGTTGGAACATGTTCGCTGCGGGGTCCTGCACTTCGGTGGTGAAGCCCGCATCGGCAATGGCTTTTCTGATTTCACGTCTGGAGACCGTCTCCGAATCAAAGCGGAAAACGCCTTCCTCCGAGGCGAGGCTCACTTCGGCGGATTCCACGCCTTCCATGCCGCCAACCACCCGCTCGATGCGGCTGGAACACGCGGCGCAATGCATTCCGCCAATATTCAGTCGCAATTCCTGAACGCCCTCTTCCGCTGTAGGCGTGTCGTCAATGAACTCGGCCCCGAAGCCCAGATCCTCTATTCGCCTGGACACCGCCTCCGGCTCCAGCACCTCCGGATCGAACGAAAGATTCATGGTCTCCGCGGCAAGGTTGACGTTGACCTCGTCCACGCCTTCCATGCCGCCAACCACTTTCTCTATTCTGGTCGAACAGGCGGCACAGTGCATGCCGCTTATCTTCGCTTCCTTTTTCATGAACACCGGCCTGTTTTGTTGATAATGAAAATCCATTGCAACACGGGTCGAATGTAAAATCAACCTTCCGATGAAATACCACAAGCGGGAAATGATGTCAGCGAAGACGCCATGCTCGCTGTTAAGCGATGGCGGAGAAGGAGGCACCGGGCAGCGGACTTTCCGGCTGCATGGCGCGGTGGTATGCGCTGCGGGCCTGACGCACGGGCAGACTTTCGGTGCCGGGCAGCGAATCGGCCCAGTTCACGCGGGAGTCCACGGCGCGGGAGGTGACCTCTGCGGCAAGGTCGCGCACCGCGGTTTCGGTCTCGAAGGCTCGTTCAAGGCGCCTGGCTTCACGCGATTGCGGGGAGTATTCGGCATCGACGCTTATCTCTTCGGACTCGTAGGAAAGCCCAAAGCCTCCGAAGGACAGACCGGCCTTGCGGGTGCGCACCACGGCTTCCGGCCGGGACTGACGTTCCGGACCGCGTATGCCGTCTATTTCACGGTAGAGATTATGAGGATCGGAGTCGATGCGCATGGTGCCCTCGTAACCAGTCGAAGCCTTCCCCGAAACAGGGGAAACCCTCGTTCTTCGGTCCGGGCATCCCTGCGGCACTGCGCCGCGCTCACTCCAGAGGGACCCGAGACCCGTCCCCGCCGATCCTTGGCGAAAACGGAAGCGTGTGAATCGACCATAAACAAATCCATGTTTTTTGACAAGTCACCACCGAGGTTGTACCGTGCACCACTCTCGTCGGCTCCAGGTCGGCGAAACGACAAATCCACACATAAAGGCGGGTATTCATGGGATTCAAGATTCTCAAGAAGGAAGAACTCATCCCCGGTCAGACGTCGCTTTTCGTCATAGACGCGCCCCAGATCGCCAAAAAGGCGATGCCGGGCAATTTCGTCATCATCCGCATTGACGAAAACGGCGAACGCATCCCCCTGACCATTGCGGACAAGGACCGCGAAGCGGGAACCATAACCATCGTATTTCTCGTGGTCGGCAAGTCCACCGCACAGCTCAACATGCTGCAGGAAGGGGACGACATTCTCGACGTCTGCGGCCCGCTGGGCAAGGCCACGCACATTGAAAAGCAGGGCACGGTCATCTGTGTCGGCGGCGGCACCGGCATTGCGGCCATGCATCACATCGCAAAAGGACACTGGGAAGCCGGAAACCACGTGGTCGCCCTCATCGGCGCAAGAACCGAGAACCTGCTGCTCTTTCGCTGCGAACTCAACGGGTTCTGTCCTGAAGTCATGGTCGCCACCGATGACGGCAGCGTGGGCCATAAGGGCTTTGTCACCGAAGTGCTCAAGGACCGCCTTGAGCGCGACAGCAACGTGACCGAAGTGGTCGCCATCGGCCCCGTTCCCATGATGGAAGCCGTGGCCAAGGTCACGGAGCCCTTCGGCGTCAAGACCACCGTCAGCCTCAACTCCATCATGGTTGACGGCATCGGCATGTGCGGCGCCTGTCGCTGCAGCGTCGACGGCAAGACCAAATTCGCCTGCGTGGACGGCCCGGAATTCGACGGACACAAAGTGGATTTCTCCGAACTCAAAGCCCGGCTCTGGCAGTTCAAGGAGCAAGAAGACGAATCCATGGGCAAATTCAAGAAGGAGTGCACCTGCCATGGAAAATAAACCCCGCAAGCCCGCAGACATCGGGCCCCGCATTCCCATGCCCGAGCAGCCCGCGGACGAACGGGTCCGAAACTTCTCCGAGGTGACTCTGGGCTTCACACTGGATCAGGCCGTCGAAGAGGCCGAGCGGTGTCTTCAGTGCAAAAAACCGCTTTGCCAAAAGGGATGCCCTGTCGAAATCGACATCAAATCCTTCATCGCCAAGCTCGTCGACAAAGACGTCTCCGGCGCCTACGAAGTGATCCGCAAGACCAACTCGCTGCCCGCCGTGTGCGGTCGCGTCTGCCCGCAGGAGAGCCAGTGCGAAGGCATGTGCATCCTCGGCAAAAAGAACGAACCGGTGGCCATTGGTCGTCTGGAGCGTTACATCGCCGACGCCTTCATGGCCTCGGACGCCTGCGAAGAAATCACCGGCACCCATGAGTGCGCCCTCGTTCGCGAGGACCTTCAGGTCGCCTGCATCGGCGCAGGCCCGGCCTCGCTCACCGTGGCGGGCTACCTCGCTTCCAAGGGCATCAAGGTCACTCTTTTCGAAGGGCTTCACGAACCCGGCGGCGTGCTGATCTACGGCATTCCCGAGTTCCGCCTGCCCAAGAGCATCGTGGGTCGCGAGGTCAACGCCCTCAAGGACCTCGGTGTCGAAATCCGCACCAACTGGGTCGGCGGTAAGACCATTACCATTCAGGACCTTCAGGACGACGGATACGATGCGATATTCATTGGCGTCGGCGCCGGTCTGCCCCGCTTCCTGAATATTCCGGGCGACAACCTCGTGGGCGTGTTTTCCGCCAACGAATATCTCACACGCGTCAACCTCGGCCGTGCATACGACTTCCCCAATTACGACACTCCGACCTTCAAGGCGAACGACGTGGTGGTCATCGGCGGCGGCAACGTGGCCATGGATGCCGCACGCACCGCCAAACGCATGGGTGCCGAGCGCGTCTCCATCGTGTACCGCCGCACGCAGGACGAGATGCCGGCACGCCTCGAAGAGCTGCATCATGCCATTGAGGAAGCCATTGAGATTCGCGCACTTTGCGGACCGCTCGCCTTCAACCCCGGCGAATCCGGGCGGCTGGAAACCATGACCGTCCAGAAGATGTGCCTTGGCGAACCGGACGATTCCGGCCGCCGCAGCCCCGTGTGCATCGAAGGCGAAACCGAGGAGATTCCCTGCGACATGGCAGTGGTCGCAGTCGGCACCCGTCCCAACCCGATCCTGCTGGAGGCCACTCCCGATCTGGAGCTCAACAAGTGGGGCTACATCGCAGCCGACCCAGAAACCGGTGAGACTTCCATGGAGAACGTCTTTGCAGGCGGCGACATCGTCACCGGTGCGGCCACGGTTATTTCCGCCATGGGCGCTGGCAGACGTGCCGCTCAGGAAATCGCCAAGCGACTTCTTTAGATGCGCGGATAACCACCCATTCCACTCACGGGGCGGTCTCAGGACCGCCCCGTTTCATATTGCGTCGTTCTTGCCTGAATGCCGCGAAAACGCTAAAAGCCCGGCAAGAAAGCTCACCGAAAGGAGTCCGCATGGACCGTATGGACAAAGACAGCCTCTATGCCCTGAACCGCATCGCACGCGACGCCGGGGCAGCCATCATGGAGATATACGCCCGTGATTTCGAGGTGATGACCAAACAGGACCAGTCGCCGCTCACCGAAGCCGACCTGGCATCCCATCAGTGCATCATCAACGCTTTGGCGGAGCATTTTCCCGACATCCCGGTTCTTTCCGAGGAGTCCAAGGGCATCGACTACGAACAGCGCCGTGATTGGGAACGGTTTTTCCTCATCGATCCGCTTGATGGCACAAAGGAGTTCGTCAAACGAAATGGCGAGTTCACCGTAAACATCGCGCTGATCGAAGACGGCCGCCCCGTTGCTGGCGTGGTCTTCGCTCCGGTGCCGGACACCCTGTGGTTCGCCGCTGACGAACTGGGGGCATGGCGCTCGCAAAAAGGGGGTGAGGCCGAACCGATCGAGGCCGGGAGATTCGAGTCGCTTTCAGGGCTGCGCATTGTCGGCAGTCGCTCCCATCCTTCGACCTCCATGCAGGCCTTTCTTGACGAACTGCCGGAGCATGAACTGCTGGCCATGGGCAGCTCCATCAAGCTCTGCGCCGTCGCGGATTCCGGAGCCGACGTATATCCGCGTCTTGGTCCCACGAGTGAATGGGACACGGCTGCCGCACACTGCGTTGTTGAACAAGCCGGCGGAAGCGTCGTGCGCCTTGACGGCGAGCCACTTGCCTACAACAAGGAAGACATCCTCAACCCGCTGTTCATGGTTTTGGGCAACTGCCCTTCCGAGATCAAGGATATCCTCACGGCTTCTGCCCGCGAAAAGGTTGAATTAGCGTGAAAAAACATATCACTCCCCATAGAGGCGAGGTCTGCCGGCCGGACCGGGAACAGCAGAACGGGCACCGCGGTGCGGTGTTCTGGTTTACCGGCCTTTCCGGTTCCGGCAAGTCCACCATCGCCCATAAAGTCGAGAAGGCTCTATTCGATGAAGGTCGCAAAGCCTATGTATTTGACGGCGACAATGTTCGTCACGGGCTGTGCGGCGATCTCAGCTTTTCCCGCGAAGCCCGAGCGGAGAACATCCGTCGCATCGCCGAGGTCACTAAGCTGTTCGTGGAAAACGGCATCATCTGCATGTGCGCGTTTATTACGCCCCTCAAATCCGACCGTGACCGCGTCCGCGATATCGTCGGTGAGGGGGACTTCCACGAGGTATATATTTCCTGCCCCGTTGAGGTCTGCGAAGAACGGGACGTGAAGGGCTACTACAAACTGGCCCGCGAAGGGAAAATCAAGAACTACACCGGCATCTCGGCTCCCTATGAAGAGCCGAAGAACGCGGACATTGTCATCCGAAGCGACTGCACCAGCATCGACGATTCCGTCCAACAGGTTTTGGACTACGTGCGTGAGTGCACTGCCAACGGAAAGTAGTTTTCATACAAATAAAAAAAGCCCCGCCGAAACGGCGGGGCTTTTTTTATTGCGAGAAGACAGATCGGCCGGTCTTACTTGACCCAGCTCTGGACCTGTTCGGGGTTTTCCTTGATGAAACGCAGAGCGTTTTCATAACGGTCGGCCCCTTCCTCCTGGTTCCAGGCCATAACCATCTGGAGCTGGCTGGAGGACTTCCACTTGAAGTTCTTGAAGAACTCATACACTTCCGGCATGTCGTCCTTCAGGTCATTGCGAACGATCGTGTAGATCTGCTCTTCGCCGCCCATGACGCCCTTGGGATCCTTGAGGTACTTGAGGTCCCACTTGCCAAACATCCAGTGCGGAGACCAGGTGGTGATGACGATGGGTTCCTTCTTCTTGTAGGCGTTGGCGAGCATACCGACCATGGTCGCGCCGGAGCCTTCCATCAGCTCCATCTTGTCCAGGTCGTATTCCTTCATGGCCTTGTCGGAAAGGCGCATCAGGCCCGCACCGGGGTCGATGCCGTAGATCTTTCCGCCGAACATGTCGGCGTTTTCGTTGAGCTGGTCGATGGAATCAACTTCAGTCACATAGGACGGAACCGCCCAGCCGAGGCGTGCGCCGCCGGCGATCGGACCGAGTTTTTCCACGCTGTCTTTTACCTTATTGAAGTAATCGGCATGCGTGACCGGCAGCCATGCGGTGACCATGGCGTCAACGTCGCCGGTTCCGACTGCCTGCCACATAGCTGCGGCGGCAACCGGGTACAGTTCCACGTCATACCCCATCTCCTCTTCCAGTGCCGCCTTGACCACGTTAGTGGATGCGGCTGCGCAGTCCCATTCGACATACGCGATTTTCACCGGCCCCTTGTCTGCGTTGGCAAGTGCCGGGAAGCTGAAGAGAACTATGGACAAGGCCATGATGAGAAGAGCAAATCTGGTCCGCAAAAGAACCTCCTGATTGAAATTGAACATCCCCGGCGGAAAGGGTGTGCGCCCTCCTTTTGGGCTCACTGCCGGGACCTGAAAAGATGCCGCCCCCCTTGAGAGGCGGCATCATTATTCTCACAGATGACGGCTTACTTCAGCCAGCCGTCAACCTGTTCCTTGTGCTTTTCGATGTACTTCTTGGCAGCATCGTACGGTTCCATGCCTTCACGGATCCAGACCATGACTTCAGCCATTTCGTCCGGAGTCCACTGGAAGTTGTCCAGGAACGCGTGCACTTCGGGCATGTCGCTGTCCAGGCCCTTGCGGACGAGGGTCAGGATGGTGCCGTCTTCGGGATCACCGAACACGTTCTTGGGGTCCTTGAGGTACTTGAGGTCCCAAGTGCCCCACTTCCAGTGCGGGGTCCAGCCGGTGACCACGACCCAGTCGTTGCGGCGGATGCCGTCCTTGAGGGCGGCAGTCATCATGGCGCCGGTGGAGTCGACGAGTTCCATCTCATCCAGACCGTACTGCTCAATGGCGTTGTCAGCCTGCTGCATGACGCCTGCACCGGGGTCGATACCGATGATTTCGCCGTCGAACTTGTCGGCGTTGGCGTTGAGTTCTTCAATGGAGTCGATGGTCACGTAGGACGGAACGACAAAGCCGGACTGCACGCCGACCATGTTCGGGCCGAGGTTGACCAGATCCTTTTCGGTGCGCTTCAGGTTGTCGGACTGGATGGGCTGCCAGGAGGAGACCATGCCGTCCACGTCGCCGGCAGCGACGGCTGCGTACATCGGGCCGACGGAAACCGGGATGATTTCGCATTCGTAACCCATGCGCTCCTGAAGTACGGCCTTCACGACGTTGGTGGAGGCGACTTCGGAAGACCACTCGACGTAGGCCAGTTCGACCTCGCCCTTGGAGGCGAATGCCGGGAGTGCCATAGCCAGGCACAGGACCATGGCCATGACGGAAACGATGACTTTTTTCATTGGTTAAGCTCCGTTTGGATAATTGTTAAAAGGTTTACGCCTTAGAGCGCGAACCGAGTTTCTGAAGGATACGGTCAAGCGCGATGGCTACGATAACGATGCCGATACCGGCTTCGAAGCCGTCGCCCATCTGCATGCGCTGAATTGCTTTCCATACTTCTCCACCAAGACCGCGCGCACCAATCATGGCCGCGATGACGACCATTGACAGGGCCAGCATGACGGTCTGGTTCACACCCGCCATGATGGTCGGGGTAGCCATGGGAAGCTCAAGTTTGAAAAGACGCTGCCAGCGCGTGGAACCGAAGGCTTCGGCGCATTCCACCAGTTCGCCGGGCACCTGCTTGATGCCCAGACAGGTCAGGCGGATGGACGGCGGCATGGCGAATACGACGGTGGAGAAGATTGCCGCCACCTTGCCGAGACCGAAGAACGGAATCGCCGGGATGAGGTAGACGAACGCGGGCATGGTCTGCATGACGTCGAGAATGGGCATTACGAGTCTGTAGACCGGGCGGCTCATGGCCGCGAAAATACCCACAGGCACCCCGATGGCGATGGATACCAATGTGGAAACAAGCACCAACGCCAGCGTACTGATTGTGGCGTTCCAGAGATCCATGCTCCAAATGAGCAGGAAACCAAAAAAGCAGAACAAGCCTACGCCGCGGTTTCTGGTCAAGCGCCAAGCCATAAGCGCAAACAGCGGAATAAACAGCCATTCGGGAATGGCCTTGAGACCGGCTTCAATCCAGTCCAAACCGTTTTCCGTGATTTCGGAAAATGCCTTGGTCAGGAACGAGAGGTTCTCGACCAAAAAGTTGATAGTGGCTTCAATCCAGTCGCCTAAAGGCAGTCTAGGAATTGTCATCAGTGTTCCCCCTTTCCGCAAGTGCACCCAGCAGAGTTCCGCGCACGATCACGCCCTTGAGCCTGCCGTTTTCGTTGACGACCGCCAGCGGATACGGAAGGTCGTAAATGATCTGGATGAGTTCGCTCGCCGGCGTATCCAGCGTGACCGTCTTCGGGTCCTTGGTCATGGCGCTGGAGAGGTCGCGGCTGCCCTTTTCGACCAGAGTGCGGCAGTCCTCAACAGTAAGAACGCCCGCCACGCGGTGTTCGCTGTCAATGACGAACAGGCTGGAGATAGCGTGCTTGCGCATCTTGCGCAAAGCGGAGCGCGGGCCGTCGGACTTGAGGTAGGCCACTGCTTCGCAACGTTTCATGACAGAATCGGCAGTCAGAACCTGGGCGATGTCGGCATTTTCCACGAAGCGTTCGACGTAGTCGTCGGCGGGGTTGGTGAGAATGTCTTCGGGAGTGCCGGTCTGCACGATGCGACCGTCTTTCATCAGCACGATGCGGTCGCCCAACTTCAGAGCTTCGTCGAGGTCGTGGGAGATGAAGAGGATGGTCTTTTGCATGTCATCCTGCAGGTTGATCAGCTCATCCTGCATGTCACTGCGGATCAGCGGGTCGAGCGCGGAAAACGCTTCGTCCATGAGCAGGATGTCCGGATCCAGAGCAAGGGCCCGGGCAAGGCCCACACGCTGCTGCATTCCGCCGGAGAGTTGCGAGGGCAGGGAATCTTCCCAGCCGCCGAGACCAACGACGCTCAGTGCGTTCGCGGCCTTTTCGCGTCTGACGGATGCGTCAACGCCCTGAATTTCCAGCCCGTACTCGGCATTCTGCATCACGGTACGGTGCGGATAGAGCGCAAAATTCTGAAAGACCATTCCCAGTTTGGTCAGCCGCATCTTGCGCAGTTCCTCGTTGTCCAGGCTCGTTACGTCCTGTCCGTCGATGCGCACGGTGCCCGAAGTGGGCTCGATGAGGCGGTTAATGCAGCGGACCAGGGTGGATTTACCGGAACCGGAAAGACCCATGACGACAACGATCTCGCCCTCTTCCACGGTGAAGGAGGCGTCATTGATGCCGACGCCGTGTTTTGTCTTCTCCATGATCTCGTCTTTGGGCATCCCCTTTTCAAGCATGGGAATGACCTTCGACGGATTGGGGCCGAAGATCTTGTATAAGTGTTCAACTTCGATTTTGGCCATAAGTGCTCCTGATATATTAATGAAAGCGGCCCTAACTACGAAAGGAACCGCGCCTGACAATACTTGGTTTGGCAGTCATGAACCATCCCCGGCAAAAGCCGACGGGACCGACCGCGAAGGTCGCGTTGAGTGTGGGGGATGCGGGCGGGAGGGACGTCGTCCACCCTGCCGGGAGAGTCTGGATCGCTCAAAGAGTTCATAAATAATGATAAGTAGCAATACGGACGACATACAAAAAACAACAATGCAAAACACATCGTTTTGCACTGCAATACGACAATCACCTATGTTGCACCGTTGTAACGGCCCGCATTTTTTCAATTGCATCTCCGGCGAAACTGCGAGAGCGGTGCAGAAGCACCATTTCCACACGATTTGTCGTGCAGACCCCGCCGGGAGCTATATTGTAATACACAATCACCCACCCCATGTCAAATGCAGTCAGATTTCAAGATTTCTCCTTCATAGACACAATTAGAAGCAAATAAACCAATTCTCAAGCGATTAGCACTCGAAAAGCTCAACCGATCATATCCTTATGAACCCTGACCATCCAACCCTCGCCCATGCTCGTGTGCAATTATTTGCCGATTTCGCGTCCCACGCCAAGCTCGTTCAAACTCATGTTTTCGACAGAAAACGAACGCACTCCCCCTCGAGTCCAATGGTGGGCAGGTGCCCTTTTTTGCCTTACAGGGCTGTGCCGGACAGGCTCAGGCCTTGCCACCCTTGGGGCCAAAAGGGATGGTCACACGGAACGTGGCACCGTTGCCGGGACTGCTCTGGCAGCTGATGGTGCCTTGCAGCCGCTGGGTCACAAGGTTGTAGACCATGTGCATTCCGAGGCCGGTTCCGCCGCGTCCACGCTTCGTGGTGTAGAAAGGTTCAAAAATTCTGGCTCGCGTCTCCTCGTCCATACCGTTTCCGTCGTCGGCATATTCGATAACCACCCGTTCGCCCTGCAACTCCGTCTTGATCGTGATATGACCGGCCTCGACACCATCGAAGCCGTGGCTCAGGGAATTCATGAGAAGGTTGGTCAACACCTGCATCACCGCCCCGGGATAGCTGTCCAGCTCCACTTCAGGGCCGCTTACGGATATTTCATGCTTTGTACGCTTGTACTTGGAACGCAGGCTCAACAACACTTCATCAATGTACTGCTTGATCTTGAATGTGCGACGCTCTTCCGAGGTCTGGTCCACTGCAACCTGCTTGAAGCTCTGTATCAGTTCGGAAGCACGACTCAGGTTCAGCAGTACGGCGGATGATGATTCCATGGAAAGCTTGATGAACTTTTCGAAGTCCGAGCGTTTGAGCTTGCCGTCCTTGTAGACCCGGTCCATTTCATCGGCCTTTTGCTGAAGGTAGGAAATGGTTGTCACCCCAACGCCAATGGGCGTGTTGATTTCGTGGGCCACCCCGGCGACCAGGCCACCCAGTGAGGCCATTTTTTCCGATTCTACGAGTTGTTCCTGCGCCTTCTTGAGGGATTCCAGAGATTCCTTCAGTTCGTTGGTGCGAGCTTCCACGCGCAGTTCGAGTTCCTCATTGAGCGCACGCAGTTCGTCCTGAGCCTTGCGACGCTCCGTACTGTCGAGCCCGACGGTAAGAATCTCCGTCAGGTTGCCGTTGCTGTCGAAAAGCGGCTTGCTGGTCCAGGCCATCCACAGCTTCTGACCATCCTTCCGTATGTTCCACATCTCGGTTGAGTGATAGTTGTCCGGCGTCATGGCGATGGTCTTTGTCAGCTCGGCCATGCTTTCTTCCATGTCGGCCTCGGGCATGATGGTGTTCTGCATTTCATGACCCACAAGCTCTTCATCGGAATAGCCGAACAGCTTCTGTGCGAACTCGTTGGCAAAAAGAATGGTGCCGTCGGTGCGCCAGCGAAGGATGACACTCTGGGCATCCTGCACGAGGTCACGGTACTTCTCTTCACTCAGGCGAAGTTCCTCTTCCGCCTGCTTCAGATCCGTAATGTCCTCCACCGAGAACATGAATCTTTCCTGATCGGCTGTCTCGAAACGTATGGAGGCAATGCGGACCGGCACGACATTGCCGTCCTGCCGAAGCATCCACTTCTCCACCGGATCCATGGAGTCCGCCTGCATGAGCTGATCCCGCTCGCGTGTGCCGCCGGGAAGCCAGTCGGAGATGAGGGTGCCGGAAATATGCTCGGGCCGACCGCGTAGAATATCTGCAAAGGTCTGGTTCACATCCGTAAAGCGGCCGTCCCCGTCAACCACGCCGAGCCCAACCGCAGCCTGCTCAAACAGCATCCTGCTGTAACGCTCGCTGGCCCGCAGGGCCAGTTCGGCGGTTTTCCAGTCGGTTACGTCGCGGCCTTCCGCCAGCAGATAGATGATGTGTCCCCCTTCGTCCCGCACAGGCTTCAGGGAGTAGTCGATGACACGCAATTCTCCGAGGAAATTCTTGTGGCGGGCCTCTCCGCGGACGATTTCGCCCAGTGCGGCGCGGGAGATGGCTTCTCGGCACTGCTGCATCTGGTCGGGAGAATGATTCCACCACGCGGTTTCCCAGAACGGCTTTCCGACGACTTCACGGGGCATAATGCCGAGGAATCCGAGGGCGCTCTGGTTGGCACGCAGGAGCCTGCCGTCCACGCGCAGCAGACCTATGAACTGGTAGGTCTGGTTGAAGATGGCACGGAACATTCCCGCGGTCCGGGCCATATCCCGATCAGCGCGAACGCCCTGCCATATCGACAGGCCACCCAACAGCAGGATGATCAGAGTGATGCCCAGCAAGGTCCAGAGCTGCTTGCGCAGATAAAGCCTCATCTCCTGCTCGACGTCATCAAGATACAGGCCGGACCCCACTACCCAGCCCCATGGCTTAAACCCCTGCACATAGGAGAGCTTTTGTTCGATGCGGCCCGGCTCATCCTGCCACTGCCAGTAGTAGGACACGAAGCTGCCACCTTCGTCGGCCACTGAGTCCACTATCTCACGGATCAGCTGCTTGCCGGTTATGTCTTCGAGATCAAGGACGTTCTTGTTTTCAAGGTCGCGCCGGTAGGGATGCATGACCATGACGCCATCCATATCGTTGACCCAGTAGTAGGCTTTGCCTTCCGGGCCATAGCGCATGGTGGCAAGCAACGCGAGCGCACGCTTCTGCGCTTCTTCGCGGGAAATGATTCCGGCTGTTTCCAGCTTGTACTGCCGGTGGACGATATCGATGCCAAGCTGAACGACATTGCGTATGCCGCTCTTTTTCTGCTCCACAAGCCCTTCGCGGAAGTTGGGCAGTTCGACGAAAAATATGGCTACAAAGAAAAGCAGGAGCGACATGAGGGTGGGGATCGCCACGCGAATCCACGTCCCTCTCGGGTCTGTCTTGACAGTTGCTCCGTTCCTACCAGCCATGTCGGTCTCCGATTGATTTCCAGATACTGCCCCCACTCTAGCCACAGGCCCGACATGCCCATATTATAAATGAATATTCAAAAGAAGAAGGGGGCGAAGATTCGCCCCCTTTCAGAAGTGCTACTCTCTGGATATCGCCTCGGAAGGGCAGGTATCAATGCATTCATCGACGCACTCGGCATCGGAATCGGGTTTGATGACAATGGCCTTTTCGCCATCATCGTCCATCTCGAAAACATCGGGGCAAAGCTCCACGCAGGTTTCGCAGCCCACACATTCTTCTGCATCAATGACAATGGCCATGTACTTCCTCCTTACGTTTTTTCACGATTACCACCCTTATAAAAGAAGATAGGTTTCATGTGCAAGGTAAAAGACCATTGTATCTGTTGCCCCCCACTTCCCCCTCTGATAGGCCATTCAAACGATGATTGAATACGCACTCATTTTTTCCGTGGTGATGCTCGGTGGATTCGTTCAGGGCTTGACCGGCTTCGGGTCGATCATGATCTCACTGCCGCTACTTTCGCTGATGCTGGACATCAAGACGGTCATTCCGGTGATCAGCCTGTTGGCGCTCTGCCTGAACTCGACGGTGTGCTACTCCGTGCGCCGCAGCATCTCTCCCGGACGGCTGACGGTGCTTCTGATCGCCACCCTGCCGGGGCTACCGCTCGGGGCATGGGCGCTCAAATACGTCTCGCCCGAGTCGCTTACGCTGCTGCTCGGCCTGCTCATCGTCGCCTTCATGGGCCACCAGCTCCTTTTTCGCCCCGCCCGGAGAGAGCTGGGCAAACCCTGGGCCGCGGTCACGGGCCTGACTGCGGGATTCCTCGGCGGCAGCATCGGCGCGAACGGCCCGCCCATCATCGTCTACGTAACCTCTCAGCCATGGCCCAAGGACGAAATCAAGGCCACTCTGGCAGGCTATTTTCTGATGGCGGGCATCGGCATCTCCGGCTCGCACTACTTCTTCGGAATGATCACGCCTGACGTCATCGACCTTTTCCTGCGACTGGTCCCCGCCCTTGCGCTGGGCATGCTTCTCGGCATCAAGTGCTACGGCAAGCTTTCCGAAGACATCTTCCGGCGCGCCGCCATGATCCTCGCCTTCGGGCTTGGGCTCATGATCACCTTCAAAGCAATTTAGCCCCATCTTCCGAAACAAAAAAAGGGCCGGAGGTTTCCCCCCGGCCCTGTGCTGACGTGTGGTGTCGGCGCTATTCCACTTCGTAGGCCTTCTTGATGACGACCTGCTCCACGGGGACGTTCTCGTGGAAGCCGAAGGTGCCGGTCTCCACGGTACGGATCTGGTCGATGACGTCCGTGCCTTCCACGACCTTGGCGAAAACGCAGTATCCCCAGCCCTGAGGATTTTTGGCGCGGAAATCGAGGAAGCTGTTGTCGGAGACGTTCACGAAGAACTGAGAGGTTGCGGAATGCGGCTCCATGGTACGGGCCATGGCCACAGTGTATTTCTCATTCTTCAGGCCGTTGTCGGCTTCGTTTTCGACCGGGTCGTTGGTCGGCTTCTGGGACATCTCGGGGGTAAACCCGCCGCCCTGCACCATGAAACCGTCGATGACGCGGTGAAAGATGGTTCCGTCATAAAACCCGTCCCGGACGTAGCCGAGAAAGTTCTCGACGGTCTTGGGCGCCTCTTCCGGGTAGAGTTCGAGAGCGAAGTCGCCCATGCTGGTTTCGAACTTTATCATGATCGCATTCTCCTTGTTTGCGCGTGTAATCGGGCTTCGGCTTATCAAAGCCCGTTAGGTCTGGCAATCTCAGTATTGCCTCAAAGCCATCTTTTTTCTTCAGGCGTCTTGACAGCATTTCGCGTTCATGCATATGCTACTTTCGGAAAAAGTAAAAGGATTCCCGAAGATGAAACGCGACAGCATCCATACCGACAACCGCTTCCAGTCCGCCTCCGGCGCTCTGGTAGTAGTAGTACGCGTAGTAGATGCGGTCGCGCCGTAACGGGGTCCACGCTACTACGCAGCGAAACGCCCCCGCCGGTGCAAACCGGCGGGGGCGATGTTTTTCCTGGTAAACATGCGCAGCCGCCGGTCACCGAAGGAGGCAAACCGAGGAGGTTGCCATGCCGTCCATGACCGGAGCAGAACTGCTCATCCGCCTTCTGGAACGACAGGAGATTACCACCGTCGCCGGGATACCCGGCGGAACGAACCTTCCCATCTACGACGCGCTGGGCCGCAGCTCCCGCATCCGGCACGTTCTCGCCCGCCACGAGCAGGGAGCGGCCTTCATGGCTCAGGGTATGGCCCGCTCAACCGGCAAGCCCGCAGTGTGCATGGCCACGTCCGGTCCGGGCGCGACCAACCTGCTGACCGCCATCGCCGATGCAAAGCTCGACTCTGTGCCCATCGTCTGCATCACGGGTCAAGTGCCCCTCGGCCTTGTAGGCACCGATGCCTTTCAGGAGATGGACATCTACGGAATGAGCATCCCGGTGACCAAACACAACTATCTGGTCCGCTCGGCCCGCGAGCTGCTTCACGTCATTCCGGAAGCCTTCCGCATCGCCGCGTCCGGGCGTCCCGGTCCGGTACTCGTGGATATCCCCAAGGACATCCAATGCCAGAGCGTCACCTTCGACATGCTGCCCGCCCCCGGCACGCCTGAGACCTCGCCCGATCCGGATATTGATCAACTGAACCGGGCTGCGGAAATGATCTCCCGTTCGCGCAAGCCCATCCTGTATCTCGGCGGCGGCGTGACGCAGTCCGGTGCTTCCGAAACATCAACTCGCCTTGCGGAAAAGAATACCCTGCCTTCGGTCATGACCCTCATGGGACTCGGCGCCATGCCCCACGGTCACCCACTCTCCCTCGGGATGCTGGGCATGCACGCGGCCAAGCACACCAACCTTGCGCTTCAGGAGTGCGACCTGCTCATCGCGGCAGGAGTCCGCTTCGACGACCGGGCCACCGGTAGGCTTGAAGAATTCTGTCCGGATGCGGATATCATTCACATCGACATCGACCCGAGCGAACTTGGCAAACTCAAAACCGACTGTGTTGGCATCGTCTGTGATGTCAAGACCGCGCTGGAGCATCTGCTCGCAAACGTTCAGGATAAACAGCGTGGGGAATGGGTGGATCGTATCGCGACTCTCAAACGTGATTTTCCCGCCCTGTTGCCTGAAACCGCATCTCCCCTGTCTCCATACGGATTGGTCCGACACGCCGCGGAATACGTTGGCCCCGATGCCATCGTCACCACGGACGTGGGTCAGCACCAGATGCGCGCGGCACAGGCGTACCCAGTCACACGCGCGCGACAATTCCTGACATCCGGCGGACTCGGAACCATGGGTTTCGGCCTTCCGGCTGCCATCGGAGCGGCACTGGCGCATCCTGATCGCAGCGTCATCTGTTTCACCGGTGACGGAAGCCTGCTCATGAACATTCAGGAACTGGCCACCGCCGCAGAACACAACCTGAACATCAAGATAGTGCTTGCGGACAACCAGGCGCTCGGCCTTGTGCAACAACAGCAGGAGCTGTTTTACGAGAACAGGAAGTTCGCATCCAGTTATGGCAACGCACTGGACTTCATCACCATCGCAAAGGGATTCGGTATCGCATCGGCAGACCTTGCCTATTCAGAAGATCCTGCTTCCGATTTACGCGATATTCTCGGAAGCAATGGGCCAGCGTTGATTCGTATTCCCGTCAATGCGGCGGAAAACGTCTACCCGATGGTGCCCCCGGGAGCCGCGAACACCACCATGATAGAAGGAGCCGCAAATGATTAGTCTCGAAAACCGGGTGGTTCTGGAACTGAACGTCAACAATCACCCCGGCGTCATGTCCCACGTCTGTGGCCTGTTTGCGCGAAGGGCTTTCAACGTGGAAGCCATCCTTGTCCTGCCGCTTGGCGGTGGTGAAACCAGCCGGATTCAACTCCTTGTCAACGCTGACCAACGGCTGGATCAAATGGTGAAGCAGGCGGAGAAGCTTCGCGACGTGCACGAGGTGCAGGTCAAAGAAGCAGCGGGCTCATCCTTCGAGCGAATGGTACAGGAAAACTCGGCGGCGTAGCGGGCTAGCGTCCGCTCCGGCAGGTCTCGGCTGCGGCGACAAAGCGTGTCGCCCAGTCGGGAACCGCCAGCGCGTGGATGTGGTTATAGGCGGCAAAGGTGTTGCTGCGCACCAGCCCGTCCATGCCCTGAATCATGCCGCCGCCTCGCTTCATGCGCAGGGCGAAGTCGGACGATTCGGCCTCGCCGACGCAGTGGGAATAATGAAACTCGTGCCCGAGCAGTTGGTCACCGACATTGAAGAACGGGGTCTGTGCAACAACCTCGGAGCAGGTATATCCGAGCCCCTGCGGTCTGGGACAAAAGGAAGTCGTCACCGGAAAAACGCCGGCCATGGGATACGTTGCCCCTTCGAATTCCAACGCGTCGCAGAGATACATGAAACCGCCGCATTCGGCGTAAATCGGAACTCCGGCCTCGGACAAGGCTCGCACGTGCTCGCGGGTCACGGTCTTATCGGCCAGGGAGGAAGCAAACGTCTCGGGAAAACCGCCGCCTATGTACAGCCCGTCCAGTTCCGGCCACGGCTCATCCGAAAGCAATGACAGGCGAATCAGGTCTGCCCCGGCACGTTCAAGCGCTTCCAGATTCTCCCTGTAGTAGAACCAGAAAGCATCATCGTAGACGTACCCGATGCGAACCGTTTTCTCAGGAGTCGTTTCAGGCCACAAAGGGGCAGCGGCGGGAAGGTCGGGCGATTGATCGGCGATACTGCGGATGGCGTCGATATCCACGTTGTCGCGAATGAGGTCGGCAACGGCGTCAAGTGCGCGCTCACGCCCCTTGTAGCCTTCCGCATCGTACTCCGAGTCGGAAACGAGGCCCATATGGCGTTCGGGGATCGGGTTGTTCCGAATTTTCGGGAGCATCCCGAGGACAGGGATATCCGTATGCGACCGGATACTTTTTTCCAGAATGGAGCGGTGCCGCTCTCCGGCTGTCCTGTTGAGAATGACACCCGCCAGATTCAGATTCTTTTCGAACGTGGCGCACCCGGCCACGACGGCCGCAGCGGTGCGGGTCATCTTGGTGGCGTCGAGCACCATGAACACAGGAGCGTCGAGTTGTCTGGCGAGTTCGGCCGTGGAGCAACTTCCATGCTCGTCTTTACCGTCGAACAGGCCGCGATTGCCCTCGATAACGGCCAACTCACCACCATCCGAATAGTGGGCGAACTGGGAGCGAATGCGCTCCATGGGGAGGAAGTGAGGGTCGAGATTCGAGCAGGTCTGTCCGGCGGCAATGCCAAGCCAGCGCGCGTCTATGTAATCAGGGCCTTTTTTGAACGGTCTGACGTCGATGGACCTGCGGCTGAATTCGCGACAGAGACCAAGAGAAACGATGGTCTTGCCGGACCCGCCGGAAAGCCCGGTGATGACGAAGCGGGATATGGACACGCTGATTTGACCCCGAATGAGAAAAGCCTTGCCCAAGGGATGGGCAAGGCTTGCTTACCGTCGTAAGAGAAAGACTAGCCTTCGCCCTCGGCGGCGGACTGCTTGCCGGCACCGGCAAGACCGTACATGGTGGTGCTGCCGGAGGACCAGAAGACCATCTTTTCTTCGTTCACCAGAGCGGTGAGGACCTTCTTGACCTCGCGGCTCTTGGCGTCCGGGAAAAGCTTGGTGAAGTCATTGAAGTAGAACTTCGACTTGCTTTTGGACTTGGATTCGCAGAACTGAAGGATTTCTTCCTTAGCAGCGTCAAAATCGAGAGGCATATCGCTCGCTCCTTCTCGTTTGAGAGAAAATGGGGTGCGGGGAAATCCCGCACCCCTTGATTGCCTAAAGGCTTCCTACCACTTGAACTGAGTGGTCTGGCGCCAGGTGTAGTAGGCGGGATCGCGGAAGTCGTCGATCAGGTGTTCGGAGAACTCCAGGTCGCAGACTTCGAAGAAGCGTTCCCAACCGATACGGTTGGCCCAGTCGCCGAGGCGCTCGTACTTGTTGGCGCCTTCGGAGTAAGCGGTGAGGATCTTCTCGATCACTTCGGTCATTTCAGGCCAACGCGGGGTGTTGTTCGGGAGGAACGGCACCACGACCTTGGAGAAAGCCGGCTTGGTGATACGGTTGGAGATCTTACCGCCGACCATGATGGCGACACCGTCACCCTGGCTGTCGGACAGCGGCAGGGACGGGCACATGGTGTAGCAGTTACCACAGAACATGCAGCGTTCTTCCTTGATCGCCACGGTCTTGTACTGGGTACCTTCGATTTCCACCTTGGAGGGGCGGATCGCGCCGGTGGGGCAGGAAGCCACGGCCAGCGGGATTTCGCAAAGGTTGTCCAGGTACTGGTGGTCGATCATCGGCGGCTTGCGGTGCACGCCGAGGATAGCGATGTCGGAGCAGTGAACTGCGCCGCACATGTTCAGGCAGCAAGCCATGGCGATGCGGACCGGAGCAGGCAGCTTCATGTCGGTGAAGTGATCGAACACGGCGTCCATGGTAGCCTTGACGGTACCGGAAGCGTCAGTTGCCGGGGTGTGGCAGTGCACCCAGCCCTGAGTGTGAACGATGTTGGAGACACCGGCGCCGGTGCCGCCGACGGGCAGCTTGTAGGAGCCCTGCTCGAACTTCTGTTCGTTCAGGTACTTCTTCAGGTTCAGCGCCTCTTCCTTGGTCTCCACCATGAACTCGACGTTGTTACGAGTGGTGAAGCGGAGGTAACCGTCGCAGAACTTGTCGGCCACTTCGCAGATTTCGCGAATCATGGTCACAGACATCAGGCGAGCGGTACCGGCACGGACGGTGTACACTTCGTCACCGGACTCGGCAACGTGCAGCAGCACGCCCGGCTCGATGATTTCGTGGTAGAGCCACTTACCGAAGTTCTTTTTGATAACCGGCTGCAGGAACTCGGTGAAGTGCTGGGGCCCGATGTCCGTGATGCGGTTTTCCATCGGTTTTTCAGGATTGTATCCGGAAGAAATGAAAGCCATATCTGTTTCCTCCTAAGCTTAGCGCAGGTGGCGTTCGCGGTATTCGTTGATGTCGCGGTCCCATCCGCCTTCCACTTCTTCAGCCTTCCAGAAGATGTAGGGGTTGTGGCGGGGTTCCTGAACCATACGGACATCGACCGGGACGCCGGCGGCTTCAGCCAGAGCAGCAAAGCCGAGACGCTTCATGGTTTCACCGAGACGCTCGCGGTTCTTGCCTTCTTCCATCCACCAGTCCCAGACACCTTCGACGATGTCCTTGACGGCCTGGTAGTCGTCGTCCTTGTTCACTTCGACGAACGGGACGAGCAGGGAGCCCATCTGCGGGCCGTCGAGAATCGGGGCCTTCGCACCGCAGAGGATGGAGGTACCGGTTTCTTCGCCGATCCGCAGGGCGCGCGGCATGGTGTTGATGCAGTGCATGCAGCGGACGCATTCCTTGTTGTTGATGGCGAGTTTGCCGTCTGCATAGCTGATGCACTGGGACGGGCAGAGGCCAACAACTTCTTTCTCGATGTCGAACTTGCCCCAGTCACGACCGGCGTGAGCACCGGCGTTCGGAGCGAATTCGCCACCGACGTAGGCGGCAACGGCTTCCTGGTCGATGCGGATGTCGCCCTTCCAGGTGCCGACGAACGCCATGTCGGAGCGGGCCATAGCGGCCACGCAGCCGTTCGGGCAAGCGTCGAACTTGAACTTGAACTTGTAGGGGAATGCCGGGCGGTGCAGTTCGTCCTGGTACTCCATGGTCAGGTTGTAGCAAAGCTCCTGAGAGTCGTAGCAGGCGTATTCGCAACGGGACATGCCCATGCAGGCGGCGGGGGTACGCAGGTTGGAACCGGAACCGCCAAGGTCGTTGTTCAGGTTGTGAGTCAGTTCAAAGAAGATTTCTTCGAGCTGCGGGGTCTGAGTACCGAGAAGCACGATGTCACCGGTGGAGCCGTGCATGTTGGTCAGACCGGAACCGCGGAGGTCCCACAGGTCGCAGAGATCACGCAGGAACTTGGTGGTGTAGAACTTACCGGCGGGCTGAGCCACGCGAACGGTATGGAAGTGCGCCACGCCGGGGAACATTTCCGGCTGGTCACAGTAACGGCCGATAACGCCGCCGCCGTAACCGAAGACGCCGACGATGCCGCCGTGCTTCCAGTGGGTTTCACCATCGGTGAAGGACAGTTCAAGAACACCGAGCAGGTCCTCGGGGCAGTCAACAGGAATCTGATAGTCGAGACCCTTCTCGTTCTTGGAGCGAGCCTCGGCCTCCTGCTTGATGTCGGACACAAAGCTGGGCCACGGGCCGCTTTCCAGCTGGTCCAACAGAGGAGTTTTGTGTTTCGCCATTCCCTTAACCTCCATAGTTTGGTTAAAACGTTGCCATCAACCGTTGTTTTCGTCCGGGACGATTGAGCTCCACTCGAAAAGTACCCCCGGACGCCTTTCTCAACATGGCAAGCCAACGAAAGCGCCCATGGGAGGCGGCGCCATTCGCTGGATACTGGGGGAGCCCAACCTACTGGACCCTCCAGTTTTTTGTCAACCCCAAAACCCCCGAACCTATTGTAATATAGGTATTGAAAGGGGTCGTTCAGGGAGTTGTTCGCCTCAGTCTGTGCACCCTTTGCACCTTGCTTCACAAACCAAAGGGGTGCAACTTTCAAACTGACAATTGGTTACCTCAAAATCATTTCCCCGGCAAGCACTCAAATCCGTTTTCAATTCCTACCTTATGCACCCTTGCGCTCACCGCCGTCTCAGAGTATCAGTACCCCGGATTCGCGCCGGGCCAGATACCGGTGACGGGAAACGTCCAAAGGAGATTTCGATGACCAACCCCGGTGAAACAACGAGCTGCAAGATGTGCGGCACATGCTGCATCAAAGGCGGCCCGACCCTGCACCATGAAGACATGGCGCTCATCCGCGAGGCCGTCCTCGACCTGACGGATCTGGTAACCCTGCGCCGGGGCGAGATAGCACACGACCCTGTTCAGGAAGTGCTGGCCCCGCTCCCCGAAGAAATCATCAAGGTCCGCGGCAAGGACAGCACCTGGACCTGCATATTTTACGAGACCGAAGGGCACACCTGCACCATGTATGACCAGCGCCCGGCAGAATGCCGCGTGCTCGACTGTCACGACCCCGCCCCGCTGACCGCCATGTACGATCAGGACCGCATCTCCCGCGCCGACCTGCTGCCGGAAGGGCACCCCCTGCTCGAACTCATCGCCGATCACGATGCGAAGTGCGATCCGCACGGCCTGACCCAGCTGGCCAAGGCCGCCCGCAACGATGACGTGGACGCTTACCGGGAGCTTGTCGAAAAGATCACATACGATCAGGAGATACGCCGCCTGGCAGTCGAGAAAGGCGGGCTTCCCGAAGAAAGCCTCGACTTCTTCCTCGGCCGGTCCATCGAGGCTTTGCTGGCCAACATGGGCGTTCGGGTTCGACAGGGTGCACAGGGCATGAAACTGGTTTTCCGAGGCAAGTAAGGAGATTCGAGAAATGAAGGACGAACGCGGCTACTACTACCACCCCTCCCTTCAGGACAAGAGCGTGCGGATGTACGTGCGCCATGGCGACGAGGAAATCGAATTCCGCCTCTATAACGACGGCCAGCCCGAGATCTGGGATCGCCACGGCTGGCTGCCCCTGAGCGTGATCGAGCAGGCCGCCGAGATGTACCGCCAGCGCGGCACCGGCCGCAATCCCATGGCACTCTACGACGTGGAGACGGCGAGGCTGTTGCTTAGCGGTAAGTAGGAGGCCTGAGCCCCGCGCCACTTCGGCCGCCTGATTGAACAACGACCCGAGGCGCCTGGTTTTTCCAGCGCCTCATACATACCGGTAGCCGCTTGACCCGGGGCATTTGCTTTTGTCACCACCCACGCGTGCCCGCCTGCATTGAATCCACGCTGCCCCCTAGCGCTCGTCTCTGTGGCAGAGACGCCAACTCCTACCAGCTGGCTGCTCGTCGCTTCTCGACGTTAGTGACCCAATTCACGGCTCACATGCTTTGTCGCACCGGCAGGCGGCAACCTTGCCTCTTCGCCAACGCGCCCTTGTTGCTTTCGCTCTTTCACTGCCACCTGCAACCTTTTTTGCCAGAGGCAAGCAGCTTGACATGCCTAGACAACTGGCAGACAAGATCAGCCAAGCGTTTTAAAAAGTACACATTGCCTTTAACAAACAGTTTACAACTATCATTGTGCCCCCAGCGAAGGACATCTGATGTTTAACAGCAGATCCGCCACTATTTTTCAAGAACTCTTCAAGCGCATGCAGCCAAAGCACCGAAGGTCCTTTTACATTCTTCAGGCCGCTTCGGTTGTCACTGCGCTCTCGGAAATGCTCTGTCTTGCCGTGATCGCACTTTTCATTTCGGCCCTGTCTGCTCCCGAATCTCTCCAATCCAATAGCATCTTTCAAAAAGCGAAAGGTATTCTGGGCGGTGGCGGCATTCTGGAGGGCGAGTCGCTCATCCTTCTTCTGGCTCTGGCAATCGTTTTTGCGAGCTTGGCGAAAAATGCAACCACAGGGCTTTTGCGTTATGGAAGCGCTCGCTACGCTGGCAGTGTCTCCGCTTTCTTCCAAACCACCACCCTGTCTGCAACCATGCGGATGCCTTATCCATGGGTATCAAGGCAGAGCATATCAGATATGATCACCCGAACGGCCTGGGCGAACTCTTCGGGTCTTTTCATGGAACTTGTCATCAATCTCTTCTCGGATACAGTCCTGCTTCTCATTCTCTTCGCGTCCCTCATGGCGATGGATCCCATGAAGGTTTCCATTACCCTCGCATTGCTCGGCATACTCGCCGGGAGCATTCTTTTCTTTGTAAAAAGAATCATTGATGGCTTTTCCCAAAAGGTACTGGAAAACCGAAGGAACCTGAACCGAAGAGCGATGAAAGCGATCTGTGGCATGAGAGACGCAAGGATTCTGGGCAAAGAAAAAGACTGCGTGGATGAATACGCCACCTATGCGTACGCCCTGCCCTTCTTTTCCTCGCGGTTAAATACCCTTCAACAAGTTCCAGGCTGGGGGTTGGAAGTGATCGGTCTTTCCCTTTTGTGCGCCACGACTTGGGGGATGATTACTTTGAGCGGAATGCCGACTCAATCGATTATGAACTATCTGGTCGTCATTGCGCTGGCAGCCTGGCGGGGAGTGCCTGCCGTCATTCGGGTGCTTACCCATGTGTCAAACATGCGCAAACACATTCCGCAGCTAACCCAAGTTCTGGACTTCCTTTCCCGCTCTGACAAGGAAACTGTCATAAACGACGACTTTGACAGTTCCAATAAAACCCCTATTACGTTCAGCGAGAAAATTGAGCTCGATAGCATCGATTTCGCTTACAGGAAGGACGACCCGCTTGTTCTGCGCAATATCTCCTTCTCAATTGTCAAGGGAGAGGTCGTTGGCATAATTGGTCGGTCCGGCGCTGGCAAATCAACCATCGCTGACATAATAATAGGCCTGCAAATCCCGAAAAAGGGGTCAGTCAAGGTAGACAACACCTCGCTCAGTGAAACCAACCGCTCCAAGTGGATGCATCAAGTTGGCTATGTTTCTCAGGAGTCCTTCATCTTTGACGGGACCCTTGCTCAGAACATCGCATTTACAACCCGAAATGAGGCGATTGACCGAAAACAAATAATGGATAGCTGTCGGCAAGCAGCCATAACGGACTTTCTCCACACTCTCCCCCAGGGGATCGATACCCCTGTCGGAGACCGTGGTGCAAGACTTTCCGGCGGGCAAAAGCAGCGTGTAGGAATCGCACGAGCCATTTACTCCAATCCTGAAATACTCATTTTTGATGAAGCTACCAGCTCTTTGGACAGCAAAAACGAGAAGATGATCCAGAAGATGATTCTCGACCTCAAAGGTCGGGTCACAATGGTTATCATAGCTCACCGCCTTACGACCGTAGAAGGGTGCGACAAGATCATCTGGATGGGAAACGGTGGCATAAGAATGGTCGGCAAACCTGCCGACGTCATTCCCGCCTATGAACAGGAAGCGACAGATTCGTAAATCACAGACAGTTTCAAATTGAAGCAAGCAGGGTTGTGCTAGGAATCCAAGCGGTCGCAAGCCAATGATGGCTTCGGGCCCCAATTACTTCAAGTGGCAACAGGCTAGCATTGCGGATTACTCCGAAGAGCGTGCCTGTTGTGCACGCCGCTGATTGTGCTTGATGGACATTTCGTACTGTGTGACAATATCATTCAGCAACATCATGACAGTCTTCCATATAAAAAAATAGTCCTATCCCTCCAATATCCTTCAAAGAACCAACACCTTCATGACTAGAAAACTCACCCTCCACATCGGCGTGCCGAAAACCGGAAGCACGGCCCTACAGTTGTTTCTGGACGCAAACCGCGATGTGCTCAGAGAAGAATATGGACTGCTGTACCCCAAAGCCGCCGCCAGAGCCGGTGGTCACCATGATATAGCCTTTCTGCTGCACGGCACATATCCTGAGTGGGCGACTCGTCAGGAAAAAAGCCTTGAATCTCTCTGGTCCGAACTTATGAGCGAAGCCGAAGCTCACGACGGCGACATCATATTAAGCAGTGAAAACTTTTACCTCTTCCCCGAGCCAACAATTCTGGCTCAAATGCTTCGAAACAGCGAAGCATTTGAGGACATGGCAGTAAACGTGCTCGCCTACGTCCGCCCTCAGGAAGAATTGGTCGAGACCTGGTACAACCAGACAGTCAAGGCACAAGGCTCCTCTGCAACATTTGATGAGTGTTTGGAAGAATACAGGGAACTTTGGGACTTCAATTCTGAACTGAACAAGTGGGCCGATGCCTTTGGTCAGGAAAGCATCACTGTTCGAATCTACCGAGGCGGCACAGGCATAGGCTGGGATATAAGAGAAGATTTCCTGAGCCATTTCTCCCTGGAGAATCACAGCTTTCATTTTTCGAAAAAACGGCCTAACACAAATCTCAATCGCGACGTTCTTGAATTTCAGCGGGTAATGAATCGGCTGCCGCTCACATCCCCTGAGAAACGCAGATTCCATAAGCAGCTGATCGAGCTGACTAAAAGAACTAGCAACTTAAACATATTCGACAGCACCGCCTTTTTATCTGACGAACAAAAACTTGAGGTGCGATCGTGGTATGATGAATCCAACGCCAAAGTAGCTCGAACCTATTGCGACGGCAGGCAGCTGTTTGACCCGGTAAAATTCACAGGAAAACCCTTCGAGCCATACAAAGGGCTGGACTCTGAAGCAATGGCGAGCATTCTTGGTTGGATACTGCTTCAGACCAGTGAAAGAGAATAAGGAGGACCTAGTGGGCGAAAGCTATTTTTATAAGGAATACCCTAAAACCTGTGCCCCTGATGACTTCTGGGGCCAAATCAAGAGAACAGTCAACGGCAAACCTGTTTCACAGGAACAGATAGACATGATCGTTGAAGCTATCCTTCAGGGTACAGCTCTTTCAGGTGGGGACATGCTCTTGGACCTGTGTTGTGGCAACGGTGCATTAAGCACCCTTCTCTTTGCCAAGTGCCAAGGGGGGGTGGGGGTAGACTTTTCAAGTTATCTCATTGACGTCGCCAATGCCAATTTCGCAAGCCCTTCTCACAAGTATCTACTTGTTGATGATGTTGTGGCTTATACTGCAAAAGAGGGGGCCCCCGAACGCTTTACCAAAGCCCTGTGCTACGGTTCGTTTCAGTACCTTCCTGAAGAATCCGCACATTCTCTCCTTGAAGATATTTACACCCGTTTCAAGAATGTCCAACGACTCTTCATCGGCAACCTGCCGGACAAGGCTCTGCTTAAAGAATTTTATTACGATAAAGACTACGTCGAAGGCATTGAAGACGACCACTCATCTCCTATTGGCATCTGGCGAACGCGCAAAGAGTTTACCCAACTGGCTAAGGCAACCGGCTGGAAGGTCGAATTCTCCAGAATGCCGGAGTCCTTCTATGCCTCCACCTACCGTTACGACGCCACTCTAACCCGCTGTGAAATATGACCATGTTTGATAACATCGTTTGGCCAACCGACACCTCTCGCTGTGAAACAAATCTGGAAGAATGTTCTAACACAACATTCGTAGCCATTGTGGACCACCTCTGTGTACGCATTCACTCTTGCACTCCACACAAATACCCCTAGAAGCAAGGAGTGGCGAGCTGTTGCATGTCGTAAAGACGTAGTCGGAAAGTACTGGGGCTTTGCTGAGTCAAAAAAGTCACCCTGGGCCACCCTACTTTTACTCAACGGTTTCCAGATAGAATTTTCCTCATACGTTATGAATCATTGGTCAAGCAGGCTTTCGAGACCACTTTCGACCTTTTTTCATCTTTAGGCATTAATTTTACAAGACAAATTGAAGAATTCTTGACCGAATCTCAATCCACACACTGTCAGCACGCTCGTTCGGTCTATAAGTCGCCCTTTGTTTCTGAGCGCTGGAAGAATGAATTATCACCAGAAATTGCAAATACCATCTTATCCGAAATAAAAGACACTGATCTGAAACAGCTCGCGGAGAATGTTTAATGAAGAATTTCATAGATGACCTCGCCATATTTGGAGGTCCACCCCTCTTCAATACAATTCGTCCACGTGCACAACTATCAGCAGGTCCCACTTCAACCTTTTATAAGCATGCGAAGCAAATATACACAGAAAGAAGGCTGACCAATTTCGGCCCTCTGGTACGTGCCCTAGAGCAGCGGCTTGCTGAATTTCATGACGTCGATTACTGTATATCGTATTGCAATGCGTGCGTAGCATTAATTGCATTGTTTGCCTTAGCCAAAGAAAGAACTGGTAAAAGCAATATAATAATGCCTGCCTTCACATATGACGGGCTTCCCCATCTCGCACAATGGGCAGGCTTAAGGCCTGTATTTTGTGACATCGATGAAAAGACGCACACCTTGGCCCCAGAAGCAGTATCAGACGCCATTGATGAGAGCGTTGCCGCTATTGTTGGAGTACATCAAGTCAACAATACATGTCACATCAAACAGCTAGAACAAATCGCTAGGGAGGCCGACGTTCCTCTTTTTTTTGATTCCGTTTATGGCTTTAATTGCATGTATGAAGGTCGCCAAACTGGGCGTTTTGGTAACGCGGAGGCATTCAGCCTTCATGCAACAAAACTCATAAACGGTTTTGAGGGTGGGTACATCACCACTAACGATCCTGAACTAGCAACAAAACTAAAAAAAATAAGTACCTTTGGGTTCTCAGGAAAAGACCGTGTCGTTCAACTCGGACTCAACGGCAAGCTGAATGAGATTCATGCAGCAATGGCATTAGCTTCAATGGATTCAATGGAAGAAACAATATGTGCCAATCATCAACGGTACAGCTGGTATCGCAATTATTTCCAAGATATTAAAGGGTGCGAAATTCTTCCATACGAGGAAGGTCGCAGTTACAACTATTGCTTCGTATTGCTGGAGCTTTGCGAGAACTGGGATCTGAACAGAGATCAGATTGTATCCATTCTCAAGAAGGAACAAGCCTATGCAGCACCTTATTACTCCCCTCCCCTGCACAGGTCTGAGCACATGCCAAAAGACCAAGAAAGACCTCACCTCCCAGTCACGGATAGAGTGTCTCAGAAATTTATCTCAATGCCTGTCGGTGAGTTCGTAGATAGAGACACAATAGAACGTCTCGCTCATCTATTCGGCTTCATAAGCCAAAACGATGGCGCAATATTGAAAAGGTTCACCAATGAGCACTAAACGGTCCATCAAAGATATTGCTCTCTTCGGTGCTGCACCCTTATTTGAATTACCTCGGCATGTCGGGCAACTGAATTTACCAGAGTGGGATCGATTTGAAGCTGCCATGCAGGGCATCTTCGATAGACAATTTTACACCAACCACGGCCCGAAAGTACGTGAACTTGAAGAGAGGCTAGCTAGCCATCTGGGCGTCCGTCACGCCATCTGCATGACCAATGGAACGACTGCGCTTATGGTGGCGGCACGTGCACTTGATCTTGAAGGCCAAGTCATCCTTCCGGCATTTACTTTTATCGCTACCGCGCAAGCACTGATCTGGGCAGGTCTTGAACCGGTTTTCTGCGACGTGGACCCTGTCACACATACCATTTCCGCCGAGAAGGCTTCTCCGCTTATAACCCAAAACACCTCTGCCATTCTGGGCGTGCATTTATGGGGACGCCCCTGTGACATTCAGGGATTGGAATCTCTTGCGCAGAATAAAGGGCTTCGTTTGTTTTATGACGCAGCCCATGCCGTTGGTTGCTCGCACAAGGGAAGGATGATCGGAAACTTCGGGGAAGTGGAAGTTTTTTCGATGCATGCCACAAAGGTACTCAACGCCGCAGAGGGAGGCTTTGCGACAACCAATGATGACCTGATCGCAGACAAGCTACGCACCATTCGGAACTTCCACACTACGGAAACGTTCGTCGAAACATCCTTGCGCATCAATGCCAAAATGTCTGAAGCACAGGCAGCCATGGGACTTCTGAGCTTAGACGATCTAGCCTCCAATAGCCTTAGAAATAAGGACTTGTATAAAGCTTATGGACGCTGCCTGGCAGGGCTTCCGGGAATCTCGCTAGTCTCTTATGACGAAAACGAAGCAAACAACTACCAGTATCTTATTGTGGATGTCGACCCGGAGCAGGCGGCATTGTCGCGGGATGAACTGGTTTTGCTCTTAGAGAAAGAGAACGTTCTTGCTCGCCGCTACTTCACACCCGGAGCCCACAAAGCGCCGCCATTTTGCGATGATTTCCCACAATACGTTGATACCCTTCCCGTTACAGACTCTCTTTCATCAAGACTTATGCAACTTCCCCTGGGAGAGAACACTACAGAGCAAGATGTCGAAACGATATGTGGCCTGATCCGAACGATTCTCAATCACGGTTCGGAAATACGCCAGCGATTGCATTCTATGGGATGAGCATATGAAGCTTGGCATAATGCAACCATATTTCTTTCCATACCTTGGGTATTTTGACCTCATCAACCGGACAGACCGATGGGTTGTTTTCGATACGCCACAGTACACCCCCAAGACATGGATGAATCGAAACCGAATTCTTCACCCGAGTTCCGGCTGGCAGTATGTGACTGTTGCTGTATCCAAATTTGAGCGGTTCTCTCCAGTAATGGATATCAGGGTAAAAAATCTTGCGGAGTCCAGAGACCGCATAGTCAATCAACTGGCTCACTATCGTAAACGGGCGCCATTTTACACGGATGTCGTTGAACTGGTGCAGGACGCTTTCGACTCGACGCTGTCAGACAAGTTGGTGGAATTGAATACCAATGCTCTTCGCAAAGTATGTGAACGCCTCGGCATCACCATGAAATATGATGTGTTTTCACGGATGGATCTCCCGGTTCCGGAAGTGACCCACCCGGGCTGGTGGGCTTTGGAAATAAGCGATGCAATGAATGCAACCGAATACATCAATCCGCCAGGTGGGAAAGAACTCTTTGACGAGAAGGCATTTCAAGAACGAGGCATTCGTTTATCGTTCACTGAGGTCCCAGAGTTCCTTTACGATTGTGCGCCTTATGAACACGTGCCAAACCTTTCCATTCTCGATGTCATGATGTGGTGCTCGCCTGAAAGAATAAAAACTGTTCTAGACACACAGACCATGCAACGGTTAAAATAAATCTTCATTATTCAGGATCTTGCAACATGAGTAACTTAAAAATTGCTGCAATGCTTCAAGTTGGTCCCCTCGATAGTATGGGTTACCAATATAACCACGACATTACTATTGAATGCCTACATGCTTTTTTTGACAAGGTATACATAGCTTCGAGCACTCCAAAACTAACAGAGCTTCCTGAACACCTTCAATACGATAATGTAGAGCTTTTAAGCACCCCCTCCACCTGGTTACAGCATAACACTGATGGACTCCCGATTTTTAATCTCACTAAACCAATCCCCGGCCTAAATCATGTGCTTAAAAAAGCAATAAAGGACGGGTACTGCGATCTGGCTCTCAAAGTTGAACTATTCCAGTACATCGATCAAAAAAACTTTGCGGCCCTCAGGGCTTACTGTGATCAAATCATAGAGAGTGACCATTTGTTTGGCTACCGATATAAAGCTCTACAAACGCGGCAATATATTGCGCATCCTACAATGTGCCATCCTGCACTATTCAATCTTCGGCATGATCGAATTTTGAGCATCCATATTGGAACGGACAAAATTGAACACGGCGAGCAAGTTGTACACGCCAAAAGAGGTCTTTTCCTCGATGCTCCATATTTCATAACGGATTTCTTTCCGCCTATTCTTTGCGAAAAGGATTTCTTGGACAAATATGAGTACTATTTAAAACCAATATGGGATTATTACAACTGCAACAAAGATATGGACTGGCCAAGTTACGAAAAAAAACAGCTTCACAAAGCCATGCAATCCCCCATCAACCCCAATGCGACATTATCAGAATGGGGATGGAGGATGATGAAGAGTATTCCTCATGATTCCTGTGTCCACGAATGGGATATGAAAGCAATTTTAGGTCAACCTTTGCAGTCCCAACCTTCAATTCGTACTAGGCTCATCAACAAGATGAAAAGTATTGCTGGCAAAATGAACCTCATTAAATCTCAGGACAACAAGTCGTGAACTCAATCTTAAACAGGTTTCGCACCTACTTCCAAGATGGAACGCTTAAAGATCGCTTGATCCGCAGGGCTAAAAATGCACCAAAGCAATGGATTGAGCCTGTATTCAATAAACACCTCATCCGTGAACGTTTTAGATTCATTTTTCAAATTGTGACGTTAAAAGCTGACCTTTTTCTGAAATGGCGAATGTTTGAACCCGGAAGCTATCATGAAGAACAGGGGAGCATCCAAAGCTTTAAAAATAGAACTATTATTGATGGAAATGGAAACATAACGCCATGGTTCACTTACAATCTTATTGACTTCATCCAGCAGCACGATATTAAAAATTTAAGTATCTTTGAATGGGGTAGCGGAAACAGTACTCGCTGGTGGGCAGACAGGGCAAAATCGGTAATAAGCATCGAGCATTCAGAAGAATGGTACCAGAAGACAATTCAATCACTTTCTTCATGCAAAAATGTCACATTGCGCCATATTCCGTTAGAATTGAATGATGCGTACAGTACTGCTCTTTCAAAAGATGACCCGTGTGATATTATCATCGTTGATGGGCGCAAGCGAGTCGAATGCGCCCGACATGCCTTCGAAACAATGCCTCGTGAGGCAATTCTTATCCTTGATGACTCCCAGCGGAACCAATATGATAAAATATTCACGTTGGCCCAAGAGCGCGGGTATAAGTGTTTACGGTTTAATGGCCCTAAGGCGTTGACGACTCACACAAAACAGGCAGCGATTTTCTACCATAAGGAAAATGCACTGGGAATCTGATTGCGCACAGCTTCTCTTGCTTGCTCCCGAGACCAACTTAACCAACCGATCAAATCGTGAACCAGTCAATTGAGGGTAGCTTGGTGTTGATCTGACGTGCCACCCCAAGCATCAAGTCACTAAAAGTTTCTTTGAAAAATGCAGACAATATGCCCCTCCACCTTTTTGGAGAAATATTACAACCGCACGAACCATCGACTAGCATTTTGAGCATGTTTGCAGGCGAAGTTACTTTTTTTCGCAACAGAATTGCTCAACGACGCATGGGTGAGTTTCATGAAAAAAATACTCGGAATCAGACTAGGACATGACGCTACGGCTTGCCTCATTGTTGACGGCAAAATCATCGCCAATGTTGCTGAAGAACGCTTTACCCGTAAAAAAAACGACGGTTCATTTCCAGTCAATGCCATTTCCTATTGTTTAAAAACAGGTGGCATCACCTCAGCGGATCTGGACGGAATCGCTGTTCCTACTACATCATACAACTCTATTTTCGCAGCCTTCTTCCCGAACCTTGCTATCGGGGCAGCTCCGGAGCAAACATCTTCCATGAGAAGCTGCATTAAAAAGCTTTTGGGCAAATCAGTTCAAGCCTCTACCCCGGACCCGCTGCCAACCTACATGCCGCGTTTTCCGGTTTCTTCAAAATGTCGCTTTATTCAGATCCCACATCACAAAGCCCATGCGGCCAGCGCCTATTATACGGCGGGGCTTTCAAAGGACGAGAAAACTCTCGTTCTCGTTATGGATGGGAAGGGTGATCACTCCGCAGTGAGCGTCTGGCGCGGACAGGACAATCGTCTTGAAAGGCTTGCCTCATGGGGGGAAGAAGGCTCTCTGGGCCGCTTCTACTCTGCTGCCACAGAAGCCCTCGGCTGGCGACACGGTAGTGGAGAATGGAAGCTGATGGGGTTTGCCCCCTACGGAAAGCAGCAATCCGGTTTCTTTGATGGTGACCACCCTGTTTTTAAAGACGGTGAGTTGGTTCGAGGGTGCCAATTTGCTCCGGTTCAGAGATTTCCGGACAGGGGAACTTGGCACTACCACATGCAGGAATCAATATCCCTTAGAGCCAAAATGGGTGACATGAAAGCCGAGGACTTTGCTGCAGAGGCGCAATCCGTAGTTGAAGAGCAGGCACTGAATCTCGCCCTGCCTTGGCTTGAACGCGAAGGAACACGAAACCTTTGCTGCGCTGGCGGTTTTTTCCTCAATGTCAAGGTGAACGGCCTGCTTTGGGCCAGCGGCAGAATCGACAAGCATTGGATTTACCCTGATCCCGGCGACTCCGGCCTTGCTCTGGGGGCTGCCATGTCAGCGTATTTCGAGCAGCACCCTGAACAGCAGGCCGTTCCTATGGAACACCTTTACTACGGGCCGGAATATGATGCGGACACCATTGAAGCAGCTCTCAACTCCAGACGCATACGCTATACACGCCCTGAACAATTGATAAAAACCGTGGCCAAGCTATTATCCGAAAACAAGATCATCGGTTGGTACCAGGGCCGGATGGAAGCGGGGCCCCGTGCTTTGGGGAACCGCTCCATACTCATGAGCCCCCTCGAATCCAGTAATAAGGACATCATCAATGCTTCCGTGAAATACCGGGAGGCATTCCGCCCCTTCTGCCCTTCCATGCTGGCAGAAAAAAAAGAAGACTATCTTACCCGTCCACGGATGGAACCTTTCATGATCACTGCCTTTGACGTCACGGAAGAAAAACAGGACAAGATTCCGGCAGTCGTTCACGTGGACGGCACCATGCGTCCGCAAACCGTCCGTGCCGAGGCTAATCCTCGCTACCATGCGCTTATCAAGGCGTTCGGTGATATTACCGGAGAATACGTCATTCTGAACACCTCGTTCAATGTAAGAGGTGAGCCCATCGTTAACACACCCAGTGATGCCATCAAATGTTTCTATGACAGTGGATTGGAATATCTTGTTCTCGGAGACTACCTCATCAGCAAATACGATGAGTAACTTTCTACAAGAATAACGCTATGACTTTTGGCAACGATGAATGGGAGCATCTCAAAGGGAAAAAGGTAATTTTCATCCATCACGGCTCTGCGCCGGGTGGAGCCCCGACGAGCCTTCGCAACCTTTGTGACGGTCTGCTTCGCCAGGTACCCGAACTCAATATTCAAGTTGCCTGCGCCTTTTCGCCGATGATCCCTTTTTTCAGAGAATGCAAAGGGTTGGTCGTCAAACAATACATTGGCCTTCCAGTCAATGCTGGAAAGAAGCTCATCGGATTCAGCCCTCTCTGGCATCTTCCGACAATGCTCAACATGATCCTACAATTCCTGCTGTCGCCTCGCGTCATTGCGCAGGAAACGTCATGGCTTAAAAACGAGAAACCCGATCTCGTGCATTTGAACTCTTCAGTTCTCTGGACTTCAGCCATTGCAGCCTACCGACTAGGGGTCCCCGTCATCTGGCACATACGGGAAACACTCAAAGGAGGCAGGTGGAATATCCGTCGCAGGCTGTACTCCAGATTCATAACCTCCAGAGCGAGTGCAATCATCGCCATATGCGCCCAGAACGCCAAACAGTTAAGCACAAGAGGACAGGAGCAAGCCGCGATTGTCTACAACGGAATAAACCTCAACGACTACGCACCGGACAGATTCGACAAAGCTGAAGCACGACATCATTTCAACCTCCCAGACGACGCATTTTTAGTCCTTAGCCTTGGGGGCGACTCACCCCAAAAGGGACTTTGGCAAATTTGCCGCGCCCTGAATTATTCCTCTGAAGACATCCATCTTGTTCTTGCCGGTGCGACACACGCTTCGAAGCAGGAAGCCATCTCTCCACTTACCAAGGCGAAATGGACGACTGAAGATATTCTCGTAAAGTTGGGTGTGCTTCAAAACCACACTTGGCAATACACGCAAAGAGCCGAACAATCGGCACGCAAGGTTAAAGACCGCATCCATAAAGTCGGCTTCAGTCAGGATGTTCCAAGACTTTTGGCCGCCTGCGACGTACTGGTTTTCGGTGGAACCACTCCCCATTTTCCACGACCGGTTTATGAAGCTTGGGCCATGGGCAAGCCCATCATCGCCTTTAATAATGCCGTTCTTCAAGCTGAGGTTGATCACGGCATAAACGGCCTTTTAGTTCCCAGAGACGATGTCAATGCCTTGTCCGAGGCCCTGACAACGGTCAAGAATGATCCGAATTTAGCAAAAAGACTTGGCCAAAACGGAAAACGCAAGGCCCTGAGCAGATTCGATCAGAGCGCGAATACCAAAGCCGTACTGAACATCTACTCCAAAATCCTAAGCAGTTTAAAAAAGAAAGATTGATGCGAATCCTTTTTACGACGCAACACAAAAACGCCATCTCCACCGTTCTTAACGTGGAAAACTTTCGCCGACTCGCAGAGATTGACGGAGTCAATTACAGCGAGTTCTCAGTGGATTACGCCAACCATGACGTAATCCTTTTTATGGGCTACGACCCGCAGGTCAATGCTGCCCGGGGCGAGAATCCTGAGGCCAAGATAGGGGTGGTCGATGTTCGCCCGCCCACGCTGAAGGAAGCCAGAGGGGCAGATTTTCTGGTAGCCAACGGCCCGGAGATGACCGCAATGGGTGCCCGTTTGTTCAATCACAGCTTCGAGTACCCCATTTACCCGGAGGTGCCCCCGCGCAACCACGCACCATCCGGCAAAGACCGAATCATCATCTGCTACCATGGGAACAAGGCGCATGCGGTTTCCATGTTTCCCCATGTAACCCGAGCCCTTGAGGAGCTGTCGCGAGAGTATCCCCTGGAACTCAGGATCATTTACAATGTCGAATCCCTCGGCCCCATTCCCGACCGCTATCTTCCGGGAGCCGACGTCAAAACACGTATCGTGCAATGGCATTCCGAGGTCTACACGCAGGAGTTAGCGGAGGCGGACATAGGAATCGTCCCGGATTTAACCCCTATCCATGCTCCAGAGAAAACCAAACGGATATGCGCTCCGCGAGACAGGGAATTCGGCGCACAGGCGACGGAGGTTCTGGCCCGGTATAAACCTACCAGCAATCCGGGAAGAATCCTTGCCTTCTCACAACACGGCATCCCTGTCGTGGCCGACTCGTTTCCTTCCGCTGCCCAGATAATCCGCAACGGTGAAAACGGTTTTCTGGCGAACGATGCCTTCAGTTGGTACCAAGGGCTCAGGAATCTGTGCGTTGACCCCGAATATCGACAAACTCTCGGCCAAGCCTTAAAGGAAGAGCACGCGAAACGGTACACCATAGAAGCTATCAACAGACGCTTCGTGAATTTCTGCAGGGGCCTTCAGCCACGACACGAAGCACCGGAATCGCTGGCGAATGCCCAGTCTCTTTTCGAAGAGAGAGACCGTTCGGATGAAACTCTGAAGAAAGTCATCGCCCAAAAAATGAAAAAGTTCTTCCCCTAAGCTGAAGACCTTGGAGCATTCTATGAAAAAAGCTCTCATCACAGGCATCACCGGGCAGGACGGCGCATATCTGGCCCGCTTCCTCCTTGAAAAGGGTTACGAAGTGCACGGCATCAAGCGTCGCTCCTCCCTGTTCAACACCGCACGCATAGATGAAATATACAGTGACCCCCATGATGAAGATCGCCGCCTGTTCCTTCACTACGGGGACATGACCGATTCGACCAACCTGATCAGCGTGGTGCAGAAGGTGCAGCCGGACGAGATATACAATCTGGCGGCCCAGAGCCATGTTCAGGTTTCCTTTGAGACCCCGGAATACACCGCGGACACGGTCGCCATGGGGACGCTGAGGATGCTCGAAGCCATCAGGATTCTCGGCCTTGAGAAGAAAACGAAGTTCTATCAGGCCTCAACCTCCGAGCTTTACGGGGTCGTGCAGGAAACCCCGCAAACCGAAACAACCCCCTTCTACCCCAGATCGCCTTATGGTGCCGCGAAGCTCTACGCCTACTGGATTTGCGTGAACTACCGAGAAGCTTATGGGATCTATGCCTGCAACGGCATCCTTTTCAATCACGAGTCGCCCATGCGCGGCGAAACCTTCGTGACCCGCAAGATCACGCGCGGTCTTTCCCGAATCAAGGCAGGCCTGAGCGACTGCCTGTACCTCGGCAACCTTGAGGCCAAGCGCGACTGGGGACACGCCAAGGACTATGTCGAAATGCAGTGGCTCATGCTGCAACAGGACGAACCGGACGACTACGTCATCGCAACCGGACGCCAGCACTCCGTTCGCGAACTTATTCACCATGCCCTTGATGCTTTGGACATGGGCATTGAATGGCAAGGTAAAGGCGTGGATGAAAAAGGGGTTGATCCGGCCACCGGAAAGACCATCGTCGCCATTGATCCCAAGTATTTTCGACCGACAGAAGTTGATTCCCTGCTGGGCGATGCCTCCAAGGCCCATGACAAGCTTGGCTGGAAGCCTAGGATATCCTTTGAGGAAATGATCAAGGAGATGGTCCTTCAGGACTACGAGGACGCCAAGCGGGACCAGCTCTGCCTGAATGCCGGCTACACCGTCAACAACCCTCAGGACTGATCGCCATGCGCAAGGATGACCGCATATACGTTGCCGGGCACCGGGGCCTCGTCGGCTCGGCTATTTGCCGCCTGCTTGAGCGGGAAGGGTATGAGAACCTCCTGCTCAAAACCAGCGCGGAACTTGACTTGACCGACCAAGCGGCCACACGGGGCTTTTTCGAGCAGGAACGGCCGGACTATGTGTTTCTGGCCGCAGCCAAGGTCGGCGGCATTCACGCAAATGACGCCTACCCTGCCGACTTCATTGGAAAGAACCTACTCATAGCGACCAACGTAATCGATTCGGCATACAGGTCCGGGGTTACCAAACTGCTCAACCTCGGCTCCTCATGCATTTATCCCAAGCATGCCCCCCAACCCATGCCAGAGGACTGCCTGCTTACCGGCCCGCTGGAGCCGACCAACGAGTGGTACGCGGTCGCCAAGATCGCAGCCATCAAAATGTGTCAGGCCTATCGCAGACAGTACGGATTCGACGCCATATCAGCCATGCCCACCAATCTTTACGGGCCCGGCGACAATTTCGACCTTGAAACCAGCCACGTCATGCCCGCCCTGATTCGCAAATTCCACGAGGCCAAGGAATCCGGAGCTTCCGAAGTGGTCATATGGGGGACAGGCTCGCCGCGCCGGGAGTTCCTGCATGTGGACGACCTCGCCGATGCCTGCCTTCACCTCATGCTGCATTACTCAGGCGAAGACATCATAAACATCGGATGCGGCGAAGACATCACCATCGCAGAACTGGCTGAACTCATTCGCAAAGCCGTCGGCTATGAAGACGAACTCGTATTCGACACCTCAAAACCGGACGGCACGCCGCGCAAGTTACTCGACACCACACGCATCAACAACCTCGGTTGGCAGCCGAAGATTGAGCTGAAGGAAGGCATCACTTCGGTGTATGCGTGGTTCAAGAAACAACACGCCTAATTGGGCCAAAATAAACATTTACCAAAGCGAAATGCAGAAAATAACCATACATATAGGCTATCACAAAACGGGGAGTACCCTGCTGCAAAAGCAGATATTCAGCCAGGCTGACGCATTTTACTCTGGCCCAAACTCTGATCATCTGCGGATAACCAGAGAGATGCTTGACGATATCCAGACACAAGGCTTCAATCCTAAAGCCTTCCGAAGAAATGTTCTGGATATTGCTGGCGCTCAGCAGCGCCCCATTATTTTATCACATGAAGAATTTTCTGGATGGCCCGAAGGCAAATGTATGGACCTAGCCTACAGAATGGCTGACAATCTTCACCAAGCCTTTCCTGAGGCTGGCATACTTTGCATTATTCGTAACCAAATGGATTGGATTAAGTCTCTTTATGCCTACCGCTGTTCGGTCAAAGGATCTGAGACGCGATCATTTACAAAATACCTTAAAAGTCAGGGCGACGGCGGATTATTTGAAAAAATGCAGTATGACAAACTCATACGTTACTATCATGATCTTTATACTCCTGATCAGTGCATGGTCATCCCCTTTGAGATGATCAAAAATGATGCTGATCTTTTTTTTGATTCAATTGCTAAATTTATTGGCATTAACTATGATCGTCCCTCAAGAACTCCTGTTATAAACAAAAGCATAAAGAGCACATCACAACTAAGACTATGCAGAACGTTGAACGTTGCATTCAACTTAATTTATCCTAGATACAACAAAATAGTAAATCCAGAACCAGAGAAAGAAATCATTACTCGTTATACATATTATGCTCTACGCCTCAAACTGGCAAACTTGCTCAGCCCAGTTTTGCCCAAGAAACAATTACAATACCCAAAAGAAATTGAAAAATACCTTGAATCTCTCTTTGCTGGAAGCAACTCAAAATTAAATCAGATTATCAACACAGACCTTTCACGATATGGATACCCTGTGCGTTAACAAATAGTGCTATCTGCTAGAAAAAGTTCTCTAGAGACTCCTTTTCACAACAAGACACTTTGGACCGTGGCCAATGAACAATCACACGCTGACACTTTTCATGACCCGTGGGATGTCCCTTTCGACTTGGGACACCATCGGCATTCTCAAGCGTGAAATGGCCCTGTACCAGCGGATTCTGGAAAAGGGCTGGAAGGTGAACATTGTTACCTTCGGCAACAGTGACGACCTTATTTATGAGAAGCAGTATCCCGGTCTTTCCGTTCTATGCAACCGACTCTCGCTTCCACTTCGACTATACGAAGCGGTATTGCCATACCTGCACAGGAGAAAACTCAAAGGGTCCTGTCTGTTCAAGACCAACCAGACGGACGGGGGGCTGAGCGCGCTGCGCTGCGCCGGGATGTTCAGCAAGCCTCTCATCGCACGTTGCGGGTTCATGCTTTCGGAGTTCAAAAGACGCAGCGGCGAAGCAGACATGGTAGAGCCGGTCATGAAAATGGAGCGCGAGCTTTTTCACGGGGCGGACAGATGTGTTGTCACCAGTCCCACGATGGCGGAATACGAAACCGAGCAGCTCAACATATCCGCGGAAAAGATCGAACTCATACCAAACTACGTTTCACCGGCCTTTTTCGAAAGCAAATGGTCTCTCCCGCAAAAAAGACCTCTCGTGCTGTCGATCGGCAGGCTGAACGAGCAGAAAAACTATGCCGAGCTGATTCGGGCCGTAGCAGGAATGGACGCCACCTTGCGCATCATCGGTGAAGGGGATCGCCGCAACGAACTGGAAGAGCTGGCCGTTTCGACAGGCTGTGACCTTGAACTACCCGGTGCCCTGCCTCATGCAAAGCTACCCGAAGAAATCTGCCGAGCAAGCGTTTTCGCCCAGCCTTCGCTCTACGAAGGCCACCCCAAGACACTTATTGAAGCCATGGCTTGCGGCATACCGGTCATCGGCACCGACGTGCCCGGCATCAGGGAAATCATCTCCCACGAAGAAACGGGGCTGCTCTGCGGTACCGAGGCTCCTGCAATCGGCAGCGCGATAACCAGCGTACTGGCAGAACCTGAACAAGCGATGCGCCTTGGCACCAACGCGCGCACGTTTTGCAGATCGCAGTACCATCTTGATGCCATTGCGGAAAAAGAACTCGCCCTATACCGGTCAATCCTGAAACAGCGGAGCCGTGGATGAAAAGAATTGCTAAGGAAATGCTTTGGCGGACAGTTCAAAAGCTTGGAAACCAGCGGGTCACCTCATGGCTCATGGGCTTCCTTCGCTTCTATACGGGCCGCCTTGCGCCGGAACGGGCCCTGCGCCTGCTGTTTCAGCTTGATGACGCCATGTACAAGCTCCAAAGTGAAACCGCTCTGCGCTACGGCAACGGGCTGCACCCCAAGCATGAATTCATAGGCTATCACGATTTTTTTCTTTCCAACCTAAACAAGGGCGACACCGTGCTTGATGTAGGCTGCGGGAACGGCGCTCTGGCCCACAGTCTTGCGGCCAAGGGTGGAGCAATAGTCACCGGAATCGACCTGAATGCCGATTCCATCGAGACAGCCAGAAAAGAGCGGGCACATCCGAACCTGACTTTCATGGTCGGGGATGCCACCCAGCCTCAAAAAACGGGACGGTTTGACGTGGTCGTCATGTCCAATGTTCTTGAACACATCAAAAACCGGCCGGAAACCCTGCGGGCCATCGTTGATGCAGCACAGCCCCAAAAGGTTCTCATGCGGGTTCCGCTTTTCGAGCGGGAGTGGCGCGTTCCACTCAAGAAGCATCTGGACGTCGAATGGCGCTTGGATACCACGCACGAGACCGAGCACACGCAGGAAGAATTTCTGCTGGAAATGAAACAGGCCGGGCTGACTCCCGTTCACGTGGAAACCCGTTGGGGAGAGGTATGGGCGGTACTGAAACCGTAACAGGTGCCGGAAACGGCTCTCCCGAAGTAACGGTTCTGATGGCCGTTCACAATGGCGAGGCACACCTGCGTCCCGCCATCGATTCGGTATTGTCCCAGACATTCACGAACTACGAATTCCTGATCATAGATGACGGCTCGACCGACGAGACGCCGGCCATCATCGCTTCCATTGACGATGAGCGCATTCGGATGATCCGAAATGAAACCAATATCGGGCTTGCCGCCTCGCTGAACAAGGGGTTGGAAGCGGCGAAAGGTCGTTACGTGGCCCGCATGGATGCCGACGATATCTGCCAGCACGAACGACTGGCAAAACAGGTGCACTTTCTGGACGCTCATCCTGAAACCGTGGTCCTCGGCACCGAGATGGTACTCTTCGGCCGTGACGGAGAGGTCGCTTACTGGCGTCCCAAAACAGACGCGCAGGTCAAGGCTCACCTGCTGTTCGCACCACCTTTCGCGCACCCTTCGGTCATGCTCCGAAAGACGTTTCTCGACACGCATGCGCTCAGGTATGATGAATCACTGCCTACGGCTCAGGACTATGACCTATGGGAGCGGATGCTGCGCATCAGCGGGGCACACGGTGCCAACCTGGAGGAGCCCCTTCTAAGCTACCGTGTCCACGATAAAAGCATCTCCACGGCAAAGCTCAAGGAGCAACGAAAAACCGCAAACGACATTCGTGAGCGCGCCCTCGCACCCATTGCCCCGAACCGCCAGCAGTCGGAAACCATGCTGCACCACAAGATTTCCACTCTGAGCTTCGAGTGCTCCCGAGAGTTTGTCGCAAGTTCGGAGCAATGGTTGAAACGTCTGGTCAGCGCGGACAAGACGGATACCATTTACACCGATGAAGGGGTACTTTTCATGGCCGGGCGGCACTGGTTCGAGCTCTGCCATCACGCGGCTCCCGAAGGACCGTCAATTCTGGCCGCATATTATCGCTCCCCACTGTCCAAGGGATATCGTCCCCGGCTTTCTCGTCAGATTCGCTTTGCAGCCAAGAGTCTGCTGGGCCGATTCCGCAACGGGGGAAACAGCCAATGACACCCAAAAAGATTTGCCTTGTCACGGCCTCCCTGACGGATCAGGGCAGTGCCAACGCCATATTGCAGATGATGGCCAACCACTGGGCCGAGACGGGCCATCAGGTCTCCATCCTGACGTTCGATCCGCCGGAAGACCCCTATTACGAACTGGACGCGTCGATCGAGTACCAGGCTTTGGATCTTTTTTATCCGTCGAAGTCCAAAGCTGCTGCCATCCGCAATTTTTTCTCACGCCTGCTACACATCAGAAACGCAATCAGAAAACGCTCGCCCGACATTGTCATCTGTTTGCTTGAGGACCCGATTATCCGGGTAATTCTTGGCACCAGAGGGCTTGGCGTCCCGGTTCTCGGCGTCGTGCATACCGACCCTGCACACTATCTTCTTCCGGGTGTATGGGAAAAATTCAGGAGACTGACATTTCCCTTGGCCGATGGCATCGTGGTGCTGACCGAAAACATTCGCCAAAACTTCCCTAAAACGATCCGCCGCAAAACAAGCGTTATTCCGAACCCCTTGCGCTTGCCGCCAACATCGGAAACCGGCATTGACGTGCCCCGCCCCATGATACTCAGTGTCGGCAGACTGATCGAACTAAAACGGCACGACATGCTCCTCGATTCATTTGCCAGCCTGTCGGCGAAGTATCCCGATTGGACTCTTGCAATCGTTGGTGACGGCCCCCTGATGGAATCCTTGCGGATACAGGCAAAAGAGCTCGACGTCGAATCAAGGGTGCTGTTTCCGGGGCACACTCATACCGTCGGAGACTGGTTCAGCCAAAGCGACATTTTTGTGATGACCTCCTTGCACGAAGGTTTTCCGCTTGCACTTTGCGAAGCCATGGCAATGGGAGTTCCCGCCATCGTTACGGATTACCCGGCAGGACCGGATGCGATCATAACCCATGCCGACGAAGGTATGGTCGTTCCCCTGCACTCCCCCGAAGCCCTGACAAACTGCCTGGACCAACTCATGGGAGATCCCGGCAGGCGAGATGCCATGGGCAAGGCTGCAAGCCGTATCGCCCAGCGCCTCGCTCCAGAGAACATCCTGCAGATGTGGGACGACCTGATTGATCGGACACTGGCTGCCTGTGAGGCTGAGTGATGCATATACTCATGACAATTACCGACTTGGGAACAGGCGGCGCCCAAAGAGTCTTCACCCATATTGCCAACGGCTTTCAAAACCGCGGGGTGAAGGTTTCAGTGGCTACCTTTGAACGCGGCAATACAAAACCCAGCTTTCAACTCAATGATTCCATTGAGGTACAGCGCCTGGACCAACACGCCCGCTCAGAAAACGTCCTTCAGGCCGTTTTCAACAACGTCAAAAGGGTCAAACGACTACGGGCCACCATGGCTCACAGCAATCCTGATGTTGTCATTTCCTTTGGCGATCAACACAACATTCTTTCCATCATTGCTGCAAAAATGACTGGTGTACCGATTCTTGTTTCCGAACGGGTAGACCCATCCCGACACCTCATCGGTAAAGTTTGGGACAAGCTGCGGCAAATGACATATCGCCACGCCAGCGACGTTATAGTCCAGACTAAACACGTCGCTGAGATCATTTCCACAAACTGTCGATGCCAATGCACGGTCATTCCCAATCCGATCCCTAGGGCCATTACGAATCCCAAGGGCTTCGGTATCATCACAGTGGGCCGTCTTTCCTACCAAAAAAGGCAGGAAGACCTCATTTTGGCTTTTGCCCATCTTGGGGATGACGTTGAAGGCAGAGTGCTCACGATAGTGGGTGCAGGTGAACGACGAAAAGAATTGGAGGCACTGGCAAAGAAATTAGACGTTTCCGACAGGACAGTCTTCACCGGCAAACTTGACGACGTCACCTCAGCACTATCCAACGCCGATATCTTCGTCCTGCCCTCTCGCTACGAGGGCTTTCCGAACGCCCTGTGTGAAGCCATGGCCTGCGGTCTTGCCTGTGTTTCCTACGATTGCGACAGCGGCCCGGCCGAGATCATTGAGCACCGGAAAAACGGACTCCTCGTGCCCGACGGGGATGTAGATGCTCTCACGGATACCATGCGAGAACTCATCCGCGATGACGCGCTACGTGAGGCAATCGCCACGGAAGCGGTCAAGGTGACGCAGCGATATTCCGTGGACGCCATTCTCGACCAGTGGACATCCTGCATCGAAAAGGCCATGAGGAAACACTAGCGTATGTGCGGCTTCACTGGATTCATATCCTCTCCGGGCACCGGGCCCGACGACCTTGCGGGCATCTGTCGGGCCATGGCCGGCACCCTTGCCCACCGCGGGCCGGATGACGGCGACGTCTGGGTCGACAAGGAAAACGGCGTGGCCCTCGGCCACCGTCGGCTGTCCATTCTCGATCTTTCCCCACTCGGTCGTCAGCCCATGACGTCCTCTTGCGGTCGCTACATCATCGCTTACAACGGAGAAGTGTACAACCACCCACAGCTCCGCTCCGAGCTGGAAGCTGCCGGCGACACTTTCACAGGCAGTTCCGACACCGAGACCATGCTTGCCGCCATCAGCCGCTGGGGACTGCGTAACGCCGTGGAACGCTTCAACGGCATGTTCGCCTTCGCGCTCTGGGACAGACGGAAAAGAAAGCTGCACCTCGTGCGCGACCGCATCGGCATCAAGCCGCTGTACTACGGGACCTGCGGCCAGACTTTCCTCTTCGGCTCCGAACTCAAGGCGTTGCGGGCCCACCCCGCGTTCATTACAGAAATTGACCGCGACGCCCTGACCCTATTTTTCCGACACAACTATATCCCCACCCCTTTCAGTATATACAGGGGCATAAAAAAGCTGACGCCCGGAACCATCCTCACCTTTGATCCCGCCACGAGTAAGCCCCGCGAAGAGCGGTACTGGGACGTCCGTGAGGCGTGGCTCAAGGGAATTGAATCCCCCTTCCGGGGAACAGAGAACGAAGCGCTTGAAGAGTTGGAAGGCCTACTTGCGGACGCGGTCTCCATCCGCACCCTCTCCGACGTCCCCATAGGCGCATTCCTCTCCGGTGGAATCGACTCCTCGACCGTCTGCGCCGTGATGCAGGCCGGAAGCAGCCGTGCCGTGAAATCCTTCTGTCTCGGCTTCGACGAGGACCGCTACGATGAGAGCCGATACGCACGGGACGTGGCCGCCCACCTTGGCACGGAACATCACGAGCAGCGACTGTCGGCACAGGATTTGATGGCCGACATTCCCAATTTTCCGCAGTACTGGGACGAACCATTCTCCGACGCGGGGCAACTGCCGGCGCACCTGATTTCGAAACTTGCCCGGGAGCAGGTGACAGTCTGCCTGAGCGGTGACGGCGGGGATGAACTCTTTTACGGCTACCAGCGATATTTTCAGGCCAATGCGTGGAAACACCTCAGCCGGATTCCAGGCTTGGCGCGGGCATCTTTTCGTGCCGCAGGAGCGGCGCTGGGCAATCGGCTTTCCCCAGCCGCGCCCGGTGCGCGGCGTTCCCTTGCCCGCCTGTCCCTTCTGGGCTCGCGCAATTTTTCGGAATGCTATCGCTATCAGGTATCCCACAGCAAATACCCGGCGGCGCTCGTGCCGGGTGGCAATGAACCGGCCAGCCCGCACTTCAAGCAGCCACCGCAGGATGCCCACCCGCAGCATCTCATGCCCATGTGGGATCTACAGGGCTACGTACCCGACGGCGTGCTGACCAAAGTGGATCGCGCCAGCATGGCCGAAGCGCTGGAAGTCCGCGTGCCTATACTGGATTACAGGGTGGTGGAGTTCGCAGCTGCGATCCCCCTTTCCATGAAGATCGGCCCGGACGGCGGCAAGCACCTGTTGCGACAACTCGCCTACAAGCACATCCCACGCGACCTGCTGCATCGGCCCAAGATGGGCTTTGGTATCCCCCTCGACGTCTGGCTCAAAAGTGACCTACGCAACTGGGCGGAGGATCTTCTTGACGAATCGCTGATACGGCGGCAGGGAATCCTTGATCCAGAACAGGCCCGCGGCACATGGAAGGCGTTCCTCAACGGTATGCCCGGCGGTGAGTACCACGTCTGGGATCTGCTCATGTTCCAGTCCTGGTACCAGAAAAACGCAAACACGCACCAAGCCACAACGGAGCGGCAATAAGCCATGTGCGGCATAACCGGCATATTCTCCCCCCAAGGATTCGATGCGCAACAGGCACCGTCTCAGGTGCGCCGGATGACAGATACGCTGACGCATCGCGGCCCGGACGATTCGGACGTCTGGCTCGACGCGGAAGCCGGGATCGCGCTCGGGCATCGACGGCTCTCCATCCTTGATCTTTCGCCGCTGGGCAGACAACCCATGCATTCCGCCTGCGGGCGATACGTCATCGTCTACAATGGAGAAGTTTACAACCATCTCGACCTGCGCGAGGAACTCAGGCCGCTTGGTCATGAATTCAAAGGACATTCCGACACGGAGACCATCCTTGCTGCAGTGGCACAGTGGGGGCTGGAACAAGCTCTGGAGCGATTCGTCGGCATGTTCGCCATCGCCCTGTGGGACCGCAGAGAGCGCACGCTCTGCCTTGTCCGCGACCGCATGGGGATCAAGCCTCTATACTACGGACAGTCCGGCAACAGGTGGGTCTTCGGCTCCGAACTCAAGGCGCTTCGCGCGCACGGCGACTTTCAAGGGCAGATTAATCGAGACGCCCTTTCGCTTTTCTTTCGATACGGCTACATCCCCGCGCCCCATTCCATTTATACCGGAACCCGCAAGGTGCTCCCCGGCGAGGTCATCCGGATTCGCCATGACGGAACGGACGCTTCCCTCTGGTGGGATACTCGCGCGGTCTGGGAAAAAGGAGCCGAGTCACCCTTCACGGATGAAGCCGCTTGCATTGAAGGACTCGACACCGTTCTGCGCGACGCCGTGCAGCAGCGGATGCTCTCCGACGTCCCGCTCGGCGCGTTTCTGTCCGGCGGCATCGACTCATCCACCGTCACTGCGCTGATGCAGGCCCAGAGCATGGACAAGGTCAAAACCTATTCCATCGGCTTTTCAAGCAAGAACTATAACGAAGCGGAACATGCCAAGGCCATCGCCGAGCATCTGGGGACCGAACACACGGAACTCTACGTCACCCCCCGGGAGATGCTGGACACCGTCCCGGACCTTCCGACCTACTGGGACGAACCCTTTGCCGACTCGTCGCAGATACCGACGCTTATCCTTTCACGCCTTACGAGACAGCATGTCACCGTCTCGCTCTCCGGCGACGGCGGGGACGAACTGTTTTCGGGCTATTCCCGCTACTTCTGGACGCAACGGGTATGGAACGCACTGAAGTCGATACCGCTACCACTCCGAAGAACGGGCGCGGCCGCAGCGGGACTCGTCCCGCGCTCAACCTTCAAGGCCATGGGGAGCCTCGGCCAAAAGCTCTGTTGGCGTCTTGATGCGCTCAAGGCCAACGACCTGCCCGAACTCTACCGCTATTTTTTCAGCCATCTGCACGACGTTGACCGCTTCGTTCCCGGTTCACACGCACCGACCACGGCCATGGACAGCGCCGCACCGGACAGCGACCTGTGGCGCTGGATGAGCAATGTGGATCTTCAGTGCTATCTGCCGGACGACATCCTCACCAAGGTGGACCGCGCGAGCATGGCCGCGAGTCTGGAAGCCCGGGTGCCCCTGCTCGATCATCGGGTGGTCGAGTTCGCCTCTCGCGTCCCGACCTCCATGAAGGTTCGTGACGGAGAAGGAAAATGGCTCCTGAAACAGGTCCTTTACCAACGTGTTCCCCAACACCTCGTGGACCGCCCCAAGATGGGATTCGGCGTGCCGATACAGCAGTGGCTCAATCAAGACCTCAAGCAGTGGGCGGATGACACGCTGAACATCGAGACCATCCGCAGACAGGGCTTTATCAACGCGGACGAAGTCGAGCGCATGTGGCGCGACTTTCGAAACGGCGAATCGCATTACTGCCACCGCCTCTGGGACGTGCTCATGTTCCAGAGCTGGCTCAACACGCAGGGTGGCGCATGAACATAGCCCTGCTCATCCCTTCCCTTGAACCCGGCGGCGCCGAACGTCAGCTTGTTGCCTTAGCAAACGGCCTTGCCGAGCGCGGGCACCGCGTTCAGGTCATCCTTTTCCGACGCCACGGCTCTTTTATCGAAGGGCTCTCGCCAGACGTGGAACTTTCGAGCCTCAACAAAGGCGGCAAGGCCGATGTTGTCGGGTTCCTCTACAGAACCGCCCGACACCTTCGAAGCGTCAAGCCCGATGTTCTCTACACCTTTCTCGGTGTTCCGAACCTTACGGGTGCCCTGTTGCGCCCGTTCCTCGGTTCCACAAGGCTCGTCTGGTCACTCAGGGCTTCCAACATGGATATGGCGCAGTACGGGTGGGCCGCCAGACTGAGCTGTTTCCTTGAAAGACAGTTGTCCGGCATCCCCGACACGATCATCGCCAACTCCCGTGCGGGTATGCGCCATGCGCAGCAGACCGGTATGAAGACCGAGCAGATGCGGGTCATCCATAACGGCATCGACACCGACAGGTATTACGTGGACAGGGCTTGCGGTGAGAAACTGCGTCGAGAGTGGCTTGGGGAATCCGGAAAAGAACTCGTCGGCACGGTAGCCCGGCTCGACCCGATGAAGGATCATGAAAATCTGCTGAAGGCGGTCCGCATCGTTCTTGAACAACGTCCAAAGGTCCGATTCGTGTGCATAGGGGACGGCCCATTGCGGGATTCGCTGCGCGCCCGGTCCCGTTCGCTCGGAGTGGAACACGCCGTGATATGGGCCGGCACCCGCACCGAAACCGTGGCCATCTACAACGCCCTCGATCTCTTCTGCCTGTCTTCGGCGTTTGGAGAAGGCTTCCCGAATGTCATCGGGGAAGCCATGAGCTGCGACGTGCACTGCGTCGGCACTGATGTGGGCGATACGAAGGAAATCATCGGCGATACGGGACGATGTGTGGAGCCTTGCGATCCCGAGGCGTTGGCCGCCGCCATTGTCGAAACGCTCGGATCGCCTGGCGAGCTTCCGTCACCCCGGAAACGGATGCTGGAGACCTACTCGGTGCAGGCGATGGTACAGAACACCGAAGACGCGCTTCGTTCGCTCCTCTGACGCCACCCACGAAACACCTAAACGGTCACTGCAATTTCTGGAGCTACGGCAGGCGTGCGCATTCCCAGCGATACGCGTCACGAACCATGTCCTCGACGGTGAGGGTCGCCTCCCACTCCAGCTCATGTCGGGCCCTGGCGACATCCGCATAGCATTCCGCCACATCGCCCGGCCGCCGTTCGACGATTTCATACGGGATATCCACGCCGTTCACGCTGCAATAGGCGTTTCGCAATGCCATCACGCTGTGCCCCTCGCCTCTGCCGAGGTTGTGGACCATACAGCCGGGTCCGTGTTGCAGCTTTTCCAACGCGGCCAAATGCCCCCTCGCAAGATCCATTACGTGGATATAGTCGCGCACAGCGGTTCCGTCAGGCGTTTTGTAGTCGCCGCCATACACGAGCAGCTTCTCCTGTCTGCGCAACGCCACCCGATTCAGGATCGGCATCAGATTCCCAGGAATTCCTACCGGGTTTTCCCCAATAAGACCGGAAGGATGGGCACCGACCGGGTTGAAATAGCGCAATATGGAGACATTCCAGTCCTTGTCGGAAACGCAAACCTCACGCAACATGCCCTCGATGATGGCTTTCGTCCTTCCGTAAGGATTGGTGGGGTTGCACGGGTGCTCTTCGGAAACGGGCATGGATGCCTGCTCGCCGTACACTGCCGCAGACGAGCTGAAGACGACGTTCTTTCCGCAGTGTTCGGACATGGCCCTGCAGACGTTGACCATGGTCATGATATTGTTGTCGTAATAGCTGAGGGGGTGGGCAACGGACTCAGGAATGGACTTGAACCCGACAAGGTGTATGGCGGCATCGAACCGCTCCGCCTTGCACAGACGCTCTACCTGCCCATAGTCCCGAAAATCGACTTCGGCAAAGCGGAGTTTCTTTCCGAGGATAGCTTCGATGCGTTTCGGCACTTCCGGAGAACTGCTGCTGAAGTTGTCCGCACACACGGGCTCATACCCGTTCCGGAGAAGCTCGACGCAACAGTGGCTCCCGATATATCCGGCACCGCCCGCAACCAGTATTTTCTTAACAGTCAAAACAACACCTTCATCCGATATTTGATGACTCGAAGCCAAGCGGACGATGTTGGAGTTTCCGTCAAAGAGCATCGCATTGCTGCAAGAACTCTCTCATAAAGGCTCCATTACGCCCAGAACATCTGCGCGGAGTGCATCAGGACGCGCCCGACGCATGTGCCGGTGGTACAAAGAAACGGCATGGAAAACAATCACGAAGGATTGCACAGGCCGCCATGGGGAAGATTACTTGATCGCTTCGGCCACTTCGTCCGCCGTCAGCACGGAGCAGCCGACCTTGGTCAGGTCGTCGCAGTCCTTGTCCGTGATGCCCGCGATGCAGTCGCGCACGGCGACCACGCGGTAGTCGAGGCTGATGGCGTCGTAGATGGTCTGGCGGATGCAGTTGGGAAACCATGTGCCGGTGACGAGCACGGTCTCGGCCAGCGTATCGAGGATGCGCCATTCGAGCTGGGTCTTGAAGAAGGCGCTCCACGACGGCTTGTAGAGAATGCTTTCGTTGGCACCGAGGGAGATGGGCTCACCGTAAATGAGTTCCCCATGGTCCACTTTCGCCCCTTCGGGAAGAAGCCCTTCGGCAACCTGCGCGCCCCAAGTGCCCGGAACAACAAGCTCTCCGCCGGAGCGAAGGAAGGTCCGGCGACCGCGTTCCGCGTTGCCGCCGTCCGGATGATACAGCCGCACCACGTGCGCCACGGGCTTTTCGGCCTCCCGAAACGAACCCACGAGACCTGCGGTTCTCGGCAGGATTTCAAGAGCCTGTTCGGAAGAGGCTGTCCCCTCCGGCTGAACGAAATCGTTCTGCATGTCCACGACCACCAGCACGCAGGATCCGAAATGCGGCCTTGTATGTTCATCCGTTAAAAGCATTTCGCTTCATTAGCATCGGCGCAGGGGAACCGCAATGGTCTGGCGTTCGCATCCCGCCGGTGCTAGGCTCCGGCAAAAGACAAGGAGCATCACCATGAAAATAGTCGTATTGGATGGATATACACTGAATCCCGGGGACAACCCGTGGGACGAAATCGAAACGCTTGGCACGCTGGAAGTGCACGACAGGACCCCGCACAACGAGATCGCACAGCGCGCAGCCGGGGCCGATGTGATCCTGACCAACAAGACCAAACTGCCCGCCGAGATTCTCGACGAGTTGCCCGACCTGAAATACATCTCAGTGCTCGCCACCGGATACGATGTGGTGGATGTCAATGCCGCGGCCGCTCGCGGCATTGCGGTTTCCAACGTGCCGGGATACTCCACCCCGGCCGTGGCGCAACACGTCATGGCCCTGCTGCTGGAGCTTGCCTCCCGCACCGGCGACTATGACGCTTCCACCAAAAACGGCGACTGGTCAGGCCAGCCGGATTTCTGCAACATCGCCTTCGGCCAGACGGAGCTTGCCGGAAAGACCCTCGGCATCATCGGTTTTGGCGGCATCGGGCAGGAAGCCGCGCGCCTCGGCCACGCCTTCGGCATGAGGATTCTTGCCCATGCGCCCCGCCCCAAGCCGCAGCCGCAGTGGGGAACCGTGGAGTTCGCGGACCTCGGCACGGTCTTCGCCGAGTCCGACGCCATCTCCCTGCACTGCCCGCAGACCGAGGAGAACAAGGAATTCGTCAATGCCGCCCTGCTGGCCCGCATGAAGCCTTCCGCGTTTATCATCAACACGGCGCGCGGAACGCTTATCAATGAAGGCGACCTCGCAAAGGCCCTTGAAGCGGGCACCATTGCCGGAGCCGGGCTGGACGTGCTGGCGCAGGAGCCGCCCGCAAAGGACAACCCGCTGATGCGCGCACCCAACTGCCTGATCACCCCGCACGTGGCATGGGCCACGCTGGAGTCCAGACAGCGGCTCATGAAGATGACCGCCGACAACATCCGCGCCTTTGCAAATGGAGCCCCGACCAACGTGGTCAACGGCGTATCCTGAGCACGGCGAAGCCTTGCGCGCAGTGCCGCCCCGTGTCATACAATCGGACTGAATCGAAACGTCCGACCCATGACACGGGGGCAGGCATGATACGCATATTGGAACGCTCCGGCGAACGGACCATCGGCCTCGACTGCGACGGTACCATCTCCCTTTCTCGCTTCAACGAGGTGCTTCCGACCATTGAGAAAGCCATCGAAAAGCACGGCACCATCAACATGCTTTTCGTCATCAAGAACATTCGTGGCTACGGCTTCAAGGAGTTCGCAGCGGACGTGAGCTTCTGTCTCAGGCACTGGAACGACATCGATCGCCTCGCCGTGGTCAGCAACCGCGACTGGTGGAAGGCGGCCACGAGCGTGGAGAACCTGCTCACGCCGTGGGAAGAACGGTATTTCGACCTTCACGAGATCGACGAAGCATGGCGCTGGATCGAAGGCGAAGAAGACTGATTCACCTCACGCATGGCAAAAGTCGCGTATTCCCGCAGCGGGAAACGCTTCCGATTTTCGGACACTTGTGTATGATGTCAGGTAGCACACCATCCCGGAGGGCCCCGTGAAGAAAAATATACTTGTCACCGTTTCGGACGAGGCCAGCGCGTCCTACTCCCTGCGCTTTGTCCGCAGCATCTTTGATGACTTCTGCGATATCGAACTGACCCTCATGTACGTTACGCCCATGTCGGCATCATGGCAGTCCACAGGTCCGGACGCGATGCTCGACGCTTCGGAACGGCAAAAGATGGACCGCATCAAGAAAAGCAAGGGGCACGCCACCCTCAGCACCGCCAGCGAATGGATGCACGACATCGCCGGATGCAGCCTCGATAACGTCAAGACCAAGATCGTTCCCAGCCGCAAGGGCACCGTGCGCGAGATCATCGACGAATCCCGCAAGGGCCTGTACGACTGCACAGTCCTTGGCCGCAAGGCGTACACCTGGTTCGAGGAACTCTTCGAGGACAGCGTCTCCCATGGCCTGCTCTGGCGCGACATCGACTTTCCCATCTGGATTTGCTAGCGCCCGCCCGAGGAACCGCGCAAGGACGTCCTGCTCTGCGTGGACGGTTCCGAACCCTCCATGCGCATGGCGGACCACGTCGGCTACATGCTTCAGGGACAGGACCGGCACTCCATCACATTGGCCCACGTGGCGGAAAAACGGCTCGACTTCGGCGGCGAGGTGGACGAGATGTTCTCCCGTGCAACCGACCTGCTTCGCGAAAACGGCATCCCCGAAGAGCGCATCGAATACAAGGTGATGCGGTCCGACAACGTGGCACGCGCCATCATGCGTGAAAACGGCGACGGACGATACGCCGCCATCGCGCTGGGCAAGCGGGGAAACAAGCCCGGCACCATGGATACCTTCTTCCCCAGTTCCCTTTCCATCCGGCTGCTCCGGCTGCTGGATGAAACGGCTCTCTGGATCAGCAAGTAGCGATGGCATTCTCCCTCGGATGATGCGCAAAATCGCATCCTTGCCATCCCCAATGTTCCGTTCTATGAGATCCCCCTCATGAGCAACACGGAACTCATCATCATCGCCATCGCGCTGGCCATGGACGCCTTTGCCGTGGCCGTGGCGACCGGCGTAGCCCTCAAGCGCGTCAGTCCGCGCCAGACGTTTCGCCTATCATGGCATTTCGGTCTGTTTCAGGGGATGATGCCCATCATCGGCTGGCTGCTCGGGGTCAAGGTCCGTACGTTCATCGAGGCTTTCGACCACTGGATCGCCTTTGCCCTGCTCGGCTACATCGGCATCAAGATGATCCGGGAAGCATTTGAGGACGAGGCGGAGGAGCTCAAGGACCCCACCAAGGGCATGAGCCTGATAATGCTCTCCGTCGCCACCAGCATCGATGCGCTGGCCGTGGGCCTGAGCCTTTCGGTCCTCGGCATATCCGTGTGGTGGCCCGCGCTGGTCATCGGCCTCGTGGCACTGGGCTTCACCTTCATGGGGCTCCAGATAGGCAAACGCGCCGCCCGCGCCCGTCTGCTCAGCACATCTGCCGAAGTGGTCGGCGGCGTGGTCCTGCTCGTCATCGGCTTCAAGATTCTTTGGGACCATGGGGCCATACCGTATTAATACCATCGCTCAGATGTAATCGCCCCGACTCCCCCTTCCCCACCCCATTTCACTGATACCATTTGTCTTTTTCGGACCACCGGAGAAGTGCCGCATCTGCTCGAAAAGTCGCTCCACTGCTGGATAGCGACTTTTTTTGGGTCGCAAGCGACCGTCTTTATTGTGAAACACGCTCCACCTTGAGAAAAATGTCACATGCGCTTGACAAACAATTTGCCGTTTCATAAACCGACTGAGTGCTCAGTCGGTTTTTTACGAGGAGAATATTTGATGTCGAAGATGCCGAAGAAGAAGGAAGCCATCCTGAAGGCCGCCACGATGCTGTTCGCGAATAAGGGGTTCTCGGACACATCCATGCATGAGCTCTCCGAGCTCACCGGAGCGGCGGAAGGCACCATCTTCTACCACTTCAAAAACAAAGAGCATCTCTTGCTCACGATACTGGAGGACACCAACGACAGTATCGTGGAGGCGTTCGACAGGTTTCTTGACGGACGGGAGTTCGAGGACGGCATGCACATGGTGAAGGAAATGATCTCCTTCTACCTGTACCTTGCTGGGCTCATGGAATTCCAGTTTCTGCTGCTGCAAAGGCATTTCCTTTACCGCTTCGCGTTGGAGAACAAGGCTTTCCGGGAAAATCTGGAAGCCATCTACAACTGCATCGCGGACATGTTCGAGAAGGGAATCCTCAGGGGACAGCAGGACGGCTCCGTCGGCGACGTGCATCCGCGGAAAACCGCGCTCATGCTGTTCACCATGGTGGACGGTATGGTACGGTTCAAGAGCTTCAACCTCTACGACGCGGGAGCCCTGTTCAACGACCTGATGACCTCATGCGAGCGAATGCTCAAGCCTGATGGAGAAAATGCACCATGTTGAGCCGCATACTCCCATTCCTCGAGTGGTTCAAGGGGTATTCCCTGAGTGACCTGAGGACGGACGTTCTGGCGGGTGTGACCGTCGCACTTGTCCTGATTCCGCAGTCCATGGCGTACGCGCAGCTGGCCGGGCTGCCCGCATACTACGGACTCTACGCTTCCTTCCTGCCGCCGCTCGTCGCCGCCCTGTTCGGCTCCAGCCGCCAGCTGGCAACCGGCCCGGTGGCAGTGGTCTCGCTCATGACAGCCGCATCGCTGGAACCACTGGCTACCGCCGGCAGTGAAGGGTTCATCGCCTATGCCGTCATGCTCGCCTTCCTTGTGGGCGTGTTCCAGTTCCTGCTCGGCGTGCTCCGGCTCGGCCTTGTGGTGAACTTCCTGTCCCACCCGGTCGTCAACGGCTTCACCAACGCCGCGGCCATCATCATCGCCTCCTCCCAGCTTTCCAAGCTCTTCGGCGTGTACGTGGACAAGGCGGCCCATCACTATGAAACCATCATCCGCGTGGTGGAAAGCGCCTTCCATTACACCCACTGGCCCACACTGGCCATGGGCGCGCTCTCCATCGCCATCATGGTGGGCCTGAAGAAAATCAACCCGCGCATTCCCAATGTGCTCGTGGCGGTGGTCATCACCACCCTGCTCTCGTGGTCGCTGGGCTTCAACCACGACGCGCGCGTGGACGTCGCCTCCATCAAGTACCCCGAGTTCCGTGAAAAGGTTCAGGAATTCAACCAGACCGTCACGGCTATCCACCAGCTCGGCGAACAGCGTACCGGCATCAACGAGTCGCTGGATACCGCCAAGGAAAACAACGACGCCATCGGTGTCATCGACGCCGAACACGATCTGAACGTCATCGCCACCAACATCGCCCGCCAGAAGCAGCACCAGCACGAGGTCCGCAGCTGGCTGCGCGATCAGCTCTTCACCGGCGTGGAAACCGGCGGCGGACTGGTCTTCTACCCGCAGGACAGCCTGCCCGCCGGAGCAGAAGGCGACGGCCGCACCTGGCGTCTGAAGATCGGCAACAGTCAGGTGGACACTTCCAACCTGAAGATGATGGGCGGCGGCGCGGTCGTCGGCACCATTCCGTCCGGTCTGCCCAAGCTGGCCATGCCGACCTTCGACTTCAAGATCATGCTGCGCCTGTTGCCGTTCGCCGCGATCATCTCGCTGCTCGGCTTCATGGAGGCCATCTCCATCGCCAAGGCCATGGCCGCCAAGACCGGCCAGCGCCTTGACCCGAACCAGGAACTCATCGGTCAGGGCCTTGCCAACATGGCCGGTGCATGCGGACAGAGCTACCCGACGTCCGGCTCCTTCTCCCGTTCCGCAGTCAACCTGCAGGCGGGCGCGGTCTCCGGACTCTCCAGTGTCGTGACCTCCCTTATGGTGGTCATCGTGCTGATGTTCTTTACGCCGCTGCTCTACCACCTCCCGCAGGCGGTGCTGGCATCCATCATCATGATGGCGGTCATCGGCCTCGTGAACGCCTCGGGCTTCATCCACGCATGGAAGGCCCAGTGGTACGACGGCGCCATCTCCGTCATCTCCTTCGTCTGCACGCTGGCCTTTGCGCCGCATCTGGACAAGGGCATCATGGTCGGTGTCGTCCTTTCGCTGGGCGTGTTCCTCTACAAGAACATGCGTCCGCGCGTCGCCACCCTCTCCCGGGCGGAAGACGAACACCTGCGCGATGCCACTGCCCACGGCCTCAGGGAATGCTCCCACGTGGCGGTGGTCCGCTTCGACGGCCCGCTGTTCTTTGCCAACGCGAGCTTCCTGGAAGACCAGATCACGGCCCGCATGATGGAAATGCCCAACCTCAAGCACATCATCATCGCCGCGGAAGGCATCAACGACATGGACGCCTCCGGCGAAGAAGCCCTGTCGCTGATCGTGGACCGCGTGCGCAGCGCCGGTCTGGACGTATCCCTCTCCGGCGTCAACGAATCGGTCATGGCCGTGCTGGAGCGCACCCACCTGCTGGAAAAGATCGGCGAGGACCACGTCTTCGCGAATACCGAAATGGCAGTCTGCGCAACGCATGAAACCGCACACAAGGGTGGCGACGAGAACGCCTGCCCCCTGACAACCGTGTGCCGACTCACGTAATAAAGGAGTAGTTCCATGAGCATCGCATGCCTCTTCAGCGGCCTGTACTGCGAGGCCGACGAGATCGCCTCCATCGTGCTGGACCGCACCGGCGCCCGCTCCGTGTCCGACCGTGAAGTCGTTGCCCGCGCAGCG
>Ga0182238_1000023_pt1 | contig 76945 bp, 70 predicted proteins | sample hydfrates6_PW_90_FD_132439 | JGI IMG/M metagenome (GOLD analysis project Ga0182238, IMG submission 132439) | Subsurface microbial communities from deep shales in Texas, USA - hydraulic fracturing test 6_PW_90 | ecosystem: Environmental > Aquatic > Deep subsurface > Shale gas/oil reservoir >... | reverse complement strand
GGGTACATACTTATGGCACCCCCCCCCCTTCGTTAACTTTTCACGCAAAGGATCGTTGCAGCCGCTGCTTAAGAGGTGCTTTCTCAGAGTGAATAATTCACCGAGAAAAAGATTGATCTGTGGAGTTCTGGGGATGTGAGTACGTTTTGACTGAAACGGCGAGTGCCTGTTTGAAAAATATTTTTATTTTTTGTTTGGATTCATGGCTCGATCAAGCGCTACCTTTAAGATGGGCTAATCCATCCCAGAAACTTTTAGGTGGTTTGTCATGAAATCACAGTACGATGAAATGTCAGGCATTCAGTCATCAAGCGGGTTATGGACAATGTTGGAAGAATTCAATGCGGACTACGCCTTCCTCAGCAGCTCCGAACGCAAAGAAAAACTCGCAGAAATCTTCGTCCGCAACTGGAGGGGGCCGGTAGTGCCACGTTCGGAGGTCGGACGATTCTCCTGCGGCCTCCTTCACCCGAGAACAATGGCCAATCGGGACAGTGACGGAACCGGAATCTCCACGAGAATACGCATACATGGCAAACGCGTGGCATACCTTGCCTCTGATGTGGCCAGATACCTCGTGGACAAGATAGACTTCGTGTAGGATCGGCAGGGGTGGGATCAGCCTCACCCTGTATCCCATGAAGCGCCACTCCAGTCGTTCATCGTTTTCGCGCTACCCAGACGGCAAAAACGCACAGCCCGACAATTATCCCGAGCGTTCCCAGAAATCTGAGAAGCCCGGGATCCTTAGGTCCGTCCGACAGGATCGGGACAAGGAAGGCTATGTTGAGATTCTTAATGTGCCTCATTTTTCAATTATACCTCTTCAGGCAATGGGAAAACAAGCGCGGGATGCTTTGTCGTTGTCTCGGCGTGCTTGATGGTTGCTGCAATTCGAGGTAACTCCTCCTAATGTTTCCAATCACCTGTATGCAACATGCAAAGAGCTGAATCCGATATATGACGAACTTCTCCGCCACTGCCGCCAACATTTGGGCCGTTGCCGACCTGCTCCGGGGCGATTTCAGACAGTCCCAGTACGGACGGGTCATTCTGCCTTTCACACTGCTTCGCCGTCTGGAATGCGTTCTGGAGCCGACCAAGGAGGCCGTGCTTGATGCGGCCAGGAAATATGAGAGCATGGGCGATGCCGCCGATGCACTGCTCAGACGCGCAGCCCAGCAACAGTTCTACAACGCCTCGCCCATGAGCCTCGCCAGCATTGGCGCGACGCAGACACTCGACAACCTCGAAAAGTACATTCAGGGCTTCAGCCCGAACGCCCGAGAAATCTTCGAGTATTTTCACTTTTCGGACTATCTGGAGCAACTCGACGAAGCCGACCTGCTCTACATCGTCACCAAGAAATTCTCCACATGGGACCTGAGCCCCGAGGCCATCGACAACCATACCATGGGGCTTGTCTTTGAGGAACTCATCCGCAAGTTCGCGGAATCCTCCAATGACACCGCCGGGGAGCACTTCACCCCGCGCGACATCGTGCACCTTGCCACCTCGCTTGTGTTCATGGACGACGATGACGTGCTTTCAAAGCCCGGCATTGTGCGCTCGCTCTATGACCCGACCGCGGGGACGGGCGGTTTTCTTTCCGAAGGCACGGAGCTAATGCGAACCCTGAATCCCGAGGCCGTGATCCGCAACCACGGGCAGGAGCTCAACCCCGAGTCCTACGCCATCTGCAAGGCGGACATGCTCATCAAGGATCAGGACGTGGCCAACATCAAGTTCGGCAATACCCTATCCAACGACCAGCTTTCGGCGGAGCGCTTCGACTATATGCTCTCCAACCCGCCGTTCGGGGTGGACTGGAAAAAGATCAAGCGCGTGGTGGAGGACGAACACAAGATACAGGGATACGAGGGGCGCTTCGGCCCCGGAACGCCGCGTGTCTCTGACGGCTCGCTGCTGTTCCTGCTGCACCTTGTCAGCAAGATGCGGCCCGTGAACGAAGGCGGATCGCGGATCGCGATCATCCTCAACGGCTCCCCGCTCTTTACCGGCGGCGCTGGTTCAGGGGAGTCGGAAATACGCCGCTACCTGTTGGAACACGATCTGCTTGAAGGCATCGTGGCCCTACCTACGGACATGTTCTACAACACCGGCATCGCCACCTACGTCTGGGTGCTCTCCAACCGCAAGCCCGCCTCGCGCAAGGGCAAGGTGCATCTGCTGAACGCCACCGAGGTCTTCGCGCCCATGCGCAAGTCGCTTGGCTCCAAGCGCCGGTACATGACCAAAGATCAAATTGATGACATCGTCCGCGCATACGGCGACTGCATCAAGGACGAAAACTGCAAGGTCTTCGACACCACTGACTTCGGCTATCGGCGCATAACGGTGGAACGCCCGCTCCAACTCGCCTTTTATCCGCATGACGAAGTCCGGGTTGTCGCCCTCACGGCGGACAAGGCTTGGAACAAGTGGGATGCGACCTTGCAGGAAACGGTTCTGGCCGCGCTGGCTCGGCTGGAAGAGAAGTACCTCTCTCGCGACGTGTTCAGGAAGGCCCTCAAGGCGCAAGAGGCGAAGCTGAGCGCCCCGCAGTTCAAGTTGCTCCAGAAGCACCTTGCCGAGCATGATCCCGAGGCGGAGATCTGCACGGTCAAGGGCAAACCTGAGCCGGATCCGAGTCTGCGCGACTACGAAAATGTACCGCTGAAAGAGGGCATCCAAGAGTACTTCGAGCGCGAGGTGTTGCCCCATGTGCCGGACGCGTGGATAGACGAATCCAAGTGCGACGGCCTCGACTGCGAGGTCGGCATCGTCGGATACGAGATTCCCTTTAACCGCCATTTCTACAAGTACGTGCCCCCGCGCCCGCTGAAAGAGATCGACGCGGATCTCGACAAGGTTTCTGCCGAGATCATGCAGCTCTTGCAGGAGGTGCATTCCTGATGCAGCCTGCCGAGGTAGAAGTTTACCAGAATGAAGAAGGGAGTATCGCACTCCGCGTTCCTCTTCAGTGGGAGAGCGTTTGGCTCAATACGAATCAGATGGTGCGGCTTTTCGGACGCGATAAGTCAGTTATCTCCCGTCACATCCGTAACGTATTTCAGGAAGGGGAACTCGATGAAAAGGCAACTGTTGCAAATTTTGCAACAGTTCAAAACGAAGGTGGGAGAACGGTTTCCCGCGAAATCGCCCATTACAACCTCGATGTAATCATTTCTGTGGGGTATCGAATCAGGTCCCAACAGGGCGTGCGGTTCCGCCAATGGGCAACGTCCGTCCTCAAAGAGCATCTGGTCAAAGGATATACGATAGACCGAAAACGGTTGGCCGAGAATGCAAACGAATTGTCCAAGGCTTTGGAGCTGGTGCGTCGGAGTGCCGGTAATATACGGCAGCTGGAAGAAGGACAGGGGCTGGTGGATGTCATCAGCCGATACACGCAAACATTTCTCTGGCTCCAGCAATATGACGAGGGGCAGCTCACCGAACCCGAGGGGCAGTCAGGGGGGCACCTCATGCCCTTGGAAGAGGCAAAAACAGCTCTTGGCACACTGAAGCAGCAGCTCATGGCGCAAGGTGAAGCCACCGATTTGTTCGCCACGGACAAAGGCGATGGCCTGGACGCCATCTGGGGCGCGCTTCAGCAGAGCGCATTCGGCGAGGATGTATACCCTTGCGTGGAGAGCAAGGCTGCGCACCTGCTGTATTTCGTGGTCAAGAACCATCCCTTTGTGGATGGCAATAAGCGCAGCGCAGCCTTCCTTCTGGTCTGCTTCCTGAATGACAACGGGCGACTCTTCAACAATATGGGCGAGCCGGTTCTCAACGAATCTGGGCTTGCCGCTCTGACGCTGCTGGTTGCCGAGTCCGATCCCAAGGAAAAAACCACCGTGATCCGGCTTGTTCTCAATCTTCTGGCGCAGGGGGGCGAGTAATGAGCAAGTATCGGCCGTACCCCGAGTATAAGAATTCTGGTGTTGAGTGGCTTGGTGAGGTGCCGAGTCATTGGAGACGCGTAAGGATCAAAAACGTAGCTAGCCTGAATCCCTCGAAAGGCTCTGCACGAGGATTACCCGAGGATACGGCTGCCTCCTTTTTACCAATGGATGCCATCGGGGCGCGAGGTGAATTGGACCTCTCCAGCACGAAGACTCTTGGCGAAGTTCTTGATGGTTACACTTACGTTGGAGAGGGGGATGTAATCATTGCGAAGATAACTCCTTGTTTCGAAAACGGGAAAGGAGCTGTGGCCTTAAACCTGAAAAATGGTATTGCATTCGCAACGACAGAAGTTATCCCCCTACGCTGTAAACAATCGCAAAACACCAAATTTCTTTACTATCTGTTGAGCTGTCCTCCATTTCGCCCCCTCGCAGAAGGAGCCATGTATGGCGCAGGAGGACAGAAGCGCGTCTCAGATAATTTTGTAGCAAATTTTCCTTTTCCTGCGCCCCCTAAACACGAACAAACTCAAATCGCCGCCTTCCTGGACCGCGAGACCGCCAAGATCGACCGGCTGATCGAAAAGCAGGAAAAGCTGATCGAACTGCTCAAGGAGAAGCGGCAGGCGGTGATCTCCCATGCCGTCACCAAAGGCCTCGACCCCGATGCCCCCATGAAGGATTCCGGCGTGGAATGGCTCGGGGAGATTCCGGCGCATTGGGGACTAGCCCCACTTGGATATGTTTCGACTACTATGCAGACTGGACCTTTTGGGAGTCAGTTACATGCCGAGGACTACTGTGAGGGGGGGACACCTGTCATTAACCCTGCACATATGGTTGCAGGTAAGATTTTTCCAGATGATAACTGTACGGTTGACGATGCCATGGTTGCGCAGCTTGCGCATCATAAACTCCTCCCCCAAGATGTTATTTTTGCTCGCAGAGGTGAACTAGGACGATGCGCTTTGGTTACAGAAAAAGAGGCTGGCTGGCTGTGCGGAACCGGGAGTGTAAAAGTAACTATGGATACGAATCGTTTGTCCCCAGAGTATTTAGTTATCTTCATGAGGACAACATCAGCGAGGGATGCCTTGTCTCTGATGTCAAAGGGATCGACGATGGAAAATCTTAATACTGAAATTCTCAGACAATTGAGGATTCCTCTGCCGAGAATCAAAGATCAACTACTCATTGTCGACTTTCTAAACAACCATCTGGAAAAATTAGACGTCTTGTCGGAAAGAATTGGAAATGCAATCAACCTCCTCAAAGAACGCCGCACCGCCCTCATCTCCGCGGCCGTGACCGGCAAGATCGACGTGCGGGAGGAGGTGTAGGGTGAGCCAGCCTCGCGGAAGCCTCAAGCATGTCCTCGACCTGCTGGATAGCGGCAGGTTTGCCCAGACCATGTCTATCCTGCTTGGCAAGGATGGCGTGCAACTGACCGAGAAGGATGCATGGCGACCGCAAGGGAATGTCGATCCCGAAGAATGGACCGTGCGCCGGTTCTGCGCCGAGCATTGCACTGACCTTTTCGACTTCGCCCGGTTCGACGCATGGTGGGTGCCGGACAAGTACCGCAATCCCCAATGGGATATCCTCTCCACCTGCACCATCGACGACCAACCCGGCCTGCTGCTTGTGGAAGCCAAGGGCAATGATCAGGAACTGGACTGGAACGGCAAGCCGCTTTCGGATAAAGCCAGCGATCAATCCAGGGAAAACCATCGCATCATCGGCCAGTGCATCGACGAGGCCAGTGCCGCCTTGAACAAGCACATTCCCGGGTTCGCCATCAGCCGGGACCGGCACTATCAGCTTTCCAACCGCATTGCCACGGCATGGAAACTCGCTCAATGCGGCCTGCCCGTGGCCCTGCTCTACCTCGGTTTTTCAGGAGACGAAGGCATTCGCGCAGGCGACACCCGCCACCCCATCATCGACCACGACCACTGGCAACGCCTGATGGGCTCCTACCTGCACGGCCTCGTCCCGCAGCACTTTCCGGGGATGATTCTTTCCGAAAAAGGCGGCGGAAGCATACGACTCATCATCAAGACGTTGCCAATCATACAAATATCCCCACCAGCCAAGGAGGGTTCCTGTGCCTCTTGAACTTGGAATCTGGCGCATCGACAGCGGCGGACCTGATGAAGTGCAGATCGCATCCATGGATAAGGAACTGCGATTGGAAGATATGCTTGCCGCAGACATTTCCATAGCTTCCCCGAACTGGATGGTTATCGGCAGACAGGTCCATGCCCATGGCGGCTTCATCGACCTGCTCGCCATTGATCGCGACGGCAGACTTATCGTGCTTGAACTCAAGCGGGACAAGACACCTCGCGAGGTGGTTGCGCAACTCTTCGACTATGCCTCCTGGGTAAAGGAACTGCGTGATGACGACGTGTCCGCCATCTTCGAAACATATCAGGAAAAGTATCTGAAAAACGGCTCCGAGTCGCTGGATGCCGCGTTCTGCTCCAAATTTGGCGTAAGGGAAATGCCCGAGACCATTAACGAGAGCCACGAGCTCGTGGTGGTCGCCTCGTCGCTGGATGACAGCACGGAACGGATCATCGACTATCTTTCCGAGACATACGGGGTGTCCGTCAATGCTGTCTTTTTCCGCCTCTTCAAAGATGAAAACCGTGAATATCTGACCCGCGCATGGTTGAGGGACCCGACGGGCGTACAGGTTGATCCGGAGGCCCGCACTGCGGAAAAGTGGAACGGTGAGTTCTATGTCTCGTTCGGAAATGATTACGACTGGGAGCAGGCCAGAAACATCGGCTATATCGCCGCAGGGGGCGGCCAGTGGTACAGCCGCACTCTGCAGACGCTGGAAAAGGGCGGGCGCATCTGGGTCAATTCTCCGGGGAATGGTTACGTCGGTGTAGGAATAGTGCGGGGGGAACCCGTCACCGCTCGCGAATTTGAAATTGTTGATGCCAACCAGGTGCGCAAGCCTTTGGCCGAGCTGGACACGGTTGACCCGGAACTGATCGCCAATCTCGATACCGCTGGCAACGAAGATTACGTTGTTCCCGTGGAATGGGTGGAAACGGTTCCCCTCAGTCAGGCTGTGCGCGAGACAGGGCTGTTCGGCAATCAGAACTCGGCCTGCCGTCCAAGAACAAGCAAGTGGAACCACACCGTCAACCGACTCAAGAAGCGATTCGGAATAAACGATTAGGGGCAGAACCCATGGCAGACGCACTCGAAACCACCTTCCAACAGGACATCGTCAACGAACTCGTCGCGCAAGGCTGGGAGCTTGGCTCCTCCGCAAAGTACGACCGTGAACACGCGCTGTATCCCGAGGATGTGGTGGGCTTCATGAGCGAGGCACACCCCGAGCAGTGGGCCAAGTTCTGCAAGATGTATCCGGAGAATCCGCAGGCCTCTATACTGCGGAGCGTTGCCAAGGCGCTTGAAAAAAAGGGGACTCTCGAGGTCCTGCGCAAGCACTTCAGCGACCGCGGGGCAAGGATCCAGATGTGTCGCTTCAAACCGGACCATGGCCTGAACGAGGACACGCAGCGGCAGTATGCGTTCAACAGGCTGCGCGTGGTGCCTGAGCTGATCTATTCACCAAACGGTTATGATGGGCGCCTGGACCTGACGCTTTTCGTCAACGGCATTCCCGTGGCGACCATGGAACTCAAGAGCGAGTTCAAGCAGTCCGTTCAGAACGCCGTCAATCAGTACAAAAAGGACAGGCCGCCGAAAGATAAGACCACCCGCAAGGCCGAGCCTTTGCTGACCTTCAAGCGAGGGGCGCTTGTCCACTTCGCCGTGAGTCAGGAAGAGGCCTACATGTGCACCCGTCTTGCCGGGAAAAGTTCGTTCTTTCTGCCCTTCAACAAAGGCACCGAGGATGGAGCCGCAGGGAATCCGCCACCGCACGATCCGACATCCTACGCCACGGAATACCTTTGGAAAAAAGTTCTGCAGCCCGACAACTTTCTCCGCATCCTCGGACGCTTCCTCCACCTTGAGGTGAAAGAGGTCACCGATTGGGAAGGCCATACGCGAAAGAAGGAGACCATGATCTTTCCGCGTTTTCATCAGTGGGAGGCGGTCAACAAGCTCGTTGACACCGCTCGGGATGAAGGGCCGGGACACAAATACCTGATTCAGCACAGCGCGGGTTCCGGCAAGTCAAACTCCATCGCGTGGACCGCGCATCAACTTTCCTCCCTCCATAATGCAGAAGACCAAAAGGTCTTTGACTCCGTCATCGTCATCACGGACCGGACGGTTCTCGATAACCAGTTGCAGGAAACCATCTACCAGTTCGACCACAGACGGGGGCTTGTGACTCGTGTGAGCCGTGAATACGGTGATGGTTCCAAATCGGAACAGCTTGCCACGGCGCTTGAGGAAGCGACGAGCATTATCATCGTCACCATCCAGACGTTCCCGTTCGTTCTCAAGATGCTTCAGGAACGAACTTCGCTACAGGGGCGGACGTACGCGGTCATCGCAGACGAAGCCCATTCCTCACAGACGGGGGCGACGGCGCAAAAACTCCGTGAAGTGCTGAACCTGGAGCAGTTGGACCCGAACGAGGAACTTGGGGCCGATGAACTGCTTCAGGCCAGCGTTTCGGCACGGAGCGACTCCGATCGCATCAGCTACTTCGCCTTCACGGCCACGCCCAAACCCAGAACGCTGGAACTCTTTGGACGTCGGCCCAAGCCAGAGTTGCCGGCATCCAAAGAGAACAGGCCGGAAGCGTTTCATGTATACACCATGAGACAGGCGATCGAAGAGCATTTCATTCTGGATGTTCTCCGAAACTACACAACGTACTCCATGGCCTACAAGCTGGCGCACACCAATCCTGAAAACGATCAGGAAGTGGACACCCGCAAGGGCGCGAGCACCATCGCCAAATGGGTGCGGCACCATCCGCACAACATCGCCACCAAGGTGCAGGTCATCATCGAGCACTTCAGGACGCGGGTTGCACCGCTACTGAACGGTCAGGCCAAAGCCATGGTCGTGACGCCATCCCGGCTGGCTGCCGTTCGATACAAGCTGGCCTTCGATAAATACATCCGGGAGAACTCCAACTGTATCGGGATTCAGGCCCTTGTCGCCTTCTCCGGCGAGGTCGAAGACTTTGAGAGCAGTCCCGAGCCCTTCAACGAAAGCAACATGAATCCAGGCTTGAAAGGCCGGGACATGCGCAAGGCCTTCGATACCGACGAATACCAGGTCATGATCGTGGCCAACAAATTTCAAACTGGCTTCGACCAGCCCAAGCTGTGCGCCATGTACGTGGACAAAAAGCTTGCTGGCGTGGACTGTGTGCAGACTCTTTCGAGGCTCAATCGCACATACCCCGGCAAGAGGCACACGTTCGTACTCGACTTCGTCAACAATGCTGATGACATTCTCACGGCATTCCAGCCCTACTACAAGACCGCCACGCTTGAAGACGTATCCGACCCGAATCTTGTTTATGATTTGAAGGACAAACTGGACGAACAGGGCATATACCATTGGGAAGAGGTTGAGGCCTTTGTTGAGACCTTTTTCAGCGACAAGGCGACTCAGGCGCAACTGATGCACCACTGTCGTCCGGCACGGGAACGCTTCAGCGTCCGCTACAGGGAGGTCATGGGTGTCGTCAGGGAAGCAGAGGATGCTTTAAGAAGAGCAAAGGTGTTAGGCAACAGTATTGCAGTAAAAAACGCCCAGAGCAGCTTTTCCGAGGCCCGGAAGGGCAAAGACGTACTCGACATCTTCAAACGCGACCTGAAGCGTTTCACGCGGTTCTATGAGTTCGTTTCACAGGTCATTGACTTCGATGACAAGGATCTCGAGAAGCTCTCGATTTATGCAAGGCATTTACTCCCGCTTTTGAGGGAAGAACGCCTGGATGACGACGTCGACCTTTCAGACATTGAGCTAACCCACTACAGGCTGGCCAAAAAGCGCGAAGAGCAAATCAAATTGGAAAACGAAGACGGCGCTCTTCGCCCTGCCTCCGACGAGTCGGCCAAGCCGAAAGACCGTGAGACCGAGAGGCTTTCAGAAATAATCGAGCGCATGAATCAGCTCTTTGAGGGCGAGTTCAGCGATGGTGATGCACTCAGTTACGCTCGAACCATCATGACCAAGCTCCGTGAAAACGACCGCGTCATGACCCAGCTTCAAGAGAACAGCAGAGAGCAGGCAATGAAAGGCGACTTCCCGACAGCGGTTGAGGATGCCGTGATCGAAAGCATGGAGACGCACACCGAGCTTGCCCAGCAGTTCCTTAGTAAAAAACAAGTCAAGGACGGCTTCGCGAGACTGGTAATGGATTTGATGCTGGAAGGGCTTGAAAGGCAGGAACAGCCTATTGCGCAGCTGTTTTCCGGAGGTTCTACGCTTTGACAAAGAACCTCTGAGTTGGTTTTCTTAAAGAGAAGGAGTGACCTTGTTGTGATCAAGGCTAAGCTCCTCTTCTAGGGCTACAAAACTGGATGTTCGATTTCCGCGAACGCTGAATTGCGCTCAGACCTTCCGATGTCCTTCGCCTTTAAATCAGGCTTCCCGAGAGTGCTTTCCGGATTTAGGCCAACAATTCTTTATCACTATGAATACCTTTGGGCCATCCATTCCGGAGGCACTCCGGACATTCAGATAGGCTTGTAGCGGGGACACTTAACTCTCGGCTAAGAAGATCAAGATCTTCAACTAGAAATAAACGAAGCACCGCTTTGACTTTGTGCTGGCACAGAAACGTTTCTTCTTGCGCGCCGGTTCCGGCTCTCCGGATCCGGCTTTCGAATTCTTTCTCATTGTCGGTCACCTCCTGGACGTTCATTATGCCCAATTCGGTGTCCAAGAAAACCCTAGGGCAATACCTTCGCTTCATTAGGTTTGAAGATGATCAAGAAAAAGGGTATTCCCTCCCGATCAAATCTTAGTGCTCACTATCGCTATTCCCGGGAAACTGGCATGTTACGATCAACATTTCTTCACCTCAAAGGAGTTGGTGCCAAGACTGAAAAAAGTCTTTGGCAGAGAGGTATTACAAAGTGGGAAGATTACCCTGTTGATTGCGACCAGTACTCATTATTAAGCGACCTCAGCCCCTCATCGCCTCTTTGTTCATCCATTGCTGCATATAAGAGTGGTGACATGAGCTTTTTCGCGAATGCCCTCCCTTCTTCTGCATTATACCGCGTTGCCTTGGAGTTTCCGGAAGAAACGCTTTTTCTCGACATCGAAACAACTGGACTAAGCATATACTATGACGTCGTAACTCTCGTAGGCTGGTCCGTTGGTGATAAATTCAGCGTCCACATTAATGGGCAAGACGACACAGAATTACGTGACGCTCTTCAGAAAGCAAAGGTCATAGTCACTTTTAACGGCACGATGTTCGATCTAAAATTTTTGAACGAGCACTACCCTGACTTGGAGATTCCTCCTGTCCATGTCGATCTACGTTTTCTAGCTAAAAGAGTTGGCCTTTCTGGTGGGCAGAAGAAGATCGAAAAACTATTAGGCTTTAGTCGAGATGAAGATGTTGCTGAAATGCTCGGCGAAGCTGCTCCAATTCTTTGGCATAAATATCGAAGAGGGGAGACTGACGCTTTAAGAAGGCTTATTGCCTATAATCACGAAGACGTTGAGGGCATGAAAACGATTCTTGATTATTGTGTCGAAAACCTAGTGAAAAAGGAAGCGATCCCCGAACAATTGGTCCCAGCCCACAAGTTTTCACAAGCACCTAGCAAAATCGTTTGGTCAGATGAGGACGATTTCGACCCAATGGGCATTTCTGTTCCAGAGTTTTCCGGCTCAACAAAGCCTCTCATTGAATTTGACGAGTTGGACAAAATCTATCCACTCAAAGATTTTGTCGTGATGGGGATTGATCTCGTTTCTTCAGAGGAGCGCGAAAGTGGTTGCTGTGAACTAAGAGGAAGCTTAGCCAAAACCTGTCGCCTCAAAACAGATGAAGAAATCATCCAGTGGGTTCTTGATGCAAAGGCTGACCTCGTTTCAATTGACTCTCCATTAAGCATCCCAACTGGTAGAATTTCCTTTTTTGATGATGATCCACATCGTGATTTTGGGATCATGAGGGAGTGTGAACGGACGCTAAAGCGCAGAGGCATCAATGTTTATCCTAGCCTCATACCAAGTATGCAGAAGCTAACACGACGAGGGATGACACTTGCAGAGAAACTTCGCAGCAAGGGGGTGCCTGTAATTGAAAGCTATCCAGGTGCCGCACAGGACATCATGTCAATCCCGCGCAAGCAGGCCGGTCTAGACTACCTTGTGCAGGGGCTGCAGGAGTTTGGTCTTTCAGGCGAATTTGTAGACACGCCTGTTAGTCATGATGAACTTGATGCAATAACTTCTGCCGTTGTTGGATTGTTCTTTTGGACAGGCATGTACGAAGGACTAGGCACCCCCCAGGAAGAGTATCTCGTTATCCCAGATTTAAATGGTGACTATGGGACATGGCTTTCTCGTAAAATCATCGGTGTCAGAGATTCGATTAACTTATCGCCAGAGCTAGAAAGACAGCTTAGTTTAAAAGGATTCGAGATTTTCGACTTTGGTGAAGTTGATCGATTGCTCGAAGAGCACAATGAACTCAATGAAAGAGCGGACTCTATTGCAGAAAAAATGGGAATCCCAATAGACTTGGGTAGAAAATGGCTTGGAAAAGAGCTCGTAGCAGGTTATCCAGTTGAAAAGAAAATAATTGTTAAGGGTGTTGCTACACTTGGAGACCAGGCATTGATGGTTGAATCGTTTGGTCCGGCATATAAAGAGTCAACAGCAAAGAACGATTCCGAATTACTCTCCAAGATTGACTCGTTTTTTCTTAATTCGCACCCTCAACAAGCATCTGTTAGTTATATGAGGGGTTATTGATGCCAATATCAATTGTTGTTGGCGGCCAGTTTGGCTCTGAAGGAAAAGGAAAGGTCGCTCATTACCTCGCTAAAGAGCAAAGAGCCTCCGTTGCTGTCCGTTGCGGGGGGACAAACTCAGGCCATACTGTCATTGATGAAAATGGGGAGGCGCAAGTCTTCCGCCAACTGCCCACTGCAGCCATTCTTCCAGATGTAAAGCTTGCTCTTTGCGCAGGATCCTACATTGATGTAGGAATTCTGCAGGAAGAGCTAGCAAGAGCAAGAGTCGATGCAGCCAGGCTTCTCATTGACCCTTACGCTGTCATTATAACTGGATCTCATCGAGCCTCAGAAAGTAAATCCGGCCTAATTGAAGACATTGGCTCAACAGGAAGCGGGACAGGTGCAGCTGTCATTGAAAGGCTCCAAAGAAGGCAAGAAACTCTCTTTGCTAAAGACGTTCCTGAACTTTCTGAATACATTGAAGATGTGACAGGGGATCTCCGCTCACGGCTAAACGGTAAGCAACGAGTAATCCTTGAAGGAACACAAGGATTTGGACTGTCCCCCTTTCACTCTAAATTAAACCCATACGTGACTAGCCGCGACACCACTGCCGCTGGGTTTCTTTCCGAAGTAGGGTTAAGTCCGTTTGATGTTGATGAAGTTGCGATGGTCATACGAGCTTTTCCTATTAGGGTTGGTGGGAATTCAGGGCCTCTTTCTAATGAAATTGATTGGGATACAGTTTCTAAAGAGTGTGGCAAAGATAGTCTTTGTGAATGGACAAGTGTTACTCGACATGTGAGGCGAGTCGCTCGATTCGACCCTCAAATTGTTATTCAAGCTATTAATGCAAATAGTCCCTCATTGTTTTTTTTAAATCACCTGGACTATGCTCCATCACATTCCAAACTTATTCTTAATATAGAGGATAGCTTAAACCGCAGAGTAGACTATCTGGGCTTGGGGCCCAATTCTATTGAAGTAAGAAATTCTGGCTCTAATAAAATGAGGTGAGCCATGACAAAGCCAAATGAAACCATAAACACATACGATATTGACAACAATATTGCTCCTGGGATGCTTTCTTCCCCCCAGATAGCTTACTGTGTTCAACAGTATGACATCATAAAGGGGTTTAAAAAATCACACCTCGGTGCAGCAACTTACAATATGCGTGTTGGAACCAAGGTTTTAACATGGGAAAAAGGAGAAAAAATTGAATATTTGCTGGGTCCAGAGGAAAATCGGAATAAGAATATTAAGACGAAAGTAGAGTTAAGGCCAAACTCACTTACCTTCGTTACAACGGTAGAAGAGTTTAATCTTCCTAAAGATATTATCGCCAGGTTCAACTTGAAATCCAAATGGATTCATGAGGGATTATTGTTGGGAACTGGTCCTATTGTTGATCCGGAGTTATCTGCTCGTCTACTTATCCCCTTACACAATTTTAGTAGCCAAGACGTAACGCTTAATTTCGACGAAGAATTTATTAGTGTCGAATTTACAAAGACATTAAACCCTGCAGAAACTTATCCTGACTTAGAAGTGGATATAAAGAAAGATTCTGATTTATCTCAAGATGATGAAGTGGCTGAGAAGGGATTTCTTTTCAGTGAAGATGGGACGATTAAATACATCGAAAATGACAATAGACTGTTCAACTTTGACAAGTATAGGAAGCGAATTGGGAGGAAGAAGGTAGAAAGCTCTGTTTCAAGTAAATTTGATCAGTACGACAAGACTGTTAAAGCGTACGACAACAGATTGAAATTGTTTTCTTGGGTTGGTGCGATAACTGCTCTTGGAACTTTTATTGCGTTAATTGTTCTATTTTATAATACATTTATGCTTGTTGATGCATCAAATACAAAGCTGGAAGAGGCTAGTGCTATAGTAAAGCAGTATCAGAACGATAACGTCGATCTGCGAGGATTTGTTCTAAAGTCAACTTACGAAGAATTGAAAAGCGATTTTGATGAATTGAAGAGGTATACTGAAAGACTTTATACGGAGCTATATTACAAATCTGAGAAGATGGATGGTAAAGCGCAAAGGGAATATGATAGTTCAATTGAAGATTTGAAAAAGCAGATCGAAGATCTGCAAAAAGAAATTTCTAGGTTAAAGCAAGGCAAAACTTTACCCAATAGGAATAGCCAGTGATTCAACGAATCGAGATTTGTGGAAACATTGCTTCCGGTAAAACGACCCTGACTAGAGGGTTGGCCGACTGTGGCGTAGAAAAAACAATTGAGGAGAAATACCTTGAGAATCCTTTTATCGGACGATTCTACGAGAATCCCTCTTTCTTTAGTTTTGAAACAGAAATCACATTTCTTCTTCAGCATTATCACGCAATAAAGACTAGTAAACAGCATAGTACCATTGTGTGTGATTATTCGCTTACTCTTGATAAGGCATACGCTGATGTGACCTTGTCCTCTGTTCGCCGCGATATCTTTCTGTCCATTGCCGCGGAACTAGAACAAGAGGTAGGACAACCCACAATGGTCATCTATCTCAAATGCCCTGAAGATGTCCTTCTCAGCAGAATCAGAGAGCGAAACCGTTCATTTGAGGCGTCCATAGACGTTAGTTATCTTAAAGCTCTATCTGATGCCATCGCTGCACGAATGGCAGAACTGCCGAGTTCCATTAAAATTGTTACAATTAATAGCAATGAGACGAACTTTGTGTCGGGCGTCGAGGGTGTTGCTCCTCTTGTTGAAGTCTGCAATATCTAGTTTGATTGTAACACATTGCGAATGGCCTGTTTGTTCTATGCCCACCTCTGACAGCTCTATTTGTTGTTCAAGCCTTTAGACGGCTCTCTTGGCGACCTGTAAGTAGTCAACTACCTGTCGAGCAATAGACCTATAATTCCTAAAGCAATCCGCTGGCTCTTCTGTAAAGCTCCTAAAAAACATCTGGAGTCCCGCTCTCTGGCCCTATGAAAGGAGATTTCCCCCCCAAAAAGACGAGCAAAGAGTTCCCTCTTCTAGAACGGGTTTCCCTTCTGCCCAATACTGATCAGCTTCCCTCCACCTTGCTCCTTTGCTTTGCGAGCTGCCTCCAATCTGGCAACGCCGATCCTCAGGTCATCCGGCGCAAGGTGCGCATAGCGCGCTGTCATTGTCGGCGTCGAATGCCCTAAAAGCTGTTGAACCACTGAAAGAGATGTACCAGCCTGCACCAAACGGCTGGCGTACGTATGTCGCAGTCCATGGAAACCAAACCTGTTTTTCCTATCAACAACACCATCATTCAAGCCCGACTCAGCGACAGCTACTTTAAATGACTTGGGGACCTGCAGATGTCGTGTACCATTGGCGCTTGGAAAAACAAGTTCATTGTTTTTCCTTGGTTCCAAAGTCGTCAAAAGATCCATAGCTCTACCCGTCAAGGGAACAGTTCTACTTTTGTCTCCCTTGCCGTTCATGATTCTGACCACCCCCTGCTCCAGGTTAATGCTTCCCCAGTTGAGAGAGGCGACCTCACCAAAACGCATCCCCGTTTCTACAGACAAAGCCGCCATTTGATATGTCTGAAAGCTCTTTTCTTGTAAAATCTCAAAAAGATTCACCTCTTCTTCATAGGTAAGGAATCGCTCCACAGCATTATTGACCTTTGGAAGCTTGAAACTCCTATGTTTGGTTGGAGCTTTCTCTTGAACGATCTCAGCATCCCGGGCAGCGTTCCATATTGTGGTAAAGGTGCGAAAAACAGCCTGAAGGGTCCGAGGAGACCTTCCCGCTTTAATCATTCTGGCCTTTATTATGTTTACATCTGACAAGCCGATATCTCTGATGGCTTGCGCTCCTATTGAAGGATAAAGCCAAACAGAACAGTGCTCTTTGTGCTTTCTGGCGGTCTCTGGCTTCCATAAAAGCTCTGCAACGGGGAAATAGTCCTGCTCTGCAAATGACTGAAACGAAATACTCAGGCGCGCCTCTTCTGCTCGCTTTTTCTTGTCTTCACTTCGTTCGTCTTCTGCTCGTTGACGCTTTTCCGACAGCGTAACGGGCCCTTGCCCGATCCTCTGGTTTTCCTTCAACTCAGCAAGCAAGGCTGCCGCCCGGCTGGGCTTGATTCCTTGACTAGCCCAACCAACCGCTTCCCAACGCTTCTTGCCAGCCCACCGATACGAGATGGAATAATAGCGATCTGAGGCAACTCCATGCCTACGGGTGGGATGTTCGCGAAAATAAACACCTGGGTACTGGGTTCGCTTCCATTTACTCATAACCATCTCCAAACTGTCTACCACCTGTCTACCAGCACAAGCGTACGGCCGGTGAACATGGATGATACAAGATGAATCGCATATAACACTAAAATAGCTAATTATCAAAAAGATTTCTTTTCTCAGTGATGACAAGTGATCCGTGAGGAACTCTACCATCTGGGGACTGAAAATCCCCGTGTCCGCAGTTCAATTCTGTGTCGTGGCACCAGCAAGAACAGGCCCTTACGAAGAATCTTCGTAAGGGCTTTTTCTATTGCTATTCAACTCAACTACGCACCCCTTGTTTGGTCATGCCGCATCGAGTAAAATACTTGTTACGGAGGGCTTATGACTGGGCTATTTTCCTCATTTTTGGGCATCATTGCAGGCGTGTTTACATATGCCTTGATTCACGTTTGGGTTGAACCAATAATCCGTTTCAATAAGGCACGTTTTCAAATTGATTATGATCTAATGTTTTTCGCGAACAAACGCGGATATTTAAAAACAAGCTACCCTTCAGTCAAGGCAAGCAACACCATGTAGCAGAAGTCAATGAAGCAAAAAGGAAACATCGTAAAAATGCACATTCCATACGGGCTTCGTACAATCATCTTCCACGAATCTACCAAGTATATTTAACCTATAAAAACATATGCCCCAAAGAAGCCTCCAAAGAACTTGTTGGCCTCTCTAACACCTATGAATCAACTTTTGAAACTGTTGGCCAAGAGAAAAGGATAAAGCATTTACTTCGTTTAAACTCATAAGTGACTCCCTCCCACAAGGTACTCCAGCAAAGATGAACCGCCTTGCCCTCCCGCTCCCCTGCTGATAAGCATTGGCTGCATCGACCATTGCTCCGAACGCATCCCTGAACCAGAGGCAGCCCCACGTGAAACCCGGTCTCAGCATCATTGTTCCGGCCTATAATATGGAAAACTGGCTCCCGGTGGCCCTTGAGTCCTGCCTGGACCAGAGCGACCCGGAATTCGAAGTCATCGTGGTGAACGACGGCTCGCCCGACTCTTCCGGCGATATTGCAGACCGCTATGCCGCCTTTGACCACAGAGTGAAGGTGATCCATCAGGAAAACGCCGGAGCCGGGGCATCGCGCGAGGCCGGGCAGGCTGCCGCGACCCGCAAATATCTGCATTTCCTTGACGCCGACGATCTGCTTGACCGCCACGCCGTGAGAGACATGGTGGGAACCGCCGAACGCGACAGCGTAGAGATGGTCTGCGGCAACGCCGTGGTCTTTTCCGATACCACCTCCAATACCCGCGCATACTTTCCACACCCGGCGGCGGCGCGCCTGAAATTTGCGGAGAGCCCGCGCTACTGGAAAAGCAAGGTGGCCTGGCGCTGGATCATCGGCACCGACTTCGCCCGCAGAAATGAACTGAGCCACCCGCCCTTCAAGATGGGGCAGGACGTGCTGTTCATGTTCGACGCCCTGACGCGGGTAGACGCGTTTTCGCAGTGCCCCTCGCAGTTCTATTATTTCCGGCAGGACCACAAGAAGGTCAACATGGCCCTCGACACCTTGCTGAATCACCAGATTGCACACTACGCCGAGGCCAAGCGCATTCTCATGCAGGCCCACATGCCCGGGCCGCTGGTCAAATACCTCAACGAGAACTTCTTCCGCGACATCAAGAATGCCATGCCCCGGTTGCGCGACGCAGAACCGCACCTGCGCGAAACGCTGTTGACCCATTCGTTTGCCATCTTCGACGGGCTCGACCCCGCACTGTTTGATGAGCGCGTCCCCGAAGGCGCCAAGGTGCATCCACGGGCTGTGCCGCTGTTCAAAGCGCTTTGCGCCGGAGACCGCAAAACCGTCGATGCGGAACTGGACAGCTGGGTAGGCGGACGCGGCAAAAAGAAGGACGTGAACAAGGATGGCGGCTTCCACGCCCTGCGCAGGCGCATCAAATCCGCACTGCGGCCCATGTCCCTGAAGACGCGACACCGGCTGAACACGCTCGCCAAGCGCGCCGAGAAGCGACTCGGCAGATAATCGACACAAAAAACGCCCGCCGGTTTCCGACGGGCGTTTCTGCTTTCGTTGTCTCGGCGGCTATTCGCCCAGACCCAGACCGCGCAGGAAGCCGGTGTCTTCGGTCCAGTTGTCGCGGACCTTGACCCAGAGTTCGAGATGCACCTTCATTTCGAGCATCTCTTCGAGTTCCTCGCGAGCGGCGGTGCCGATCTTCTTCAGCGTGGCGCCCTGCTTACCGATGATCATGCCCTTGTGGTTCTTCTTGGTGGTGTAGATGGCCGCATGGATGGTCACCAGACCGCGCTCCGCGTCCTCGTCCCACTGCTCGATCTCCACGGCCGTGCCGTAGGGCAGCTCCTGATGCAGGGAGTAGAAGATTTTCTCGCGGATGACCTCGGATGCCATGAACCGAAGCGGCACCGTGGAAATCTGGTCTTCCGGGAACATGGGCGGGCCTTCGGGCAGATGCTTCATCACGCCGCCCAGCAGTTCCGGCGCTCCGTCCCCCTTGAGCGCGGAGATCGGGTAGACCTCTGCGTCCGGGAACATTTCGGCGATCTTCTGCATCACCGGCAGGATTTCCGCCTTGTCCTTGAGTTTGTCCGCCTTGTTCACGGCCACCAGCACGGGCAGTCCGGAGCTCTTCACCGGCTTGACCAGCGGCTCGATTTCCTTGTCCATGAGGTGCGGTTTGGCCGCATACAGGGCCGCGTCGAGCATAACCACCACGCAGTCGCAGGACGAGAGCGCGGACCATGCCGAGTCCAGCAGAAAGCGGTTCATCTTGCCGCGCAGGCGGTGAATGCCGGGGGTATCCAGAAAGACCACCTGCGAGTCGTCTTCCGTCAGGATGCCGCTGATGCGGTTGCGCGTGGTCTGCGGGCGCGGGGACACGATGGCCACCTTCTGCCCGAGGTACTGGTTCATGAGCGTGCTCTTGCCCGCGTTGGGCGGACCGAGCAGCGCAACCATGCCGAATTTGTAACTGTCGCTCATGCTTCCTCCGAAGCCGTTGTCATCGTTTGGGTCGTACCTATATCCGTATGCGGCCGCGGCATCAACCGCAAGCCTTTCCCTTTTCGCGACACCGCTTTGCTGTTAGAATCAACTGATGCACGAAAAACTCGCCCTGTGGGGCCTGCACTGCGCCCGCCCCAGACATGATCTGCCCCTGCCCGGAAGCCCGGAACGCTGCGTCAAACGCGTGGCGGCCGAGGACACCGACAACGCCGTCTGGATGGTGGAACGCCTGCACCCCACGCAGCCCGCGCGTCGCGAACGCATCGGCAGACTGCTGGCGCACCTCGCATCCAAAGGCCTTCCCGTTCCTGCATACCGCCCAGTGCCCGGCGGTGGATACACCGCGGCAGCCGACGGTTTTCATTGGCAGCTCTCCCCGTTCATCCCCGGTGACCCGCTTCCCCAGCCTGATTATGTGGATCACCCGGAACGCGGCCGCGCCCTCGGCACCTTTCTGGCCGACCTGTCAGGCGCTGTGGAAGACTTCGAACCGTTCGCCCCGGAACCGAACATCGCCTTTCCGGCCTACATCCGCGACCTGTTGGAGACGCTGCGCATCCGCAAGCCGGACCTGTACCCGCCGCTTCTCGAAATCCGGGAGATGCTGGCCCCGACTCTCGAAGCATGGAACGACCTGCCGTTCGAGGTCTGTCACGGCGACTTCCATCCGCTCAACGTCATCTGGAAGGACCGCTCCGTGGCAGCCGTGGTGGACTGGGAGTTTTCGGGCCTGCGTCCGTGCCTCTACGACGCAGCCAACTGCATGGGCTGCGCGGGCATTGAGGATCCGGACGCGCTTGGCAACGGGCTGGTTCCCGCCCTGCTGCGCACTCTGCACGACCGCAACCGCCTGCCGGAGCCGTCCTTTGACGCCCTGCCCCGGATGATAACCGCCCTGCGCTTTGCATGGATGTCGGAATGGCTGCGCCGCGACGACACCGAGATGATCCGGCTGGAGCTTCGCTACATGCGACTTCTGGCGGACAACCTTGATGCGCTGCAGGCCATGTTCAGGAAAATCGTTGAACTGAAATAGGAAAGGCCCGCGAACAGCGTTCGCGGGCCTGATTCGCCAGAGGCAAAGAATCTATTCGAAAAGCTCCTTGGCCTTGTCCGTGGCGGTATCCACGGCCTCGTCGAGCTTCTTTCCGGCCTTTTCCGCAGGCCCTTCTTCCTGACATGCCGCCAGCGGCATGGCCAGGGCTACCACCATCAGCAAAACTGCAATCTTCCTGAGCATCTATTCCTCCGTTTCGACAGAGCCCGGGGCAGGCTCCACGAGCGCCATGCCCCCGCCGGTCATATACTGTTTTCGTATCCTCTCGTATTCGCTCGTGCCGTCTTCGCCGGGGATCTTCATCGCGTCGAGTTCCTTCTGCATCCCCGTTATCATCGCGGAATCCGCATCCGGACTGAGGGCGTAGTAGAGCGGGTACTCGCTCAGTACGTACACCATCTCGAAGTCATCCGGGTTCAGCCCCATATCGTCGAGAATCCGCGGGGCGGCGGCCGCTGACTGGGTCACAAGGTCCACGCGTCCTTCTTCAAGCATACGGAACTGCTGTTCGTTGCCCACCAACCGCTTCATGTTCGGCGGGTCGGCTCCCAACATGTCTTCAAGCAGGGAAGCCGGAGCGCTGCCTCGCACCACACCGATGCGTTGATTCAACAGCTCGGCCCGACTACTGATGCGTATTGTCTCTCTTTTTTGCGCCACCAACCCGAGCCGAAGCTGGCCCAGCGGTCCGACCCACTGAAACAGTTCCTCGCGCTCCGGAGTACGGACAAGGCTGAAAATGATGTCTCCCTGTCCCGTTGCCACATCGTCCAGCGCGCGGGCCCAGCTGATCTCACGAATCATGCGCGGCTGCACCGGGCACCCGGCACGGCTGCTTATGCGCCTGAGCACCTCCACGGCGAGTCCGTCGAAGACACCTGCGTTGTTTACGTAGTTGAACGGCTGAAGGTCACCGGAATACGCTTCAAACGATTCTCCGCAACCAACATCCTCCGCATGGGCGAGCGTGGCTGAGATCAGCAGCGGCAGAAGCAGAAGCCCAAAGATGAAGCGGCACATCAGGAACACGTAGCCCAGCCGCAGGAGGTTTGACAAGGAGCTGTCGCTCAAACCGCTCCCGGCTTTCCAAGATTGTCTCCGCAAAAGGTTGGTGGTATGCTGCCCGAGGTTCGCCCCGCAGCGCAGGCAAGCGGCGCGGGACCATCCAAATACGGGGGGATTCCGGTTTGAAGAACATGACCAACCAGAAAGGTTGCTTCGCGCGCATCCTGCTGGCCGAGGACAACCCGGCCAATCACGATCTTGCGCAGTTGTATCTTTCCGACACCGGAATCGAACTGGTGACCGCCCCGGACGGACGCAAGGCACTGGACCTGTTCCGACACGGCTCCTTTCAGGCCATCTTCATGGATCTGGAAATGCCGGTCATGGACGGGCTGGAGGCCATCCGCCGCATCCGCTTCGAGGAACGCGAAAAAAACCTTCCCCGCACCCCTGTCCTCGCCCTCTCCGCACACGAGGACGAGCAGTACCGCACCCGGTGCATGGACGCCGGCGCGGACGACTACATCCTCAAGCCCATCCGCAGGACCACGTTTCAGGACGCGCTGGGAAAGCACATGGTGCGCCCTGCCGCCATGGCGGCGCGCGAGCTGGTGCCGGAAGTGTTCAGCGGCCTCATGGACCGTTTCGTAAGCCAGTGCGTGGACGACCTCGATTCCATGCACAGCCACCTCGCGCAGGAGGACTTCCACGGTGTCCGGTCCGTGGCCCACAAAATCGCCGGAGCCGCATCCGGATTCGGCATGAAGGGCCTCGTGGAGCTGTGCGACCGCATCCGCAAGGCCGCCATTGAGCAGGACGGCAGCGGCACCTACCGGGAAGTGAAGCAGGCCCGCTGCTATCTGGACAACGTGTCCATCGATTTCCACTGATCCCGCCTTTACCCCCGCACCGGGGTCGGCTATGCATGGCCCGTGCGCATCCTGCTGATCGACAACAACGACTCCTTCACGCGGAACCTTGAACACCTGCTCGTTTCGACCTGTTCGAACGCGAGCGTGCAGGTTCTGCCGTATTCCGAGTTGACGCGCATCCCGCAGGCCGAACTCGTTGTCATTTCACCCGGTCCCGGCGCACCGTGCGACTATCCCGGTTACGGACCGCTGCTCGACTCGGGCGTGCCCGTGCTTGGCGTCTGCCTCGGGATGCAGATCATCAACGAGCACTTCGGCGGCGAAACCGCCCGGCACCCGCACCGCATGCACGGCAAGACGGATCGCATCCACTGGCGCGGCAGGGACTGGACCGTGGCCCGCTACCATTCCCTGCGCTGCTCGTGCGTCGCGAAAGAACTGTGCGTGGAAGCCGAACTGCCCGACAGCACGCCCATGATCCTTAGCCATGAGAACCGCCCGCTCCTCGGGCTGCAATTTCACCCGGAATCCTTCATGACCACCTACGGCACGGAGCTTACCCGCCATGCGCTGCACGCAATCCTTTCCGATTGATTCCAGCAGGTTCGACGCGCTTGCAGCGAATCTGCTGCGAAACCGCGATGCGGACATGCTGGCCTCGCCGCCGGGCTGGGAAGGCGAGTCGCGCTCGCTGATCGGCATCGACCCGACAGCCGAACTGCTGGTGCGACCCGAGACCGCCGCGCAGACAATAAAGGATTTCGCCTTCGCGGAACCCGGACCGGTGCTGGGTTTTCTGAGCTACACCTACGGGCTGGGGCTTCGCGGCGTGCCGAGCAAAAAGGACAGCGATTTTCCGGCAGGGCACTTGAAGCGGTACGCGCTCATCGTCACCCACGACCACGCCACGCAGCGCATGACGGTCTCCGGGCCCGGTGAAAGCTCGGTCCGCGAAATCCAGAAAGCCGCTGAAGCTGTGGCTCCCATAGCATTCCCCCGCCCGAACGGGCTTTACGGGCGAGTGCGGGCCTCCCTGAGCCGCAAAGCGTACATGGACGGCGTGCGCCGGACGCTGGAACATATCCGCGACGGCTGGACCTACCAGCTCAACCTCTCGCTCAAGCTCTCGCGCCACTGCCCGGATCTCGACCCGCTGGCGCTCTTTCTGTACCTGCGCAACCGGCATCCGGCACCGTTTTACGGCTGGTTCACCTCCGGGGCACTGCGGGTGCTTTCGGCCTCCCCGGAGCGTTTCCTCAAGCTCGATGACGGACAGGTTTTATCCCAGCCCATCAAGGGCACCATGCGCGCCGAAACACCCGCCCCGGAGCTGGTGCAGCGGCTGACGGCCTCCCCCAAGGAGGACGCGGAACTTTCCATGATCGTGGACCTGATCCGCAACGACATCTCCGCCGACTGTGAATACGGCTCGGTGCGCGTGCCGCGCCACAAGGCTGTCTTTCACGTGGATCGACTGCTGCAGATGCATTCCGATGTGACAGGAACCCTACGCCGAGATCGCGACTGCCTGGACCTGCTGCTGAACGCCTTCCCCGGCGGATCCATAACGGGCTGTCCCAAGCAAAGCTCCATGCGCATCATCGACGAACTGGAACCGCACGCCCGGGACGTCTACTGCGGTAGCCTGCTGGCTATCCACGGTCCCCGTGACATGGACTCGTCCATCGCCATCCGCACGGCGGTCTTCGATACCCGAAGCGGCATGCTCGACACCTGGGCGGGCAGCGGCATCGTGGTGGACTCCGACCCCGAAAGCGAATACCTCGAAACCATGGCCAAGGCCGAAAAATTCCTGTTTCCCGACGAGGAGCCGCAATGATCCACTACCGCAAAGGCCAATGGCACGAAGGCCCGATCCCCATGGACCCCACCGGCGAAGCGTTCCGGTTCGGTGCCGGATTCTTCGAGACCCTGCTCTACAACGGCGCGCGCATCATGCATCCCGAGCTGCATCGGCAACGGCTCAGGCGCAGTCTGGACGTGTTCGAGGTGGAGTGCGAACTGCCGGACATGGAAAGCATCGGGATGGAGGCGGTCAGGCGCAATGGATTGGAGGGACGCGAGGCGCGGGTCAACGTGTTCTGTCCCGTGGAGCACGGCAGGGCCGAACCGGTGATCATGGCCGCGCCGTTCGAAAGGCCGGAAGGCCCGCTGCGGCTGCGGATTCATCCCGATCCGGTGCTCAACCCGCTGGCCGAGCACAAGTGCATGAACTATTTTTTCCTGCTCAGCGCGCATAACAGCGCGACTGCGCACGGCTTTCACGATGCGGTGCTGGTCACGCCCGGCGGAGAACTGCTGGAATCCTGCTTCGCGGCGCTGGTCTTTCGGCGCGGCAACGCCCTGATCACGCCCGGCGGACCGAATCGCCTGCCGTCCACCGCGCTGGCGGCCGTCCGAAAGGAGGCCGAGATATGGCCGGAATTCGTAAGCACGGACCTGCGGGACTTCGACGCCTGCTACACCCTCAATTCCCTCGGTGGCGTGATGCCCGTCTCGCAGCTTGGGGAAAAACGGTTCGAGCCGGACTTGGAGACCTGCGCGAAACTGTCGCCGCTGGTCACCGGAATATAACCGGCCCGCCTTGCCGTATCGGCCGATGCAGGGTACACCCTTGACGTTATGAGCGATATTCAGAAAATCGGCGTCTGGCAGACCGCCTTTCTCGGCGACGCAGTACTGACCCTGCCCCTTATCACGGCCCTGAAGCAGCACTATCCCGATGCGGAAATTCACTTCTTCGTGCGCAAAGGCTTCGGCGAGCTGTTTTCCGCCCAGCCGGAACTGGCGGGCGTGCACGAGTTCGACAAGCGCGGCGAACACAAGACCCTGTCCGATGCGCGGCGCTACGGCAAGAGCATCAAGGCCATGGGGCTGGACCTCTGGATATCCACGCACACCAGCTTCCGCAGCGCGGTGGTTGCCCGCGCCACCGGCATCAAGCGCCGCATCGGCTACAAATCGCCGTGGTTCAACCGGCTGGCCTACCACAAGACCGTGGACCGTCGCTTCGACGAGCTGGAAGAAATCGAGCGCCTGCATCAGCTGCTCAAGCCGCTGGGCATCGAACCGCCCGCGCCGGAGCCCCAGATGGTGCTTCCGGAACTGGCCCGGGGCGTGGCCGACGCCGTGCTGGCCATGCAACCCGCCGACGCCCCTCTGCTGGGCATCCATCCCGGCTCCACCTGGCCCACCAAGTGCTGGCCCATCGAATATTACGCCACCATCGCCCGTGCCGCGGCATCCGCCGGGTGCGCCGTGCTGATCTTCGCCGGACCGGGCGAGGAGGAATCCGCCGCCAAGGTGCGCGAATTCGCCGGACGCGGGGTGCACTCCCTACGCATCACCGACATGGGCGGCAAGCTCAAGCTGCCCGAGCTGGCCGCTGTCATCGACCGGCTCGACGCTTACCTCACCAACGACTCCGGCCCCATGCATCTGGCATGGATGCAGAAGACCCCCACCGTGGCCGTGTTCGGCCCTACCGTGAAAAAACTGGGATTCTTCCCGCGCGGGGAGCATTCCGTGGTGCTGGAGACCGAACTCGACTGCCGCCCCTGCGGCCTGCACGGGCACAAGACCTGTCCCGAAGGCCATCACGACTGCATGAAGCAGGTCACACCGGAGATGGCATGGCGCGCCCTGGCGCCCATGCTCGGCTTCCAGACCGTGGACTGAGCCGCTAAAGTTTGTACAAGAGGCTGCCCTGCTTGCAGTGCGCGCCGAAGCCGAGGGCGTCGTAGATTTTGCCCATGTCCAGCGACTCGCGCACTACGCTTGCCAGATGGTCGAGTGCGGCCTCAAGGTCGAAGGTGGTCTGCGGATATTCCAGCGGCTGAAGCCCTCTGGCGATGCGCAGCCTGTCGATGAACCAGCGGCGGAACTCGTCCGAGTCGAACAGCCCGTGCAGATAGGTGCCCCAGACCAGACCGTCATCCGAACCGAAGCCCAGCGGCCTGCCGTCCGCATCCTTTACCGCCACGCGCAGGTCCTGTGAGAGCGGCACGGTGGTGCCGTGATGAATCTCGTAGCCGAAGACGCGCTCGTTGCTGCGGCAATGGACGCCGTGCGTGCGCCGAAGCGTCTTGTCGCGCGAGAGCTCCGTGCGGACCGGGAGCAGGCCGAACGCCTCCTGCCGGATGCACTCGGACTCCAGCCCGTACGGGTCGTCGATCTGCAGGCCGAGCATCTGGAATCCGCCGCAGATGCCCACAATGCGGGTCTTGCCCGCCGCTGCGAGAGAGCGGATGGCCGCGCCCATGCCCGCGCCGCGAAGCGCCTTCATGTCCGGCACCGTGGACTTGCTGCCCGGGATGATAACCGCATCCGGCCGGCCCAGTTCCAGCGCGCTTGAAACCACGCGCACCCGCACGTCCGGCTCGGCATAGAGCGGGTCGATGTCATTGAAATTCGATATGCGCGGCAGGTCGATCACCGCTATATCCACGCACTGGTCGTCCGGAAAACGATGTTCCTCCGACGGGCGGAAGCCGTCCTTGAAGGAGACCGAGTCCTCTTCGGGCAGGCCAAGGCCGTGGATGTAGGGCACCGTGCCCAGCACCGGCTTGCCGGTATGCTCGAAGGTGAAGCCGAGCGCCGGTTCCAGCAGGGTCGGGTCGCCCCGGAAGCGGTTGATGACGTAACCCGAGACAAGCTCCCGCTCCCACGGGTCCAGCAGATTCATGGTTCCCACCAACGAGGCGAACACGCCGCCGCGGTCGATGTCGCCGGTGAGCAGCACCTTGGCGTCCGCGTAGCGGGCCATGTTCATGTTCACGATGTCGTGGTGCTTCAGGTTGATCTCGGCGGGACTGCCCGCGCCTTCCAGCACCATGATGTCCGACTCGTTGGCAAGGGAATCATAGGCCGCCTTGACCGCGTCCCACGCCCTCGGTTTGTAGCGCACGTACTCGCGCACATTCATGTTGCCCACGGGGCGGCCCATGACGATGACCTGCGAGCCCGTGTCCGAGCCGGGTTTGAGCAGCACCGGATTCATGCGCACGTCGGGCCGCAGCCGGGCGGCGGCTGCCTGCGTCACCTGCGCGCGTCCCATCTCGCATCCCTCGTCGGTCACGAAGGAGTTGAGCGACATGTTCTGCGCCTTGAAGGGCGAGACGCGGTAGCCGTCCTGAAGAAATATGCGACACAGGGCAGCGGCGAGCACGCTCTTTCCGGCGTTGGAGCCGGTGCCTTGCAACATGATGGCCGGGGTGCGCCTCTTCCGCTTGACCACGGGCGGACGCTCCACGCCGCAGGCACGCTTCATGGCCCGGATCAGCCGCTCGTTTTCATCCTCGGTGCGCACGGCGACCCGGAACCAGCGGTCGTCAAGACCGTGAAAATTGCCGCACAGCCGGATGGCCACGCGGTCCTGCAACAGTTTTTCCTGAAGCGGCTTCGCGTCGCCGCCGATGCGTTCCAGCTTGCACAGGAGGAAGTTGGCCTCGGACGGATACACGGTCAGCCCCGGCACCTCGCGCAGTCCCGCCACCAGATTTTCACGCAGGATGCGGGTCTCCCGGCGCGTGCCCTCGGCGTAGTCCGCATCTCGCAGGCAGCGCGCGCCCACCCGCTGGGCCAACGTGTTCACGGACCACGGCGGTAAAAGCCGGCGCATCCGCAGGATGGTCTCGGGGTGCGCAAAGGCCAGCCCGAGGCGCAGCCCCGGGATGGCGAAAAATTTGGTCAGGGAGAGGATGGTGGTGACGTTGTCGGGCCGATCCTTGATCAGCCGGTCAGGATCGCCGGGCATGAACTCGGCAAAGGATTCATCCACCACAAAGCGGCAGTGCGGAAACATCTCGGCCACTTCGCGCAGGTCGTCCGTGCTGAAGTCCAACCCTGTAGGATTGTTGGGGCGGCACAGGAACACCAGCGCGGGCTCGGTCATGTGCGAGGCCAGCTTGGAGAAATCCAGCCGGAAGCCGTCCTCCGGGGACATGGCCACCTCGGTGACGGGCAGCCGCGCCAGCCGGGAGACGCGCCGGTAGTCCACATAAGCCGGAGACGGGATCACGGCCTTTCGCACCCCGCCGATGCAGGCCACGGCCTGAATCAGCTCCGAGGCACCGTTGCCCGCCAGCACCTGCGTAGGCCAGACTTTGTAACGTTCGCAGGCCGCCATCACCAGATCGGTGCAGTCCGGGTCGGGATAGGACGGAACTTCGCGCAGGGCGCGGCCGACTTCGTATCCGAGCCACGGCGGCGGTCCCACCGGGTTCAGGCTCGCGGAAAAATCGAGAATCTCCGAGGGATCGCACCCGGCGGCTTCGGCCAGCTTCTGGAGATTGCCGCCATGCGACTCGTGCTGCTCTTCAAGTAGGTCCGGCAGGCCGGAAAGTGTGGTCTGCTTCAAAACGCCCCCGACGGATGCATCTAGACAATGTTGTGATTTTGTGCGTTGTACGATGAAAGCACGGCTTGGACAAGCCTCAATACCCCTTCAGGAAGTGCCCAAAAGAATAATTACGTATGGGTTGTTTTCTGATAGGGGGTTAGGAAAGAGGTTGAAGATGAACGATAGAGGCAGAGATTCCGACGAACTCATATTCGCCGAAGAGGACGCCCCGAAGCAGGAGGCAACGGAGGAAAGCCGTCCGTGGCCGGTGCTCGTGGTGGACGACGACGAATTCGTCCATCAGGTCACTTCGCTGGTGCTCAAGGAGTACCACTTTCAGGGGCGCTCGCTGGAGCTGATTTCCGCGCATTCCGGCGAAGAAGCCAAGCGTATTCTCACCTCCCGCAACGACATCGCCCTTATTCTACTCGACGTGGTCATGGAGGAAAACGACTCCGGCCTCGGCGTGGCCCGCTGGATACGCGGCGAACTCAACAACCACTTCGTGCGCATCATTCTGCGCACCGGCCAGCCCGGACACGCGCCCGAGACCGAAGTCATCAGCCGATACGACATCAACGACTACAAGGAAAAATCAGAACTCACCACCCAGAAGCTCTTTACCGCCGTGACCACGGCCCTTCGTTCTTATGCAGACATCACCGCCATCGAGCGCAACCGGCGCGGGCTGGAAGTGGTCATCCGCGCCTCGGCCGACCTGTTCCGCCAGCGCTCTCTAAGCCGCTTCGCCAGCGGCGTGCTCTCGCAACTGGTGGCCGCCCTGCGCCAGAGCGGGGACTCGGTCATGCTCCGGGCCTCGGCGCTGGCAGTTTCCAGAGCCGGTCCGCGCCTTCGGGTCATCGCCTCCACCGGCCAGTATGAGGGGCTGGAAGGACAGGAAGTGGACAGTCTCACCGACCCCAAGGCATCCACCGCGGTGCAGGAGGCCCTGCAACGACGGGAAACCGTTTTTCACGACAACGAGTACGCCGGATATTTCCGCACCTCACGCGGCTCGGAGAACGTCATCTATCTGTGCGGGGATCACGAGTTCGGCGAGATGGACCGCAACCTCATCCGGCTCTTCGCCGCCAACATCGCGGTCGCCTTCGACAATCTGGATCTGAACAATGAGATCGCCGAAACCCAGCGGGAGCTGATGTTCATCCTCGGCGACGTGGTGGAGACCCGCTCCAAGGAAACCGCCAACCACGTGCGCCGCGTGGCTGCCTACACCGCCGAGCTGGCCGGGATGTTCGGGGTGGATGAAGAACAGACCGATCTCATGCGTCAGGCCTCGCCCATGCACGACCTCGGCAAGATAGGCATCCCCGACGCCATCCTGCTCAAGCCTGCAAAGCTCACTCCGGACGAGTTCGAAGTCATCAAGACGCACACAAGCATCGGGCACCAGATCCTTTCCGGCTCGGACCGTTCGCTGACGAAGATGGCGGCTGAAATAGCCCTGAACCATCACGAACGCTGGGACGGTCGGGGATATCCGCAGGGACTGGCCGGGGAAGACATTCCCCTGAGCGGACGCATCACGGCCCTTGCCGACGTTTTCGACGCCCTGATCTGCAAGCGCGTCTACAAGGACCCGTGGCCGGTGGAACAGGTCGAAGCCTACTTCCGCCAAGAGCGCGGCAAGCACTTCGACCCGCAGCTCACGGACCTGCTGCTGAAGAATCTGCACGTGTTCATCGACATCCAGCAGCGAATGCCCGACTAGCCCGCCACCGCCCGCGCGTGCAGAAAGCAGGTGCGGTCGGCGTGACCCACGAATCCCATCCGCGCGTCCGCGTACCATGAAGCGGTGAATGATTTCTCGTCCGAGCTCCACAATCGGGAACGGCCCGGATCGAACACGGTTTCCAGACAGAATGCCCCCGGCTCGGTGCTGCCGGTGAAAACCGTGGTCAGCTCGTCCACCGTGGGTAGCCGCCAGTCCGTGCGTCCGGCGAACGCCTGCTCGTTCAACCGCTGCACATGGGCCAACGCGTCCTCGTACTCAACGGGATAGCGCGTGCCCGCCTTTTCCCAGAACAATCCGGAGCCGGTGTCCTGCACCACGTCGCCCGCATCCTCGAAACGGCCGTACCCGTATGTCGCCGGACGCCAGAGCTCGTCGAGCCCGAATGTCTCGCGGGCATCTGCGGGACGCACCTTGCGCGGTTCAACGCGCGGTTTTTCCCCGGCGTGATGCCGAGGCACCTGATCCGGGTCGAAATAGGAACAGACCTCATCGCGCCGCTCTGCCCAGGCATCGGCCAGTTCGTCCAGCGCGGCGAGCATGGCCCCGGCGTCGGCAAAGCGCCTGGTGCGGTCGTGCGCCAATGCTGACGCAAAGAATCCGTCCCAGCCCTGATCCAGATCGGGATGACTGTGGCTGATCCGCGTGGTGCGGTCGCCCTCGTTGGGCAGCAGCCCTGTAAGCATGCGGAAAAGTGTCACGCCCACGGAGAACAGGTCGGCGCGCGCATCGGCCTGTTCCGGGTCGTCCTCCTGCTCGGGCGCGGTGTAATAGGGCGAGCCCACAACCATGCCCTTGTGGCGGGTCAGAGTTTCGCCACGCAGCTTGCTCAGGCCGAAGTCGATAAGCCGCACTTCATCGCGACCCTCGGGGCCTTCGGCGAGCATGACGTTGAACGGCTTCACATCACGGTGAACAATTCCCGCGTAATGCAGTCGGTCCAGCCCCATGAGCATCTGTCGCGCTATGGAGAGCGAGGCTTCCACGCCCAGCCTGCGCGACGGAGCCTCCATCTCGTAGGTCTCGCCCATGAGCAGGCCGAGATTGTTGCAGTAGTATTCCATGGCGAAATGCGGCGGGACCGCCTCGTCTCCCTCGGACACGTCGAATATGCCCGTGACGTTGGGATGCCGGATGCGGGCCATGGTCACCGCTTCGCGCAGGAAGGCACGCCGGATGTTTTCCATGCCCATGATGTCTTCGAGAATCTCCGTGGGACGACAGACCTTGAGCGCCACCATCCTTCCCGTCACCGGCATGGCGGCCTTGTAGACCGCGCCCATGCCGCCCCTGCCGAGCAGACCGCGTATTTCGTATTTTCCTACATGCATACCGGAAAGTACGAAATCGAGCCGCCATCGTCCAGAACCGCTTTTGCATTCCCATCCCGCCGACACGAAACAAGGCCCGCGGCATAATGCCGGCGGGCCCTGCTGATCATTCGTGATGGGCGCGTTGGTTCAGTCCTTGACCCTGACGCGACGCACCACCTGCGGATAATAGTCATCCTCCAGACGCACGGGGCGGCCGCCGATGCGCTCCATGCGCATGGTCAGCACCTCCAGCTTCTGCATCTGGCGGTAGCGCTCGGACTCGTCTTCGAGGTGTTCCAACAGGTCGTGGACCCTGTTGATCTCCTTGCGCAGGGCGCGCTCGTCGTCAATGTAGCCGCTGGTCTTGAGCATCCGGTAGGCAAGCCGCACGTCGGGCGGCATGTCCGCGGCCTCGTCCGGAGGCAGGGGCCTGCCCATCCCTTCGAGGTTGTCGAACTTGCCTTCCTTGATGGCCTTTCTGATGCGGTCCTCCGCGATGATCTCCGACAGGAACATGACCCGACTTTGCTCCGGGCCACCTGCGGTGTCAAGGCGCCCGGTGTTCGTCACGCTTGACAGAGAGGGCCGGAACCGTTCACATGCGAGAATGATGAAACCCCGCTCCTCCGCCGCATCGGCCCCTTTTCTCGCCCTGCTTGTCGTGCTTTGCGTGCTGCCTGCCTGTGCCCCCAAAACCCGCGAGCCGATCCGCGATCTGGCGGTCATGCCGCAGGACGCAGGAGCATATCATGCCCTGTCAGCCGACAGGGAACTGCTTTCTCCGCCGCAACAGGCAGGGCTGTATGCCGACTTTCTCCGCAGGCACTTCGAGCCGTGGGAGCGCGAGAAGGCCGCAACCCCGCCGGAGTGGGCTTTCTGGGCGCTGGAGAGTTTTCGCGCGGGGAAGGTCTACGGCGAGAACACCCTTGCGCGGGACAGGGCATGGCTCAAGCGCATGGAACGTCTTTCGAGGCCCGAACAGTACCCGTCCATGGCCCGCCCGGCAGTGACGCTGCGCGCAACCTCCATGCGGGCGCTTCCCACGCAGGAGCCGGTGTTCAAGGACTTTGAGCTGGCTGGCGAAGGATTTCCTTTCGACTATAACCAGAACTCGCTGGTTCCGGCAGGTACGCCCGTGCATGCGGTGCACGAGAGCGCTGACGGCCGGTTTCTGCTGGTGGAATGCCGGTTCGCCTTCGGTTGGGTGCCGATGAGAGACATAGCTTTTGCGGACCGGGAATTCATGCGGCGATTCAGGACGCAATCCATGGCCGCCTTTGTGCGCGACAGGGTCTCTGTGCGCGACGCCTCGGGCATCTACCGCTTCACCGCCGGGGTCGGCACGGTGCTGCCGCTGGAACGCTTTGCTGACAGCGAACAGCTCATGGCGCTCGTCCCCATCCGTATGCCGAGCGGATTCGCCGCGGCGGTTCCCGCTCCACTGCCAGAAGGCAGCGCCGTTCCCCAGCCCCTTGCGACCACGCCGGAGAACTTCGCGAGAATCGGCAACGCCATGGCCGGACGACCCTACGGCTGGGGCGGCCTGTACGAGAATCGCGACTGCTCGGCGCTGACCATGGACTTCATGACGCCCTTCGGCATCTTTTTGCCGCGCAACTCCGGCAGTCAGGCCTCGCACGGCGATTTCTATCCGCTGGAAGACATGACGGCAGGCCGCAAGAAGGCATTCATCGCCAATGCCGCCGTGCCGTTTCTGACGCTGGTGCGCAGCCCCGGACACATCATGCTCTACATCGGCAATTTCGAGGGAGAGCCCGCGGTTCTGCACGCCACTTGGGGCATAAAGACAGAGCGGTTCGGCAAGGAAGGGAGGCTCGTCGTTGGCAGAGCCGTGGTGACTACGCTCTCGCCCGGTGAAGAGCGACGCGACGTACCCAAGCCGCTCATAGAATCCGTGCAGGGCATAACCTTTCTGGCTCCGAGGGAGATTCGACCATGATGCACATCGGCGGCTTCCTGCTTTTCGCGGCATGTCTGCTCGCACCGCTTCCGACATTTGCAGACGAAGTCATCTCCCTTGGCGATGGGGCATCCTGCGCCGTGCATGAAGTGGACTACGCGGTACGGACTGTGGACTGCATCGAGAACGGCATCCGGCAGGCGCGCTGGATTTGCTCTCTGGAAGGGGAAACCGTATGCCGCCTTGAGGGTGACCGGACCGTGAGCCGGTCCTTTCTTGATCCGTTCGACGGGCATCTCTGCCGCGAACTCTGCCGAACAGGTACACCATAAGCCAGCCCCGCCGTCGGCATTTTGTCGCTGCGGGCACCGCACCATCTTCCCCGGACAGTTCACCCTTCGCAAGCCATTGACGGGGCGCAAGTTTCCGGCATCTGGTACGGCCGGTGCTTATCTCCCTGCATGAGAATACGCAGATGCATTCCACTTTTTCTGCTCGCGGCCGTCACATCGCTGTCGGGCTGCCTCGCCGTCAACATGGCGCTCGGCGCCGGCGGCCTGCTCCTTGGCGCTCCGGTGCAATATGCTGCCGTGGCCTATTCGGTGGGAGAGTATTCGTATCAATATGGTGTAAACGGGAAGACGCCCGTGGAAGTCATGGGAGAGAAACTGGCCTTCCTTTCGCCGGATCGAAAGGCTGCACCATCGCCTGACGCTCGGCCCGATACTCCCCGGCTGGCCGCCACTCAGGTGAAGACCGCTCCTGATGCCGATCGCGTCAGCTCGGATGCTTCAGTAACGAGGAAGACACCCATATCCGTCGCGGATGCCGTCGGGTCTGCCATTTCGTCGAGAAGTCGTTCAACACCGCCACGACCTGCCGCTGTCCGCCCGAAGGGGAAAACGTCCCGCCCGGACTTCCCCGTTCCCGATTCCCCAAGAACTTTGCAGGTCTCGACGCACGTCCCGACTATTCCTGTCATAACTGCTCTTGAAAAACACCGTGTACCCACGGCTGTCAACACCACTGCCCTCAGCCGTTTGCAGCGCGTCGAACGCAGATTCCGCACGATTGATCATCATGAAACCGAGCATGTCCTGCGGCTGCTTCTGCCGGAGCGCAACAACGGCATCAACGGCGGCTGGCAGATTCGCCATGCGCTGAATCAGCAGCCCGTATCCCGATAGCCGCGCCCGACTCTTTCGCCGAGGCTCTGGTCGCGCTGGTACTGCGCCCATTCCAGAAGGTCCTCGGGAAGGGCCTTCCATACTCCGCGTCCGGCCCGCTTCCATGCAGGCAGGCCGACCTCGCGAACCAGATACGCCATTTCCTTGGGATTTTCGCCGACTGCCTTGCAGATTTCCTTTGCGCCACGCAAGCAGATGGGGTTCATGCCGCCTCCAAAAGCTGGTTGACGTCCTCAACCTGCAGCCTGAATTCGTCCGTACCTTCCATCATGGCCAAGAACTCGTCCATGGCATCATCGGATGCCAGCACTCCGCGCACGCTGCCCAGCGCACCGAACCGGCGACCCAGCAGAATGCACCCCGCGGTATGCTCCGCCACGTTGCCCCGATGGAACAGGATGTCCTCACGGCCGGGGACCCGCTTCACTTCGAAGGTCCTGCCGTGGCGCGGAGAAAGCACCCTGCCGCATTTGTAGATTCCGGCCGGGATGCAGGAAACGAAGGGCCTGTTCCCCGCGGCCGGGGGTTCCAGGCAGACGCAGAACGCCCTGCCCGCCACGCTCAGCACGCCGAATGTCCCGTCGGCCGAGCTTTCGACTCTCACAATCCGTACAAGCGATTTCATTATGTACCTCCTGCGGCCATCTTTTAGTCATTCGACTATATTTTGTCAAGCCAATTTAGCCACAAGGCTTTAGACAACTGCCAAAATGTGTGTATAGTGTCTGGAAAACACTTGGAAACCCCGACAAGGAGTGAGGTATGGGTTTCACGGACCAGATCCGTCAGGCGCTCACCAGCAGGGTGGGCAAAGGCAAGCGGTTCGCCAACAACAAGCGAATGGCCGACGACCTTGAGATCGACCCTTCCCAGCTGAACCGTTTCCTCAAGCGGGAGCGCGGGCTGACCGCGGATTCCATCGGCAAGATTCTGGACAAGCTCGGGGCGCGCATCGTGTTTCCGGACGAGCCCAAGGATGAACCCATGGAGGTACGGCTTTCCGGCGACGAGGCTGGGCTGTCTTCCGGGGACTACATCGCGGTGCCCATTACGAGGCCTGAGCTTGCCGCCCGGCCGGGCCTGATCCCCGAAGACGCCGTGGAGGGTTGGATATTGGCGTGGCGGCATCATGAATCCATCCGGTTCCGCAGCAACCTTGCCGCACTGCGCATCCCGCAGGGCGATCAGGGACTTGCGCCGTTACTCAGCCCCGGCGACGTGGTGCTCGTGGACCGCAACGACCGAGACCCGAACCCAACTGGCAGACTCATGCTGGTGAACTCACCGGACGGCATCGCGTCAGTACGGCGCGTCAACGCCAGAAATACGGGACAAGGCCTTCAGCTTGTGTTCTACTCGGAAAACTCCCGGGAGTTTCCGCCGGAAACCCACATGCTGGAAAGCGAATACGAAGGCGACATAACCCGGGCGATCGGCGGCGGCATCATCACCGCCATGGCCGACATGACCCGCAAGTAGACAAGGAGACCATCCATGCCCAAACTCATTTATGCCGTGCCCTGTCACGACATCATCATCGACCGGCAGAGCAACGACACCACCTTCATCCGCAGCATCGAACACGCCGCCCCCAATGAGCTGCCCACCGTGCTGCCCGGATTTCATATCGGCACGCTCTGGGAGCCGGAGGGAGCCGACCAGTTTTCCGTCTCCCTCCAGCTCACCGATCCGGATGGCGAGAGCACCCTGCTGGGCACGCAGGAAGTCCAGCCGGGCCAGACCGTGCTGCATAAAATGACCTTTCAGCTGCCCGGGCTCGAAGTGAAAAAGGCGGGGCGCCACGCGATCTCCGTCTGCATTCTGGAAAACGGCTCCTGGAACACTCTCGCCGAGCTTCCGCTGTACGTGGTGGAGTCCTAGACAGTACGAATGGGCGATATCGTCTTTGTCGATACCGACCACTGCCATCGCGAAGGGGTTTTCCACACCCCTCTCGCGATGAATCAGGATCCATTCCCAGCAACTACGGGAAGTTGACCAATTCAGTAAGCATCAACAAACCGTAAATTATACCGAGAGACGGAGGGCTCCGCAAACAGGTGAATCTATAGGATATTTTTTAAAAACACATGGACACGTTCCGCAATTTTCAATATAAAATACCACTTCTGCTATATTCATTCGTTAAACACATTTCCCGGAGGACAATTCATGCTGGAAGTGGTATTCATATTGCCTGACGAGGAGGGAAACATCCCCTGCTCGCAAGCTCTGACCGAGGCCGGGATACAGGTCTCGACGGCGGTTGCGCCCGCAAACAACCCCGCGCAGCAGATTCAGGAACTCGCGTCCCGGCACCACCGGACCGGGACGAACGCCCGCCGGGTCGCAGGCCACGAATCGGATCCGACATGATTTTTGCCCGGTTTCAAAAATAGTCCTCAGACGTCGCAACCTTTGGACAATGTGTCAAAAAGCAAAACCACTGCCTTACGTTGACGTGTCATAACCATCAGTGCATATTCTACAAAAATGATTATCACATCCGGAGCGTGAGCCGTGAGTTCCACAGAGACCTACCAGAACATCTTTATCGCCCGTCAGCCCGTTTTCACCGAGAAGATGAAAATCTGGGGCCATCTCCTGCTTTTCCGCAACAGCATAGAGGCCACCTCGGCAGACATTTCCGACTGCTCGGAAGCAACTCTTGAAGTGCTCTCCAACCTGCCTCTTTGCTCAACGGAAGAGACCGTTCGGGACAAGGCACTCATCCACTTCACGCCCGAAATACTTGAACGCGGCATCACCCATGTGCTGCAGCCGGGTTCTGCCGTGGTCATCATGGAACGAGACCCGTACCCGCAGGACGGGCTGCTCGAAATGCTGGAGACGTTGCGCGCCGACGGGCACCTCGTGGCCGTGGACAACTTCGACCCTTCCGTGACCTGTCCTCTGGACACGGCCGCCGACATGGTCATTGTGGACGTCAACGGCAAGGACCAGGCACGGCTTACGGAGATCGCCGCCCGAGCCCGCAACATGGGCATCGACAAACTCCTTGCCAAACGCGTCGAGACGCCCGAGGCCATGAATCAGGCGCGGGAAGCGGGCTTCAACCTTTTCCACGGATATTTCTTCAAGCAGCCCGAGACAGTTGCCGGACGCAAAATCACCTCCAGCGAGATCACGCGGCTCAAGCTGTTCGACCTCATCGAAAAGGAAGAACCCGACTTCGACGCGCTCACCGACGCCATCGAAGCGGACGTGGCCATCAGCTACCGCCTTCTGGCGTTTCTGAACTCGGCCAACTTCAGCTTCACCGCCACCATCAAGTCCATCAAGCAGGCCGTGGTGCTTACGGGCTGGCGGCCGATCCGAAACTGGGTGCGGCTCGTCATCCTCACCGACATGAACACCACCGAACGCGGACGCGAGCTGGCGTACCTCTCCGCACACCGGGCCAAGCTTTTTGAAACGGCGGCCCTTGGCGGCGGGCACGACGAGATTTCCGACAAGCTGTTTATGCTGGGACTGTTCTCCCTGCTCGACGCACTGCTCGACATTCCCATGAAGGATGCGCTCAAGCACCTGCCCATCGACGAGGAGGTCAAGGAAGCTCTCGGCGGCACCACGAACAGACTGACGCCATGGCTCGAACTCGCCTCGTCCATCGAGAATTCAAACTGGGACGAGGTTGGCCGCATTTCCCGGTCCATAGACCTGCAGCCCGGCACCGTGGCCATCAGCTATCAGCATGCCTTCACATGGGCCGACACGTTCTTCGGCGGCACCTGTACGGAAAAGGAAACAGCCCAGTAGGCGGTTTTATGACGCGGTACTTGCGAATATCGCTGCTTCCGGCCCTCGCCTTCCTGTCGATTCTGTGCACTGGGGCGGTTGCCGGCGAATCCCCTGTGCCGCCCGGCAGCTCCTTCGACATCCGCATCCGGACCTTTGTGCAGAACGAGTATGGCGGCCTGAAGGAAGTGGAAGCGCCCGTGGTGCCATTGGAAAAAACCGCCATCACCGACGTTGCCGCCCGCGACTACCGTTACGCTCCCGGCGGGGCGTCGGATTTCGTGGTCAACGTACGGCTCGTCTGCCTGCACCCCCATCTCGCTCAGGAAGCAGCCATGAAAAATGACCTGCGCTATCCCCTGCCCGCCAACGAGAGCGGGCTGCCGTTGTTTCCAAGCCGCATTTTCGTCTGGTCCAAGCAGCTTGAATCCATCCCCCGCACACAGTGTTCCGGGGTTCTGGAGCTGGCCGTCGGCCGCCGGGAAGGCACCTCGGTTCGCACCATCATGAACCGCAGCGGGGCACTCGCCTGCGGCAAGGACACGGACTGTCCGTTCGAGAACTGTCAAAGAGGCCTCGAATCCATGCTTCTGAAAGCCCTCTCTGGCATCTTTCGCTAAAGACCGCGAGCCCACTCGGGGCGCAACGGGTCGAGCCCTTCGATGGCCCGGGCAAGGGAGGCCAGCACGCGCTGGCGGTCCGACGGCATCCGCGCCCTGAACGGTGCGTGGTTCGAGGCATGATTTGCCAGCAGCAATCCCCGGAACCCATCCATTTCTTCCACCATGGCGTGCAGCTCGCGCAACATGCCCTGCGCGTCCGGCTTCCGAAACCGTCCTGCGCGGATGTCGTCATCCAGCGGAGTGCCGGGGATCGGCATAAGGGTCAGGGCCGCAGCCTGATGCGGTCGCATGTCGCACAGCGCCCGACCGGTTTCCCGTGCGTGGCGCTCCCACATGTCGGTGCCGCCCAGCCCGTTGAGCACGGTGACGTTGAGCTTCAGTCCGGCATCCACGGCCTTCTGCCCGGAAGCGACGATCTCGGCCACCGTGCTGCCTTTGTTCATGCGCTCCAGCACGGCGTCACAGCCGGACTCCAGCCCCATGTAGACCATGCGCAGCCCTGCCTCCCGGAGTTCCTGCAGGTCCTGTGACGACTTGCCGCGAAGATTTCGCGCCGAAGCGTACATCGCCACACGCCTGACCTGCGGCAACAGCTCGCTCACGGCTCCCAGCAGTTCCATCAGCCGATGCTTCGGCAACGCCAGCACATCACCGTCGCAGAAAAAAAGCCGTTTGTGCCGGGACATGTTCCGGGATGCCCAACGCAGGTCGTCGAGCACCGCTTCGAACGGACGGACCGAAAACGGTTTGTCCCTGTATGCACCGCAAAATGCGCACTTGCCGTGCGAACAGCCAAGCGTTGCCTGAATCAGAATGCTGTCGCCCTCGGACGGCGGCCGGATCACGGTTCCCTGATGTTCCATGCTCCGAGTATGCCCGCTGCCATGGCGAAAGACAATCGCCGGAGCATCTCTCATTGACGCTCGTGGCCTGATTGCATACGTATTTCAGGATGGACAATCTTTTCCGCAGAGGTTCGATGTGAACACCCAGCCGCTGCCTCCGGCCTCATACGTTTCGCTGGACACCGCAACCCATGCGCTCCTCACGGCATGTCCCGAACCCGCCATGATCCTCGGCGGACAGGGAGCCATTCTTGCTGCCAACCAGCAGGCCGCACAGATGTTCAATTTCAGCGACCCCGAACAGCTGCTGCGCCACAACCTGTACGAGCTGTTGCCAGAGAAACTGATCACGAACCGCAAGGAACGCGTGCGCGAGGCCGCCAAACAGGGACGCCAGACACGCTTCGAAGAAGACATCAACGGTCGGTCCTACGTCCATACCGTCGTCCCTATCGGCGAGGACACGCGGGGCAATCTGCGGGTTGCCATCTGCTCTCGGGACATGACCACCATCCGCCAGACCGACGAGGACCTGCGGCGCGAACAGCAGCGACAGATCTTTTTCATGGAGTCTCTGCCCGGGCTGGTATTCCATCTGTACCCGGACGACACCATCCGCTACGCCAACCGATATTTCAGAAAGCTTTTCGGCAGCCCGAAGGGACTCACCTGCCGCAACCTCATCCGTTGCGGAAATGAACACAAGGACGACGGCTGCGGCTTCTGCCCCCCGCGGGAAGCCATGGCCCACGACAAGTCCGTGGAGAGGGACTGGACCGCACCCAACGGCCAAACGTTCCATATCCAGTACAGTCCCATGACCGACAGTTCGGGACAGCGCATGGTCATGGGCCTCGGCATCGACATCACCGCCCGCAAGGAGGCGGAGGATGCCCTGCGCGACGCGCGCGACAAACTCGAAGACCGGGTGCTGGAGCGCACCGAGCAGCTGGAAAAGGCCAACCAGCAGCTGCGGGCCAAGAGCATCAATCTGGTCAAGGCCAAGAAAAAGGCGGATGACGCAGCCAACGCCAAATCCAAGTTCTTGGCCAACATGAGCCACGAAGTCCGCACGCCGCTCAACGCCATCATCGGCATGACCGAACTGGCGCTCAAGGCAGAGGACTCCCGCACCCGGCGAGAATACCTTGAAAACGTTCTGGAGGCCGGCACCTCGCTGCTTACGGTTATCAACGACATCCTCGACTTTTCCAAGATCGAGGCCCAGAAGCTCTCCCTTGAGTCGCTGGACTTCAGCCCGCGAAAGGCCGCCGCCGGTGCCGTTGAGATGCAGAAGCCCGCAGCACAGGAAAAGGACCTCGCCCTGAGCCTCGTGGTTGACGACGATGTTCCCGAGCGCTTGCGGGGCGATCCTTCGCGCCTGCGGCAAATACTGGTCAACCTCATCGGCAACGCCGTCAAATTCACGCCGTCCGGCAAAATATCCGTGAAAGTACAGACCGAAGAGGTCAATCCCGACGAGTCCGCCACCCTGCGCTTCACCGTGAGCGACACCGGCATCGGCATTCCTGAAAACAAGCGCCGGGCCATCTTCGAGAGCTTCCTGCAGGCTGACGACTCCATTACGCGCAAGCACGGCGGTACCGGCCTTGGGCTGGCCATCAGCCGGCTGCTGGTGGACTTGATGCATGGCACTCTCACCGTGGAGAGTGAAGAGGGCAAAGGCAGCGTCTTCAGCTTTACGGCCAAGTTCCTGCCTTCCATCGGCGAGGACGAGGAGCCGGACGAAGGCCCGCTGCCGGAACTGCCGAGGCTGAACATACTTCTGGCGGACGACAACCGTCTAAACCGCCAGCTGGCGGCCACGGTGCTGCGGGAAAACGGCCACGACGTGACCCCGGTCGAAAACGGTCAGGAAGTCCTCGACCTGCTCCGCGCGGCTCGCTTCGATCTCGTGCTCATGGACGTGCAGATGCCCATCATGGACGGTGTGAGCGCCACACGGGCCATTCGGACTCTCGGCAGCGGCGTGCTCAATCCGCAGATCCCGGTCATCGCCCTCACCGCCCATGCCCTGAAGGGTGACCGCCAACGCTTTCTCGACTCGGGCATGGACGGATACGTGTCAAAACCGATACGGGTAAGAGAGCTTTTGCGCTGCATCGCAAACACGTATTTCAAGACCGGCGGGGGGCATGAGCAGGAGCCGCTGTACGAAAAGACGCAACAGCACGCCTTTGATCGCGAAAGCGCCCTGCAGCTGCTGGATGGCCGCATTGACCTGCTGTCCATGATGGATGACATTTTCCTGCGCGACGTGCCGGAGGACCTCGCCAAGCTGGAGAACGCCATGCGCGACGGCGATGCAGCGGGCGCCAAGGGATACGCCCACTCCATCAAGAGCGCCGCACGCACGGTCGGAGCCGTATCCGCGGGATCGGTGGCCGAACAGATGGAATATCAGTGCGGCAAGGCCGAGATGGCGGCTGCAAGAGAAACGCTCGACACCCTGCGCGAGGAGCTGGCTACGGCCATGCGCGAGATCAGCGCGACGAAGAACGACAACGACGAGCAAACCTCGGAGGACGAATCCGCATGAAAACCATATTGGTTGTAGACGACGCTCCCATGATCCGCGAACTCATCCAGAACGTGCTTGAAGCCGAAGGCTACAAGGTGCTGCTGGCCGCAGACGGCGAAGAGGCCGTCAACGCTTACAGGGATAATGAGATCGACCTGAGCATCATAGACATTTTTCTGCCCAAGAAGGGCGGCCTTCAGGTCATGGGGGAGATGGTCAGCATGGAGCGCCCCCCGAAGTTCATAGCCATCTCGGGGGGCGAAGCGTTCAACCCGGAAGCCATCGTCGAGCTTGCCAAGGTCTATGACGTGGTGGACACCTTCACCAAACCCATCAACACCAGAAAGCTCGTGGAAACCGTCCGGCGCACGCTGGATGAAGACGAAGGCTGATTCAGCTGAAGTCCACGGTCACGCCTTCGTTGACGTAGTAAAGCACCTGAAACTTGAGCTGCAGCTTGTCCACAAGGTTTTCGGCGGAACAGTCGCCCATATCCGCCACGCGCACATAGGCGTTGCGGAAGCCGGGGTCTTCGGTGTCATAGGAAGTAAATACACTGGTGAACTGGATTCCCGCCTTGCGCAGTTCGTTCAATAGCTCGGCCAGCGGACCGGGGCGCGCTTCAAGCCGGAAGGCAAACTGTGCGCCGCCCCGAACCGATCCGGTGGCGGTGCTCAGAAAACGCATGACATCCGCCTGCGTGACGATGCCCATCAGCTTGCCGTCATCCACCACCGGCATTCCGCCGATCCTGTGACGCACGATCAGCTCGGCAACCGTGTCCATGCACGTCGTGGAAGAGACGGTTATCGGCTCCAGCGTCATGATGTCCGAGGCCCGCAGCGAAGCAAGCCCGCCCCCCGTCACCTCGGCCTGGTCACAGGGCAGAAATTTCGACGGCATCGCATCCCGCACGTCGCGGTCCGACACGATGCCCACCAGCGTTCCCTCCCGGTCCACCACCGGGAACTGGCGTATGCTCTTTCGATGCAGAATCTCGGCCGCATCGAGTACCGTGGAATCCAACCCCAGCGTCAGCACGTTCTTCGTCATCCATTCTCTGACCAGCATAGAGCCTCCTGCCCGACAATTCTCGGATTCGTCTTCATGGTATTCGCATACCGGGAAAAAAGCAAAGCAATACGCATTCGCGTCACCGCCTAAAGCGTCTTTCGGTGTTCGGAGACCGCAGCCACGATCTCCGCAAACTCCCCGAGCAGATCCGAGACCCGTGAATACACCTCCCGGACCGACTCGTCCTGCGCATCCGCATCGGCAAGCTCCATGACGCGTATCTCCAGCTTACGCGCACGTTCCATGGTTTCCAGCGCATGAACGTGGCTCACCAGATTGGCCACGGCATGAAGGGTCGCCGCGCAGGTGCGGGCGTCGCGCTCCTGCATGGCGCGACGAAGCTCGGCCCCGCGCAGGTCGGCCTCTCTCAGAAAAATGTCCAGAATCTCGCTGAGAAGCTCCTCGTTACCTTCAAAGCGTCTTTCCAGTGTTTCCACGTCGAGCCCGAACCGAACGGGCTCCGAAGCTCCGCGAGTCCCGGGGACGGCCACGGGAGCGCGCCGTCTGGCCTCCGGTGCAACACCCGGCGGCGGCGTGCACGCCATGCCCGTTGCGGGACCGCGCCTGCGTCGGACCGCATTTCGGGCAATGGCTGCGGAGAGTTTTTCCATATCCACGGGTTTGGTGACATAGTCGTTCATTCCCGCCTCCAGCATCCTGTCCCGATCCCCTTTCATGGCGTAGGCGGTCAGAGCGATGATGGGGATCTCGGGGTCGTAGCGTCTGCCGTCGGACTCGCGTATGATCCGGGTCGCCTCCACGCCGTCCATCTCGGGCATCTGGATGTCCATGAGCACCAGATCGAACGGCTTCTGCGATCGTCTGAGCGCCTCCAGCCCCTGCAGCCCGTTGCCCGCAACCTCCACCTCGTGACCGAACATGGTCAGAAAATGCGTCAGGAACTTCTGATTGAGCAGGTTGTCTTCCACCAGCAACAGCCGGAGGTTGAAAGCTCCCGAGACTGCGTCAGGCGGTGAAGCGTCTTCCGGCGACTGCTCGGCGGCTTCATGCAGCAGCACGTCGAAACGAAACTCGGTGCCACGGCCGGAGACGCTGTCGAGCGAGATTGTCCCGCCCATCATCTCCACCAACTCACGGCAGATGGCGAGCCCGAGGCCCGTGCCCTGATGCCGTTTGCCGGAAGAGTCGTCGGCCTGCGTAAAGCTTTCGAAAATTGCTTCCTGCTGTTCGTGCGGAATGCCGGGTCCGGTGTCCTCCACCCTGAACAGCAGCCTCGTGCCCGATTCGGTCTCGGCGCGCGCCCGTACACTCATCTCAACATGCCCCTGCTGCGTGAACTTCACGGCATTGCTCAAGAGGTTGCGGACGATCTGGCCGAGCCGTTCGCTGTCGCCCCGAAGACGGCCGGGAACCGATTCATCAATATCAAGCGCAAGCTCCAGCCCCTTGGCGCGGGCCTCGGCTTCGTGCGGGTTCACCACCCGACCCAGAGTCTTGCGCACGTCGAAATCCTCGGCGGCCAGACGCATCTTGTCGGCCTCGATCTTGGAAAGGTCGAGCACGTCGTTGATGATGTTGAGAAGCGAACGGGCCGCGTCGCGGATCATGTCGAGGTTCTGCCGCTGTTCGGGCTTGAGGCCTGTGGTGATGGTCATCTCGGTCAGGCCGATGATACCGCTGATAGGGGTTCGGATCTCATGGCTCATGTTGGCAAGGAACCGACTCTTGGCCTTGCTGGCCTCCTCGGCGAGGACCTTGGCCTCTTCGGCGGCGAGGTTCGCCACCAACAGCTCTTCTTCCATCATGCCCCGGACCACGGCGCTGCCGAATATGTCCGCGGCCATGTGCAGGGCGTCCACCTCGACGGAAAGCCACTCCCTGTCCTCCTGCCTGGCCGCGAGACCGAGGATTCCCCACAGCCCGTCGGCGGTCAGGATGGGCACCGCCACCACGGAACGCACCCCCAACTGCTCGAAGAATTCGCGTTCACTCGCAGGCATGGCGCTGGCGCTGCCGACTACTGCGCGGCCCTTGCCCAGCCGTTCTTGCCAGCGCGCAAAACGCGGTTCGTAGGGGACGTCCTGCAATTCCGGCAACGCGGCGAGACTGGCGAGGCCCGATGCCGACCACTCGTGTACCAGCGAAGACATGAGCCGCCCGTCCTCATCCGTGTGGTTGCGCATGACGAACGCCGTATCCGCCTTGGCCGAACGTCCCATGTGTTCGATAATCCGGCCCAGCTCATCCTCCCAGCCTTTCTGGCGCAGAAAGCGGCTCGCGGCCCCGCTGACGGCCTGAAGAATGGAATCGCGCTTTTCCAGCGCCTGCTCGAAACGTTTCTGGGAGGTGATATCGCGGGCAATGCCGAAAGCGCGGGCAACCTTGCCCGATGGGTTGAGTTCCACCCGCCGGTGAACCTGCAGAAAACGCAGCTCCCCTCCGGTCGTCAGCACGCGGTACTCGAAATCCAGAGGCCAGCCGTCCATAACCGCCCGGTTGGCCTGATCATAAATATCCCGGTCCTCGGGGTGTACGAACCGGCGCATGGCCTCGAAACCGCCGTGCAGCTCGGAGGCGTCGCACTCCAGGATGCGCCGAACACCTTCGGACCAGATGATCTCGCCGTCCTGCTGCATCTCCCAGCTGCCAATGCGGGCCACAAGCTGCGCCTCAAGAAGCTGGGTGCGGCTGCGCTCCAGCCCGGCTTCGGCCTGATATGTTTCTGAATTGTCCAGCAGCACGCCGCGAAGGCCGGCCGGCCTGTCACCGTCTCCGTACCTTGGCTCGGCATGGAGCCTGAAATATTTCTTGCGCCCGTCGGCGAGGTTGACCTTGAAGCAGGTGTCCAGCTGTCGTCCCCGACGAAGTCCCAACCGGATACCGGACTCCAGATGCGGCAGCTCTTCGGGATCCATCATGCGTCTGAGGACGGCGCCGGGGTTGGGAGTGCCGGGATCAAGGCCCAGCATGGCGCAGGCGCGTGCGCCGAAACGTTCGCGGCCCGTTGTCGCGTCGTAATCCCACGAACCGAACGGGGCAATGCGATCCATGAGTCTGACGGTCCGTTCCTCCTCGGCCCTCTCCCGCTCCCGGGTCCAGAGCCGCTGCGCCCGCCATGCCGCACGCATCAGACCATCCGCGCCCTCGGACTCAAGGCAGGCGTCATGCGCCCCGCGTCGCATGGCGTCACGCGCCCGGTCCCAGTCACGGGCCAGCGCAACGCACGGGCCACAGCCCGCAGCGGCAGGCAGACCGGGATCCGAAGCGTCCACAAGCAGGCATCCGCCCCGAACATGTCCCGAATCCGGATACGGAGATTCGGAAACCACCTCTTGGCCCGCGCGGCGGACAAATTCTGCGGCGCGGGCAAGGAAGTCCGGATCGCCGGATAAATGGAACCCTCCGGCGATCGTCATGCCTTCCCTTCCCGGCAGGCTGCTTTCCGATTGCAATGCTTCATGCACAAATCCTATCAGCAGTTTGCACGCCGGGCAATTTCCATGTTCCGCTCTCCTTGCGAATTCCCCTACGCAGGAGTACCTTTTATCCGTGGGGGACCGTTCATGAAAATCGTCCGTACCATCAGCCTGCTCCTTTCCCTGCTGCTGCATGTCGCAGCGGCAGCGCTGCTGATTACGGGCGTGCATTTCCCGCAGCAGGAACACGACACGTTCCGACTCGACCTGACCCGGATCGAACCTCCCGCAAAACCGCTCTCCGCAGCCCGTCCCGCCGAATCACCCGACCCGGAGAGTGCACGAACCAAACCGTCTGAACCTACTCAGGATACGACGGCACCACCGCAAAATGAGATGGCGGTTCGAAAAACGGCTCCGAGTGCGATCCCGCCGCCACCGCAGCCGTTCGCCGAGATTCCCGTGCAGCCTCTGCCCGGAAAGCCGCGAAGCGAGCCTCCCGCGCCCGAAGCGGAACCGCGTGTACGGTCCGAGACGGCACAGGCCGCCGACGCTTCGGAGCCAGCGCCGGAATACGACGCACAGGGCCGACGAATCATCCGCGTCGGCTCCCCGGACGGACTGGCGCACCGAGGCCACGAAGGACGCTTCGGAGGATCGCTCATGGGAGCGGTCTATTCGCATTCCACCCGCGAATACGCCGGAAGCTTCGTGACTCCCGGCGGCAGGCAGGTGACCATCATCGACGCCCGCGACACCAAGTACGGACGCTTCCTGCTCTACGATTCGGTTGCCGGGACCCTGCGAAGGCTCAAGAAGTTCAATAAGTACATCTACACCATAGGCCCGTCCCTCACTGAAGACGAACCCGTGACAGGCAGCGTGACTTTTCTTGCCCGCGACGACCGCATCGAGCGCTTCATCTACATGCCGGACGACGACACCAAGGCCCTTTTCCCCGGCAAGATCCACTTCGAGGAGCAGGAGTTGAGCGTGCCGTGTCACGGGGTGCGGTTACGGGCGATGCTGGTGTTGCCCGGTTCAGACCCTGCGCCGCTGGCCGTTCTGGTGCATGACGGCGGATGCATGCCGCTTGAAGCTGCCACTGCCGCGGCGCGGGCTCTCGCTTCCGGCGGTGTGGCAGCGGCTGCGTTTCTGCCTCGCGGATGCGTAGGCGGTGGAAAGCCCATCCCCGATGGGCTGCCCGAAGATGCCTACCGTACGCTCGGCTATCTTTGCAGACAGCAGTATCCATCCCGCAAAAGCGCAGGGTACGTGGCCATCGACGGGGCCGTACGCGACGCCATCAAGGCTGCGGCACGCCGCAAGGCCGACTATCTCGCCATAGTCTTCACCGAAGCGCAGGCGCCTGCCGATCTTCCTGACGCATCCTCCCTGCGGTCCCTGACGATTCCTTCACTCTGGGTTTTTCCCCGGCACGGAAACGGCTACGCCGAGATTTGGACCGAGCTGCACCGCCTGCGACAGGACGGCCTTCCCGTCACCGTGCGAATGTCTCCGCGGGACAACACGATTCCTCTCGCCAATCCGCGGGAACCCGGTTCCTGGGTGCTGCCGTTCGGAGCAGCGGACGCTTCCGTGGTGGCGAAATGGATTGCCCGCATTTCGGCGCAATAGCAAATATCGGTCTTCCAGTGCGGGCCCGTTTGAGGTATGACTTGGGCGGGACGTGAAAGAGGACATCGTGTGACGAAACAAGCCATGACTGCGGATTCCGCACCGGACAGCATGCTCAGAAGCGTGGTGGAGACATCGCGCGTGCCCATGGCCATCCGGTCGCTTGATCTCCGGCCCATCTTCGTGAACAAGGCCTTTCGCGACTTCTACTGCAAGTCCCGGAACGCCCGGTGTTCTCAGACGCCCGAAGACCTGCTCCCGCCACAGACCCGCACCCTCTTCCATGAAGCCATCCGCCCGGCCATCCTGCGCGGAGACAGCTGGGAAGGCGAATATCTCGTCCGCACCGGCAGGACCGCCAAACGGCACGTCTGGGCGAGATTCGACCCCCTGCGCGACTCCGTGGGCCGTATCTCCTTTGCCTGGTCCAGCATGTTCGACGCCTCGGATCACGTCCGCACCAGTGAACGACTGCACACCAGCAAACGCTTTCTCACACTGCAGGCCGAAAATGAATCCGACCTGATTTTCCGCGTAAGTCTTCCTGACGGGCACATTGAGCACCTCGGCGAGAGTTGCGAGAAACTCACCGGACACTCGGCCTCCGAGTTTGCCACAACCCCCTCGCTGATTCGCGATATCGTGCCGGAAAGCGACCTGCCCGCCCTTGAGCGGGATTGGCGGGATATTCTGCGCGGCATACGCCGTGCGGTCTACCTGCTGCCCCTGCGCCACAAGGACGGCTCCATGCGCTGGGTGGAAATCCGCATCGGGTTCGTGCGCGACGAAGCCGGCACAGCAGTTGCCGCAGAAGGCGTGGCCACCGACGTTACCGACCGCAGGCGCACCCAGATGGCCGTGGAGCAATCCACCGAGAGCCTGAGATTTCTGGCCGACAACATGGCCGATACGCTCTGGTGCGCGGATGACGACGGCCGCATCATCTATGCCAGCCCGGCTTCCGAGCGCATTCTGGGCCTGCATTCCTCCAAGCTGGCAGGAAAACCGCTGCAGAGCATCTTCGACGAAGAATACGACGAACTGCTCTCATCATGGCTGGACAAGTGCCGCGACTCCGGCACCGATCCCCACACCGTGGAACTGCCCTATGACCACCCGCATCTGGGCAGACGCTGGATCAGCCTCCACGGTACCGGCGCGGTTCGACGCAACGACGAGACCATGCTTCTGGGCCTTGCCCGCGACGTCACCCGAAGGCGGCGCGTGCTGAATCATTTGTACGAAAGTGAAAGCCGCTACCGCTCGCTATTCGAGGAAAGCCCCATTTCCCTGTGGGAGGAAGACTGTTCCGAGGTCAAGAACCTGTTGGACGAGCTTGGTGCAAACGGTGTGGAGGACATCGCCTCGTATCTGCGGGCCCGACCAGAAAAATTGCGAGAGGTTCTGGGGACCGTTCGAGTGCTTGACGTCAACCGTGCCACGCTTGAACTCATGGAGGCAGCGGACAAGAAGGCTCTTCTGGGCAACGTGAACGAGCTGCTGCCGGACGAAGCCCTCGCCCCCCTTGCCGATGTGGCGGGACATATCGCAAACGGCGAGACCAACCTCTCCCGCGAGGTGGCGCTGCGGACCCTATCCGGCGAAAAACGATGGACGCTGATGCAGCTGTGCATCCCCAGAGAATTTTCCAAGAACATGGAACGGGTCCTGATCTCGTTCCACGACCTGACGCCGCACCATGAGGCGGAACGCGCCCTTCAGGAGAGCGAACGGCGTTACCGCACGCTGGTGGACAACTCCAGTGAAGGGGTCGTGGTCTCGCAGGATGACACCTTCCTGTTTGCCAACAACGCCTTTAGGCGCATCTGGGGACTTGAGGAACTCCCCGACTCCACGAGCCGCATTCTGAAAAGCGTCCACCCCGAGGACCGCGAAGGACTCATGGACTGGGTGGGGTCGAGAGAAGCCCCCGACAGCTACAGTGAGGTGGTGCGCCTCATGGCGGGTGAGCGTGAGATGCGCTGGGTGACGCTTGCCAGAAAGGAACTGATCTGGCAGGGCCGTCCAGCGCTTATGTATATTCTTTCCGATGTGACCGCCCACAAGATTCTGGAGCGGGAACTGCTGCTGGCGCACGGGGAAATGGAAGACCGCGTGACCGCCCGGACTGCGGAGCTGCACAGCGTCAACCAGCGGCTGAAGGCGGAAATGACCGAACGCGCGGAAACGCAGGAGCTGCTCGACGAGAGCCGACTTTCCTTCAAGGCGCTTCTGGACGCCTCCCCCGACTTCACCTGCCTGCTGGGCGAGGATTTCACGGTGCTCGCCAGCAACGCCATTTCCACCCACCTCTTCGGGCTGACACCGGACGAGCTCAAGGATCGTCGCCTGACCGACATCCTCCCCCGCGAGGCAGGGACGCGGCTGGCGCGCACCGCAAAAACCGTCATGCGCTCAGGCGAGGCCGCCCTGTACGAAGACACGCACGACGGGCGCACCTTTGAAAACAGCCTCTACCCGGTCCGCAACGACTCGGGCGAACTGCGCCGCATGGCCTTTTATTCCCGCGACATCACTGAGCGCCACCACGCTCGCGAGCAAATCCGTTCCCTGACCAAAAGGCTGTTCACCGCTCAGGAGTCAGAGCGCAGAAGGATCTCGCGCGAGCTGCATGACAAGGTCGCGCAGGATCTTTCCTCCGCGCTCATGGCCATTGAGACGCTGGAGTCCGCCGACCCGCAGGGCGCGCCGAGAATCGGCGGGATGCAGGCCTCGGAGGTGCTTCGCAACAGCGTGGCCAGCGTGAGAGAGATCGCGTATGGCCTGCACCCTTCCGGGCTGCGGCAGCTCGGGCTGCAATCCGCCGTGCAACGCCTTTGCGACGACTTTGCCGCGCGCCACGACATTCGGCTGGAGTGTTCCTTCAGCGGACTGGAGCGCATGGAATTCGAGTTGGAGGCGTCCACGGCCATATATCGCATCATACAGGAATCTCTGGACAACATAGCACGGCACGCCGAGGCCGAGAGCGCCGTTGTGCGCATCGTCGCGGCGCATCCCGACATAATCATCCGCATCGAGGATCAGGGCGTGGGATTCGACTGCCCGGACTCCTCGGCTGAAGGCCTTGCGGACTGCTGCATAGGTCTTCGCAGCATTCAGGAACGTAGCCGCCTGCTGGGGGGCGAAACCACCATCCACTCACGGCCGGGTGCCGGCACGAGGGTCGTGGTGAAGCTGCCCGGTTCGGCCTGCAAGAGGTAACGCAATGAAACTCATGATCGTAGACGACCATCCGCTTTTCAGGGAGGGGCTCAAGACCATCATCGACCGCTCGAACAAGTATTCGGTGGTGGCTGAGGCCGGCAACGGCAAGGAAGGCATGGAAAAGGTCCGGGAACACTCGCCGGAGATCGCGCTGGTGGACATTTCCATGCCGAATATGAACGGCATCCAGTTCATCCGCGAGGCTTCCAAGGAATATGAGGACATGAAGTTCATCATCAGCATGTTCTCCGAAGCCGACTACATCGTGGAAGCCTTCACCGCCGGAGCGTCCGGATACATGGTCAAGGAGTCCGCGGCCTCCCAGCTGCTGCGATGTCTGGACGAAGTCAGTCAGGGAGAAATGTTTCTGGACAGCAGCCTCTCGCGTGAAGTGGTCTTCCGGTTGCTCAACAACAAGAATGATCGCAACTCGGGCAAGGACCCCTATTCCTCGCTTACTTCCAGAGAACAGGAAGTCCTGCGACTGCTCGCCGAGGGCTTTTCGACCCGCGAGATCGCCCAGCAGTTGTACATCAGCCCCAAGACAGTGGAAAACCACCGGGCCAACCTCATGAAAAAATTGAAGCTGAGCAGCCCGGTGGAACTCATACGCTACGCGGCGCGCATCGGCCTCATCGATCTGGAGTCCTGGGCCACGTAACGCGGCCACGGCTAAGTCGCGCGCGGCCTCAAGACGGGGAAAAGCTCTGAGCCTCTTTACCGTCACCCTCGACCAGCATGTTTCCAAACATAAGAAACCCCCGCCGCCAAATGGCAGCGGGGGCACTTACGTGTATGGGGGAGCCGAGGCTAGCCCTCGGTTATTTCGATCCGGCGGGGCTTGAAGCTTTCCGCCCGGGGCAGGTGAATCTCAAGCACGCCGTTGTTCAGGTTGGCTTCGATACCTTCCCGGTCCACAATGTCGGACAGGGAGACGGTCTGACGGAATTCGCCGCCGCCAAACTGCATCTCCGCGTACCGCTCTCCTTCGCCCATGACGGCCTTGTGACCGCTGACCGAAAGCTCGTCTTCCTCAAGGTCGATGCAAAGGTTCTCCTTGGAGACGCCGGGCAGGTCCATGAAGATGTAGAACCCGTCCTCGCGCTCCAGAATGTCCGTTGCCGGGCGATATACAGGCATTTTGCGCTCTTCGTTTTTCACTACGGTGTCACTCATGGCGTCCTCCTTTACTCGGCACCGATCTCGATGCGCTTGGGCCGGGTCTCCGCGGCCTTGGGAAGCACGACGGAGAGCACTCCGTCCTTCATGGTGGCTCGCACGTTTTCGCGGTCCACCGGCACGTTCAGGCTTACGACCCTGTGGAAAACTCCTGCGGGGCGTTCCTGCCTGAAGTAGCGTCCCAACGGGGCGGTGCGTTCGCCCTTGATCACCAGCGTCTTGTCCGTGAGCGTCAGCTCTATGTCGTCCATTTTCATGCCGGGAATTTCGGCCCGGACATGCACGCTGTCATCGTCGCTGCTGAGATTAAGGGGCGGATAGCCCAGCCTGCGGGCATCACCGAGCCGGGGGCGAACAAATTCCTCGAACAGTTTGTCGAGGTTGGGAAGAGTCTGGAAGGTGTTGAAGTCCAGTACCATGACTAAAAACCTCCTGCTGATTTTCTACCCGCATATCTAGGCACGATCGGAAAACTGTCAACAGGTGAACCAGAAAAAAATGTGGAGAAAAAGAGAATCCCCCGTCATTGACTGGCGGGGGATTCGAAATCGCTCAGGGCGTTTTGCCGGTGCGCTTGCTAGGCCTTTCCGGTCCATTCCTCTTCGGGCACGGACTGGTCCGGCAGCATGATGGGGATATCGTTGCGAACGGGGTAGACGACCTTGCATGCGGAGCATTTAAGGCCCTTCTGCGCATCCACCGGTTCCACGCCGCCCTTGCATACCGGGCAGGCCAGAACGTCGAGCAGTTCCTTTTTCAGGGTCATGGATTCTTCCTCCTTGCGGGATGATCGGGATTTCATACACCGTCGCTCCGCAATGGGCAACATTCGCTAGGTGGAAACCTGCGTCTTGCCGCCGAGCAGTTCGATGGCGATCCCCGCCATCTGGTCCATGTCCGGCTTGGACACCTGCGCGTCCGCCCGGACCGAGTCCCCCTTGTGGCGAAGCTCGTCCGTGATGATGGAGGAATACAGAATGACGGGCAGGTCGCCCAGATCCTCATCCTCCTTGATGTTCTTGGTCAGGGTGAAGCCGTCCATGCGCGGCATCTCGATGTCCGAAATGACGATGTTCACGAAATCGGTTATCGGCCGCCCCTCGCTCTCCGCCTGCTCCTTCATCTGGTGCAGCTCCTTGAGCGCGTCCTCTCCGGTGTTCACCACGCGGGTCAGGAAGTTGGCGGCTTCGAGGTTGTTGCGCAGCATGGCGCGGATCGTTGCGGAGTCGTCCGCCACCAGCGCCTTGGGCGCGCCCTGCGCCTGCACTTCCGCAGTCCAGGCCGCCACACCGGAATTGGGATCAAGGTCCGATATGATGTGTTCCAGATCAAGAAGCTGGATGAAATGCTCGTGAATATCCACCAGTCCGATGATGGTGTCCGCGTCGAGGCTCCCGAGCAACCCTTGTGACGGGATGACTTCTCCCCAGCCCACGCGGTGGATTTCGGTAACGCCGGAAACCAGAAAACCGGTCACGGTCTGGCTGAACTCGGTGACGATGACCACGTCGTCGCGCCCCGGCTTGCGGTCCATGCCGAGCCAGATGGCGAGATCAAGCACGGGAAGGATGTGCCCGCGCAGAGGAATCGTTCCCAGATAACATTCATGGGGGGCAGACTCGGGCGGCTCAAGCTCCGGGCTCTCGATGACCTGCATCACCTTGGCCACGTTGACGCCGAAATAGCTGCGAACCGCTTCGCCATCGATCTCTTCATCGATGCAGAATTCCAATATTTCAAGCTCATTGGTACCGGTTTCCAGCAGGATTTCCCTCTTGGACTTCTCGGCCATGACGCCTCCATGGTTTGAATTGTCGACACTGATCCAATACGCCATCGCAAGATTTCAGGCAATTATTCTCGGAGAAAGGCCCACTTTTCCGTGACGTTGATACGTGATACCGTCGAGCCATGAGCATCGATCTACACACCCATACCACCGCGTCCGACGGCACCCTGACCCCGGCCCAGCTGATAGAGCACGCCGCAGGAGTCGGGCTGGAGGCCGTCGCGGTCACCGACCACGACACGGTGGACGGCATAGAGGAGGCCCTGGAGGCCGGCAAACAGTTCGGGGTGGAAGTCATCCCCGGCTGCGAACTCAGCACGACGTCGCCGCAGGGCTCGGGCTGGCTCCATATCGTGGGCCTTTGGGTCCCGCGCGAGCCAAGAGAACTGCTCGACGCGTTCGAATGGTTGCAACAGGGCCGCTTCGACCGCAACCTCGAAATCGTGGACAAACTGAAGCGAAACGGCATCGCCATCACCTACGAACAGGTGGCGGACCGCGCCGCAGGGACCGTGGGCAGGCCGCACTTCGCGCAAGAGCTGGTGGCGCTGGGCGTGGTCTCCAATCCGGAGCAGGCCTTTCGCGAGTGGCTGGGCGAACGGGGCAAGGCATATGTGCCCAAACGCAAACTCAGTCCGGAGCAGGCCATCGAAACGCTTCGCAAGGTGGGTGCCACTTCGGTTTTGGCGCATCCCTACATTCTGGGGATGAGCATGAAGCGACTGGAACAGCTCTGCACGCACCTGCGCGCCAACGGGTTGGAAGCCATAGAGGTGGATTATACCGAACATACCTCCCAGCAGCGCGCGGCTTTCGGCAAAATGGCCGACAGGCTCATGCTCATGCGCAGCGGCGGCTCCGATTTCCACGGCGAGGTCAAACCGCTGGTCAAGCTCGGCACCGGGCGCGGAGATGTGGACGTACCATACAGCGTGCTCGAAACCCTGAAGAACTATCGCTCGGAAAAAGGACTCTGGGTAACGGAGCGGCCATGACGCAGCCCGAACCCTGCCTCGTGCTGGACTACGTCTCGGACGCCGAGTCCGTTCCCGCGGCACTGGACGCTTCCGGCGCCGCCGAAGCCCTGTCCGGCTTCGACGCCGTGCTGCTCAAACCAAACCTCGTGAACGATTCGCCCTTCCCCGTCACGACACGGCCGGGATTTTGCACGGAGGTCATCCGCTGGATGCGTGCCCGCCTGAACGCCCAGATAGTGCTCGCTGAAGGATGCGGCTCATGCTCACTGGATACGCCCGAGGTTTTCCGCAGGCTCGGATATGAGGAAATGGCCCGCAGGGAGGGGATCGAACTGGTGGACCTGAACACGGCGCCCACCGTGGTCCGCTCCAATCCAGACTGCTCGGTTTTTCCCGAAATGGAACTGCCCGAGATGGCCTTTACCCACGCCATCGTCTCCCTGCCGGTGCTCAAGGCACATTCGCTCGCGGGCGTAACCGGCAGCCTCAAAAACATGATGGGATTTCCGCCTCCTTCCCGGTATTCGGGGTCGGGCGGCAGCTGGAAGAAGTCCGTGTTCCACCAGCGGATGCAGGCGTCGGTGAACGACCTGTGCCGATACGTCATGCCAACCTTCACCCTCATGGATGCCAGCGTGGGGCTGGCCGACTATCACCTTGGTGGGGCCACACTCTCCCCACCCGCCGGGAAGCTTGTTGCCGGAAACGATGCCTTGGCCTGCGACCGCGAAGCCGCCGGCCTGCTCGGCAGGGACTGGCGAGACATCGGCCACCTTTGCGATGCCACATGAAAACGGCCGAAGGCGTATGCCCCCGGCCGTTCATTGCATAATCATCGACAGCTTCTAAAACCGCTCAAAGTCATCATCATTCGGCGGTCCGCTTTCTTCAGCCGCCGGGAGCGCCCGAACCTGCGTGCGGGCCTGCTTTCGAGGTGAATTTCCATCCACACGGAACCACTCCATGGTGGCCTGAAGCTGTTCGCTCTGCCCGGCAAGCTCTTCGCTGGTGGAGGCCACCTCTTCCGAAGACGAGGCGTTCTGCTGAATCACGCTGTCCAGCTGTTGCAGGGCCGTATTGACCTGTTCGGCTCCGGCTTCCTGCTCTTCGCCCTGCGATACTATGCCTTCCACGAGCTTGGCGGTTTCCCGGATGTCCGGGACAAGCTTGCCAATCATCTTTCCCGCGCGCTCGGCCACTTCCACGCTGGAACTGGAAAGATCCGCGATCTCGGCGGCCGCGGCTCCCGAATTTTCTGCCAGCTTGCGCACTTCCGCGGCAACGACGGCGAAGCCCTTTCCGGCCTCGCCCGCCCGTGCCGCCTCGATTGCGGCGTTCAGGGCCAGCAGATTGGTCTGCCGCGCAATTTCCTCGATGACGGAAATCTTGTCCGCGATCTGATTCATGGCGTGAACGGTCTCGTCCACGATGCGTCCGCTCTCCTCGGCCTGCCCGGAGGCGCTGTTGGCGATGCCGCGCGTCTTGCGGGCGTCTTCGGTATTGCGCTGGATTCCGGCAAGCAGCTGTTCCATACTGGCGGAGACCTCTTCCACGGACGCGGCCTGCTCGGTCACACCCTGCGAAAGGGCTTCGGACGAAGCCGAGAGCTCCTGACTGCCGCTGGCCACATATTCCGCGCCATGCCGGACACCGGCAACCACGTCGCGCAGCTTCTCCACCATCTCGGCGAGCGCCCCGCACATGCGGCCCACTTCGTCGCGGCGGTCCACTTCGATGTTCACGGTCAGGTCGCCCTGAGCGATGCGCAGCACGTTGCCCATGCTCTTGTACAATTGTCCGATGATGCCTCTTGCGATGATGAAAGCCAGCAGGATCGCCAGCGGCACGGCAATGGCCACCAGCATGAGCACACTTGAGCGCGTGCTGTCGGCCTCCCTGAGCATGGCGGAATCGGTCATGATGTTTTCGTTGACCGTATCCCTGATCTTTCCGAGCGTACCCTGAATCTCTTCCAGCGCGGGCAGCGTCTGGTTCGCGTAAACAGCACGGGCCTTGTCCTGCTGCTCCATCATCTGGCTGTGCCACGCGATGACCGCGTCCAGCGCGCCGAGCGTTTCCTCGGCCCGAGGTTCCGTGATGTCGTAATAGATGGTCATTGCCTGCGGTCGAAGCCCATCCGAGAGGGTGCTGTTCAGGGCGATGACGCTTTGATGCAACGCCTTGTGCGGATCATAGATCGCATCAACCTTTTCGCCGAACACCGGGTTTTCGCGTTTGAACTGCTTCACCCGATCCGAGTAGAGCCATTTGCCCAAACCACACTTCGTATGGTCCGTCTGGACATCCGCACGGTTCACGGAAGGATCAAGCAGGGCTTCGTCCACAGCACGCATCCACGCCAGATGATCCACCTTCTTTTCACGCAGAAAGCCGCCCATCTCGCGGTCCACGTTCACGAAGTTCTTTTCCAGCAGCACCGCGGACTGGTGCAGACGGTCATGCGCGGATTCGATGCCGTCTAGCATCGGAGCGATGGGGGGGACGAGCTCTTCGGCATGCTCACGCCCTTCACCGTAATACCATTTGCCAAAGCCGCACTGGGTGGGATCGGTCTGAACATCCAGCGAAGTAACGCTGTCGTCATTGAGAAATTCGTTGACCTTGTTTCCCCAGTTCAGGTGATCGATGACCTTTTGCAGAAACTCGCCCTTGAGCTTGTTTCCTTCAATAACCTCTTCGGCATCATGCACGATGCCGCTGACTCCCGTGACGGAGCGGGTCCCCACCGCTACCAGCATCACGATCAGCAGGCCGAAGCCGATGCCGAATTTCCATTTCAAGGACAAGTCTTTCCAACTCATCATGCCCCCTCTTCTCTTCGGTAAAAACAGTTTCCGCCCTGCCCCTCTTCACTATCGCATCACGTATAACCAACAATTATAATAATATGTTAATCCTGTCGGTGGTGTAGTAAGCAATCGGTCCGTCCTATCCGATTGAAAACCCCCTGAATAATATCTAATTATTCCAACAAGAAACAGCCGCTGGCGCTCTTGATCGCTTTGCGTTATCAAAAGCCGTCGAACTTGTCACCCACGGAGCCGCCATGAAGCCCCCTCAAAAATTCGTTCCCGAACTGCTTGCCCCGGCGGGCAACATGGAAAAACTCGAAACCGCCGTCCGCTACGGTGCGGACGCCGTTTACATGGGGGGCGGCAGCCTGAACCTGCGCGCCGGCGCCCATGGCTTTTCTTTCGAGAAACTCGGTGACGCGCTCAAGCTGTGCCGGGACAACGGGGTGAAGGCTTATTTCACCCTCAACGCCATGCCGCGCGAAGACATGCTGCCCGAAGTCGAAGCCTACCTTGACCGGCTGGACACCCTGCGGCCCGACGGCGTCATCGCTTCCGACCCCGGGGTCATGGCCATGATTCGACGCAGGCTGCCGGATATGCCGCTGCATGTCAGCACACAGGCCAACACCTGCAACTCGGCATCAGTTCGCTTCTGGAAGGAGTTCGGGGCAAAGCGGGTAAACGTGGCCCGCGAGGTGCGTTCGCAGGAGCTGTTGCAGATGCTGGCGGTCTGCCGTCGCGAAATTCCGGACATGGCTCTGGAGGTATTCGTCCACGGTGCCCAGTGCATGGCCATCTCCGGGCGCTGCTACATGAGCGCCTACCTCAATGATCGCCCCGGAAATCTCGGCCAGTGCTCGCATCCCTGCCGGTATGAATACCGCCCCGCGAGCATCAGCGTGGAAGAGGGCACCCGCCCCGGAGAGGACTGCTGGGTGGTGCAGGAATTCAAATACTCGGATGAGGGCGACACCTTCACCTTTGAGGAAGACGGAGACGAGTTCACCTTTCACGAAGACGAGACAGAGACCCCGGCAGAACCGGCCCTGACTCTCGGTGCCGCCTCGGGGGGACATACCACTTTCTTTGCGGCACAGGACCTGTGTCTGCTGCACTATCTGGAGTGGTTCTCGCGCATGGGTGTGGCGTCCATCAAGCTGGAGGGACGCGGCAAAAGCTCATCGTATCTGGCTCAGGTGGTCAACGCCTACCGCACGGCTCTTGATCACGTGAAAAGCGGCGAGTTTCAGCCCGAGCTGTACATGCCGGAACTGGTCAACGCTGCCAGCCGTCCGCTGACGACTGGTTTCTTTGATCCGGACAGGGTGGCGCCCATCGCCATGCCGCCGCTGCCGGACGAAAAGCGGCCCGTGCTCGGCAGACTGGGTAATCGTCGCGAGGACGGCCGCCGGGAACTGGAGGTCAAAGCACGGTGGGATGCCTCGGAGACGGTGGAAATACTGGTTCCGGGACTGGACCGTCCCCGACTCAGGCCCGGCGACTACCGGCTGGAATCTCAGGAAGGAGAGCCGCTGGAAGTGGCTCATCCGGGCATGCGCTGCCTGTTGCGGTGCGATCATCCGCAGGCTGATGCCCGGCTTTTCGTGCGTTCGTTCCGGGAGCCGCTCGACTAGTCACCTTTTCGAACAAAAAAATACGTGCGCCTCTGCCGGTGATCCGGCCGTTTCCGCCATCTCGGTCGGGAAACTTCAGCGCACGTTTTCGTGTGTCTTCGGCATCTTCTGCCGGTGTATGGTATTCTGGCCTTTTATCGAGCTACCCTCCGTTTGCTGTTGAAGGTTCCTCTATGTCATGGGCCCTTGCACTATTTAAATAAGCATTCTCACCTTCGTGTCCACCCTTTGAACGCATTTTTTTGCATTTGGAAAAAACACAAAAAAATGTGCGCCGGGCCGGGTTATCCCGGCAAGTCTCCTTCCGCTGATCCGATCAGCCCTGGAAACCTCTTCAGTGGCGCACTGCGCTTTTTCGTTTAAGGGGCGACTCGTTTCGCCAGTATGGCTCGAAGCAGTCGGTGTCGATTATTTCCCCCTATCCTCCGTTTTCGGTTCTCTGTCCGGCCGGCTGATGCCGACCCCTCAACCTTTGATTCCAATATAAGTGCGCGGCCCTCCCCTGTCCAGAGAAAACCGCGCACCTTTTTAAATTTTATTCCATAATTTCAGCTATTTCATTGAAGCAAACAGGTTATTTTACTCTTGCCTTTTTCGAATGACAAGCACTTCCGGGACCCATTCCCCGCCAGTCTTTCGGAACATGCCGGATTCACTATCCAAACAAATAACAATTATCTTTACCAACCATGCGCCGCAAGCCGACAGGGAAACCCTGTCGGCTTGCGGCGCATGGCGAACGCGGACGGTTCCGGATACTATTCTTCGGCGAACGGGTCCGCGATCAATGCTGCGACCCTGTTCTCATCAAGGCTGTGCGCGGCTCCGATGGCCTGCCCCAACTGCATGGCCTGCTCGTCGGCGGCCTGCCTGCGGGCGGCAATCTTGGCCTCGACGATGGAAGCCGCCTGATCCAGCTTGGTTTCCATGGGATCAGCATCACGACCCGCTTCACGATCACCGCGCCCGATCGACACTCCCGCCGTCAAACTGCGAATATTCTCGATTCCATTCATCGCTCAATCCTCCTTGATAGTGCGCAGGGTACAATACAAGGGATATGCCGCGACAAAATTAGCGCAATGATTTCAGACGTTCGCATTTGCCACTAGGCAGGTTTTGCATGGTAGGGCATTCGCTTGGGGTTCGGACACGCGGTCGAGGCTAGTGGGAGTCGGCATCAATTTCCTGCAGAAATTTCGAGAGCCCTTGCAGATACACATCACGGGAGTCCATATACCCTGAGTTATGCGAGCCGTGTATTTCCAGAAATGACGGGTCGCCGGGCAGTGCGTCATACAGCCCCCGCCCGAGGGTCCACGGAACGATCTCGTCATCGCGGCTGTGGATGACCAGCGTCGGCACGTCCAGCGCCTCGGCCTTGGTGGCGGATTCATAGCGATAGCGTGAAAGCAGGCTTATCGGCAGCCACGGATAGTGGGATTTGCCGACATCCACCATGGACGTGAACGTGGACTCCAGCACCAATCCGGCCGGAGCGACACCCTCGCGCGCCAACTCCGCTGCCAGCGACACCGCCACACCGCCGCCGATGGAACGACCGAAGATGATCACCTCGTCCGGCGCCACGCCGGATTCCATCAGGTAGTCCCACGCAGCGCGGGCATCCGCTTCCGTGGCCTTTTCCGAAGGTCTTCCCGCGCTTTTGCCGTATCCCGAATAGTCGAAGATCAGGACGGATACGCCAAGCTCTCGAAACAACTTGAGCGTCTCCATGCGATGGGAAACGTTTCCGGCGTTGCCGTGGCAGAACAGCACCGTGCGACTCGCCCCCGGATACCGCAGGTGCCATGCATGGATTCTGGTCCCCAGACGGTTGGTAAGAAACTGATCACTATATTCCATTTGGTAGGCTGCCGGGTCCGTCACATGCTCGGCGACAGGCTGAAACACTGCGGAGCGCTGCGTCAGAAACATGAAAAGCACGAAAAAGAGGTACGTGCCTCCGCAAACCAGCAACAGAATCTTCAAAAGCGCAAACACCGTTCCTCCACGGATGTATTGGAAAAAATCAAAGAATCACCTTGTACAAGACTAGCCAATCGCGCCGATTGTTCTTATAAGGAAAAAACTGGCTAGACATATTGTTCACCCGGCGCCCCGGAACTCAGGAGGTTACAGAATGCTTGTCAAACACTGGATGTCCACCGATGTCGTCTCGCTCACCCCGGACCGCTCGATGATGAAGGCATCCAAACTGATGAAGGACAAAAACATCAGCAGGCTGCCCATCGTGGATGAAAGCGGCACGCTCATCGGCATAGTCTCGGACCGCGACATCAAGGACGCCTCCCCTTCCAAGGCGACCACCCTCGATATGCATGAGCTGTACTACCTGCTGTCCGACATAAAGCTCAAGGACATCATGACCAAGAATCCCATGACCATCACGGCGGAAGACACCGTCGAGAAAGCTGCGGTCATGATGCTTGAAAACAACTTCGGCGGCCTGCCCGTGGTGGACGAGAACAAAAAACTCGTGGGCATCATCACCGACACGGACGTGTTCCGGGTCATGACCGAAATCACCGGGGTCTATCACGGCGGCATTCAGGTCTGCCTGCGCATCCCCACGGCCTCCGGCAGCCTCCTGCCCGTGCTCGAATGCCTGCGCGACCATGACGCACGGGTCATGAGCATCCTCACACAAAACGTGGACGAGCACACCCCTGAAAAAGCCATCTTCATTCGCCTGCGCGACATGGACAAGCCGCACCTCAAAAAGATCAAAGCCGCCATGGCGGAAAAATTCGACGTTCTGTACTGGGTCACCGACTCCGTCAATCCCGTCGTGTAATCAAATCTTATTCATAGTGATTACGGGGCCGCGTGACATCACGCGGCCCCTTTCTTTTGTCCATTGCGCCCGGGCCAAACACCACCGCAATTTTCTGCAAGACGGTTCATGCCGGGCGGTGTAGGTATCGGCCTCAAGGAGGCTGATCGTGAGTGATTATGCGCAGGTGAGATCGGAGGGCACACTTTTGCCCACATTGGCGGTTCTGGCGGCGGTGCTGCTCTGGGGCAGCTCGTTTGCGGCCATGAAACATCTGGTGGGGATACTCGACCCGTGGGCGGTGATGTGGCTGCGTACCGGCATCGCGACGCTTGCACTGACGCCCGTTGCAGGACGTCTTGCCGCCCCGGTACGCATCGGCGGCGACCGTCGCGTGCTGGCCCTGATGGCGCTTTTCATGCCGTGCCTTTACTTCTTTTTCGAGTCCCACGCGCTCATGTTCACGTCCGCCTCGCAGGCCGGGTTGATCTCCGCCTCGCTGCCGCTGATGGTGGCTGCGGGCGCCGGATTCATGTTCGGCGAGCGAACCAGCTCACGCGGCTGGACCGGACTGGCGCTTTCCATGGTCGGGGTGGCGGTCCTGACCCTGACGGGCGAGGCCACGCTCAGCGCCTCCAACCCGGTTCTGGGCAACCTGCTGGAGCTGGCAGCCATGGTGAGCGCGGCCGGATACATGCTGCTGGTGAAACGTCTTTCCGCCAGCTACGGACCATGGACCATCACGGCGGTGCAGAACGCGGTGGGCGCGGTCTTCTTCCTGCCGGGACTCTATCTGCTCATCCGAGACGGCCTTGGCCCGGAACCGTGGTCGCTGCTTCTGATCGCGGCATATCTCGGCGCGTTCGTGACGCTTGGCGCCTTCGGCCTCTACAACGTGGCCATAAGCAAACTGCCCGCCGGACGCGCCTCGGTGTTCATCAATCTGGTGCCCGCGGTAGCGGCCTTCTTCGGGTGGGTCATTCTCGGGGAAACGCTCACGCCCATGCAGATGCTGGCTTCGGGCATCATCTTCCTAGGTGTCTGGCTGGCCCAGCGCGGAAGCGATTAGGCAGTGCCGGATACCCCGAGTACTTCGGCTATGACGCTGAACAGCTCGGTGCGGTCGATGGGCTTGGACACATAGCCGTCCATGCCCGCATCAAGGAACCGCTCACGATCTCCGGCCATGGCGCGGGCGGTCAGGGCCACCACGGGAACGCCCGAAGCATGTTCGAGCGCCGGATCGGTCCGGATCCGCGAGAGCGCCTGAAGACCGTCCATCACCGGCATCTGGATATCCATCAGCACCAGATCGAACTGCCTCTCCCGCAGAGCTTCTACCGCGGCAAGACCGTTTTCGGCCACTGCAGGCACATAGCCCGCCTTTTCGAGCATCCGGGTGATGGTTCTTGCGTTGACGGGTTCATCCTCCACCACAAGCACTCTGAGACCATCCAGCTCCACGGCGCGCCCTCTCGGGATCACGGGAACGCTGGTCATGGCCACCGGCTTTTCCAGCGGCACGGCCACGGTCAGTTCCGTGCCCTTGCCCGGCTCGCTTTCCACATGAATCTGCCCATCCATGAGGGTCACAAGCCGTCGGACAATGGCCAGCCCCAGTCCGGTGCCCTGATAGCGGCGCGTACGGGAGCCGTCCAGCTGCGTGAAGTCCCGGAAAACGTCGTCCAGCTTGTCATGCGGGATGCCGACTCCGGTATCCTCCACGGAAAGCAGCAGGTTCATGCGCGAGGAATCCGGCAGCCTTGCCGCCTGTGCCGTGATGACGACCTCACCATCTTCCGTGAACTTCACTGCGTTGCCCACAAGGTTGAACAGAATCTGACGAAGCCGCATCTCGTCGCCCACGAGGATTTCCGGCACGGAGTCATCCACATCCAGCCGAACCTTGATGCCCTTTTCATCGGCCAGGACCTCAAAGGTCTGTTTCATCTTCTCCAGCATCTCGGAAACCTTGAAGGGTTCGCTGCTCAGGCCGAACATGCCGGCCTCCATCTTGGAAAGGTCGAGCACGTCGCCGATGATGGACAGCAGGCTCTTTCCGGACTGCCGCGCCAGCCTGACGTTTTCCAGCTGCTCCGTGTTCAGGTTCGAGTCCTCCAGCAGCTGCAACATGCCAAGCACTCCGTTGAGCGGCGTGCGCAATTCGTGGCTCATGTTCGCAAGAAATTCGCCTCTTGCCCGCGCCGATGCCTCGGCCTCGTCCTTCGCGCGACGCAGGGCGGCCTCTGTACGCTTCTGCTCGCCCACATCCTCCACCATGCAGATGCAGTACGGCTCTCCAGCCTCCGTGTCGCACACGGGGGAGAGTGTTATGCGGCATTGCAGCAGACTGCCGTCGCTACGCCGATGCGTCTGCTCCAACACATGACGGCCGCCGTTCTGCGTCAGCATAATGCAGGCGTTCGAGAGGGCGTTGATTTCCCCTTCCATCAGGGTATCCCGGCCATGCATTCCCAGAAGGACTTCACGGGGGTACCCCATCATTTCGATGAATCGGTCATTCACCTCAAGCCAGCGTCCGTCAGCATCCACATGGGCGATACCGAGCGCGGCGCTTTCAAAGGTGGCCCTGTAGCGCTGCTCGCTTTCAAGAAGCGCGTGAGCCGCCGCCTCTCTCTCCGAAACCATTCGGTTGGCGGCGTGGGCGAGCCTTTCGAATTCGGTAAACGGAATGGTTTCTGGCTGCAGAGACGCGTGGTTCGTTCCAGCGCGTTCGAAGAATCGGGTAAAGCGTTCCATCGCCGCAGCGAGTCCGCCGGTGACGCTGCGAATGCCAAAATAAAGCAGTATCAGAATGAGCAACAGCATCGCCACCGTATGCCAGACTCTTGAGCGCACATGCTCCATCACTCGCGAATGCTGCTTGGAGAGCGCCGCACCGGCATCGTTCAATGTCAGGTCGGCAAAAATGATCCAGTCCGTTTCCGGAACCAGACGGAACCCGACGAGCCGTGTGGTGTCATCACCCGCACCGCTGAAGAGAACCACCCGCTCCTCCTGCGGGCGATAAACGTCCCTGTCCGTCCACAGGGACTTCAGTCCCGAAAGCCCCGGGAGTTCCCAAACCGCGGTCGTTTCGTCCGCAAGGCCGCCATCATGCATGAGCACGTTCCCATACACGTCGGAAATAATCAGCTGACCAGCCTGCTGAAAACGCACGAGAGCCAGCCTGCCGAGCATCCCTCTGCGGGCGTTATCGGGGAGTTTGCCGAGCCTGTCCGCAGCGAGAACCCTCCAGCCGAAAGGATCGAAAGAGCGAACCTGCACCGTCAGAGGGCCGTCCGGCACATCGTCCAGCTCGACAACACCCTCGCCGGAAGCCGTCTCGGCGACATGCTCTATCTGTTTCAGAACCGGCCCCGCAGCCACGCCGAAAAGACGCTCAGGCACGGTGCCCTCAAGCAGCGGGTCGTCTATGGAAATGAGAACGCGCCCGGACTGGTCGAGCACGGCGACTTGCGGGCGCGGAGCGGCCAGACTGGCCAACTGCCTGAGCACGGCGAGCGCCTGCCGTTTCAGCCGGGCCCGGGGAACGCTGCCACGCCCCGAGCGCCATACGGCGCGCAGGGCCGCCCGTGCCGAGTCGGCCTCCGACTCCAGCCTGCTTCGCATCCCCCGTACGACCTGCCGCACCCTGTAGCTGACAAACTCGGGCCCACGCACCGCATACGAGCGGACCATCTCCCGACGGTCTTTCACGTATTCCTCTCTGGTGCGCTCGATGTCGTACTGGTAGTACTTTATTTCGTCATACAACCACAGCGCGCCGACAAGCGCCACGGACAGCACGGCTGCGCCGAAGGCGAAAAGCTGAAAGGTTCTGGAGAGGCTTATTTTCTTTACGGCCGAAAACTTCTGGTGCATGCAGACCCTCTTGCATGGCACCATACCATGACCGATGCGTGTTTACATTATTAAATCCCGTCAGTTCCGGTCTTCCCGGCCAGTCATGAACAGGGCTTCCCAGTCGATGGGTTGCAGCGAATCTCGGTTGCGACGCTGCAAGACGATCCAGCCGTCCTCGGGGATGACGCGAACGGCGATGCGGTTCACGAACTGCTTGCCGTCATCGCGGCAGCATTTGCAGGCCCAGCCGCACACGTCGCAGGTGCAGCCGCCGGTTTTGAGCGCTTCCTTGAGAATGCCCGCCTTGTCACAACAGGCGTCGCACAGGAGCAGATGGCCGCCGTCGCGGCGCAAGTCGTCGGTATCGGTCATGCTGGAATCTCCTCTGAGGTGCATGTATAGTGGCCTCATGCTGCAAGTGCAACCCGTCACCCCCCTTCACGTCTTCAAGGACGGCCCGGCCGCGCCCGTGCGAGTGGAACGCCCCGAGAACGCCACCGGCGAATCCGACGAAGACGGACGCCGTCTGGTATGCCGCGCCTGCGGGCACCCAGTCACCACTGAAGCGGCCCGCATGAGCGTCAACGGCTCGCATGAACACGTCTTTTTCAACCCTCACGGCATCATGTTCGAGCTGGGATGCTTCGGTTCCGCCCCCGGTGCGGGCACACAAGGCCCCCCGGTCTCGGAGTTCAGCTGGTTTGCCGGCCATTCATGGCAGATCGCGGTCTGCGGTGCCTGCGTCACGCACCTGGGCTGGCGGTTTGCCTCCGCCGAATCCTCTTTCTACGGGCTGATCCCCTCCGCCCTGCAGCCTGAGGAGGACGGCTAGGGCTTGCCTCGAACCGCCAATGCCGTATGCTCCCGCCATGTCAAAACGCTACCCCGTCCCCGCATCCCGTCACAGGGTGGAAGAATCCATCAAGCGCAGCCGCTTCATCACCAATCTCGCCCGCGTGGAAACTGCGGAGGAAGGGCGGGAGTTCGTCAACGAAATCAAAGCCGAATTTCCCGACGCGACCCACAACTGCTGGGCCTTTGCCGCAGGCCCACCCGGCGATACCGCACAGGTCGGCATGAGTGATGACGGCGAACCCCACGGGACCGCCGGACGCCCCATGCTGAATGTGCTGCTCCACTCGGATGTGGGCGAAATCGCGGCAGTGGTGACCCGCTACTTCGGCGGGGTGAAGCTCGGCACCGGCGGGTTGGTGCGGGCCTACTCCGGCATGGTCAAGCTGGGACTGGAGACCCTGCCGCTTTCCGAGCGCGTGGAAACCGTCATCGTGGAAGCGCTCATGCCCTACAACGCGGTAACCCTGTTCCAGAGGCTGCTCCCCGAACACGAAACCGAAGTGCTCGAAGAACGCTTCGGAGCCGACGCCGGGTTTCTGCTGCGCCTTCCGAAGGAGCGGTTAGAAGGACTGGAGGCTGCCCTTACCGAGCTCACGGACGGGCAGGCCATCATCGGCGAATCGGATTAGCATCTTCGTGAAACATAAGCACAGTCGCCCGCCGACGCCCGTCGATATCATACCCTATCACAGTTCGTGCACGTACCTGAAACAGCCCCGGTCTTTACGCGGCATCGGCAATGGGATATGGTTCCGGCAATCCCAGAAACCAGAACCCCCGAGGCCGCATGTCGCTCAGAAAGCTCACCGCACTCTTCCGGCTCCTGGACAATAAGTCGAACGCCGCCCGGGAAGCGGCCCTTTACGAAATCAGGGAACTCAAATCCGACCTTTCCGAACTGGAGCGCTATCTTCAGGGGCGAAAGAAACAGACCGACATACAGCCCGAAGACTGCATCCGCAGCTCTTACGAGATCGCCGCGCACTTGCGGGAACTCCGTCAACGCGACGCCATTGCCGAAGAGTTGAAGGACGAATCCGCGCGCGCCGACGCCGAGGAATACCTCGAAAGTCGCGGCGCCAAATTCCTCAAGCGTCCCGCGGGCTGGCACTGGACCAGCTCACGCGACGAACGCTTCCTGCTGCACGAGGACAACCCGCTGCTGGCCGCCGATGAGCTGCGAAAGCTGCTGGCTTCCGGAAAAAAGCGAAAGAAAACCAAGAAGAAATAGCCGGAGGAATCATGCTCCACCGCATCGCCGCCGCGACGGCGCTGGCCCTGACGCTGTGCCTCACCGCCTGCGCGCCGAAGGTCAGCATCTTCGGAGACAACGGCCAGCCCCTGAAGGAAACGGTGCTCGAAGAAGGCGCCGAAGGCAAAGTCGCGGTCATTTCCCTCGACGGCTTCATCACCGATTCGCCCGAGCGCGGCATCTTCGGCCCCCGCCCCAGCCCCATCGACGAACTTGTCACCCGGCTGCGCGTAGCGGAGAAGGACGAGGCCGTGAAAGCGGTGGTGATCAAGATAGACTCTCCCGGGGGCACCGTGACCGCCAGCGACATCGCCTATCACGAAATCTCCCGCTTTCGCGAAAAGACCGGCAAGAAAGTGGTGGCCTGCCTCATGAACACCGCCACCTCCGGCGGCTACTACGCCGCCCTTGCCGCCGACTCCATCGTGGCCCACCCCACCACGGTCACCGGTTCCGTGGGCGTTATCTATGTTCTGCCCAAGGTGCACGGCCTCATGGACAAAGTGGGCGTAAGCGTTGATGTGGCCAAGTCCGGTCGCAACAAGGACATGGGCTCACCCTTCCGTGAAGCCGGTGAAGAGGAACAGGAGCTTTTCCGCACCATCATCAACGACATGGCCGACCGCTTCGCCGGGCTGGTACAGGAGCGCCGCAAGCCCTCCGAAGCAGCCATGGAAACCATTCGCACGGCCCGCATCTTCACGGCCCGACAGGCCGCAGACCTCGGCATGGTGGACCGCATCGCCCACCTCGAAGGCGCATTCGAGGAAGCCGCGAAACTCGGTGGCATCAAGGGAGATCCCACGGTGGTGGCGTACCGCCGCACTCTGTATCCCGACGACACGGCCTACAACTCCATGAGCGCGTCCGTGCGGCCCGTGTCTCTTTTCGGGGCCGACGTGACGCACCTCCTGCCGCCGCCGTCCGGCTTCCACTACCTCTGGACCGGCGCAGAAAGCCGCTGAGCCAACCAGCTCCCCTCCTGTAATTCTATGGCCCCCCGACCCGCCATGTGATAAGCATTACCGGGAGGTCTATCACACATGAAACAAAACGCATTCGAAGCGGTCTTCGTGGCCAGACAACCCGTTTTCACCCGCACCATGGACGTCTGGGGATACGAACTGCTTTTCCGAGACTCCGCCGAAGCGATCGCCGCAGGGGTGATCGACGAAGACGCGGCGACAAGCTCCGTGCTGGCGGACGGCGTGGCGTCGGCAGCCCATGGAATGCCGGGCAATCGCAAATATCTGGTGAACTTTCCGGAAAGCCTGCTCATGTCCGAAGCGGCCTTTGCCCTGCCCTTGGAATCGGGGGTGGTGGAGATACTGGAAACCGTCACCCCGACCGAAGAGGTCCTGAACGCAATCCGCACCCTCAGGCAGGAAGGGTACACCATAGCCGTAGACGACTTCATGGGCGAAGACGAGATGCGCCCGCTCGTCGAGCTCGCGGACATCGTCAAGGTGGACGTTCTGGGCCTTGAAGGTGACACGGAAAGAATTCGCTCTGTCGTGGAATCCCTGCCGTCCGGCAAAACTCTTCTGGCCGAAAAGGTGGAAAACCGGGAAGGCTTCGAAACCCTGCGCGACATGGGTTTCCATCTCTTTCAGGGCTTTTTCTTCAGCAAACCTGAAATCGTGACCGGCAAGAAGCTCAGCTCGGGGCAGATCTCCCGCATGAGGCTCATGCAGGAGCTTGGCGCCGACAACATATCCCCCGAGCGGATCTCCGAGATTCTTTCTCAGGACCCGTCCCTGTCCTACAGGCTGTTTCGGTATCTCAACTCGGCCAGCTTCGGCCTGAGCGTCAAGGTCAAAAGCGTGCACCGGGCGGTTTCCATGCTCGGCACCAAACAGATCACGCAGTGGCTGCGCTCCGCGCTGCTTTCCGACCTCGACCCTTCCCCCAGAGGCTCGGAGCTTGCCTACTATTCCGTCTTGCGGGCCCGGTTCATGGAGTTGCTCTGCGGTGAATCCGAGTCGTGCAAGATAGAAGAGCCCATGTTCATCATCGGCCTGTTTTCCCTGCTGGACGCCATGCTCGACGTCCGTATGCTCGATGTGCTTGAAGAGCTGCCGCTGGACGAATCCGTGGTGAAAGCCCTGACCGGAAAAAGCAAGCTGCACCAGCTGGTCATGCTCGCCCACAGCTTCGAGCGCGGATACTGGGCGGACTGCGACCGCCGCATCAAGGCGCTCGGACTCAAGCCGCAACGCGTCAACACCCTTTACGCACAGGCCCGCAACTGGGCCGCCGCCGTCATGGGAACCGCGCGCTAGAGTCCCTTTCCATCCAGCGGGCGTTCTGCTACCAAGTCCCTTCATAAAGGGAGTTTCACTCATGAAGAAGATCAAGCTGGTCAACACGGTCCGCGCGGCCGGTTGAGCCGCAAAAATTGCTCCGGGGGACCTGGAGCTCGCCCTTTCAGGCCTTGGGGGCCGACCCGACGAACGGCTTCTTGCCGGACGAAGCGGGGACAACGACGACGCCGCCATCGTGACCTTTCCGGCTGGAAAGGCGCTGGTGCAGACGGTGGACTTCTTCACGCCCATCGTCAATGATCCCTACCGCTTCGGCCAGATAGCCGCAGCCAACGCACTTTCCGATGTGTACGCCATGGGCGGCGCGCCGTGGTCGGCCATGAACATCGTCTGCTTCCCGGTCAAGGACATGCCCGGCGAAATACTGGCCGAGGTTCTCAAGGGCGGACACGACAAGATTCTCGAAGCCGGGGCAGTGCTGGCGGGCGGACATTCCGTGGAAGACACGGAACTGAAGTACGGTCTGGCCGTTTCCGGCACCGTGGACCCCGAACGATTTTCCTCCAACCGGGGCGCACGCCCCGGCGACGCGTTGGTGCTGACCAAGCCCGTGGGCACCGGCGTTCTGGCCACCGCAGTCAAGGCCGAATGGGAAGGGCGCGAGACAATGGAAGAAACCCTGTACACCATCGCCTCCCGCCTGAACCGCGCCGGTGGCGAGGTCATAGCCAAGCTCGGCCTGACCGGCGCCACGGACGTGACCGGCTTCGGACTCGGCGGCCATCTCATCGAACTGGCCGAGGCCAGCGGCGTCAGCGCAAGGCTCGACCTCGACGCCATCCCCTTCATCCCGGAAGCCGTGGAGTTGGCGGGAATGGGCATGCTCCCGGCCGGCAGCATCTGCAACCGGGACTACTACAAGGTAAAGACCAGCGCCGCACAGGAGCTGGACCCCATACGATACGACCTCGTCTTCGACGCCCAAACCTCGGGCGGCCTGATTCTCTCCGTTCCACAGCAGCGCTTGACAGAGGCGCTCTCCATGCTTGAAGAAGCAGGCGAAACCGCAGCGGTCATTGGCGAGATTCTTTCCGACAAGCACCCGGAACCGCTCCACATCCGATAAAGCGAATGAACAAGACCGCAACCGACTACAACAAAGAGCTGCCCATCGGTGTCTTCGACTCCGGCGTGGGCGGTCTGACCGTGCTCAAGGCCCTGACCATGCGCCTGCCGCACGAACGATTCCTTTACCTTGGCGACTGTGCGCGGCTGCCCTACGGCACCAAGAGTTCGGGCACGGTCACGCGCTACGCGCTTCAGGCCGCTTCGGTGCTGGCCTCCCGCGGGGTCAAGCTCATGGTCATCGCCTGCAACACCGCAAGCGCCACAGCCCTCGACGCCGTGCGCGAGGCGCACCCGGGCATCCCCGTGGTCGGCGTGGTGGAGCCGGGAGCCCAGACCGCCTGCCGCGCCACCCGCTCCGGACGCATCGCTGTCATTGCCACGGAATCCACCATCCGCGGCCGCGCCTACCACGAGGCCATCCTTGCCCTGCGTCCGGACGCCGAAGTCACCGGCCACCCCTGCCCCCTGTTCGTCTCGCTTGCGGAAGAGGGCTGGCATACCGGCGACATCGCCGAAGCCGTGGCGGCACGGTATCTCGATCCCGTTTTCAACACACCCGACGCACCGGACACGCTGGTGCTCGGCTGCACCCATTTCCCTCTGCTTCGCCAAGCCATCGGCAACGTGATCAATCCCGAGGCCGTCATTGTCGATTCGGCCCGAACCACCGCACACAGCGTGTGTTTGCAGCTTGATGAACTGGCGATGAACACCGCGAACACCACCCCCGGACAGGTCAGCTTTCTCACCACGGATGACGCAGCCCGCTTCGCACGGACCGGGGAAGGATTCCTCGGCAGGGGCATCGCCGAAGCTGACGTGGAGCTGGTGGACCTCTAGTTTCTCCGAACCGTCACCGCGGCACCGCAAAAACGTCACCCCATGGCGAGAAGATGAGCATGGAGAACTTCAACAAAGGAGTCACCATGCCACCCTGCATCGCCCTTGGCGTGCTGATCCTGCTGTTCTTAACAGGGGTCAGCCTCGCCCGGATCGTTTATCCGGAAGGTGGGAAAAGCGCCAACGCCGCCCTGCTCGCCGACACCTGCGAGTCGGTTTTCACCGATGATCCGGGGCATGAACGGAAGCAGGCCGATCCCCCAGCCCTGCACGACGTCGCCGCCCCTTAAATGAATCCAGAGACGATCACGGGCGATTTCACCAAACGCCCCTTGCCCCGGCGGTCCATGGGTCTTATACAGGTATCCAGCAAACGCTTAACCAGGATACCTCAAGATGTTCAAAAAAATCGGTACACTTTTCGCCATCATGGTCATGACCGCCGCCCTGAGCGGCTGCGGCTACAACTCCATCCAGCAGAACGAGGAAGAAGTCTTCGCCGCATGGGGCAACCTTGAAGCAACCCTGCAACGCAGGGCGGACCTCATCCCCAACCTCGTGAAGACGGTCAAGGCATTCGCCTCCCACGAGCGCGAGACCCTCACCGCGGTGGTTGAAGCCCGCGCCAAGGCCACGCAGACCAACATCTCCCCCAAGGACCTCGGAGACAAGCAGGCGCTGGCAAAATTCCAGGCCGCTCAAGGACAGCTCTCCTCGGCCCTCTCCCGGCTGATGGTCGTGGTGGAGCGCTATCCGCAGATCAAGTCCAGCCAGAACTTCATGGCCCTGCAACACCAGCTTGAAGGCACGGAAAACCGAATCAACGTGGCGCGTCAGCGTTACAATGACGCGGTGAAACGGTTCAACACCTCCATCCGCACCTTCCCCAACTCGCTGACCAACAGCATGCTGCTCAACCTTGAGCGCAAGGAATTCTATCAGGCCGATCCCGGTGCCGCGACCGCGCCCACCGTGGACTTCGGTCAGGACGGGTAATTCGGAATGCGCATTATCAAAATCGCGCTTTCGGCCCTGCTCATGCTCGCGCTGACGGTTCCGGCCTTCGCCCTTGAAGTGCCGCAACTCACCGGACGCGTGGTGGACAAGGCCGGAATGCTCTCCCCGCAGGTTCGCCAGAAGCTCAACTCCACACTCGCGGGCCTTGAAGGCTCGGACTCCACCCAGATGGCCGTGCTCACCGTGCCGTCCCTGGAAGGCGAATCCATCGAAGGATTCGGCATTCGGGTCGCGGAACAATGGCAGCTTGGCCAAGCGGACAAGGATAACGGCGTTATCCTCATCGTCTCCGAAGCGGACCGCAAAATCCGTCTGGAGGTGGGCTACGGCCTTGAAGGCGTGCTCACCGACGCGCTTGCCGGCTCCATCATCGACAACGAGATCACTCCCCGGTTCAAGGCCGGAGACTTCGACGCTGGCATCGTCGCAGGCGTCACCGCCACCATGCAGGCGGTCAAAGGCGAATACAAGGCGTCGCCCGGCTCCGGCGGCAAAGGCGGAGGCGGCATCCCGCTGCTGTTCGTGGCCATCATCGTGGTCTTCACCCTCAGCCATCTGTTCACCCCGCGCAGCGGCAGCCGCAGAGCCTACCGCAGAAGCGGCGGCGCAGGTGGCATCCTGCCGTGGATCATCCTCGGCGGCATGATGGGCTCCGGACGCCACCACGGCGGCGGTTTCGGCGGAGGCGGCGGCCTCGGCGGCGGTGGATTCGGTGGCTTCGGAGGCGGCTTCGGAGGCGGCGGCGCCAGCGGCGGCTGGTAACCACACGCAAACACGGGCCGCAAACAGGCATCCGCAAACAACCGCAAGGAACTTCAATGAGCGCCAAGCATTTTCTTACCGAAGAAGAACAGGCCCAGATCGTGGAATGCGTCAAGGAAGTGGAAACCACCACCTCCGGCGAGATAGTCCCGGTCATTGCCGACGAAAGCCATCACTACCCCAGCGCCGAATCCTTCGGCTCCATGGTCTTCGCCATGATTCTGGGGCTGGCAGGCTGCCAGCTGGCCGGGCGAACCGACATGTGGACCTTTCTGGCTGTATTCCTCGGCCTGAACATGGTCTTCCGTTTCGTCCTGCGCCGCTTCCCGGCCGTCAAGAAACCCTTCGTGGGCAAGGCCCGCATGAAAGAAGAAGTGGAAGAAGGCGCCCTTAACGCCTTCTACGACAACGGCCTGCACCTCACCCGCGACCAAACCGGTATCATCATCTACGTGTCCGTCTACGAACACATGGTGCAGGTGCTGGCAGACAAAGGCATCAACGACAAGATCGACACCGCCATCTGGGAAGAGGTTGTCGCCGACGTCACAGAAGCCATCAAACAGGGACGCCCCGCCGAAGGCATCTGCCAGGCCGTGCGCCGCTGCGGAGAAATCGTGCACCGCGAATTCCCCATCAAACACGACGACACCGACGAACTGCCCAACCTCATCGTGCAGGGAAACGAACACAAGCACTGATACCCCACACGACTCACACCGCCTTGCAAGGCAACCCATCACCCCCGCGGCACGCTTTGGCCGCGGGGTGTTTTTTGTCCTGCTGTGCAGGATGCCTCCGGCGGCTTAAGACCCCTTTTGCAAAAGGGTTCTTAAGAATCTCCCAAAAACCTTTGTATTGCCAAGCCGCCACCCGGCTTTCCGAAAGCTGTAATTCTTAGGCGGCTTGACGGGGTGGCTGATGGCGGTTGTTGAGTTGGCGGGGATTGGGAATGTTGGTGGGAGTTATTATGGTGAGCATGTGATCTGAGAAAGCTCTTCTTGACTCACTCCTGCTACAGGAATTCGTCACCCAAGACGCACAGAATTCAAATCCCCGTCAGCGGGGTTGCAGCTGGGACGCGGGCTGTGCGGTCGCATGGCCCCGACAGCTGCAACCCCGCTGACAACCCAGGGATTCCAAAGGGGGCCCGCC
>Ga0182238_1000022_pt1 | contig 78836 bp, 76 predicted proteins | sample hydfrates6_PW_90_FD_132439 | JGI IMG/M metagenome (GOLD analysis project Ga0182238, IMG submission 132439) | Subsurface microbial communities from deep shales in Texas, USA - hydraulic fracturing test 6_PW_90 | ecosystem: Environmental > Aquatic > Deep subsurface > Shale gas/oil reservoir >... | reverse complement strand
CCGGTATTCACGTGAATACCGGGGTTGGCGACAAGCAGGTAGGTCCCGGAAAGGTCGGTTTCGGCTTTTGTCAGCCGTTCGCCGATGCCCTCGGCCCATGCGGGCACCCCGTCAAGAAAGAAGGGGACGTCCGCACCGAGCCGGGCCGCGACCCGGAGCAGCCTGTCCTCGCCGAGGCCGTTGTTCTGTGCGTTCTGCTCCAACCAGCGCAGCAGGGCGGCCGCGTCCGTGCTGCCACCGCCGAGTCCGGCTCCCATGGGAATACCTTTGTTCAGCGTGACGTGCATGGCGGGCGCCGGTCCTCCTGCCTCGCCGTAAGCTGCCCATGCGCGGTGCACGAGGTTGTCCGGCCCTTCGATGTCCTCATGCCCTGGGCAGCTCAGGGAGAATTCGGCGGCGGGCTCAATGCGCAACTCGTCGCACGGCAGCGGCACGGGCAGAAACAGCGTGCGGAGTTCGTGATATCCGTCCTCGCGCAGGTCCAGCAGTTCAAGGGTCAGGTTGACCTTGCACGGGGCAGTGAGGGTGACGTTCATGGCATGAAAAAAGGGAGGGACCCGGAGGCCCCTCCCTGTGTCGGTTATTCGTCGAAGGGGATGGAGACGAAGATGGTGCGGCCCTGACGCTTGACGAAGAGCATGATCGCGCCGCGATCCTGTGCTTCCTCAAGGGCACCGCGCAGATCGCTCACGCTGTTCATGTCTTCCTGGTTGGCCTGAAGGATCACGTCGCCCTGACGCAGGCCGTTGCGCTGTGCCGGGGAGTTGGCGGTGACGCCTGTGATGACGAGTCCCATGGGGCTTTCCAGTCCGAGGGCGCGGGCTTCCTGCTCCGTGGTGACAGGGCGCAGGGTGATGCCCAGTTCGCCGGACTTTTCGTCCTTGGGCGGGCGGGTGCCTTCGGGACCGGCCTTCTTGGCCTGATCGGAACGATCGCCGAGCACCACGGTTCGCTTGATGGTCTCGCCGTTTCGCCACAGCTTGAGGTGAGCCTTCTCACCGGGCTTGAGGCCTGCGATCTTGCGCAGCAGGTCGTTGTTGTCCTCGACCGGCTGGCCGTTCACGCCGATGATGACGTCACCCTGCTTGACTCCGGCCTTTCCAGCCGGATCTTCGGGGAAGACCTGCGCCACGAGCGCGCCCATGGGCTTTTCCAGTCCGAGCGCCTTGGCATCGGTCTCGGAAAGGCCGCGGATGCTCACGCCGAGCCAGCCGCGCTTGATGGACTTGCCGCTCTTGAGCTGGGCGATGATGTCGGAGGCCATGTTGGCCGGGATGGCGAAGCCGAGCCCCTCACCGGAGGGAATGATGGCGGTGTTGATGCCGATGACCCGTCCGTTGAGGTCCACGAGCGGTCCGCCTGAGTTGCCGGGGTTGATGCTGGCGTCGGTCTGCAGGAAGTCGTCGAACGGTCCTGCGCCAAGGATTCTGCCCTTGGCGCTGATGATTCCCTGCGTCACGGTATGGCCGAGGCCGAACGGGTTGCCGATGGCCAGCACCCAGTCGCCCACTTGGGCCGTGTCGGAGTCGCCGAAGGCCAGAACCGGCAGCTTGCGGTCCGCCTCGATCTTGAGCAGAGCGAGGTCGGTTTCGGGGTCTCCGCCTACGACGTCCGCTTCATATTCCTTTTTTTCTCCCTGCAGGCGCACGGTCACCTTGTCCGCGTTCTGGATGACGTGGTTGTTGGTGACGACGTATCCGTCAGGGGAGATGATGAATCCTGAGCCGAGAGAACTCTGTTTTCGGGGCTGATTGGGCATTTGGCCGCCGAAAAAGCGATCGAAGAACTCGCGGAAAGGATGCCCTTCAGGCAGTTGTTCCTGATTGAAGAACTGCTGCATCTGGCCGCCGCTGCTCGTGCTTTCCGTGCTGATGTTCACCACAGCACGGCCCGCCGAGGCGGCAAGGTCGGTAAAGACGGGCAGTGTCGCCTTGGCCAGCGCCAGAGCGGGCATGGCCATGATGATTACCGCGGCAAGCGCCAGCGGCTGGAGTTTGCGAATCATGAAGTCCTCCTGAACTGCTTGAAAACGGTAGAAAGGGCATTGCTACCCTGATCAGACAGTATAAGCCGTCGCTCGCATTTGTAAATAGGTGCGGCGGTATTGATTGCGTCTGTCCGGCGCGGCGGACTGCATTACGGCTAGACAGCTCTGCCCCTGCGCATGATTCTGAAAAGGAACAGGAAGGGGATCAGTGCGCCCGCCACACCGGCGACAGAGATGAACATCGGCTTGGAATCCCAAGGGATTGTAATGATTTCCATGGCGATGGCACCGACGATGAAAAAGAAGAAGGTGATGACCGAGGCCGCGGTGCCGGTGTCGGTGTTGACCTGCTCCAGAATCACGTGGTTGCTCAGGGGCCTGCTCAGGCCGAGGAAGAACGTATATCCGAACATGGGCATCGCGAAGCTTGCGGCCGTATCGCCCACGGAAAGATAGATGGCTGCGGCGGACAGGATCATGCCGGTGAAGGACATGATCAGCAACTGTTTGGAGTCGAAGGTTACGCAGAGCCTTGAGCAGAGGAAGGAGCCGAGCATCAGTGCCAGCGCGTTGAAGGCAAAGTAGAGGCCGTAGGTCTGCTCGCTCATGCCGAAACTGCCGATGTAAATCTCTGCGGAGCCGCCAATGAAGCAGAAGAAGGCGAATCCGGCCATGGAAAAGGCAATGGAGTAGCCCATGAACGCGCCGTTGCGCGCGAGCCTGCCGTATCGCCGCATGGCTTCTCCCACGCCGCCGGTGCCCATTTCCTCCAGCGGTTCCTTGAGCCGGAGCGAGCCGATGAGCGCGGGAAGGGCCAGTATGGACTGGGAAATGAATATACCGCGCCATGAAACGAATTCCAGCAACAGGGCGCCGAGTGTCGGGGCCACCATGGGGCACAGGGGCACGATGACGCCGATATAGGCCAGCAGCTTCTTGCGTTTATCTCCTTCGTACAGATCCTTGACCAGCGCCAGCGCCACCGAGGAGGCGGCGGCCGCACCCATGGCCTGCACCGCGCGGGCGAGCACGAGTATCGTGATTCCGGGTGAGACTGCGCACAACAGGCTGCCCCCTATATAAAGGGATATGCCTCCGAGCAACACCGGGCGCCGGCCGTGGCGGTCGGAGAGCGGGCCGTGGATGAGCAGGAACAGGCTGAATGTCACGAAGAACGAGACCAGTGACAGGTTCGCCTGCGCAGGCGAAATGCCCCACGTGTCGCACAGTGTGGGCAATGCGGGCAGATACATGTCCGTGGAGAGCGCGGGAAAAGCCGCGAGAAGCATGATGAGAATAAAATGGTGCATAATCTGTTTTTCGCTGAACTGAGCTATCGACCCGATCCGGGCATTGGGAAGCCGTTTGGCCTCAAGATGGTTGAGAGCGCAACTTGTATGCCTCTGCGTCGGCATCGTCAACCGGCAAGACGTGAATTGCGGGAATCTGTTGGGTGACGGGCTTTGGCGGGCAGCGACATTGTATCGCTTTCATTCGGGAAAAGGCTTGACCATGGAAACGAGCATGTATATCAAAACCCACACCACGTGCCCCCGTAGCTCAGTAGGATAGAGCACAGGATTCCTAATCCTGGTGCCGCGTGTTCGAATCGCGCCGGGGGCACCACAATGAAGACAACCCGCTTTCCCCTGGAGAGCGGGTTTTTCGCTTTGTGTGTCAGTTTAAACGTAAAAGCCGGTTTACCGGCTTTTTAGGTACTGGTGGTTTCGCCGTGTTTTTCTGTCGATGCAGCGAGAATAATGCTGCATAACATTATTTGGATAATACATAATTTCGGATGATCATATTGAAAGTCGAGGCCATGCTTGTGCCAGAAGAGAATGATGCCAATGAGTGAAGTCAGAATGTTGAAAGCGGCAATTCCTGCTATTCTTTTTGATACGTGCCTCCTTTTTCTGAGTATGAAGAGCCATGCATACAATGATAAAGCTATGAAGCTGAGTGGTTCGAAAATGTAATACATATCAAGCCAGAATGGGTGCTCATCCCCAAACGGCAAGCCTACAAGCCCATGCCAGAGAGATAATAGGAAATACACTAGGGATACAGATCCCTTGATGGCGAAGTAGGTAAGAATAAGCAGGCGGGCAACGAGTGATGATGTCGGCATGGGGTGTTGATTGTTGGTTGCTGGCTCCGTCATATTTTGCGTCATCGTTAGTTTGGTATTGAGCGCAGGGTGACCCGCGCTCAATTTTTTTATTTGAACGGAGATTGGTGGCCCTTGCGGATCATTTCATTGTCCCGGGGATCATCGAACCATGTTCGGTACCATTTTATTTTGTACGTACCTGCTGCCAATTGTGCCGCTCCTGCTGCCGCCTGAGCAATATTTATGCTTATACCCATTGCTTGGGTGTAGAGTCCGTAATGGTAGTTGCCAAAGTCTTCATATTCCTTACCGCGTTGCTTGAAATCGTACCTGGCACCATTCTTAAAGTTCCTGTATATCCAAAGACATTTGTTGAGGAAAGTCAATTCATCAATACAGGTCCTCCGAATGCTCGCGATGGCGTTAATCCCATTGATGTTTATTCTTGACAGAAAGTCGTCCACTTCCTTTGTGGCTTGTTGTTCACATTCCTTAGCTTTTTGCTTAGCTTCAGCAATATTGGTTGTGATATCAACCCCAGGCGGCACAAGTACTCCGTCAGCTCTGCCGGTTGCTTTGATAGCTTTGAACTCTTCGATTTCGCACTTGCAGTTCGGGTGCACAGGCCCAGGATTATCATCGAACCATAGCCCTTTCATTGCCTGGCATTTGTCGCACGCTTGCGGCTTCGGATGATAACGCCAGTATGTTGCCTCGTTTCCACTTCCGGCAACCGCACTCATGTGTTTTGGCATCCCGTATACAAGCTGATCATCGCCAATGTGTTGATTCCAATGTCCACTCATTCCAATGCTCCTCTTATAAGTTTTGTTGCGGGCAACACCCCATGTGTCGCGTTATTACCAACGTATCACGGGGTCTTGAGGAAAATTGCGCTATGCGCGGAGCATGTCGGTAAAATACACCGCCGTGTCGGTTGAATACACGCTGATTTTGGTGAAATGCTATTTGGGGGGCGGTCGATTTTGCTTGACGGGTTTTGGAGAATGGTCCGACAAAACCGGGGCGTTAGGCTGCAATGGAATCGTACATTTGTGCCAACCCATGCCAACCAAGAACCCAGAAAGTGGTTGATTTAGTTCGTTTTTTAATTTTAAAAATTCAATTATATCAATATATTATATGCAAGCACCCGGATTCCTAACCCTGGTGCCGCGTGTTCGAATCGCGCCGGGGGCACCATGAATCTTGAAGGGCTTGGCTGTTTAGGCCAGGCCCTTTTTCCGTGTCTTCGGGCTGCTGCCAACCGGTTTTTTCATGGAAGGGATATGGGAGAATGTCATGATAAAACATATGGCAATCTGCCACGAGGATATCCCGATACTCCCCCAGAAGGTGTTGGATCATAGGCCAGAGGAGCGGTAGCTGCTCATCGCCACAGCCGCTTCGAGAGGTCACTACCGGTACGACAAAAGGCCCCGCAACGTACGTTGCGGGGCCTTTTGTCGTTTGTGACTGGCTCGAATCAGAAGCGTTCGAACTCGTCGTCGGCCATGTTCAATTCAGCACCGCTGCCGGAGGACTTCGGCTTGGGAGAGTTTGAGGGCTTTTGTTTTTCCGGGCGGGATCGCTTCTGCGCGCCGGGGAGAGCTTTGGCGGGTTGCTCCCTACGCGCCGTGGCCTGCTTGCGTTCGCGTTTGTCCCTGCCGATACGGAAAAACGATATGACGTCTTCCAGCCGTTGCGCCTTGCCGAGCAGGGCATCGGATGTGGCGGAGATTTCCTCCGATGACGAAGCCGTCTGCTGAATCACCTTGTCCAACTCCTGAATGGCCTTGTTCACTTCTTCGGCCCCGGAACTCTGTTCGATGCTGGCAGTGGATATCTCCTGCACGAGTTCTGCAGTGCGGCGGATTTCGGGGACCGTTCGTTCCAGCATTTCCCCCGCCTTGCGCGCGGTATCCGTGCTGGTTCTTGAAAGCTCCACGATCTCGCCCGCCGCGTTGCCGGAGCGTTCCGCCAGCTTGCGGACTTCGGCCGCGACCACCGCGAAACCCTTGCCGTGCTCCCCGGCCCGGGCCGCCTCGATGGCCGCGTTGAGAGCGAGGAGGTTCGTCTGGCGGGCGATCTCTTCGATGATGGTGATGCGCTCGGCGATGCTCTCCATGGAGTCCACCGCATCGGACACGGCCTTGGCTCCGTCCTCGATATCTCTGGCGGCGTTGGTGGCCACCTCTTCCGTTTGCTTGGCGTTTTCGGCGTTGCTGTGGATGTTGGAGGTCATCTCTTCCATGGAGGAGGATACTTCCTCGACAGATGCGGCCTGTTCCGTGGCGCCCTGAGAGAGTGCGGTGGAGGAGTCGGAAAGCTCTCTTCCGCCGTCTTCCACGTCCGAGGCCGAGTCCTGAACCGCCGCAACAACTTCCCGCAGCCTGCCGACCATGCCCGACATGGCAGTTTGAAGCCTGCCGAGTTCGTCTTTGCGGCCTGTGTCCGGCGATACGTTCAGATCGCCCGAAGCAATGCTTTCCGCATAGCCAACGCAACGGGAGAGTGCGGCAGTGATGGTTCTCACGAAGAAATAGGTCACCACAACGCCGGTTCCCAGCAGAAGCAGAGCGATGCCTACGGTCACGTACAGAGCGTCGTTGACGCCCGAAAGCAGTTCCGCCCGGTTGGCTTCGGTGACGAGATACCAGCCAAGGTCGGGCAGGAAGCGGGACATGACGTACCAGCTTTCCCCGTCGCCGTCGGTATAATGGAATTGGTACTGCTCGCGCGAGAGCATTCTGGACGCGTTTTCTCCGATTCCCTCAAAATTGCTGACTCGTTTTTGATTGATGAAGTCACGGTTTCGGTGCAGGCGGACCATGCCGCTTTTGTCCACCATGTACGTTTCGCCCTTTTTCCCGATGGTCATGGAAGTGACTTCCCTGACGAAGCTGTCGAGGCCGATGGCGGTGGAAATGATGCCGAGGTATTCGCCATTTTTGTCGATGCGGCGGTTGATGAACGCTGTGGAACCGAAATCCGGGTCATCCACATAGACGTTGATCAGCACGTCCTGTCCCAGCTCGTCGAAGTCCTTGAACCAACTGTCCTGCGGGCCGAGATCTCTGATTGTGCGTTCGCCGCCGCTCACGCCGTAATAGAGCTTGGAACGGTTGGAAACGAAGTTGCATCCGTTGGTGTCGAACTGACTGGTGATGTTGCGGAGCTGTCCGAAAAGATTGTCCAGTCCGGATTCGGGTTCGCCCAGTTCAATCCATTCGCGGAAGAACGGATCATCTACAGCCACGCCAAGCCCTGCGGCTGGTTTGACGAGTTCTTTTTCGACGATGCCAATGATATTATCCAACTTGGATGGGAGCATGTCCTCGGAAAGCTGAGTTTCGAGACTGTCTCTCGCAACATAGTAGTTCAGCCCCGTGATGACGGAACTCGTCACGAGCAGGAGCAGTATGATGATAAGGTTGAGGCGTGTGCCTATGCTGGAAAGTATTCGCATTATTCCCTCCGGGTAAAATTCTCTATTTCAAGAATAGCGGGAACCATGGTCGCTGGGAATTAGAATGTGCAAAATTTACAGTATAGGTAGTGGGTTATGTGTGGTGTGAAGTGCGTGGAGCAGATTTATGAATGAATATTTTAGCATTGTTATAAATACCACCTAACCCATCATATACAATTGACCGTCCCTAACTGCTTGATACTGTTACATCGGAAAAGCTGCCTTAATTTTCACGCATGGGGGTTCCTGATGAAGCTTTCCGCTAAGTTGATCATCGGTTTCGGTATGGTTTTGGTGCTTTTGATGGTGGTCTCAGGGGTATCGTATTTCGCTTTGGAAAATTCCACCAACGGATTCGAGGTGTACAGAGGGCTTGCCAGAGACACCAACATGGCAGGAAGGCTTCAGGCCAATATGCTTTCGGCCCGGATGGCAGTGAAGGACTTTGTCATCAGCGCGGAGGAGGAAGACCTTCAGAAGTTTGACGCTGACTTCGCGGAGGTGAAGAAGTTCATGGAAAGGGCGCAAACGGAGATCAGGCAGCCGGACAGGGCCGCGCTGGTTTCGTCGGCAGCCGACCGTCTGGGAGCTTACAATTCCGCTTTCGACAGAGTGGTTGAGTTGCAGCGCAGGCGCCGTGAGATAGTGAACGAAGTTTTGAACAAGAACGGGCCCTTGATTGAAGAGCGCATGACGCAGATTCTGCGCAGTGCCGAGCAGGCCGGCGACACAAACGCAGCCACGACCACCGCAAACGCGCTCCGATCCCTGCTTCTTGCACGGCTCTACGTGGTCAAGTTTCTTGAAAACAATGTTGCGACGTTCTCCCAGAGAGTGGAGCAGGAAATGGTCGATTTGGACCAGCAGTTCGAGCGGATGCGCGGCACCCTCACGAGCCGGGACCGGCTAGGCCTGCTTGATCAGATCATTCCGTTGCAGGATAGCTATCAGGATGCTTTCGAGGAACTTGTGCAGGTCATCGGAGAGCGCAACCGTTTGATAAACGACAGGCTCGACGTTCTGGGACCCGAGATCGCCTCGGATATGGAAGACGTGAAGCTTTCCGTCATGCAGGAGCAGAACGAACTTGGCCCAAGGCTTCAGGCGGCGAACAACCGTGCCGTGTACATGGTCATCGGCCTGAGCGCCGGTGCGTTGCTCTTCGGCATCCTGACGGCCATGTTCATCGTGCGCAGCGTTCTCGGCCAGCTTGGCAAGGATCCGTCCGAAATTGCCAAGATCACCAAGGAAATAGCGGCGGGTAACCTCGGCGTCCAGTTCGATGACGGTCACCTTGAAGGCGTGTACGGCGATATGAAGAACATGGTGGACAAGATCGGCGGCGTGGTTGCCGAGGTCCGCGGCAGCTCGGAAAATGTCGCCAGCGGCAGCCAGCAGCTCTCCGGTTCGTCGCAGGGCGTGTCTCAGGGGGCGACCGAGCAGGCCGCGTCCGTGGAAGAGGTCTCTTCCAGTGTCGAACAGATGGCTTCCAACATCGCCCAGACCACGGACAACGCGCAGGGTACCGAACAGTTGGCGTACAAGGCCGCACAGGACGCCGAAGAGAGCGGCAAGGCCGTGCGCGAATCGGTGGTGGCCATGAAGGAGATCGCCGAGAAGATTTCCATCATCGAGGAGATCGCGCGGCAGACGAACCTTCTTGCTCTCAACGCGGCCATCGAGGCGGCCCGGGCCGGGGAGCACGGCAAGGGGTTCGCAGTGGTCGCGGCCGAAGTCCGCAAGCTGGCGGAACGAAGCGGCGAGGCTGCCGGAGAAATCAGCGAGCTGTCCGTTTCCAGCGTGGACGTGGCAGACAGGGCCGGCAACATGCTCGAAGAGCTGGTCCCGAATATCCGCAAGACCGCGGAGCTGGTGCAGGAAATCACTGCCGCAAGCCGCGAGCAGAGTGCGGGAGCGGAACAGATCAATACGGCCATCAGCCAGTTGGATGCCGTCATTCAGCAGAACGCATCCGCCTCGGAGGAAATGGCCTCAACCAGTGAGGAACTGGCGGGACAGAGCAAGGCGCTGCTGGATGTGGTGGGCTTCTTCCGATTTGATGGTCAGGGCGGTGGCAGGCCGAGGGTCCGTGCGTACTCCGCTCCTACACCCAAGGCAAAGCCGCTGCCTGAAGCCAATCAGGATTACGAGCCGTATCAAGCTTCGGGCGATAGCGACTCGGAAGACGAATTCGAGCGCTTCTAAAGCGGCTTCCCTCATGCAAGACAATGGCCCGCGTCATGTGACGCGGGCCATTTCTTTCCTGTCAGACCCTTACGCTGAGCCCTGCCCGGGCAAAGGAATACTGGCCTGCCTGAAGCAGCGAGAGTTCGTTCCTCGCGGCCTCAAGCAGCCTTGCCTTTACCTCGGGTGAGTAAGGCGAGGACCGTACTTGTGCGATCTCCTGCCTGACGGCATTGATTCTTTGCTGCATGCTCTCCAGACTGTATCCGCGGCCGGGATAATCCCGGTCCGGGGCATTGTCCTTGAAGAGCGGCTCCCTGTTGCTCGCCTCGCGGTCCCGGAACAGGTCAAGAACCGGGTCGGATGCCGGGCGCGTGAAAGCGCCCCCGGGCGTTCCGGAAAGAGGCCAATCCGTGGCTGTTAACATGGCAACGCTCCTTGTCGCCGTTTGCAGCCTTATCGGATGGATTCGGGGGAAGATTTAGGGGGCGGGGATGGAGGAGCGTGCGGGCAGGCTCCATTCTTCGCGCAGGTGGTCGATCCAACCACTGTCGAACATCTTGAACATCTGCTCGTTGAGCACGCTGAGGAAGTGTTCTGAATCGGGAGCGTTTTTGAGGGCAATGGCATATTCCGAGGTATTCTCGAAAACCGGCAGCTTGCGTACCTGTCTGCGGATTCCCAGCTGCTGTACGGCGAAGTCCCAATTGGCTTCGTAGCCAGCAAAGGCGTCTACGCGCCCGGCGAGAAGCATGTCGAAACCCTGCCGGATGCTGTCCACGGGCTTTTTGCGAACATGCCCCGGGGGCAGGTTTTCCCAGCGGTCACCATAGTTGAAGCCGCGTTGGACGGCTACGGTGATGGGGGGGAGGCCCTGAAGACCATTCCAGTCAATGAGACTTTCGGTGCGTACGTAAAGCCTGCATCGGACATCGTTTATGGGAATGCGTCCAAAGGCGAAGCGTTTCTTGCGTTGGCTGCTTGGTGAGGCGGGGAAAAGCAGATCAAATTCGCCGTTGCTGATGGCGACCAGCGAGCGTTTCCACGGCATGACGGTCAACTCAATCTCGTAACCGGCGTTATGAAACGCGGTGCGGACGATATCCCAACTGTATCCGCGCAGGGTGGCAGAGTGCGAGCCCGGAGGAATGTGCTCCGAAATGACATTGGTCCCCGGGGGAACCGTAAAACAATAGGGGGCATACCCGTAGAGCGTGACGATTCTCACGGTCCTGCGAATCGGTGATTCGGCAAAGATCGTGGTTGCCAATACAAGGACCAGTGTCGTGGCCAAAAGGGCAGGAAGACTCTTTCGGAGCATGTCGCTTAATAGCCTATTGTGTGCGTCAAGTCCATAGGAGGCCATAATCACTTGCAAAAACCTGTCGATAGACAATTGCGCGAATGTGTTCTAATTGTTTGCCGCCGCCCGCAATACGCAGTTTGGCGGCAATTTTTTGTGCAAAACGTGGTTCGACTTGCGAGAGCAAGCCGCTTATCGGCAAGAATCAAGGAGAGAGGAAATGCAGAAAAGGGAGACGTGGGGCTCTCGCGGCGGCTTTATCATGGCCGCGGTCGGCTCCGCCATCGGATTGGGGAATATCTGGCGATTCCCCTACATGGCTTATGAAAACGGCGGCGGAGCGTTCCTGCTGCCCTACTTTGTGGCAATGCTTTTCGCGGGCATTCCGTTCATCATTCTGGAATACGGGCTGGGCCACCGCTTCAAGGGTTCCGCACCGAGAATTTTCGCATCCATTTCCCGTCGCTGGGAATGGCTTGGCTGGTGGCAGGTCCTCGTGGCCTTCGTCATCGCCACATATTACGTGGTGGTCATAGCATGGGCCATGGACTATTTCCTCATGTCCTTCGACCTCGGATGGGGGAGTGATCCGAAGGGCTTCTTCTTTGGCGAATATTTGGGCCTCACCGACTCGCCCATGAACCTCGGCGATATCCAGTGGACCATCTTCACCGCCACCTGCGTGGCCTGGGCCGTGGCCTTCATTGCCGTGTTCACGGGCATCCGCGGCGGCGTGGAGCGGCTCAACAAGATATTCATGCCCGTGCTGTTCCTGCTGGTGCTGGTCTTCATCGGCCGCGGCATCATGCTGCCGGGCGCCGTGGACGGCCTCAACTGGCTGTTCAGGCCCGACTTCTCCGCGCTGCTTGACGCCAAGGTCTGGTCCGACGCCTTCGGGCAGATCTTCTACAGCATCTCCGTCGGCTTCGCGATCATGCTGGCCTACTCCAGCTATCTCCCCGATGACTCGGACATCAACAACAACGGCTGCATGACCGTGTTCATCAACTGCGGATTCAGCATGCTCTCCGGCGTGATGATCTTCAGCGTGCTCGGGTACATGGCCGGTCAGCAGGGCGTGCCCATCAGCGAAGTCGCCGGCGCGGGTGTCGGTCTGGCCTTCGTGACCCTGCCCACCGCCGTGAACCTGATGCCCATGCCCATGTTCTTCGGCGCGCTGTTCTTCCTTGCGCTGGTGGTGGCCGGGCTTTCCTCGCTCATCTCCATCACCGAGGCCGTGGTCTCCTCGCTCATCGACAAGCTGGGCATGTCCCGCAAAAAGGCCGCGACGCTGGTTTGCGCCGTCGGCTTCATGATCAGCTGCCTGTACACCACGGGCGGCGGCCTCTACCTGCTGGACATCGTTGACCACTTCATCAACAACTTCGGCGTGCTGCTCGGCGGCCTGCTGGAGATCGTGTTCATCGCATGGTTCTGCGACCTCGAAGGCATGCACCGTTACATCAACAAGATGTCCGACTTTGCGGTCGGCGGCATCTGGGTGGTCTGCCTGCGCATCATCGCCCCGCTTATGCTGGGCTCCATGGTGCTGATGAACATGTACACCGACCTGAGCGCCAACTACGGAGACTATTCCACCACCGCCGTGGTCATGTTCGGCTGGCTGGTGCTGCTGGGCATTCTTGCGCTTTCCTGGGTGTTCCCCTGCCGCGAGTGCGCCTTCAGCAATCACGTGGCCATCAACAACAACTTCCGCAAGAGGAGCTAGCCCATGGAAACCGGTGCACTCATCATGATGATCTTCGGACTGGGCCTGACCTGGGGCGGCGCGTTCCTGTGCCTGCGCCTGGCCGTCAAGGGCCGCAAGAAGTAGCCGACGGCACGACTCGTCAAAACGGGGCCGGACTTTGCGCAAAGTCCGGCCCTTTTTCTTTGCATGCGCTCGAAGCATTCCCCAGCGGCACGGTGGGACTTGGAAAAAACGGCATACCCGCTTTTCTCCGGACGGGGGGTGTGCTAACGGAGAATGAATGAAGAACGTTTTCAGGATGCTGCTGGCCCTGTTGCTTCCGATCCTGCTGGTCGGCTGCTCGGGCGAAGAAGACACAATCTACGTGGACTTCTCCAAGCGCAAGGAAGTGCTGCTGCCGGTGCAGAAAGATGCCATCACCTACGCCTACCTGCCGCAGTATTCCCACGCCGTCTCCTACGGGCGTCATCATCTGCTCATCGAATATCTCGGCCGTGCCACCGGCATGACCTTCCGACAGGTGTTTCCGGACACCTTCGACGAGCACGTCAAGATGGTGCAGCGCGGCGAAATCGACATCTCGTTCTCCAACCCCATGATCTACGTGCGCCTCGCCCGCAGCGGTGCCCGGGCCTTTGCACGCGTCATCGAGCCGTCCGGCAGACCGAGCTTCAGGGGGCAGGTCATCTGCCGCGACGACAACCGTTTCATCCGGACTCTTGATGACTGCCGCGGCGCCCGCTGGATCGCCGTGGACCATTCTTCGGCGGGCGGTTATCTCTTTCCGCTGGGCATGTTCGTTGAAAACGGCATCACGCAGGACGACTTCCGCCGCATCGACTTCGCTCCCGGTCCCGGCGGCAAGCAGGAGAAAGTCGTGCTGGCCGTGTACGCCGGAGCCTATGACATCGGCTCCATCCGCGAAGGCACCCTCGACATCCTCAAGGACAAGATCGACATCTCACAGATCCGCGTGGTGAAGAGTACCCGGTCCTATCCCGGCTGGGTCTATGCCGCGCGTCGGAACATGCCCAAGGAGCAGGTCGCGAGGATCGCCGAGGCCATGTTCGCGCTTGATCTCAACAGCCCCGACGGGGCGGTCATTCTCAACGCGGCAGGCATACGGGGCATCATCCCGGCTTCCGACGGAGACTATGCACCCGTGCGCAAGCTCATGTCCGACCTGGGGCTCGACGCGCCCGGGGCTGGAGGGCTGCCGCAGTGAAGGCTTTCGACCGTCTTCGTTTCAGCACCAAGATCGGCATGGGCACGAGCATGATCGTGCTGCTGGCCGCGGTGCTGCTGGCGCTGACCTTCAGCACGCTGGCCACGCGCGTTCTGGTGGAAGAGAACAAGAAGCACGGGCTTGTGCTGGCGGAGAACCTTTCCCTGCGTGCCCTCGACCCGATTTTTTCCGCGGATTTTCTTCAGTTGAAAGACCTCGTGGACGGCGTGCGCGAGGTGGGTGAGAACGTGGTCTACGCCTTCATACTCGATCATCGCGGCAACGTGCTGGCACACACCTTCACCGGCGGAATGCCCGTGGGACTGCCGGAAGCCAACGAGCTGCCTCTGTCGCAGGACAGCTCCATCGCGCTCATTGATACGGGCAGAAATTTTGTCTTCGACTTCGCCGTGCCGGTGGACATCGACCGAAACCGTTTCGGCACCGTGCGCATCGGCATGTCGCGCTCCAAGATTCAGGGGGTCATCAACGACCTGCTGCATCCGGTCATGGCCGTCTCCTTCGGGACGCTCCTTGTGGCGGTCTTTCTCGGTTCGCTCTTCGCAAACAAGGTTACCAGCCGCATCAACCAACTTCGGCGCCATGCCGAGGCTCTGGTGACGGGCGACCTCGGAGCCCAGTCCGGCCCCCGGCTCACCCGCAACTGCTGGGAGCTGCGCAATTGCAAGGTCACGCAGTGTCCGGCCTATGGTGATTCCGAGCGACGCTGCTGGTATCTGGCCGGAACGCTGGCCGACGATCGGCCCGGTGCGCCCGAGTCCTGCCGGGAGTGCATCGTCTACCGCGAAAACGCGGGCGACGAGATTCAGGATCTTGCCGAAACCTTTGATTACCTGGCGCATACCCTCAAGATGCACCTCGACGAACTGCATGAGGCAGAGCGGACCATGGCACGGCAGCAGCAGCTTTTGCGCACCGTGCTGGACTCCACGCCCGACTGGGTCACGCTTCAGGACCGCGAGGGGGCATATCTCGCCGTGAACCGTGCCTATGCCGATTCGCTGGGCATGAACCCGGAAAAGGTGGTGGGACGCAAGGAGTCCGACTTTCTGACAGGCGGCGAGGCCCGCATCGCCGCCGCCAAGCTGTCGCGCGTATTTGCCACGGGCGAGGGCGACGAAGAGGAAGTCCGGCAGCTCGATACCGAAGGCGTCAGCTGGATTCACGTCATCCGCGTTCCGGTTTACGGCCACGACGGCCGTGTTACGGCGGTGCTGCGCACGGCCCGCGACGTCACCGAGATCAAAAGCTATCAGGAGCAGCTCATTCAGGCCCAGAAGATGGAATCGTTGGGCAAGCTCGCAGGCGGTGTGGCCCACGAGATCAATACGCCGCTGGGCATCATTCTGGGCTATGCGCAGCTGCTCAAGGAAGACGCCGAAGACGCGAGCGTGCGCGAGGAACTGGGCATCGTGGAGGAACAGGCCAAGGTCTGCCGCAAGATCGTGGCGGACCTGTTGGGTTTCTCGCGACGGTCTGTCAGTGAGAAGCAAGAGATGTGCTTCAACAACTCGGTCATGGAGGCGGTGACATTGGTGCGTCACACCTTCAAGATGGAGCGCGTCAAAATCGTCACGGCACTCGACGAACGCATGCCCATCATTTACGGTGACCCGGAGAAGCTCAAGCAGGTCTGGATCAACCTGCTCAACAATGCACGCGACGCCATGTCCGACGGCGGCATCATCAAGGTGTCCACCGAACTGGATACTTCGCGACGCACCATCCGCGCCCGGTTCGCGGACAGCGGTCCCGGCATTGATCAGGACCATCTCAAGAAGGTTTTCGACCCGTTTTTCAGCACCAAGGGAGTGGGCAAGGGCACCGGACTCGGTCTGTCCGTCTCCTTCGGCATCATCGAGGATCACGAGGGCAGCATCCACGTGGAAAGCCCCGTGCCCCCGGAATGGCGACCCGACGAGGATGGGGATTACCCCTCGGGGCCCGGAGCCCTGTTCATAGTGGAACTGCCGCTGGACAATTCCTGACGCGGACGAGAAATGGAGTGACACACAGCCATGGCTAACATCATCGTACTGGACGACGTTTACGACTCCGGCCTGCTCATCAAGCGCATCCTGACCCGCAAGGGCCATGTGGTGACGCCCTTCACCGAAGAGGAAGAGGCGCTCACCTACGCGGAAAAGCACAAACCCGATCTGGCGATTCTCGACATCAAACTCAAGAAGATGACCGGAGTGGAAGTGCTGGAGGAAATCCGCAAGGTCAGCCCCGATACACGCATCATCATGCTCACCGGATATCCCACGCTGGAGACCGCAAGGGAGTCCGTACGACTTGGCGCGTCGGAATACTGCGTCAAGCCCATCGACAAGGACGAACTCGAAAGCAAGGTTCAGGGCGTTTTGGAGGGCCAGGACTGAGAACAACGCCACGAAACCGATGGGAGAGGCCATGCTCATTACCGAACTGCTGCGCCGCTGGACCTACAGCGTATTCGCCCCCGGAGCACTGCTGAGGAAACGATACGGAGCCTTCCGGACGTTGCTCGAACATGATGTCCGGGCATTGGAGCGACTTGCGGACCTTGAGGAAGTTCAGGCCGGGGTCGAGGTGGTGGATTACAGCCGGGTCATGCAACTCGAACAGGAGCTTGAGGACGAGGTGGGGGCCATGGTGGAGAGCCTCAAGGAGCTCTCGCCCACCGCCGCCATGGGGCTGGAGGAATATTTCCGCAAGGCCGCGTTCTACGTTCGCATGGGGCTCGACGTCGGTCAGCCCGCCCTTGAGCCGCCCTATGTGCTCCCGCTTGCAGAAGTGAGAAGCCCGGAAACCGGTGGAGGCAAGGCCGCCGCTCTGGCCCGCGTTATGCGCGAGACCGACCTGTCCGTCCCGGACGGCTTCGTGGTTACCGCGAGTGCGTTTCATTATTTTCTTGAAGTCAACAACCTGCGCGAAACGCTGGACGAAATGCTCAGCACCCTGCGTCTGGACGATCATGCGGGCATTGAGGAAACCTGCCGCGCCATGCGTCACATGGTGCTGGAGGCGCCGGTGCCCGACGAGGTGGCGAATCCGCTCATGGAGGCCGCTGCCGAGTTGGGGGGCGTGTCCTTTGCGGTCCGTTCCAGCGCGGTGGCGGAGGATGGTCGCTTCTCCTTCGCCGGACAGTACGATTCCGTGCTTGGCGTATCCCGTGATGAACTGGTGGATGCCTATCGCAAGGTCCTTGCGGGAAAGTACTCCGCCAAGGCCGTGACCTACCGCATTCTCAAAGGCCTTGCCGATGACGAGACCCACATGGCCGTGCTTTTTCAGCCCATGGTCCCGGCTGCCGTTTCGGGCATCATGTACACCGCCGACGCCGATGCGACACAGTGCGTGGACGGGGTCACGGCAGTGTACGCCGTGGAAGGGCTGGGAGAGGGACTCGTCAGCGGCAGGCGCGAGCCGCAGGTCTATTGCCTGACCCGCGAGGACGAGCCGGTTATCCTGCAAAAGCCCGCGCATCACGAAAAGCCCGGTGCGGGAATGCTGCTTGAACTGGCCCGCAGCGGGCACCGTCTGGAAGAAGTGCTCGGCGGCGCTCAGGACGTGGAGTGGGTTGCCGACACGAAAGGCGGACTCCATATTTTACAGTCGAGGCCCATGCAGCGCGAAACCATGACCGGGATGCACCGTGAAGAGCCTGAAGGGGCCGAGGTGTTGCTTTCCGGCGGCACGCGCATTTCGTCGGGCATCGGCTACGGGCGCGTGGTGCATGCGGTGGGCGTTCCGGATAACGTTCCCGAAGGGGCGGTTCTTGTGGCCCGCTCGCTCACACCCGACCTCGTGGGCGTCATGGATCGCCTTACGGCCGTGGTCGCGGTGGCCGGAAGCAGGGCCGGGCATTTCGCTTCCGTCGCCCGCGAGTTCGGCCTGCCGGTGATGGCCTCTCCCTATGCTTCGGAACTGGCCGAGGGACGGATGATCACCGTGGATGCCGATACGGGCACGGTCTATGCGGGCAAGCTTCCCGGCTTCTCGGAAAAACGCACGCCGGAAAAGAGCGTGCTTGCCAAACGGCTCGAAGACATCATGCCGAATCTTTCGGTGCTGTATCTCACAGACCCCGAGGACGATCGCTTCGCGCCCGAGGGGTGCCGCTCCGTGCATGACGTGATCCGGTTTGCGCATGAGACCGCCGTGCGCGAGATGTTTTCGCTGGTGGGGCGCGGCGGCAAGGGACTTGGTCGGGTCAAGCGTCTCAAGACGCGCCTGCCCATCGCCATGTATCTGCTCGACCTGGGGGGCGGACTGTTTGCCCATGCGCGCGAACGCAACATCGTTGCTCCCGAGGACGTGACCAGTTCTCCCATGTGGGCCCTCTGGTGGGGGCTCTCCCGTAGCGGCGTGGAGTGGAACGAGAACATGCCGGTCATCGACTGGGATGAATTCGACCGCCTGAGCGCCGGGATCATGACCAAGGACTCCCGGGCGCTGGCGAGCTACGCGGTGGTGGCCTCGGACTATGCGCATTTCATGTTCCGGTTTGGATACCATTTTGCCGTGGTGGACGCGGTCTGCGGCTCGGAAGCCACCGGGAACCATATCAATCTTCGCTTCAAGGGTGGCGGCGGACACTGGGAGCAGCGTCTGCGTCGGCTGGAGTACATCCGTGCGGTGCTCGAAGCCCGCGATTTCGAGGTGAGCATCCGGGGCGACATGTTGGATGCGCGCTGTGCAAGGATGGGCGAGAACGACACGAGACGCCGACTGGTGCTTGTAGGACGACTGCTTGCCCAGAGTCGGCTTCTGGACATTCGGCTGGACGGCGATGTGGACACCGACGAAATGGCCCGGAAGTTTCTTGAAGAGGCGGAAGCGCCCGCTTCGGAGTACTGATCATGTTTGGCCGCAAGGAACCCGTCGCATGGGTCACGGACTATCTGGCCGCCGGACCTGCGCCGGCATCCGCCACCGCCCTGAAGTGGCTGCGTGATCAGGGCATCTCGGCGATACTGAATCTTTGCGGCGAGTTTCCCGATCTCAAGGGCATCGAGGAAAAGTACGGCTTTGAAGTCTACTACCTGCCGGTTCCCGACGAAGAGGCTCCTGCCCTCAAGGAACTGGAAAAGGCGCTGGCATGGCTCGACGAGGCGCTCTATCTCGGCAAGAAGGTCTACATCCACTGTCGTCACGGCGTGGGGCGCACCGGGACCGTGCTCAACTCTTACCTCTTGCGGCGCGGACTCGGCCACAAGCTGGCGGGACGACGGCTCAAGGGCGTCCACGGCGGTCCGGCCAACTTCACTCAGTGGCGCGCCGTGCGAAATTACGGCAAGGAAACTGGGCAACTCACCTGCCGCGAGCCCTCGCTGGAGTTCAGCCGGACCGTGGACCTTGGCCCGTTCATCAAGGATTATCTGGAACTGGTCGCGCAGATCGAGCAGACCGTGGAGGAAGCCGGAATCAGCCGTTGCGGCAAGGATCACGACGGCTGTTCCAGCATTCCCATTCATCTTTGTTTCGTGGAGGCGGTGGCCCTTGCCAGGGCCCGGAACACCGTGCTCTCAAGCGCCACACGGCTTGAGCTGATCGACCGAGCGGTGGAGGTCTCGCGCAAGGAGCGTTCGGCCCTCAGGCGGCAGCGCGGGGCAAAGGTCTGCATGGCGGATGTGGGGGCCAAGTGTCCGTTGTGGGGCGAGCAGGGCTGTCGCCTGTATGAACACAGACCCGTGCTGTGTCGCGTCTACGGACTGGAAGGCGAAGCCAGCGAACGGCTCTGGGAAAAGATTCAGCCGAGGCTCAACGAGCTCTCGGCCGACATCTGGTTCGCCCTTACCGGCGAATTTCTGGAGACGCAGCCCGAATTCCCTCTCTCCGAGGTCATCTCGGGCAAATACATCGAGCGGTTCTTCACGCTCATGATGGGCTCCACCGGCTGCGTCTAGCAGTCAGGCAGAGCCCTCAAGCACTATCCCGTCACTTCGGCTTCTTCGTTTTTCTTTGAGTCGGTTACCCGTGCGTTCATGGCCTGGGCTTCCTGTTCCATTTCCTTGAAGCCCATGAGTTCTTCGTCGGTTTCCTCGTTTTCAGCAACCTTGCGGGCGATGCTGCGGAACAGGGGGATGCGCTTCTTGTTCTTTTCGAACAGGATGCGGGTCACGATGTAGGCGGGCACGAAGAAGAAGCCCGGTCCCACAAGACCGACCCACGGGACGGTGAAGTCCACTTCGGCGAAGCGGAAGTCGAGCCAGCCCATGATGAAGAAGGCGGGCCAGAGCGATGCGCCGAACAGTGCGATGCGGGAAAAGAAGTTCTTGCCGAACTCGTCGTTGGCGCGCTTGTTGAGCGCTTTGAAGCCTTCCTTGTTCTTCACGAGCAGGGAGCGCAGCGACATGTTGTTGTGCCGCACCATTTCGCGGTTGTGCTCTGCGAAATGTTCCTTGTTGAAGAAGTAGATTCCGGCCATGGACAGCTCGCCGATGACCGTGGTCAGCAGGCAGAGGAAGGCCACGCCCAGGGCGAACCCGATCCACGGAGTCTCCGGCAGGCGGAAGACCCAGATGAAATACGGGTCCAGAAAAATATTGAGGGATTCGAAGATTCCCATTGTCGCTCCGTTCTTGGTCGGGGGCCGCCGAGGCGGCCCCCGTTTTTGTTCAGTTCAGGCTTACGGCCACAGGGCGATGTCGAAGAAGCCCTTGAGGGTGTAGCGCATGCCGACGTAGACGGCCAGCACCACGAACAGGCGCTTCAGCCACACGTCCGGGATGTACTTGGAGGTACGGGGGCCGATGAGGGAGCCGATCACGATACCTACGAGCTCGGCGCCGATCAGGGACCATTCCACCGGAGTGCCGCGCAGCAGCATGTAAGAGGCGATGGAGTTGATCATGCCGATGAACACGGCCGCGGCGGAGGTGCCTGCGACGAGGTACATGGGCAGGCCTGCCACGGAGGTCAGGAACGGCACCAGCAGGAAGCCGCCGCCGACACCGAGGAAGGAGGCCAGAGCCGCGATGACGAAGCCACCGACAACCGGGATGAGCGGGTTGAAGGAGAATTCGACGCCGAAGAAGGTGAAGATGCACTTGGTCGGGGTGAAGGTCTGAACCTTGACGCCCATGTCCGCGGTGGCTTCACCGGAGGCGACGGAATCCTGGAACTTCTTGGCAGCTTCCTTGGCGGCCTTCTTGCTGGCCTGTCCCGCCGGGGTGGTTTCGTAGAACAGGTAGCAGCCCAGGAAGAGCACGAACAGGCCGAAGTAGCCGATGTAGGCCTTCAGGCTGATCTTGCCGGCGGTCAGCGCCGGGACGAGCCAGGAACCGGCCACGGAGCCGATGGCGAGCGCGATGCCCAGCGGCAGCACGAGGCGGCCCATCTTCCAGTAGTTGAAGGAGGACAGACCGGCGGAGCAGCCGACGAGCCACTGGTTGGATACGCGGATGGAGTCGGTGACCACCTTGTTGATCTTCATGGTCTTGCCGAAGCTCTTGGCGTAGTCGCCCAGACCGTAGATGGTGATGTGACCGACACCGGCCATGATGCCGCCGAACGCGCCGACGGTGGAGAAAATCCAGCCTACCCAGATTGCCCAGATGAGGCCCCACCACCAGGTGAGTTCCGGAGCGCCGGGGATGCCGAGGTAGCCTTTGTCGGCGCCTGCGTCCATGGCCCCGGAGGCCACGGCTTCGTTGATCGCCTCACCAAGACGTGCGGCAAGGGCCGACTCCTGGATCAGCAGTACCGCTGCGAAAGCAGCGAGCACAATGAGTACATTGCGGTGTTTGGACATGAGTTCCCTCCTCTCAAAAGGTTGTTAGGCTTTTCTTGCAGCGGCAAATACCGCGTGCGGGTCATTCGTTTTCAAAAGCGCCTTTTCCGCATAGGACCGCCTGGCGTCGGCCGATGCGTCATTGGCTTCCTTGAACTCCAGCGCGTGGCCGCAACAGGCATCCACGCAAGCGGGCTTCTGGCCGCGATCTATGCGATCGCGGCAGTAGTCGCACTTGACCACCTTGCCCTGCAGCGAATCCCACTGGGGAATGCGCCACGGACAGGCCTGGATGCATGCCTTGCATCCCACGCAAAGATCCTGATCCACGTATACGATGCCGTCTTCGCGACGCATCATGGCACCCGTGGGGCACGCGCCCACGCACCACGGCTGCGCACAGTGGAAACAGGTCATGTACATGTTGAGAATGCGGGGCTTGCCGCCCCGGTTCACAGGACCCACGGAAATAAGCTGGCCCAGACGCGCGCCCTCGGGCACGTGATTCTTGGCCTTGCAGTGGGTCTCGCAGGCGTAGCAGTTTATGCAACGGTCCTGATTGAAGGTTATTACGAAGTCAGCCATTGGTTATCCTCCTGAATACCGGCCGGTAGAGACCGACCCGGCCTAATTGTTAGGGCAGCAGGCCGGTCCCGGCTTCGACTGCCATGCTGTACAGTCCGCCGGGCAACGCGCCCAGCACGAGGATGGCCGCAGCCATGGCCGTGCCGGCGACGACACCCATCCAGCTCCTGTCGCGAAGCGGCGTACTGTCGGCGGATTCCGCCGTGTACGCATGTCGGAACAGGCCGAGGTAGTAGTAGATGGCCAGTGCGGTGTTCACCACCGCCACGATGACCAGCCACGCGTACCCGTGGTTCCACGCGCTCGTGAGCAGGAAAAGCTTGCCCATGAAGCCTGCCGTGGGAGGCAGCCCCACCAGCGCAAAAGCGGATACGGCAAGGACCAGTGCCATCGCCGGGGCGCGTCGGCTCAGGCCGTCCAGATCCGCGTAGACCGGGTTGCGCCCGTCGCAGCGCAAGTGGCAGACCACCCAGAAGCAGGCCATGTTCATGAGCAGATAGACAACGGCATAGAAGCTCATGGCTCCGAGACCTTCGGCGGTGCCCGCAGCCAGCCCGATGACCAGGTAGCCGGCGTGGGCGATGCCGGAGTATCCGAGCATTCGCTTGAGGTCCTTCTGCACCAGCGCCGAGAGGTTGCCGAGTGTCATGGACACGGCGGCGAACAGCGCCAGCAGGAAGGTTATCTCCATATCGGGTTTCAGCAGGGCGGCCAGTCGCACCAGCACGGCGGCGGCGCCTAGCTTGGGGAGAGTTGCGGCAAAGGCCGCGGTTTCGTTTCCGGTACCCTCGTACACGTCCGGAGCCCAGAAGTGGAACGGGAACAGCGCCAGCTTGAACAGCACGCCGCACAGGAACAGGATCAGTCCGATCATGGCGGTGGGGTTCCCGGCAAAGCTCCAGTCCAGTCCCGCAAGCTGCGAGATGTAGGCGGTTCCGTGTGCCGCGAGGATGTAGGAATATCCGAACAGGGCCAGCGCCGTGGCCATGGCCCCGAACATGATGTACTTGATGCCGGACTCGGCGGCGTTGCGGTTTCCGGCCCGCAGGGGAATGACGGCGTACAGGCTGTAGGAGGAAATCTCCATGGCCACATACAGCGTCATCAGCTCGGCGGCGGACGAAAGAAGCATCAGCCCCCAGGCCGAGAAGGCAAGGAACATCAGATAGTCGTCGCGTTTGTCTTCATCCACGCCGCGCGCTTCGGGAGTGAAGAGCGAGGTGATGAGGAAGCCCGCCGCAATGGCTGCCTTGAACAGCTGGGAAAGCCCGTCCACCACGTAGGTGCCGTGGAACATCTCGCCGCGTGCGCCGAGCGAGAACAGGCTCACCGCCAGCACCGCAATCGAGGCGGTCGGGAGCCAACCGGCTCTGGGAGACGTGGAGGCCGGGGCTGCGATGGAGTGGACGAACAGCGCCGCCGCAACCAGAAGCAGCGCCAGTTCCGGCAGTACAAGCATGATGTCGAAATTCATCTCGTTCCCCCGTTATTGTTCTGCGCCGGACAGCGTGTTTGCCGCGACCGTGGCAGGTGCTTCATGTTCCGGCGTTTCCGCGACAACGGTCGTGCGCGCGTGGAAATCGTCGATCATCTTGCCGGTGGAGGGGCTGATGACGCGCAGCGTCAGTCCCGGAGCGAGCCCGATGTAGACCACGAGCACCGCCAGCGGCAGCAGGTAGGCCCATTCGCGGGTGTTGAGGTCGCTCCAGCCCTTATCCCTGGGCGATGCCGGACGGCCCCAGGCCATCTTGATGCCCAGCCGCAGCATGTAGGCCGCCGCGAGCATGGCGCCGGGAATCGCCAGCAGGCCGATGGAGACCTTGGCCTCGAATGCCCCGATGAGCACCAGCGCCTCGCCCACGAAGCTGTTCAGCCCCGGGAACCCGAAGGACGAGACCGCGAACAGCCCGAACAGGCCCATGTATGCGGGCAGGTATTTGCCCATGCCGAGATGGTCGGAGAGTTCGCGGCTGTGGCTGCGTTCGTAGATGGCGCCGATCATCATGAAGAGCGCCCCGGTGACGATGCCGTGGTTCAGCATGACCATGACCGCGCCCTCGGCCCCGCGTGCGTTGAAAAGGAAGATTCCAAGCGTCACGAAGCCCATGTGGGCCACGGACGAATAGGCGATGAGCTTCTTGATGTCGGTCTGCCCGAGCGCAACGAGCCCGCCGTAGATGATGGAGGCCAGTGAAAGGGCGATCATCATGGGCGCAAAGTACAGCGACGCGTCGGGGCACATGGGCAGGCAGAAGCGAAGGAATCCGTAGGTCCCCATCTTCAGCAGCACCGATGCCAGCAGCACGGAACCGGCCGAAGGGGCCTGCACGTGCGCGGCCGGAAGCCACGTATGGAACGGGAACATGGGCACCTTGATGGCGAATGCCAGCGCCATGAACAGGAAGACCCACGTCTGGAAGCCCATGGGAAAGTCGGTCTGCATGAGCTGCGGAATGCTGAAGGTGCCGCCCTGATGGAACAGGCCCACCACGGCCGCCAGCAGCAGCGTGGAGCCCGCAAGTGTGTACAGGAAGAACTTGATGGACGCGTAACGCCGTTCCGGACCGCCCCAGACCGCGATGAGCAGGTACATGGGGATGAGCATGGCTTCCCAGAAGATGTAGAAGAGCACCAGATCCATGGCCGTGAACACGCCCACGCAGGCCGTGGTCATGAGCAGCAGGCAGATGTGGAACTCCTTGAGCCGCTTGCCCACGTAGGTCCACGAGCAGAGCACGCACAGCGGCAGCAGGGCCACGCTCAGGATGACCATGAGCAGGCTGATGCCATCCACCGCCAGCGAATATGCCAGATCCCACTGGGGTACCCAGACGGCTTTTTCGGCAAACTGGAACCCGGCTTCGCCGAGCTGGAATCCCGTGAGCAGCGGCAGGGCCAGCAGGCACTCCGCGATGCCCACCGCGAAAGTGTAGCGGCGCACGGCGTCTTCGGTCAGCGGCAGCACCATGAGCAGGAACGCCGCCGCCAGCGGGAAGAAGATCAGAACGCTTAGGACAGGGTAGTGCATCATCTCGTTCTCCTTCCTATTTCACCAGTACGAAGGCCAGTGCGCCGATGACGAATGCGGCCACGAGCGCGGCCGATGCGTACGACTGGAGCCTTCCGGTCTGGATTCGGGTCAGTGCCGAGCCGATTCCCGCCACGCCGCGCGCCGTGCCGTCCACGGCGCCGTCGATGCCGACACGGTCGAACTTTGCGGAGCCGTCCGCCGTCCCCACGAGGCCGCGCAGGCCCAGGGTGCGGTAGACTTCGCTCCAACGGCTGTCGATCCATGCGAAAGTGCGGGAGAAGATGGCCAGAAACGCCTTGCCGCCGAGGATGTAGAACCATTCAAAGTCCACGTTGCGCTGAGCGTGGGGGACCACGATGCGGCGCATGGCCCAGAAGCCGAGGCCCGTGAAGCCGAGGATCATGAAGGCCTGCAGCACATGCCAGGTGGTGTAGGGCACGTACGGATGCTCGATGGCTTCAGCCACGTGGGTGATGTAGGGGCTGTATGCGGCGATGCCTTCCTGAATCGGCAGCAGGTTGTACAGAAAGTCCGGGTAGATGCCGGTAAAGAAACAGAGCACCGAGCCGATGCCCATGGCCACGTACATGTTCACGGGAATGGGCTTGAGTTCACGCTGCGGGTTGTCGTCCTTGGAGAAGAACGCGAAGTACGGCAGCTTCAGTCCCACCGAGAGGAACGTACCCACTGCGGCCAGTTCCATGCCGAGCGCCAGCCAGGTGCGGTGTGCTTCGGCCGCGCCGGTGATGGTCATGGTCTTGGATACGAAGCCGTTGAAGAAGGGCATTCCCGAAATGGAGACCGCGGCCACCATGTAGAAAACGAAGACCAGCGGCAGCCGCTTTACGAGGCCGCCCAGTTCCGTGAGTTTGGCAGTCCCTGCGGAATAGAGCAGGCAGCCTGCGCCCATGAACAGCAGCCCCTTGTAGAGGATGTGCGCATAGGCGTGGGCGCTGGCCCCGTTGACCGTCATGGCCGTGCCGATGCCGATGCCCGCCACCATGTATCCCACCTGCGAGACGATGTGATAACCGAGGATGCGGCGGGCGTTGTTCTCAATGGTCGCGTAAAAGACGCCGTAGACGCACATGACCGTTCCGGCGATGGCCAACACCTCGAACCCGGCAAAGGCCCGGGCCAGAACGTACACCGCGGTCTTGGTGGTGTAGGCGCTCATGAAGACCGCGCCGGTGACCGTGGCTTCGGGGTAGGCGTCGGGCAGCCATGCATGCAGGGGCACCACGGCCGCGTTGACGCAGAAGCCGATCATGATCAGCCAGTCGTAATACATGGCTCCGGTGGGATCCACGGGCGTGAAGGCCAGCGTGCCGAGATGGCCCCAGCGCAGGAGCAGGCCGGCCAGCATGAACAGCCCGCCGAGGGTGTGGAACATGAAGTAGCGGAAGCCCGCGCGCACTGAACGGTCGGAGCGGTTGAGCCACACCAGCATGGTGGATGCCACGGACATGATTTCCCAGAAAATGAAGAGCGTCAGATAGTCGCCCGCGAACAGGCAGCCGAACCCGCCGCCCACGTAGGCCAGCGCGGCCATGTGCTGACCCTTGTCCTTGATGTGCATGGCGAAGATCAGCGCGATGACGCCCTGAATGGCGAAGACATGCGCGAAGACCACGGAAAGCTGGTCCACGCGGAACAGGGTCAGGTCGGTGTCCAGCCACTGGAACACGCCGCTGGTGCCGTGGTCGAGGCCGATCACGGAGAGAACGGCCAGCACGGCGGGCAGCGGCAGCAGCCACTTGAGCAGCCTGCCCGGAATGAAGGGCACCGCGAACGAGGCCAGCAGGAAGTAGAGCGCCGGATGGGCGAGAAAGCTGTTAGTCGCGGTCATAGCAGTCCTCCTCCCTTGCCAGCAGCGGTGCGACGAATTTCTTGAGTACGAAGACCATGATCACCGCGCCGCCGAATCCGAAGATGGCCCAGAATCCGGGGTAGGCGTCCAGCCCGAAGTGCGGATGGTGCGGCCTCACGAAGACGTTGCCCAGCACCAGAAAGCCGAGGAATGCCAGCAGCGCCCAGAACCAGCCGTCCGACTTGTTGCGCTGCGTGTAGAGCCATTTGCCGAGTGATTCCCTGAACATGCTAGAACCCCTTGAAGGTGTGGATGAAGTTCAGGAACGTCTCGGGATACAGCCCGAGAAGTACCGAGATGGCGGAGGTGATCATGAGGGGGATCACCATGATGGCCGGGGCTTCGGAATACTGCTCCATGTTCGCGCCGGGATCGGGTGCCCGGAAGAACGCCCGCAGGATGATGGGACCGAAGTATCCGGCGTTGAGAATCGTGGAGGCCAGCAGCGCGCCGAGCAGCCACCAGTGGTGAATGGTGACCGCGCCCTGCGCCATGTACCACTTGCTCACGAACCCGCAGACCGGCGGCACGCCGATCATGCTCAGGCTTGCCACCGCGAAGGCGCCGAAGGTCCACGGCATGCGGCGGCCCAGCCCGTTCATGAGGCTGATTTTCTTGATGTGCGCGGCCACGTAGATGGCGCCCGCGCCCATGAAGAGGGTGATCTTGCTGAAGGCGTGGTGGGCGATGTGCATCAGCCCGCCCTGCACCGCTGCCGGGGTCAGCATGGCCACGCCGATGATGATGTAGGAGAGCTGGCTCACCGTGGAGTATGCCAGCCGCGCCTTGATGTCGTCTTTGGTCAGCGCGATGATCGAGGCCGCCACAATGGTGAAGGCCGCGAGGTATGCCGTCGGGATGCCGAGGAACAGGCGGTCCAGTGTCTCCACGCCGAAGAGCGAGAGCATGATGCGGCTCATGGAGAATACGCCTGCCTTGACCACCGCCACCGCGTGCAGCAGTGCGGAGACCGGGGTGGGCGCGACCATGGCCGAGGGCAGCCAGTTGTGCAGCGGCATGATGGCCGCTTTGGCGAGTCCCGCCACGTAGAGCACGTAGGTCAGGGTCACGAGGGTCGGATTCGCGTCCGCCGGGAACACGCCGTTCACGAGGCCGCCGAGGTTGAAGTCCAGCGTTCCGGCCAGCACGTAGGTCAGCACCATGGCGGGCAGCAGGAACAGCTTGGAGGTACCCATGAGGTAGACGAAGTACTTGCGCGCTCCGGCGAAGGCCTCGTCGTCCTCGTGGTGGGCGACCAGCGGGTAGGTGAAGAGCGAGATGATCTCGTAGAAGAGATAGAGCGTGAACACGTTGGCCGCGGTGGCCACGCCGAGGGCGCCGAAGATGGCGACGGCGAAGCAGAAGTAGTACCGGGTCTGCGCGTGCTCGTCGAGGCTGCGCATGTAGCCGATGTTGTAGGCGGTGACCAGGAACCACAGGAACGGGGCGATAAGTCCGAAGATCATCGCCAGCCCGTCGAAGGTGAACTTGACCGTGATGCCCGGCAGGATGGTGAACAGCGTGTACACGTAGATGTTGCCGTCCAGCACGCCCGGGGCAAAGGAAAGCACGGACAGGAACGCCGAGGCCGCAGCGGCGAAGCTCACGGCCTCGCGCTTGTTCTGGTCGTGCCTGAGCAGCCAGACGAGAAGCGGCGCCACAAAGGTCACGGCGAGCGGGATCAGGACGCTGGGAGTGTTGATGAACTGCATCATGCCGTTACCCCTTCAGTTCCGTGACGTCTTCCGTGCCGCTGGAGCCGAAGCGTTTGGCGACCACCAGAATGATGGCGAGCGCCAGCGTGGCTTCCGCGGCCGCCAGCCCCATGACCAGCAGGGAAGAGAGTTGAGCCATCGCGGCATCCGCGTCCGTGAGCTGGCCGGATGCCGCGATGGAAAGGCCTGCGCCGTTGAGCATCAGCTCCACGCTGATAAGCATCCCCACGAGGCTTTTCCGACGTACGAAGCCGAAGACGCCGAAGGCCAAAAGAACCAGGGCCACAAGATGATATGCGGTGAGGGCGCTCATCTGGGCCTCCTTTTTTCGAATCCGAGTACTACCGCGCCCGCCATGGCCACGAAGAGCACCACCGAGATGAGCTCGAAGGCCAGCACGTATTCGTTCATGAGCACGGTACCTACGGTGGAAAGGGGCAGCTCCACGGGAACCGCCGTGGTCTGCAGGGTGGATTTACTGATGACCGTAGCGATGATCGCCGTGGGCAGCACTGCCGCGCCGAGGCCCATGGGCAGCCCCACTCCGGGTGAGCCCGCGTCGTCGCCACGGGTGAGCATGATGGCGAAGAAAATCAGGACCGCCACGGCGCCCACGTAGATGAGCACCTGCATCATGGCCAGGAAGGGCGCGTTCATGAGCAGATACATGCCGGCCACGCCGAACAGCGTCATGATCAGTCCGATCATGGCCCTGACGAGGCTTGCCGATGAAACCGCCAGCGCGCTTCCGGCGAGGATCACCAGCGCGTAGAGGCCGAAGAGGACTTTTGCCGCGATGTCAGCCGTCATCTAGCTTTCCTCCTTTGCCTCGGCCTGCCTGTGCATGCGGTCGAGGAGGTCGAGAGTGAAATCCTTGCGCTCGAATCCGGCCCAGTAGACGTGCTTGGAATGCCGCAGCGAGCTCGCGGGGCAGGTCTGTACGCACAGGCCGCAGAGGCTGCACAGCGAGTAATCGAGCTGGAACTTGGTCAGTTCGCGCTTGCCCTTGCCCGGGCGGGGAACCGACTGCTTGGGAAGCGGCTGCAGCCCCCCGTTGTGATGGGTGTTGGGGTCCGGGTCCTGCTCCTTGTGTTCGACATGTTCGATCTTTTTGGATTTGATGGTGATGCAGCCCGAAGGGCAGACCTTGACGCAGCGCATGCACATGATGCAGCGCGCGGTGTGCGGGTCTTCGTCCTTGGAGACGAGCTCGATGTGTCCCCGGTAGCCTTCAAGGGCGGTTTCGGGGACGGTGACGCGCGGGTAGTGGACGGTGTCCTGCTTCTGCGTGAACACGCGCCCGGTGACGCCGAGGCCCACCACGAGGCTCCAGAGCCCCTTGGCCGTTTCCTTCAGGCGGCCCGCGAGCCCTTCAGGCGGTGCGGGCATCCGTTTGGCTTGCTGCATGTGTGTCCGGTCGTTCACGGTGCCTCCTAGAAAACCTTGACCACTACGGCGGTGACGAACAGGTTCGCCAGGGCCAGCGGGATGAACCATTTCCAACAGATGTTGAGCACCTGGTCGAAGCGCACGCGGGGGTAGGTCCAGCGGAACCACATCATGACCAGCAGGAGCGCGTACATCTTGAGCAGGAACCACCACGGTCCGGGCGCGAACGGTCCCTGCCAGCCGCCGAGGAACAGCGCGGTCGCCACGGAGCAGACCACGATCATCTCGGCGTACTCGGCGAGGAAGAACAGGCCGAAGCCCATGCCCGAATACTCGGTGTGAAAGCCGGCGGTGAGCTCGGACTCGGCCTCCGGCATGTCGAAGGGGGCGCGGTTGGTCTCGGCCACCGCGCAGGTAAAGAAGATCACGAATGCCAGCGGCTGCACTGCGGCGTTCCACTGCCACGGCCATGGTCCCTGCGAGGATACGAGCTGGCCCATGTCCAGCGAGCCGGACATGAAGACCACCGCCAGTACCGTCAACAGCAGAGGAATCTCGTAAGCCACGGACTGGGCCACGGCGCGCGCGGCGCCCAGCAGCGACCACTTGTTGTTGGAGCCCCAGCCCGCCAGACACAGCGCCAGCACGTTGAATCCAGCGAAGGCGAGGATCAGCAGCAGCCCGAGGTCGAACTTGAGGGCGTAGAGCCCCGGCCCGAACTCGATGGGCAGGAACAGCAGGAAGATCGGCGCAAAAGACAGGATCGGGGCCGTCCAGAAAAGGAGGCGGTCCGAACCGCTCGGGCTGGTGAGCTGTTTGCCCACGAGCTTGAGCGCGTCGCACACGGGAGTGAGGATGCCGTGCGGGCCGACCTCGAACGGTCCGGGCCGCCGCTGAATGTGGCCAGCCACCTTTCTTTCGAGATACACGAGCACCAACGCATTCAGAGCGATGAAGCTCGCGAAGACCATCAGGCCGAGAGCGAGTCTCAGCGCCGGTTCCGGTATGGATTGCATTACGGCGTTCATCGGTCGATCTCCGGGATGACGAGGTCAAGGCTGCCCAGAATGGACACGGCGTCGGCCAGAAGCACGCCCGAGGCGCACTCGGCAAAAAGGCTCAGGTTGCTGAAACTCGGCGCGCGCAGCTTCACCCGGTAGGGGGTGTTGGTGCCGTCGCTGGCAACGTAGACGCCGATGCGCCCGCGTCCGCCCTCCACGCAGCCGTAAGCTTCGCCGGTCGGGGGCTTGAAGCCCGGCTTGGGAGCCTTTTTCATAATATGGCCGTCGTCGCACCCCGGGAGCATGTCCAGGGCCTGTTCCACGATGCGAATGCTCTGTTCGATCTCGTCCATGCGCACCAGATAGCGTGCGAAGGCGTCCTTTCCGCCGTATGCCGGAACCTCGAAGTCCAGCTCGGGGTAGACGGAGTACGGGTCGGACCGGCGCACGTCGCAGGCCACTCCGGAGCCGCGCAGGACCGGGCCGCTGGCCCCGTAGCGCAGGCACATGGAGTCGTCGATGATGCCGATGTCCTCCACGCGTTTGCGGAGGATGACGTTGTCCGTGACCAGCGCCTTGAACATGGGCAGCCGCTCACGAAGGATGTTGAGGATTTCCCGCGTTTCGGGGATGAGTTCGTTGGGAAAGTCGTGGCTGACGCCGCCGAAGCGGTAGTAGCAGTAGGTCAGGCGGGATCCGGTGACCTTCTGGAGCAGATCCATGATCCGTTCCCGGTCCTCGAAGCCGTACATGATGGGCGTGAACGCGCCGAGGTCCAGCAGATACGCGCCCCACCACAGCAGGTGGGAGGTGATGCGGTTGAGCTCGGAGGCGATGACGCGGATGACCTGCGCCCGGCGGGGCAGCTCCATGTCCGCGAGCTTTTCCACGGCCTGACAGTAGGCCTCGTTCCAGGCGAGGGCGTGCAGGTAGTCCACCCGGCCCATGTTGGGCAGATACTGGTGCCACTGCTTTATCTCGCCCATCTTCTCGTGCATGCGGTGGACGTAGCCGAGGACCGGTTCCGCGCGCATGACGTATTCGCCGTCGAGTTCGAGGACCACGCGAAGCACGCCGTGGGTGGACGGGTGCTGCGGCCCCATGTTCAGGATGAGGCGGTCTTCGGTGCCCTCTTCGAAGTTGCGGGTGTAGAAGTCGCCGTCTTCCACGTCGAGGCGTTTGGCCTCGGGGTGCGTCTCTTCACGAAACTCCGGGGCGCAGCGGATCTCTTCGGCCAGTTCGTCATAGCCGAGGTTCATGCCGCAGTTGCAGAGCAGGTGGTCGCCGTCGGTTTCGATGATCTTCTGACAGCAGACGATCTCGAAGAACGACTTGCGCTTGTCCTCCTTCTTTTCGAGGGGGAACTCTGTCTCCATGTCTTCGGGGAGCAGAAGCGGGGCCGGGTTGGGGTGGCCGTTGAACTGCACGGGGTAGAAGTCCATGGCTTCGCGCTCGTGCCAGTCGGCTCCCTGATAGATGTGGCTGATGGAGGGGAAGCAGGCGTCCTCGTGCGGGGCGTGGGTACGCAGGGTGATGCGTCCCTTGTTGCCCCAGCGGGCGAAGTGGTACTGCGCCTGAAAGCCTTCCTTGAAGTCGGAGACCGTCACGTCCTCCAGAAGGTATTCCTCGGAAAGCATGGTCCGGGCCGCTTCGGTGAGCCGTTCCCGCGCGATGTGGACGGTGCATCCCTGACCGGATTTGCCGTCGTCGCTCACCGCGCGGTTTTCATTCTCGTATTCGAAAAGTATCTCGTCGCGCACGCCTACCTCCCGTGTTCCTCGTAGCCTTCGGGAACAGGCCACCAGCGTCTGCCGGTGATCTTTTCCTGCAACTGGAAGAGGCCCTCCAGCAATCCTTCCGGACGCGGCGGGCAGCCGGGGACGTAGACGTCCACGGGAATGAGCTTGTCAACACCCTCGACAATGCCGTATTGACCCTTGAACGAAAACGGACCGCCCGAGATGGCGCAGTTTCCGAGAGCCATGACCCAGCGCGGGGCAGGCATCTGTTCGTAGAGCCTGACCACGGAGGGGGCCATCTTCTTTGACACCGTACCGGCCACGATCATGAGGTCGGACTGGCGAGGCGAAGGACGAAAGACTTCCGCTCCGAACCGGGAAATGTCGAAGCGCGACATGCCAACCGCCATCATCTCGATGGCGCAGCAGGCCAGCCCGAAGGTCATGGGCCACAGGGACATGGCCCGGCAGACGTCCACGATTTTCTGCACGGGTTCCGCCGAGATCATGGCGGAATCGACGGTGGTGACCGCCCTGTTTAGCGAATCCTGCGCGGCCATTCGAACACTCCCTTTTTGACGAAGTACAGGCAGCCCGCGGCAAGGGCGCCGAGGAAGATGGTGATCTTGACGAGCGGGGCGATTCCTTCTGCCTGCGGCCACGCCGCGGCGGCCGGAAAGAGGTAGAGCACGTCCACGTCAAAGGCCAGGAACAGCAGGGCATAGAAGAAGTAGTTGATCCCGAAGCGCATCCACGGCGTGCCGTGGGGGCGAATGCCGCATTCGTACGGCGTGGTCAGCTCACCGCCTCTGGCCTTGGGGGCAAGCAGCAGCGAACCTGCCATGGGCGCGGCGGCAAAGACCGCACCAAGGGCCAGAGCTGCAATGATCGCCACGTTGAGCCATGAAAAAACCATGATCCTCCATCCCCCTTTTCTGACGTTGTGACGTGAAAACAGATCATTCCACGTACTATTGGAGATTGCCGATAGTTGCCCCATCGTAAAGGAAAACATGCCCATGTTTTCATTTTCACAAAGTCGGAAGGTTTCCACCAGCGAGGCCGGGAAGAATTCCCTTTCAGTAAGTGAAATCTTTCACAAGTACATAATGCAATTGCACTACCGTTCATGACGTTGCTACCCGAAGATCATAACGTGGTACTCTATAGGCCGTCCGTGCATGGTCCGGGCGGGGGATGCGTTTGGTCATATTTCAAGGAGAAAAGAGGTCATGGCGGAAAAAGTCTACAGCGTGTGCGGAATGTGCACCGTACGGTGTCCCATCGAGGTGGAAGTCGATAACGGGGAAGTTTCCTTCATCAAAGGCAACCCCCACGATCCGGGAATGGCCGGAGCGCTCTGCCCCAGAGGCGGCGCGGGCTACGCCCTGACGCTCGACGACGAGCGGCCGCAGTTTCCGATGATCCGCGACGGGGAACGCGGAGAGGGCAAGTGGCGGCGCGTTTCGTGGGACGAGGCGCTCGACTACGTGGCCGACAAGCTCAAGGGCATCATCGACGAACACGGCCCCGAGTCCGTGCTCTGGTCCGACCGCGGCGGCCCCTTCCGCGACCTGCACATGGCTTTCGTTCGGGGACTCGGCTCACCCAACTACTGCAACCACGACTCTTCCTGCGCCCGCAACGTGCAGCACGCCGCCAAGTCCGTCATGGGCATGGGCCGCAAGGACGTCTCCTACGACTACAAGAACTGCAAGCACCTCGTGCTGCAGACTCGCAACATCTTCGAGGCCATCAACGTCAAGGAAGTCAACGGCGTTCTGGATATGAAGGACAAGGGCGGCAAGCTCACCGTCATCGACATCCGGGCCAACATCTCCGCGAGCAAGGCGGACAACTTTTTCCTGATTCGTCCCGGCACCGACTACGCCTTCAACCTCGCCATGATTCACGAGCTGCTGGCATCAAACCTCTACAACAAGGAATTCGCGGCGAAGCATATTCATGATCTCGACAAGCTGCGAACCTTCGTGAAGGAATACACTCCCGAATGGGCCGAGGAGGAGACCGGCATCAAGGCTTCCAGCATCAAGGCGTTGGCGCGCGAGCTGGCCCACGCGGCGCCGTCTGTGATCTGGCATCCCGGCTGGATGGTCGCCCGGTATTCCGATTCATTCTACGTCAGCCGCACCGCGTACCTCATCAACGCGCTGCTCGGCTCCCTCGGCGCAAAGGGCGGTCTGCCCATCACCAACAAGCCCGGCGACTTCGGCCGCAAGGGTCTCAAAAAGTTCGTGGATCTTTTTCCCAAACCGGATAAACCCCGCGCGGACGGTTGCGGCTCCACCCTCAAGCACATTGACGGCGGGCCGGGGCTGGTCCATCTCAACTATGACGTCATGGTTTCCGGCGACCCGTATCCCATCAAGGCATACATCGTACATCGCCATGATCCGCTCATGGCACTGCCCGATCCCGAAGCCATCAAGGAGAAATGGAAGAACCTCGACCTGCTGGTTGCCACCACCTTCAGCTGGTCCGATACGGCATGGCACGCCGATGTGGTGTTGCCCATGTCCCCGTATCTGGAGCGCGATTCCATCATCGCCTGCAAGAACGGCATCAAGTCATATTTCTTCTATCGCGACAGGGCTGTGAAACCGCGCTACGAGACCCGCGCGGACTGGGAAATCATCTGCGGCATCGCCGAGCGGCTGGGGCTGGAGGAACTCTCCGGCAAGTCGCTTGAAGATCTGCATGAGTATCAGCTCAAGGACACCGGCGTGACCCGCGAGGACTTCAAGGCCACCGGCGAAGTCTGGCTCACGGACAAGCCCAAGTATCGCACCATGGATGAAATCTCCTTCAAGACCCCATCGGGCAAGATCGAGGTCATCAATCCGGTCTGGGAGGATATGGATCTGCCGAGCCTGAAGCCCTATGAGTCCCCCGAGCGTCCGCCGGAAGGCCGCTTCCGCATCACCTTCGGTCGTTGCGCCCTGCATACGCAGGGGCATACCGTGAACAACCCGCTGCTCAACGAGCAGATGCCCGAAAACAAGCTGTGGATTCATACTTCCCGTGCCGAAGAACTGGGCATTGGTGATGGAGACTATGTGTCCGTGAACAACGAGGGCGCGGACGGCCGCATCCGGGCATATGTCACGGACTTCGTGCATCCGGACTGCGTGTTCATGGTGCACGGCTTCGGTCACAAGCTGCCCATTGAGTCGCGGGCCTACGGCAAGGGCGCGGCCGACCACGAGCTCATGAAGGGCGGGCTGGACAAGATGGACAAGGCCGGCGGCGGTCTCGCGCTGCAGGAACATTTCGTCACGGTGGCCAAGGCTTAGCCTCCCCGCAACGAAACAAGGTAGGGAAAGGGCCGTCCGCGTCAGCGCGGGCGGCCCTTTTCTTGTGTCACATGTCCGGTTCCCGTTCTGGGAGACCGGTACGGCGCGGCGGCGCGGAGCTAGCTCCAGTCGAGGATGACCTTGCCGGACTGGCCGGAGCGCATGACTTCGAAGCCTTTCTCGTAATCGTCGGCCTTGAAGCGGTGCGTGATGGCGGGCCCGATGTCGAGGCCGCTCTGGATCATGGCGGCCATCTTGTACCAGGTCTCGAACATTTCGCGACCGTAGATGCCCTTGAGCACGAGGCCCTTGAACACGATCTGGTTCCAGTCCACCTGGGTCTCGCCGGGCATGATGCCCAGCAGGGCGACCTTGCCGCCGTGGTTCATCTTGTCAATCATCTCGTGGAACGCCGACGGGTTGCCGGACATTTCCAGTCCCACGTCGAACCCTTCGACCATACCGACCTCGTCCATCACGTCCTGAAGCTTTTCGTTCATGACGTTCACCGCGCGGGTTGCGCCGAGCTGTTTGGCGAGATCGAGGCGGTAGTCGTTGATGTCCGTGATGACGATGTGACGGGCTCCGGCGCGACGGCAGACGGCGGCGGCCATCATCCCGATGGGGCCGGCCCCGGTGATGAGTATGTCCTCGCCCACCAGATCGAAGGAAAGGGCCGTGTGAACGGCGTTGCCGAGGGGGTCGAGCACCGCGCCCTCGTCGTCCGAGAGGGCTTCGGGCAGCTTGAAGACGTTGACGGCGGGCACGCAGAGATATTCCGCGAAACAGCCGGGGCGGTTCACGCCCACGCCGGTGGTATTGCGGCACAGGTGCCGTTTTCCGGCGCGGCAGTTGCGGCAGTGGCCGCAGGTGATGTGTCCTTCGGCAGAGACTCGGTCGCCGGGTTCAAGCCCGGGTACCTCGCCGCCCACGGCCACCACTTCGCCGGAGAATTCATGTCCCACAACCATTGGCACCGGGATGGTCTGCTGCGACCATTGGTCCCAATTGTAGATGTGAACGTCGGTGCCGCAGATGGCGGTCTTTTTGACGCGGATGAGCGCGTCGTTGGGCCCGCATTCAGGGACGGGGACTTCCTCCATCCAGATGCCGGGTTCGGCCTTGCTCTTGACGAGCGCCTTCATGGTCTTGACGGTCTGCATTCTGTCGATCCTGAGAAGTTGCTAGTTGATGACGCCCAGTTCGCGGCCCACCTTGATGAAGGCGTCCACGCAGCGGTCCACCTGCTCGGGAGTGTGGCCCGCGGACATCTGTGTGCGGATGCGCGCCTGTCCGCGCGGTACCACCGGGAAGCTGAAGCCGATGACGTAAATGCCCTCGTCCAGCATTTTAGCGGCAAATTTCTGGGCAAGAGAGGCGTCGCCGAGCATAACCGGGATGATGGCGTGCTCGCCCGGCACCAGATCGAATCCGGCTTCGGTCATGCGCTCGCGGAAGCGGACGCTGTTGGCGTTCAGGCGGTCGCGCAGCTCGGAAGTGCTGTTGAGCATGTCCAGAACCGCAATGGAAGTAGCGGCGATGACGGGCGCCAGCGAGTTGGAGAAGAGGTACGGGCGGGAGCGCTGGCGCAGCCAGTCCACGATCTCCTTGCGCGCAGCGGTATAGCCGCCGGATGCGCCGCCGAGCGCCTTGCCGAGCGTGCCGGTGATGATGTCGATGCGGTCCATGACGCCGCAGTGCTCATGGGTGCCGCGACCGTTCTGGCCCACGAAGCCCACGGCGTGCGAATCGTCCACCATGGTCAGGGCGCCGTATTTTTCGGCCAGATCGCAGATGCCTTCAAGGTTGGCGATGATGCCGTCCATGGAGAATACTCCGTCGGTGACGATAAGCTTGTGGCGGCAGTCGGACGCGTCCTTGAGGCACTGCTCCAGCTCGTCCATGTCGTTGTTGGCGTAGCGGAAACGCTTGGCTTTGCACAGCCGGATGCCGTCGATGATGGACGCGTGGTTGAGCTGGTCGCTGATGATGGCGTCCTCTGGGCCGAGGATGGACTCGAAAAGCCCGCCGTTGGCGTCGAAGCAGGAAGAGTAGAGGATGGTGTCCTCCATTCCCAGAAACTCGGAGAGCTTGTCTTCGAGTTCCTTGTGGATGTCCTGCGTACCGCAGATGAAGCGCACCGAAGACAGGCCGAAGCCGTATTTGTCCAGCGCGGCCTTGGCGGTGGCCACGAGGTCCGGATGGTTGGACAGTCCGAGATAGTTGTTTGCGCAGAAGTTGAGCACCTCGTCGGCGTTTTTGACCTTGATGGCCGCTTGCTGGGGGGACGTGATGACTCTTTCCTCTTTGAAAAGGCCCTGTTCCCGGAGCTCCTCCAACTGGGCCGAAAGCTCGGCTAGCAACGGATGCCGCATGACACTCTCCTGCTGATCTTTTTTTGAGTATTTCGTAAAAAAATAACTGCGCCGTTGCACGACGGGTTGTCAGAGGTGTAGAAAAAAAGGAGATACGAATCAAGAGGCATCTTGCACCATGGAGTTGACGCGGGCGATAAATGCCTACTATATAAACTAACCAGCTGAATTTCTCTACGATACGCCAACAACGGGAAGGAAGAGTTGTGAAAAGCAAATCACTCGTGCTCGACGACACCGACAAGGCCATTATTGCCGAATTGGAAAAAAACGGCAGGGAATCCTACAAAAACATAGCCAAAAAGCTCGGCGTGTCCGACGGAACCGTGCGTTTGCGCACGGAACGTATGGTCAAGAGCGGGTATCTGCGCATTTCGGCTTCCGTGAATCCGCTGTACTTCGGCGACTCCCTGCTGGCGCTGGTCGGCCTCAACCTCGCCAACCCGGCAAGCCGCGAGATCATGAGCAGAATCGCAGGGTTGCAGGGCGTTCAGTCCGTGGTCAACGTTTCCGGCCGTTTCGATCTGATGGTGGAAGTGTTCGTGAATTCGCGCGATGAGCTTCGCCGGTTCCTGATCGATGATCTTTCCGAAGTCGGGGGGATCACCTCCACGGAAAGTTTCGTGCTGCTCGACGGCGTCGGGAAATGGGCCGAGCAGAAAAACGGATTATAGCGTTTCCTTCTGGGAAACGTCCTCTTTTTTCGGAAGAAAAACCGTAAAACGGCTTCCGCATCCCGGCTGTGATTCCAGACGGACCTCACCGCCGTAGTGTTCCACGATTTCCTTGCAGATGGAAAGGCCGAGCCCGGTACCGCCTCTGCCGGGGACCGTATCGCCGTCCCCTGCCTTGTGAAAGCGGTCGAAGACCTGCCGATGGTGTTCCGGGGCGATGCCGATGCCCGTATCCTCGACGCAGATGAATAGATTCTCGTCAGCCTCACCCGCCTGCACGCCTATCCGCCCCTGATCCGTGAACTTCGCCGCGTTGTTCAGCAGATTTATCATGACCTGCCGCAACCGGTCCTCGTCCATGACCACGCAGGGCAGCGTCTCCGGAACGTTCACCTCAAGCTGAACAGGCCGTCCGGCCAGCTGGCCCGCTATGGAGCGGCCGGTCTCGCGCAGTATCGAGCTTGGGTCGAACTCCATGTCGTTCCAGAAAGTCTTGCCCGACTCGATGCGGCTCAGGTCGAGGAAGTCGTTGATCAGTCTGGTCAGCCGCTCACCTTCGCTTTCGATTATCGAAAGGTTGCCGATCATGCGGTCGGTAAGCTGCTCCACGGAACTCTCTTCAAGCATGGGGCAGAGCTTGCGGGAGATGTCGCGCGCCACCAGTTTGGCAAAGCCGCGTATAGAAGTCAGTGGGGTCCGCAGTTCGTGGGATATCGAGGAGATAAGCGATGACTTGAGCTGGTCCAGTTCTCTCAGTCTGAGGTTGGCGGCTTCCAGTTCGGATGCCTTCCGCTCCAGCTCTGCCGTACGCTGGACGACCTTGCTCTCAAGGGTCTCGTTCAGGCGGATGATCCGTTCCTCGTTGCTCTTTCGTTCGATGGCGAGGGCTATCTGGTCGGAGACCGATTCAAGAAAGAGAACATCGCGGTCGGTGAACTGGTTCTGGTTTTCGTAGTCCTGCACCGCCATGGCGCCGATGGTCTTGTCGCGCATGATGAGCGGCACCCCGATCCAGACGGCGGGCATGGTCCCGCGAACCACTCGTTTGCCTTCGGCCATCTCGTGTTCAAGCTGGTCGCGCTTGAGAAACAGTGAGCGGCCTTCTCGGATGACATCCAGCGTCAGCCCCCTCGTTTCGGGGTTGCTGATGTCGAACAGGTCGTACATGTGGTCGCGCTCGTCCTGAAAATGGGAAAAGGTGAGGCGGTTTTCATCAGGATAGACCCTGGCAATGTAAAAATTGTTGGCGCTGATCGCTTCCCGCAGCACCTGATGGATGGTCTGGTAGAGTTCCGTAAGGTCTGCGGTGGAGCTGACGGCTCGGGAAATGCGGTACAGGGCGGCCGAGATCAGTTCGTTGGTCTTGCGGGTGGTTATGTCCTGCGCAAAACCCTCGTAGTGCAGAAAGCGGCCGGATTGGTTCTTCTCAGCCCGCACCGACTGGGATATCCAGACGAGGGAGCCGTCGCGCTTTCGCACCTGCGTCTCAAAGTCCCTGACCTGACCGTGCAGGGCGAGCTCGCGCACGAAGCGTTCACGTTCGCTGCGGTTGATGTAAATCTGTTTGCCGATGTCGGTGACTTCTTCCATGAGCTGTGCCGGGGACTCGTAGCCGAGCATGGTGGCGAGGGTGGAGTTGGCCGTGATGAACCGACCGTCCGGCGTACTCTGGTATATCCCCTCGAGTGCGTTTTCGAAGATTGTCCGGTAGCGTTCTTCCGCCTGTTTGCGGCGTGAAATGTCCCGGATGCTCAGGACCTGCGTCTGACGGCCCTGATAGCGAAAGCTGCGGCTGCGCAGTTCGGCGTGAAAGGTGTCTCCGTCGATTTTCTGGCCGGTGGTCTCGACGGCCTCGCCGCTGTCCTTTTGCAGGTGGACTCGCACGAGGTTTTGCGAGTCAGGTGTCATCAGCGATGCGGGAGCCTTGCCGCTGAGTTCGGAGAGGCTGTGTCCGAAGAGACGGCGCGTGGCCTCGTTGGCTGCGACGATGACGCCGTTTTCGATGATGAGCACGGCCTCGAAACTTGCTCTGGAGAGGGCGCTGTGTAGTTCCTCGCTGGCGCGCAGGGCGGCCTCGGCGTTCTTGCTGCGGCTGATGTCGGTGTGGGTTCCCGCCAGCCGGATGACTTTTCCGGTCTCGTCGGAAAGGCCGGCCCCGCGTCCGAGAATCCACTTCCAGTTTCCGTCGCGGTGCAGCATCCGGAACTCCACCTCGAACTGGTCGGTCTCGCCGCGGATACAGCGCATGTTGGCTTCCACGACCATGTCCAGGTCATCAGGGTGGATGCGTCGCCGCCATTCGTCCGCGTGATTGGCGAACTCGTGCTCGGCGTATCCGATGATTTCCTTGTAGCGTGGAGAAAAGTAAACCTCGTCCGTGAGGATGTCCCAGTCCCATATGCCGTCGTTGGCTCCGCGGGAGACGAGAGCGTAGCGCTCATCGCTGGTGCGCAGCTGCTGTTCGGCTTCCACCATGGGGGAGATGTCCACAAAAAAGCCCCGCTGCACGACAAGTTCTTCATCTGTCCTGCACGGGGCCATGGAGCCGGATACGTGGATGATCGACCCGTCTGTCGGGGTCAGTCTGTATTCGTGTCTCCTGCTGGCCCGCTTGCCGGCGGACCAGAGTTCCTCAAGGAACCGTTTTCTGTCCTCGGGGTGCAGCAGGTCCACCGCAAAAGGGGGGAGCGCTTCATCCTCGCCGATGCCAAGCAGTTGCCTGCCCGCGGCGTTGATATAGAGAATGGCTCCGTCCTCGCGTACCTCGAATACCGGAAGGAACAGTGAGTCGATGAATTTGTCATCCCACTGCGAATGGTGTTCCCCGGTGGGAAGAGAGGAAAGCGGACTGTTTTGCACCATGGAGCAATGGTGCAGAAATACGGCTCCAAGTCAAGAATCTTGTTACAGGATAAGCCATTTTCGATTCTTTCCCGGTTTGTGCCCGAGCCGGTTTTCGGGCAGAATCACAGTCCGAAATAGAGCCGCAGGGCAAGGAGGACGCAGTGGCAGACAGGCAGGAATTGCTGGACATGGTGGAACAGTATCGCACCGGTTTGAAGCAGGTGAAGAAGACCAAGGACCCCCTCAAATGGGCGGACATCCAGAATAATCTTGCCGTTCGGTTGCGTCAGCTGGCGGAAGAGGGCGACAGGGAACTCTTCAGGGAGGCGGAGGTCGCCTGCCGCAAGGCATTGGGCATCTACAACCGGACCCGTAATCCCGCGCGCTGGGCGGACGCGTGGGTGAACATGGGCAACATCCTCTATGGCAAGGGACACATGGGCGACGACGAAGCCGCGCTCGCCAAGGCGTCCGAAGCCTATGAGCACGCGCTGGAAGTGTATACGCTTGAAAACGATCGCGACACGTGGTCCCGGCTCATGAGCAATGTCGCCATGGCGCGGGGGCGCCGGGCCGTCATGGTCGGAAGCGCCGAGGCGTACCTCGCCACCGCGAGAACATTGCGATCCATGCTCACGGTCATTACCCATGACGTGCAGCCGGATTGGTGGGCCTCGCTTAATTACAGCTTTGCGGATGCCCTGCTCATGTCGCAGCAGTTTGGCGGGTGCGATGTGGAATTGCTGGCCGAGGCCTCAGAAGCTCTTGAGAACTGTCTGAGTCTCTGGACGCGCGAGGAGTTGCCGCTCAACTGGGCGCAGGCGCGGCAGGCACAGGGCGGGGTGGCCCTTACCCTCGGGCAGGCCATGAACGATGCCGACCGGCTTCGGGAGGCCGAGCGCGCCTATGCGGATGCCTTGGAGGCCTATCGCACGGAAGATGTGCCGGGGGCGGACATGCAGGCCGAGCGCATGTTGAAACAGGTACGTGAGCTTTTGGGAGCTTTCTGAAGTATCGAGGAATGCAGACGGAGTTTTTTCAATGATTGCGCAGAAAATCGTCCGCCATTCGTTAGACTTGAAAAAAATTTCATTATGGTGCAAAACAACCGGGCTTCAGATAAGGACGGAGAGAGCCGTCCTTCCGATTGCGCCATCCCGCCCGATCGCGGGGCCGTGAGCGGGAAATCTTCCCGCAAGAACCGCAACCAGAGAGAGAGGTAACCATGAAACGCATTCTGACCCTTCTGTGTGCCGTTGTCGTGACCGTCGCCATGTGCGCGCCCGCGTTTGCCGGCAAACTCGTCGTGGCCACCGACACCAACTTCCCCCCGTTTGAATTCAAGGATCCCGACACCGGCGAGCACACCGGTTTCGACGTGCAACTCTGGGATGCCATCGCCAAGGAAATCGGCGTGGAATACGAACTGCAGCCCATGGCTTTCAAGGGCATCGTCCCGGGCCTTCAGGCCGGTCAGCTGGACGCGGGCATTGCCGGCATGTCCATCACCGAAGAGCGCAAGAAGACCATCGACTTTTCCGACGGCTACTACAAGTCCGGCCTGCTGATCGCGGTTCCGAGCGATTCCGATATCAGCGGCATTGACGATCTCGACGGCAAGCTGGTGGCCACCAAGCAGGGCACCACTTCCGAGAAGTACCTCAAGGAAAACGCCAAACCCGAAGAACTCAAGCTGTTCCCCAACGATAACGCCATGTTCATGGAACTCATGACCGGCGGCGTGGACGCAGTGATGTTCGACAAGCCCGTTGTCGAGAACTTCATCGGCAAGCGTGGTCAGGGCAAGGTCAAGGTCGTCGGCGACCTGTACCAGGGCCAGCCCTACGGCATCGGCTTCCCCAAGGGTTCCGACCTCGTGGAGAAAGTCAACGCCGCCCTGAAGACGCTGCGTGAAAACGGCACCTACGCCAAGATCTACACCAAGTGGTTTGGAGTTGCTCCCGAGTAACTCACCGCAATAGCAGAATAATGTTTACGGGGAGGCCTTGGGCCTCCCCGCACTTTTTTCATACCTTATCGGGAATTTAGCCATGGCCTTTGATTTCGAACCTTCCGTGATGATCGACTCGGTCCCCACCTTGATGTCGGGTGCTGGGATGACCATCGTCATCACCCTCGGCGGTCTGATGTTCGGCTTCGCCCTCGGAGCCGTGGCGGGATTGATGAAACTGTCCAGAAGCATGTTCGTGCGAAAGATAGCAGGCCTTTACGTCGAAGTTATACGCGGCACGCCCATGCTGGTTCAGGCCATGTTCCTCTATTTCGGCCTGCCCATGGCCCTCGGGATACGCATCTCCGCGCTGGCGGCAGGAATCATCATCATCGCCATCAACTCCGGAGCCTACATTGCGGAAATCGTGCGTGGCGCGGTGCAGTCCATAGATGTGGGGCAGATGGAGGCGGGACGGACAATCGGTCTGACCCGTGGGCAGACCATGCGCTACATCATCTGGCCGCAGGCCTTCAAACGCATGATTCCGCCGCTTGGCAACCAGTTCATCATCAGCCTCAAGGACACTTCCCTGCTCATGATCATCGGGGTGGGCGAGCTGCTTCGCACCGGCGACGAGATCGTGGCCGTGAACTTCCGCGCCTTCGAGGTCTACCTGACCGTCGGGTTGATGTATCTCGCCATGACCATGTCCATCGCCAAGGTGCTCAACATCGTGGAAAAACGACTGCACCTGAAGACCCAGCGCTAGGAGGCCGCCCGTGATCAAAATTGATAAACTTCATAAGAGTTTCGGGGACTTTCAGGTCCTCAAGGGCGTGGATCTGCACGTGAAGCAGGGTGAGGTGGTGGTCATCCTCGGACCTTCGGGCTCCGGCAAATCCACGGTGCTGCGCTGCATCAACAAGCTGGAGGAGCCCACCGACGGCACCATCATCGTTGACGGATTCGACATCATGGATCCCAAGACGGATATCAACTACGTGCGCACCGAAGCCACGATGGTCTTTCAGCAGTTCAACCTTTTTCCGCACATGTCGGTGCTGGACAACGTGACCCTCGGCCCCATCAAGGTGCGGGGCATGTCCCGCAACGAGGCCAACTCGCTGGGACTCGACCTGCTTGCCAAGGTCGGTCTGGAAGACAAGGCGCACAATTTCCCGGATCAGCTGTCCGGCGGTCAGAAGCAGCGTGTGGCCATAGCGCGTTCGCTGGCTCTGCGCCCCAAGGTCATTCTTTTCGACGAACCAACGTCCGCACTGGACCCGGAACTGGTCGGCGAGGTGCTGGAAGTCATGAAGCGTCTGGCCCGCGAGGGTATGACCATGGTCGTGGTGACTCACGAGATGGGGTTTGCCAAGGAAGTGGCCGATCGCGTCATCTTCATTGACGAAGGCCGAATTCAGGAAGAGGCGGAACCCGAGGAATTCTTCTCCAATCCCAAGCATCCCAGGCTGAAAGACTTCCTGAGCAAGGTGGTTGCCGAATAGTATTACGGGACACTGGCATAAAAAACGGGCATCCTTGAGGGTGCCCGTTTTTTAGTTTTGCGATAATAATTGATTATCAAAGACAAGCTGCGAAGTTTTTGATATTTTTACACCTCAGTATCACTATTCCGAGGGGGATGACATGTTGCGAAGGCTTTCCATCAACGCCCGTATGCTGGGACTGACCGGGCTCATGGCGGTATTTTCCGCTCTGTGCCTGTTCGTGTTTCTTCAGGGACTTGGCTCTGTTGCGGATATTGGTATTCAGAATTCCGTGGAGGCCATGACCAAGGGCGAACATCGCAAGCTTGAGGTCTCGACCCATTCGCTGGCACTGGCCCTTTCCGAAGCGGTTCGGGATGTCCCTGAAAGTGAGCGCGACGACATTATCCGCGAACTCATCAAGGACATTCGTTTCGAGGAAGACAAGTCAGGGTATTTCTTTGTCTACCGTGGCACAACGGTGGTCAGCGTACCGCCCAAGCCGGAACTGCGGGGGAAGGATCTTGGCGGCGCCGAGGACGTGAACGGCGTGCGGTTCGTGACAGAGCTCAGCAGGCAGTCCGCATCCGGCGGCGGTTTTGTGAACTACGTATTCCCCAAGCCGGGCAAGGGCGATCAGCCCAAGGTCTCTTATGCGGAGATGATTCCCGGAACCGACATGTGGATCGGAACCGGCGTATACATGGACAATGTGACGGTAGAGCGTGAGGCGCTGGAGTCGCGAATCGACAGCGTTAGCGACACCTATACCTGGGGCGTCGGCGGCGCGGTGGCCGGATTTTTCATCATCATCATTCTCCCTCTTTGCATTTTCATTAACCGCAGCATCGTCAAGCCTCTCGAAGTCTCCGTCGAAGCCGCGGACATGGTGGCCAAGGGCGACCTGACCCGCGAGTTCGCCATTCAGTACAACGACCTTCCGGGCATGGTGAACAACACCCTCAAGAGCATGACGGAGAAGCTCAGCGGCATCGTGGGCGAAGTCAAGACCACGGCCGAAAACGTGGGCGACGGCAGCCACGAGGTGAGCAATTCCGCCAACGACCTTTCCACCGGAGCCAGCTCGCAGGCTGCGTCCGTCGAGCAGGTTTCCTCGTCGGTGGAAGAGATGCTCGGCAATATCGAGCGCAACTCGGAAAACGCGCGCGAGACAGAGCGCATTGCGGTCAAGTCTGCAAGGGATGCCGAGCGCGGCGGCGACAGCATGCTCGAAGCCGTGGAATCCATGAAGGACATTGCGCAGAAGATTTCCATCATCGAGGAAATCGCGCGTCAGACCAACTTGCTGGCTCTTAACGCGGCAATAGAGGCCGCACGCGCTGGTGAGGCCGGAAAGGGATTCGCCGTAGTCGCTGCGGAAGTCCGCAAGCTTGCGGAGCGAAGCGGCGGTGCCGCTGCCGAGATCGGCGAGCTTTCTTCCGCAACGCTCGGCAAGGCCGACGAAGCCGGAGAGCTCCTGCGCAACATGGTGCCGGACATCAAGCGTACAGCCGAACTGGTCAAGGAGATCGTGAGCGCAAGCGAAGAGCAGGGTGCCGGGGTCAAGGAAATTGCCACTGCCATCCGCGAGCTGGACGGGGTTGTTCAGAACAACGCGGCAGCCTCCGAAGAATTGGCTTCCACTGCCGAGGAACTCAGCGCACAGGCAGAGCAGCTGCTTAGAGTCATGGGCTTCTTCAGCGTCAAGGAGCGCCATGCCGACAACGTTCGCCAGCCTCTGCCGCCAGCATAGCAGAGCACCGAACTGAAAGAATGAGGCCGCCCACAGGGGCGGCCTTTTTTATGTTCCATGCTTTTGCTGATCACTTGGAAGGGAAACGGGTTGCGAAGGAGTCGGGCATTTCTGACGGGCTTTGTCTCTGATCAAATTGATGCCACTCGCAAAAGAAAGCGGATGCGAAAACAAAGCTTCCGCATCCGCAACCCAGCACCGGGGAGGAGGTTATTCCGGAAGCTGCTTCATGTCGGGTGAAAGGTCATCGTCATAGTCGTCATCGGATTCATTCACCTGGAAAAACGCCGTGGTATCTTTGAGGTCGTCCGATTGGTCGGAGAGACCCTTGGCAGTGGAAGCGATCTGCTCCGCTGCCGCAGCGTTTTGCTGGATGACATCATCCAGATCCTGAATGGCCGTGTTTATCTGTTCCGCGCCGGAACTTTGCTCGTTACATGCTGAGGATATCTCCTGAACCAGCTCGGCCGTGCGCTTGATGTCGGGCACGAGGTCCGCAAGTAGCCTTCCAGCGCGATCCGCTACCTGAACGCTCGAATTGGAGAGCTCGCTGATTTCTCCGGCTGCATTGCCGCTTCGTTCCGCAAGTTTGCGGACTTCTGCGGCAACCACGGCAAAGCCTTTGCCCGCTTCACCGGCACGTGCTGCCTCAATTGCCGCGTTCAGGGCGAGCAGATTGGTCTGGCGGGCAATCTCTTCGATGATGGAGATTTTTTCGGCTATGTGCTTGAGCGCATCAAGGGCTTCACCGAGGGCGCTACCGCACTCTTCCGCATCCTTGGCTGCCTTGTTGGCGATGGTTTCCGTGTTGTCCGAGTTCTCGGCGGTCTGGCCGATGCTGCTGGTTATCTCGGCCACGCTGGAGGCCACCTGTTCGATGTTTGCGGCCTGTTGCGAGGCGCCTGCCGACAGGCTGTTTGCCGCTCCTGAAAGCTCCTGACTCATGTCCGCAACACCGATAGTGACGTTTCTGACCCGCGCGATGACGCCGGAAAGCGAGCCTACCATCCTGTTCAGGGAACGGCTGACAAGGCCTATTTCATCGCGGGAATCAGTGTCCAGACTTGTTGTGAAGTCCCCGGATGCCATGGATTCAGACAGCCCCTTGATATTGAAGAGCGGACGAATGACTGAGCTGCGCATCAGCATCCACACCGCCGCGGCAATGCCAAGGAGAATGAGCAAGGTCCAGCTGGTGGTGGAAATCGCGGCGGCCCGGACTTTTGCATTCGCTTCCTCAAGGGATGTGATGATTTCGAATGCTCCGTGTATCTCGCCTGATTTCCAGCCTTCCTTCGTTCCACCGACGGCATCGGGTTCACCTGCCGGGTAGCCGTGGCAGTAGAGGCAGTCTTCCGTAAGTCGAATTGCGCGAAAATACCGAATCTGGTCATCCTCGTGGATGATCTTTTCGGAAAGATCTTTGGATTTCATCTCGCGCAGGACTTCCCGCTCCAGGTCGGTTGGTTTGTTTTCCGGGTTGCGCGGATCTTCCTTGGGGACACGAAATTTGTATCCGGCCTTTTCCGCATTGGTTTCCGCCATGCGGATGGCCGTGATGACGGGAACCGCCTGAATGACCTTGTCTTCGGGAATCTGGTCGAACGGACGGATGATTCCCTGAGCAAGTTTGTCCGACATTTCGTTCCGGGCGGCTTCGGCCATGAGGACGATGGCTCTGCTTTTCTCCAGCAGCGACTCGTCGGCACCTGAACGGATTGCCCGGACTTCCTGATACGCCATGATAAGGGCAACGATCACCGGTCCGGCAACCGCGATGCCAAGCGTTTTCCATTTCACGCTCATGTGTTTGAGCATTCCCCACTCCTGAAGTTTGGCTATCCCGTCCATACGGGGTAGTGCCTTTCCGAAGCTCCCCGGCAAAACCCGTCGCCAGTGGAGCAGGGGTAAGGCGATTCCGGCTATGGCAAACCGTATCAGATGTAACGCGTGGACGAATTATTATAATGTCATAAATCGAAGCGGGAAAGAAAAAGGCCGCCCCGTTCTGCACCGGGGCGGCCTTCGAAAAAGACGTAATATGGGGGATCAGAACAGCGGAGTGCCGATCTTCTCGGGTTCGGAACACTGGCCGGCATCACTGAGCAGTTCGGCCAGCGTGATGGAATTGAGCTTGTCATACATGGCTTCCGCGGCTTCCTGCCACAGGGAGCGAGTCAGACAGGACTCCGCTCGCGAGCATACCGAGGGATCCCCGGTGCATTCCACGAGGCTGGTGCCGCCTTCCAAAACGCGAACTATTTCGCCCACCGTGATCTCGGTCGGTGACTTGGCGAGCATATGACCGCCACGGGGACCGCGTTTGCTCTTGATGAATCCGGCAGACTTGAGTTCCCGGATGAGTTTTTCGAGGTATTTGACGGATACTCCCTGCCGCTCGGCTATGTCGCCGATGCGAACCGGGGTCTCCTGGCCGTTCTGGGCGATGTCCAGAGCCATCCTTGTGCCGTATCTGCTTCGTGTCGTGAGTCTCATGATTTTCCCTACAAGGTGTGCGGATATATCAATTCGGGCGGTAAATCAATAACCGATTCTGCCAACCGTGCATTTCATTCCATTATGGTATGGAAAAAACGGGAAACTGGCAAGTCTCGATTTTCGAATCGGAAACCTGATCAGCCGCGCCGTGCTCGAGCGTAAGCCAGCAGGCCGCCGAGGCCGACAAGCCAGCCGATGCCGCCGAATATTTCCGTCAGTCCGGGGCCTTGTTCGTGCATTTGGGAAAGCATGGCTTTGACAGGTGCCAGCTCTTTCTTCAGCTCCTCCCGAACCACGCGGCGTACGTCTTCCCGAGCGGGAACGGTCTCTTGAGCCTGCGTGGGAGCCGGTTCATCGGTTTCCGTTTCAGTAGCGGCCTGAGCGGATTGAGGGGCGATTTCCGAGGCGCGCACCGTCCAGTCGGCCTGATGCCCTTCTCCGGCGTGTATTACCAGTTTCAGGTCCATGCTGCCGTCACGGGCTTCTTCTGGAATGGGGAAGGCGAAATGTCCGGTTTCATCGGTGGTGCCGGAGAGCAGTTCCCGCCCGTCCGGAGCGTGTACGGTGACGGTCCCCTTGTTAACCCGTCTGCTATGGCTGTAGCCGCTGTCAGTGACGATGCGGTCGCCATCAACATAAGCGAAAATGTTAACCCCATGAGCACTGGAAAGGGTAGGGAAGCACAGAATGAGAGCGAGAATCAGACAGAACTGGCGCATGATATCTCCTAGGCGGCACTGCCGTGCAGGATTTCGGGTTTGACACGGGCGAGAAAGGTGTAGGCAAAGCCACTGACGATTCCTTCGATGATCATAACCGGCAGGTGAGCCAGCGCCAATGCCTTGGCGGGCGCCGCGAACGCTTCGCCGGAAAGGGCCAGCGAAGTCGCAGTGAGCAAAGTGCTCAACAGGACGGCCATGAAGCCACATGCGAACGCCCCCGCAAAGCTGCGACTGCCGCCGGAGCGAAGCATGGGACCGAAGAGGTACCAGCACAGCACGGCCGGTGCGGCCATGTTGAACGTGTTCAGGCACAGCACGGTGAGACCGCCGTACTGAAAAAGGACCGCTTGCAGAAGCAGGCCAGTGAGTATGGCCGGAAACGCGGCCCAGCCCAGAATGACGCCCAGCAGGCCGTTGAGGATGAGGTGTGCGTTGGCCGGGCCTATGGGGACATGGATCAGCGAGGCCACGAAGAACGCGGCGGACATGATGGCTGCGCCCATGACCTTGTCGTAGTCCATTTTTCCAAGGCCGATGGCGGTTCCGGCTGCACCGAGCAACCCTCCGCCGATGAGCACCTGTGCCGTGAGTACGCCTTCCGAGATGTGCATGAATTCTCCAGTGGGCCATGTTTCGTGTGAAGAATGATAAAGACGTATACGCCTCGACACGAGGGAAAGCAAGCTGCGCCGTAACTCGTGTTGCATGTTCAGAAAAAAGGCCGCCCCGATGCTTCGGGACGGCCTTTGATGACGGTTGCGGAAGAGGGCTAGTTGCCGCTCTTGAGCAGGTTCCAGTATTTTTCGTAGGTTACCACGGCTTCGCCCACGTCGTCCTGGAAGTCGGACTTTTTCATGACTTCCGCAGGCGGGAAGATGACGGGGTTGTTGCGCAGTTCATCAGGCAGCAGCTCCATGGCCGCCTTGTTCGGAGTGCCATACCCCCACTCGCGTACCATCTGGGCCGCCACTTCCGGGCGCAGGATGTAATTGATGAAGGCGTGGGCCTCCTCCACGTTCTCGGCGCCGGCGGGGATGGCCAGGCAGTCCATCCACATGATGCCGCCTTCCTCGGGCCAGTGGAACTTGAGGGATTCGATTTCGCCCGAGGCGACATAGGCCTCGCCGTTCCAGATCATGCCTACGGAGACTTCTCCGTTGAGGAAGGGGGTCTTGGGCGTGTCGTTGTTGAAGGTGCGCACGGCCGGGAAGAGCTTCCTGAGCTTTTCGTAAGCTTCTTCAATGTGCGCGGGGTCGGTGTCGTTGATGGAGTAGCCAAGGGATGCCAGTGCCATGCCGAAGACTTCACGAACGTCGTTTTGCAGCTGGATCTGGCCCTTGTACTTTTCATTCCAGAGATCGTCCCACGACATGGATTCGGGATTCTCGTACCATTCGGTGTTCAGCAGGATGCCGCTGCCGCCCCAGCTGTACGGGACCGCATAGGCGGCTTCGGGGTCGAAGCTTTTGCCCAGAAAGTCCTTGTCCAGGTTTTTCCAGTTGGGAATCATGGATTTGTCGAGCTTGCGGAGCAGGCCCTCGCGGCGCATCTTGCTCACGAAATAGGTGGAGGGCACGACGATGTCGAAGCCCTTGCCGTCCATGAGCTTGAGCTTGGCATACATGGCTTCGTTGCTGTCGTATGTGGAGTAGACAACCTCGATGCCGGTCTCTTCCGTGAACTGCTCCAGCACGCCCTCGGGGATGTATTCGGTCCAGTTGTACACGTACACTTTTCCGGAACCGGCAAAGGCCGTGGCCGCGGACAGCAGTGCCGCGGCGAGAAGCGCGGCGACGGTCACGAGTCGTTTCATTTCTTTTTCCTCATCAGCAGTTGCGAAGTGAAAACAAGGCATACGGTGATGCCGACCATGATCGCACTCAGGGCGTTGACGTCCGGTTTCACGCCCATCCTTACCATTGCATATATGCGCAGCGGAAGAATTTCAAAGTCGGGGCCTGTTACAAAAAAGCTGATGATCACGTCATCCATGGACAGCGTGAACGAAAGCAGCCACCCGGCCAGCACGGCGGGCAGGCACATGGGCAGGATGATGTGCCTGAAGGTCTTGTACTCGCCCGCGTAGAGGTCTTCCGCCGCTTCGATCAAATGCGGGTCGAAGCCGTTGAGCCGGGACATGACCGTGGCCGTGACAAAAGGCGTGCAGAAGGTCACGTGGGCGATGAGCAGGGGCCAGAATCCCGGCTCCATGCCCAGCAGCATGAAGAGCAGCAGCAGGGAGACGCCCATGACGATGTCCGGGCTCATCATGATTACGAAAACACCCGCCTTCAGGATGTTCTTGCCATGAAACCGGTAGCGGTACAGGGCCACGGCCAGCAGCGTGCCGAGGCAGGTGGCCAGCGTGGCGGCCAATACCGCGATGGTCAGCGAATTCAGGGCGGCGTCCAGTAGCTGGTCGTTGCCCATGAGTTTGACGTACCATTTCCAGGTGAAGCCCTTCCATGCGGTGGAGTACTTGGAATCGTTGAAGGAAAAGATAACCAGCACGATGATGGGCAGGTACAGGAAAAGGTAGACCGGCAGGAGCCGGAGCGCGGTGGAGAATCGCCTCACAGTTCAGACCCTCCGTGCTGTCCCAGCTTGCGGGAGCTTCTTCCGTAGAGCCACATCAGGCCGAGCATGAGTAGCGTCAGCACCACGGAGGCGGCGGAGCCCACGGGCCAGTCGCGCGCGGTGAGGAACTGGTTCTTGATGAAGTTGCCCACGATGAGGTGCTTGCCGCCGCCGAGGATGTCCGGAATGAAGAACATGCCAAGGGCGGGCAGGAAGACCATCATGCATCCTGCGATGATGCCGGGTCGGGTCAGGGGCAGCACCACGTGAAAGAACGTGCGCATTCCGCTGGCGCCGAGATCCTTGGCGGCTTCGATCATGCGGCCGTCGAGTTTCTCGATGGAAGAGTAGAGCGGCAGGATCATGAACGGCAGCAGGGTGTAGGTCAGGCCCGCGAAGATGGCGAACTCGCTGTACATGAAGGAGACCGGTCGATCGGCGAAGCCGAGGCCGGTGAGCAGCATGGAGATGACCCCGCGCCCCTTGAGCACGAAGACCATGGCATAGGTGCGGATGAGCGAGTTGGTCCAGAAGGGGATCATGACCAGCAGGAGCAGCAACCCCTTATGCTTGGAGCGCAGCCGGGCCAGCGTCCACGCGAACGGGTAGGCGGCAAGCAGGCAGATGAGCGTCGCGGTGCCTGCCAGATAGACGGACTTGAGCAGCACGTCCAGAAACAGCGGGCTCAGGATGGTGGAGTAACCGTGCAGGGAAAAGTCGAAAGCCACGAACGTCGCTTCGTCCCGCTCCAGAAAGCTGGTGAGCAGGATGAGCAGGTTCGGAACCAGCACGAAGGCGGCCATCCAGATGACGGCCGAACCGAGGGATACGCGCCTAAACAGGCGGGGCGTCCTGATCTTCATCGGGCAGTACAACCTCCCATCCCTTGTACCAGCTGACCACGATGCGGTCGCCGGGCTTGTGCCAGATGCGGTCGTCGTCCTCGTTGAAAAACTCGGTCACGAGGATGTGCTTGCCGGAGTCGGTGGCGATGACCATGTCCCACGTGCTGCCCTTGTAGATGGTCTCGGTGACCGTTCCGGGCAGCCACAGGGCGTGCTGGGTGTCGCTCTTGAGTTCCACGAGGATGTCTTCCGGACGCAGGATGATCTTGATCGGCTGGCCCGGCTGGAAATCCTTGGAGGTCTTGAGCTCGCAGGGCAGCCCCTCCACCATGGCGTTCAGGGTTTCGCCTTCTTTGGAGACGACCTCGCCGTCGAGGATGCTCGTCTCTCCCACGAAGCGCGCCACGTAGAGGTTGACCGGTTCCTCGTACACCTCTTCGGGGGTGCCGATCTGCTCGATGCGGCCTTCGTTCATGACCACCACACGATCGGACATGGCGAACGCCTCTTCCTGATCGTGGGTTACGAAGACAAAGGTCATACCCAGTTCCCGGCACATGCGCTTGAGGCGGACCTGCATGCGCTTGCGCAGCTTGGCGTCCAGTGCGGAGAGCGGCTCGTCCAGCAGCAGGGCCAGCGGCTTGTTCACCACGGCGCGGGCAATGGCCACGCGCTGCTGCTGCCCTCCGGAAAGGCTGTCCGGCTTGCGGTTGGCCAGATAGGCGAGGTCCACGAGGTCCAGCGCCTCGTTCACGCGCTCGTCTATCTCGCGGGCCGGGACGCCGTGCATCTTCAGGCCGAAGGCGAGATTGTCGCGTACGCTCATGTGCGGGAACAGCGCGTAGCTTTGAAATACGGTATTGACGCGGCGGCTGTTGGCGGGCTTGTCGTTGATGCGCTCGCCGCCGAGATGGATGGAGCCCTCGTCGGGCGTTTCGAAGCCCGCGAGAAGCCGAAGGATAGTCGTCTTGCCGCAACCGCTCGGGCCGAGGATGGTCAGGAACTCGCCATCCCTGATGTCGAGGCTCACCCTGTCCAGAACGGTGGTGTCGTCGAACCTCTTCACGAGGTTGTCCAACCGAATGATCGGATCGGTGCCAGTCATTCCGGTCCCCCCATTACGCTAGTTTCCAGTCCGTCCGTGGACGGCGGGCCACTCCGGCTCTGGCCGGACGTGGCGTAGTATATTTTTTTTGCTGAGAAGAAAACCGTAAATTTCATGTTTTGCCGAAGCGCCGCAAAAAAGTCCGGCCATGGAGAATCATGCGGTGGCCAATGTCGAGAGCAACCATTGCATATCCGGGCATTTTTTGCACCTTCGATGGCGAAAGGACGTTTTTTCAGGGTTTCGGGAAGGGCCATGCCGGGTGCGAAAACCGGTATTTGCCGCAGGGCACGGGGTTTGCTATGGTTATGGAAGTACTAAGCCTCGCGCACAGGATGCATCATGGAAAGAAGACTTTTTTTACGTTGGCTGGCCGCGCTGCCCGCGGTGCTGATCGCGACGCCCGTTCAGGCGGGCAAGAAGAAAGTCGTGATCACCGGCAAGGGCGGCAAGGTCACGGACGTCAAGGAAGGGTCCGACAAATAGGGAAAAGGCGCGACATCCCCGTGTGGGAATGCCGCGCCCATTGCGTGAATCGTTCGCGCAAAGTCCTACTGAACCGTTCCGCAGGAAGGGGATTCAGGGTCGGTGTTGTGAAGTTTGGCGAGGTATTCCTTGACCTCGTCCAGTTCCTTCCACTCGTTGAAGCTCTGTTCCCAGTCGGAGAAGAAGAGGCCTTCCTGCTCCAGAATGGACTCGTGCATCTTGACCCAGATGTTGAAGACGTACATGTCGATCTTGAACTGCGGAGCGTCGAACACTCTGGGGATCACAGAGGGGTCGTACTTCTCGCCGTCCAGATTGGATGCGATGTGGGCACACACTGCGTCATGGCTGGACTGCTGGGTGATGGAGTGCTCGTTCATCACCTCTGCCAGGCTGTGAAGGCGCGGATACTCCGACTTGATTCGCTGCATGACCTCTTCGGGGATTTCCACGAAAAGTGTTCCGTCTTCCTTTTCGACAATATAGTGGAAGCGGAGCCACTGGTCGAACTGGAAAACCTGGACCGCGTCGTTGATGGCGGCCTTGAGACTCAAGCTTTTGATCATCTGGGTTCTCCTTGGCGATTTTCGTTGCCCGGAAATATGGTCACGATTCGGGTTCGCGTCAAGTCCGACGATGCTCGCAGGGGGACTGGACAATCGGGGCGTGTTGGGGTATGCATCTCGGCTCGCAAGAATCAAATCGGCCCAAGGGCCGCATTCAAGGAGAATACCATGGCCAAACACAAGAAGCACGAACGCAAGAAGAAGCTCGACCGCAGGCGCCAGCGCCGCGCAAAGAACCTCAAGGCCCGCATCAAGGAAGCCAAGGCTGCTGCAGCCAAGTAGTTTCACCGGAGGTGAGGGCCGCCATGCCCATCTACGAATATCAATGCGAAAAGTGCGCCCACGTGTTCGAGGAGTGGCAGTCCGGGTTCGATGAACTGGACCAGGAGTGCCCCGAATGCGGAGCGGCGGGAAAGCGGCTGATCTCCAACACGTCCTTCATTCTCAAGGGTTCCGGATGGTATGTCACGGAATACGGCGGAAAAAAGGACTCGGGTGGAGAGGCAGCCGCCGATTCGGGCGAGGGAAGCGGCGACGGCGCCGCCGATGCCTCGTCCGGAGATTCCGGGGACGCGGCTTCCGCCGCATCCGGAGGCAGTTCACCGAGCGACTCCGCCCAGAGCGCTTCGGGGAGTGCATCCACACAGGCCGACGCCTGACCGGATGCAATGAAGGCAGCCGAGGCTGCCTTTTTTTACGGCCTAAACAAACCGACAACGACTTCGGGAGAAGGGCATGATTGAACGGTATTCCCGTCCGGAAATGGCTGATCTCTGGACCCTTGAGAACAAGTTTCGCGTCTGGCTCGAAGTGGAGCTGGCGGTCTGCGAGGCATGGCACGAGGAGGGAAAGATTCCCGCCGACGCCATAAAGGATATCCGCGAAAAGGCGGACTTCGACCTCGACCGCATCCTTGAAATCGAGCAGACCACCAAGCACGACGTCATCGCCTTCCTGACCGCCGTGGAAGAGAAGGTCGGTCCGGCATCGCGCTACATCCATCTGGGATGCACCTCTTCGGACATCGTGGACACCGCCAACGGCGTGCTGCTGACCCGCGCCGCCAAGGTGGTGCTGGACAGTCTCGACAACCTGCTGGAAGTGCTGCGCCGCCGCGCCTTCGAGCACAAGGGGCTGCTCTGCATGGGCCGCACGCACGGCATCCACGCCGAGCCCACAACCTACGGGCTCAAGTTCACCGGGTTCTACGCCGAGTTCGCGCGTCACCGCGAGCGCCTGTTGGCGGCCATGGAAGGAATCCGCGTGGGCAAGCTCTCCGGAGCCGTCGGCACTTTTGCCCACCTCTCCCCGGAAATCGAGGAGCGCTCGCTGGAAATCCTCGGCCTGAAGCCGGACCCGCACTCCACCCAGATCGTGCAGCGCGACCGGTATGCGCACTTCTTTACCACGCTGGCCATGACTGCGGGCGGCATCGAACGTCTCGGCACCGAGCTGCGGCATCTGCAGCGCACGGAAGTGCTGGAAGTGGAAGAAGGGTTCACCAAGGGGCAGAAAGGGTCGTCGGCCATGCCGCACAAGAAGAACCCCATTTCCGCCGAGAACCTGTGCGGACTCTCCCGGCTGGTGCGCACCAACTCCGTCGCGTCCATGGAGAACCAGGCACTGTGGCACGAGCGCGATATCAGCCACTCCTCGGTGGAGCGGGTCATCATGCCCGACAGTACAATTTTAATGGACTACATCCTGCGTCGCATGGCAGGAGTGATCGACAGGTTGGTGGTGAAGGAGGATAACATCCGCAGGAATCTCATGGGTTCCTACGGCCTCTTCTACTCCCAGCGGGTACTCGGACAGCTTATCGCCGCCGGCCTCAAGCGTCAGCAGGCGTACGAAATGGTGCAGAAAGTCGCCATGCGCTGCTGGAACGGCGGGCTGCAGTTCGAGGACGAGATCCGCAAGGATGCCGACGTGGCCGGGCATCTGGAATCGAGCGCACTTGACGAAGCGTTCGACCCAACATATTACAAAAGATACGAAAACACGGTTTTCAGCCGTGTGTTTGGAGAATAACGAATGGAAGAGTTGAAAGTCCGGCTTGCCAAGCTGCTGATGCAGCTTTCCTACGTTGAAGGCGAAGTGACCCTCACTTCCGGCAAGAAGAGCGATTACTACTTCGACTGCAAGCAGACCGCGCTGCATCCCGAAGGCAGCTGGCTCATCGGCAAATGCTTTCTGGAAATGCTCAAGGGGCGTCCGGAAGTGCAGGCCGTGGGCGGCATGACCCTCGGGGCGGATCCGCTGGTTTCCTCCGTGACGGTTCTGTCCCACGTGGACGGGCATCCGCTTCCCGGCTTCATCATTCGCAAGAAGTCCAAGGGACACGGCACCAACCAGTATCTGGAAGGCCTCAAGAATCTTCCCGAGGGAGCCAAGGTCGCGCTGCTTGAGGACGTGGTCACCACCGGCGGCACGCTGGTCACCGCCTGCGAACGAGTTCGCGACGCCGGGTTCGAGATCGTCTCCGTGCTCTCCGTTCTGGACCGCGAAGAGGGCGGTCGGGAAAACCTTGAACAGGCTGGGCTTTCCCTCGAATCCATCTTTACCCGCAGCCAACTGCTGGAAGCTGCGAAACGCTAACCGGAATCAATGCGCACACTACTGACGCTCATCATCCTCCTGTCAGCCGCCACCACGGCGCTGGCCGACGGCTGGCGGCCCAGGATCGTTGCCAATCCGGAGGGCCCCACCTCCATGCTGGCGATCGACAAGGGCGATCAGAGACTGCTGCTGCTTGAGCGCAAGAGTCCGCTCAAGGTGGTCAGCGAACTGCCCTGCACCACGGGGCAGGCGCTCGGCGACAAGCAGGTGCGGGGCGACCTGCGCACACCCGAAGGCGTCTACTTCCTCGGCCCGAGGATCAAACGCAACCTGAACTGGGAGCTTTACGGCGACCTTGCCTACTCCCTGAACTACCCCAATCCGGTGGACCGCCTGAAGGGCAAGACCGGGTCCGGGATATGGCTTCACGGGCGCGGCAAGCAGCTCGTGCCTCGCGACACGGCAGGCTGCGTGGCCCTCAAGGTGCCGGACCTGAAGACCCTCAACGGGGATTCCCGTTATGGAACACCCGTGATCATCGGCGAGGACATTGAGTGGGATGCTGACACGAATGAGCGTGAAGCCACGGCAATGACCGAGCGCGTCCGCGAATGGGCCCGTGCGTGGGAAAGCCGCTCGGATGCGTTTTTCGAGCTTTATGATGCGGAAAAGTTCACCAAGGCCGAACCCGGAAGCTTTGCAGGATTTCGGAATCACAAGGAAAGCATCTTCCGCAGCACGCCGTGGATTCACGTCATGGTGGACGGCGTCAAGGCCATGCGCGGCCCGGATTACTGGGTCACGTGGTTCGATCAGCTCTACCGTTCGCCGGTGCTGACCCAGACCGTGGGCAAACGACTGTACTGGCAGAAGAACGAGCAGGGAGAATGGGCCGTAGTGGGCAGGGAATACATCCCGGCCAGCCGCGATCTGGTACCCGAGTATCTGAGCGAGAAGGGCTCTCAGGCCAGAGAGTTCGTAAGACGCTGGGCCGAAGCCTGGCGTCACGCCGACCCGGAGCGCTATGCGGCCATGTACGACGAGGATGCCGTATCCGGCAGCCACCGTGGCCTGGAGCGCATCGTGGACTATAAAAAGACATTGTGGGAAGAAAAACCACCTGTTAAGGTCGCTCTTGAAAAAATGGACGTGGATCTGCACCCGTCCGGCCTCAAGGTCAGCTTCCTGCAACGGTATGAAGATGCCTCCGGTTATTCCGACGTGGGCATGAAGACCCTGGTTCTCTCTCCGGCCGAGAAGGGCTGGAAAATCGAGCGTGAGGATTGGAGACGCCTTTAAATGAGTAATCCCAAGTACAGCGTGCTGTTCATGCGCGACGACGCCAATGTGCGCCGTTATCGCCTCAGCCCCTTCTGGCTCAAACTGTTTCTGTTCAGCCAGATGTTTCTGCTTTTGTGCGCTGTCGGCGGCGTCTACTTCGGCATGCGCGGGTGGAAGGAGACCAAGGCCCTCAGCGCCGAGAAGAAAGTGCTGGAGCAGCAGCTCGTGGATACTCAGGTTCGCCTTGAGCGTCTCAGCAATATGGAAAAGATTCTCAAATCCTACGATCCCAAGGAACTTCAGGCCCTGTTGACCTCTGCAGCGGAGCCTGCGCCCAAGGAACCCGAGCTGAACCTTAATCGCATATTCACCCGCAAGGATACGCGTCAGGTCGGCGTGGAAAATCTGCAGGCCAAGGTCAGCAGGCGCAAGGTGACCGTGTCTTTCGAGTTGAACAACCTCCAGAACGCAAACCCCGTCGGGGGAGTGGTCGATTTCGTCTTTGTCAGGAAGGACGGCACCGATGCCAGGGTGAAGGTCAATCGCAATGACCTGACCTTCCAGATTCAGCGCTTCAAGCGTATACGAACTACCTTTCTGCTACCGGACGGCCTGAAAGCTGACGATATTTTCGGGCTTCGGGTGAAAATCAAGGGCGACGATGACAAGGTCATTTTCTCGGAAACGTATCCGCTCTACAATATTCTGGCTTAGCCTGCTGCTGGCGGCCCTGTGTGCCACGCCCGCCCAGGCTGGCTCGTGGGAACACGTTTTTTTCAGCGGCACCCAGTACCCCCTCAAAGCATATTTCATTCAGGGTGAACTGCCCGGTCCCACCATCATGGTGCAGGGCGGCATTCAGGGGGACGAGCCTTCGGGGTTCGTTACCGCGCAATTGCTGACGCGCTCCAAGGTCCTGCGCGGCAATCTCGTCGTGCTGCCCCGGGCCAATGTCCCGTCCATCCATCTGCGCAGCCGACAGGTCAACGTGGACATGAACCGGCGCTTCGATCAGGACTACAACCGATTCTACGAAGACCGGTGTGCGCGCGTCATCCGTTTTCTGCTTCAGCGGTCAGACGCCTTCATTCACCTGCATGAAGGGTCGGGATTCTATTATCCGGAATACATCGACAAGATGCGCAACCCCTATAGGTACGGGCAGTCCATCATCGTGGACACCCTGAACTGGAACGGGCAGATCGAAATGGGCAGCCGGGTCAACACGGTGCTGGCCAAGATCAACGACCGCATCAATTCGCGCGACTACCAGTTCAAACTCTTCAATACCCGGACTTTCGACCGCAGCACGGAATATCCCGAGATGCGCAAGTCGTTGACCTGCTATGCGCTCACCGCGCTTGGCATTCCGGCCATGGCCGTAGAGGTCAGCAAGGATATCCGCCAGTTGGACTGGAAGGTTACCCAGCAGCTGCACGCCACGGCCATGCTGCTTCACGAGTATGGCGTGGAAGTGCAGTTGCCGGACTTCACTCGCGACGAAGTGCTGGCCTATGCCGCAAAGAACATCGAAGTTTCGATCAACGGTCGTCCGCTGAAGAATGGCCGCAGCATTTCCCTGTCCCCGGGAGCGACGCTCGACGTGAAGACGATCGACGGCGGCTCCATTGATTTTTCGCCCGAACTGGCGCTTTTTGCGTCGGACCGACCGGGCGTGAACCTGCTTTCCGCACGACGCATGGCCCTGAAACAGTTTTCCCGCCTTGAGCTGCGCTCTGACGGACGCTCCGTGGCCTCTGCCAAGGTCCGGTGGCAGGGGCGTCTTCCTGATGCTCCCAACGACGACAGCCCCGTGCTGGTCTGCTGGCTCAATGGTCGGCCCTGCTTTGTCCGGGCCGGGGAAACACTCAATGCCGTGGTCGGGGATCAGCTCATTCTTGAAGGAATCTGGGGCGGCTCCGGAGAAGTGGTGAACTTCAAGGGCTTTGTCGCCGTACCGTGGGATAATACCGGGCAGGACCTCGGGTGGGAAATCATACTCGATCCTGACAATTTCATGGACAAGTACCAGGTGGACAACAACCGCCCGGGTGTCCACCGCTACCGTATCGTGCGCGAGACGCCGGGCAAGCCTCGGTCCGCGTTCTATATCAACCTTGAGTCACGCGAAGTCCTGGCGCTCAAGCTCGGCACTCCATCCGGGCACGACATCCTCGTGCCGTGGAAGGCCGGTGGCGTATACCAACTGCCGCAGGGCGACTACACCATTGAGCGCGCGTGGAGCAACGGTCGTGATGAAAAGCTGCTGCTCACCGCGCGGCAGACGCCGTTGAGCAAGGGCGACTCGTTCAAACTTTCCGCCGGTGACCGCATGGATATCGATTTTCGCCTTGCCACCACCTTCGGGCTGATAGGCTCCATGACGTTCACATCCGAAGGCTTTGCCGAAAGGTGACGCATCGGCACGATTTCTGTAATAAACATTATTACGACACCCTCTGCGCTCGGACTAGAAGGAAAAGGACACGTCACACTGCCTTAAATCCCGGTCCTGCAAAGAGGGTGTTGTTTTCTCAGGCGAGGCGTGTCGGAGAACGCTGCGCAGAAATGGTACGGCGTGCATGCGATTTCTGAACGGAAACGAGACAAGGGCGGCAAATCTTTCTGTTCGGCGACGAGTGCTCAAGGATTGACCGGCGGTTTGCCGAAACGGCGAATGGCGGCGTCGAGCTCGCGGATCTCGACAGGCTTGGGAAGATAGTGATCCATGCCGACCCTGAGGAAATTGTCCTTGTCGCCGTTCATGGCATAAGCGGTGAGCGCGATGACCGGCACATCCCTGTTCAACTCTCCGGCCAGTCCCGAGCGAAGGGATGTGACCGCTTCCACCCCATCCAGAACAGGCATCTGTACGTCCATGAACACGAGATCGAACGGCTTCACCTCAAGCATTTCCAGGGCTTCACGGCCGTTTGTGGCCGTGTGGATTCTGCATCCAAGTTTTTGAAGCTGCTTTTCAGTGACCACGCGATTGATCCTGTCGTCTTCGGCCAGCAGAACGTTCCGGATGATCCTGTCCGGTTCTGAATGAGTTTCGGAAAGAGCAGGCCCCACGGAGTCCGCGGTACTTTCGAGGAAGGTGGGACAGAAGAAAATGGTGGTGCCTTCGCCGGGCTGGCTCTCCAGCGTGATGTCGCCGTCCATGAGCTTGATCAGCCTCCGGCAGATGGTAAGGCCCAGACCGGCCCCCTGGTGAGTCCGTTGAAAGCCTCGGCTGGCTTGCGTGAATGGCTCAAAAAGCTCTTCGGCCAGTTGGTCTTCAATGCCGCAGCCGGTATCTTCCACGGAGAAGAGCGCTTTGATGCGTCCGGTGTCGGGAGTTGGCAACGGATATACTTCAATGCTGATCGAGCCCTTGGTCGTGAATTTGATTGCGTTGCCCACGAGATTGAAAAGAATCTGCTGGATGCGTGAGGCGTCACCTGAGACCTGTCGGGCCACCTTCGGGTGAATGTACTCCCGTATTTCGATACCTGCCTGCTCTGCGGTGGGCTTGAACAATTGACGCACGTGCTCGACGGCCTCGGCGATATCCATGGGCTGGTTGTGAATGGACAGTTTGCCGGCCTCGACGCGTGAGAGATCCAGAATGTCGCTCAGGAGTTGCGTCAGGCGTTTTGAAGCGGTCACGGCTGTCTGAACATAATCGCCCTGTTCATGGGAGAGCCCGGTGGTGCGCAGGAGTTCCAGCATGCCGATGACGCCGTTGAGCGGGGTCCGGATTTCATGGCTCATGTTGGCGAGAAATTCCGACTTGGTGCGGCTGGCGGACTCGGCCAACTCCTTTGCCCGCACGAGCTGGTCGTGTGTCTTGCGGATCTCGCTCATATCCACGTCGATGCAGTAGAGCTCCTTTTCGCCAAAGGGGTTGGTCTGCATGGCGTGAGACGAGTAGACACTGACATCCGAACCGTCCTTGTTGCGAAGGATAAGTTCACCGGCTGGGATGGGGATGCCGTCCTCAAGCCAGTTGGTGATGTCGCGAACGACATACTCCCTTATTTCTTCAGGGATGATCAGGTCTTCAAGCGGCTGCCCCAGCGCTTCCTCTTTCGTGTAGCCGTAAAAGATTTCGCTGGCCCGGTTCCAGTAGATGACGCGTCGCTTGTTGTCGTAGCCCTGGACGGCCACCATATCCACATCGTCCAACAGGCTCCGGAGGCGCTTTTCATTGGCCTTGATGCTGTCTTCGACCTGTTTTCTGCGCGTCGTGTCCGTATGCGTTCCCACCATGCGCAAGGCCCGGCCGTTGCCGTCGCGCTCCACGGCCTTGCCCCGACCGAGAAACCAGCGCCAAGTGCCGTCACGGTGATGCATGCGGTATTCCACCTCGAATTCATCGAAGCGGCCGTTGATGCAGTCCTGATTTGCCTTGAGCACCGAGGAAAAGTCGTCCGGATGGATAAGCTCCGTCCATGAGCCTATATCCTTGCCGAATTCGTCGGGGGCGTATCCCAGCAGCGCCTTGTAGCCCGGGCTGAAGTATACGGTGTCGCTTGCTATGTCCCAGTCCCAGATGCCGTCGCGGCTGGCTTCCATGGCCCGTTTGAAGCGTTCCTCGCTTTCGGCGAGTTTTCTTTCCGTAAGCTCTCTTTTCAGCCGTTGGATGATCAGCATCCCCAGCAGCGCGGTGCCGGCGGGGTAAATGATGATGACGGGGAGGGTGATTCGGGAAAGGACTTTCATATCCACATCGTCCGGCAGCGTGAGCATCAGCAGCAGCATGACCAGATGCACGACAAACCCGAAGGCGAACAGTTCTTTCCATTCAAGGTCGTGCAGCTGTTCCCTGCGAAGCTGCCTCCATGCGATACCAATGAAGCCGGATGCAAGAATGACGGCAGAGCCGGTTACTGCCCCGGTCCCTCCGGAGGCTATGCGGGATACGAAGGTCATGACCATGGCCACGATCGTGGGGACGATCCCGAAAAGAAGCCCGCTGACGGCAATGAGCACCGAGCGTGTGTCGAAGACCACGCCGGGCATGATGGTCCATGGGGTGAGCATGATCAGCACGCCGATGAAGCCAAGGCCGAGCCCGACGGTAAACTCCTTGAAATGATCCCGGGCCGTATCCATTCGCGCACCGGTGAGTTCAAAAAGCAGCACCGCCGCAAGCAACAGGGAGACATTTTGAGCGAGTGAGATGAAGGGCTGTATATCCATGGTGACTAAGCTCCGGATTAGAACGGCTGAACTCTCTGGAATCTCGCAGCGGAATCACTGGGCCTTTGGGCGGTCTGTGTGAGAAATTCAGTTGGCAATTACGATAGCGCATCACCTTTTTTTTAGAAAGAGGATTGTAGGAAAGTTGTTGTTTCTGTGACCGGAACACAAGCCTTTTGGCGGAACAAGGCAGTGTCGGTTTTTTGGAGGTGCGGATTCTGGCAAAATGGTTTTGTCAGGAAGTTTGAGGAGAAGCGAGGAATGGTCAAGCACATGCCGGGACCAGATCTTCGGCATGGTTGCGCCTGCGATGGCGGGGGATGCAATGCCCGGTGGCGAGCCTGTCGTTTGGCGGATGCGCTGCTAGAAAGTGGGTTCGGACATTGCCGCGACGAGTTTTTCCCCGGCAAAATGGATATGGGACCGCATTGCCTGTCGTGCGGCTTCAGGGTCATGGTTTTCAAGAGCGCTGACAATGCGTTCATGCTCTTGAACAACATGCTCATACCCCCAGTCGAATTTTGCCTTCTGTTCCATCCAATGGCGGACAGGCTGATGTATTTCTGAAAAGAACCGCATCATGATGCTGTTGTGGGAGGCCTTTGCAATTGCGGCATGAAATTCAAGGTCCGAAGTTATCAGCGACCTGCCTCTTTCCTGTGCCCGAATCAATTTTTCATGCAAGTGCCTGATTTCAGCGATATCGTCATCAGTTGCCCGTTCTGCCGCATACATTGCAAGCGTTTGTTCAAGCTCGACACGTGCCTCAACCAATTCGCGCACTTTTTTCCGTCCAATCGTTATCAGCGCAAGCCCGGCGGACTTGGGCTGAACTGCCTCTGTGGAATCCGCGATGCGGGTGCCATCGCCTGGCCGAACGGTAAGCAGACCGATCAACTCCAGTGCTCCGACTGCCTCACGAATGGAGCTTCTCCCAACACCGAACTGTTCCATGAGTTGGGGTTCGGGGGGGAGCTTGTCGCCCGGTTGCAACGTGCCCTCGGTAATCATTGTAATCAGACACTCCAGGACCTGATCACTGAGGCGACTGCGCCGAATTTTGGTGGGGTTAGGCTTCATGACCTAGGGTAATATGTGAAATGGGAAGCATGTTCAAGAAAGAGTTGTCTGAGCGGCACAGCAAAATTGGGGAATCGGCTTGACAATTGATTCTTGTTAACAATAGGTTGGCATTAAACATCTGACGTTATGATGTTATGACGTTCAGGTTGGTTCACGTTTGGGTCTGACTGCCTGCATACCTATGGATATGGGGGGCTTGAGGATCCGACGAAACAATAAGCTATGGAGAGTTCTCATGGAGTATGTACGGTATGGCTCAAAAGTGCTGATCAGACTTGATCCGGGTGAGGAAGTCATCGATTCCATGACCGAGGTTTGTAAAAAGGAAGCTGTTTCCCTGGGAATCGTTTCGGGAATCGGGGCCGTGAACAAAGCCAAGGTCGGCCTGTTCAACCCGGTGACCAAAGAGTATCATTCCACAGTGCTTGAAGAAGATTATGAGATAACAAGTCTGACAGGCAACGTCTCCCAGATGAACGACGCAGTGTACTTGCACCTGCACGCAACGCTTGCCGATGCGGAGCATAAGGCCTTTGGCGGGCATTTGAATGCCGCGACCGTAGGCGCCACTGCGGAAATCTGGATTGATATTGTGGATGGTAAGGCTGATCGCAGATTTAGCGAGGAAGTCGGACTGAACCTGCTTATATTCTAGCCTGTCGGGCGACGTTGCCGCCTGAAATGTTGTGCTTGGGGTGGTGATATATTCGCCCGGCGTGGAGAAAAGCCTTCAAAGGCCTGAGAGTATACTCTCAGGCCTTTTGTGATTCCGGATGTGGTTGCTCTCGGACCTGTTGGTAGGTGCGGGCAGCAAGAGGTGTATTTTGATCCAACTGTTTTCCGTTGCCGAGGATCGCGGGTGGAGAAAAGACTGGGCGGAAAAGACGAAGCAAGACAGGTGCGGATATCTGGGCAAAAGAAAAAGCCCTTGCGGTGATGAACACTGCAAGGGCTTGAAATCTTTCGTGGCGCGCCCGGGAGGATTCGAACCTCCGACCTACGGATTCGTAGTCCGGCACTCTATCCAGCTGAGCTACGGGCGCGCAACGGAGGTAATGTCTACGGACGGATGCTCGGATCGTCAAGCGTTTTTTGAAAAAACTTTACACTTCTTCGAAATCAATCCTGTCGATTCCGGTGAGAAGCTTGTAGCTGCGCGGCTCGGCCCGGATCATCACCGCACCGTGCTCGATGAATTCAAGCATGTGGGGATGCCGCAGCAGGAATATCTCCCTGAGTCGATTTTCCTCTTGCGCGTCGGTGGCCTGATGTACGGCGGTGATGGTGAGGGCTTTGGCCTGCTTGCGATTGCCGGGCAGATCGTCATCTCTGCTGTCGATGAGGAGGCTCAACCGCGGGTCGGCCCGGAGATTCTCCCACTTACCGGTGTCCGGATGCGTATACAGGATGAAGCAGCCTGTCTCGGAGTCGCGCACGTATGCCATGAGCGAGAGGTGGGGGCAGTCGCTTCCCCGAGTGCCCATGACACATATGTCCTTTGCCCTGACAAGTTCGAGCATGTCCTGATTCATGAAAACTCCTTGTTGTTCGTGAAGATTAAACAGCTTACGGAAAAAAGTGCAAGCAGGCTTGCAATTGATCTTGTGCGGGGGCAAAGTAGGAGTCATGAATTGCAACAGTCTTCCGCGGAAGATCGAACGCGCCGAGGGGTTGCTCAAGGAGCAGGCGCGGGAGAACGCTGCGGAAATCGGGGTCGCCTGGACGGGTGGAAAGGATTCCACGGCGGCCCTGCTCCTGTGGAGGGAGGTTCTGCAGTTTCTGGGGGGCGGGCCGGTCCGCGCGATCTGCGTGGATACGGGCTTCAAATTTCCCGAAGTCGTCCGTTTTCGCCGTGAACTGGCGAGCAAATGGAACATCGACGTCCACGTGGCCGAACCATCCGTGGACATCGGGACCTACCCTGTGGCTTCAGATCCGCTTCAGTGCTGCCGCGACCTCAAGGTCGCGCCGCTTTTGCGTGCGCTTTCCGAGACGGGCCTCAAGGGCCTTATCACCGGAATCCGGCGCGACGAGCATCCCGACCGTGCCGCCCGAGCTGCGGTGGAGCGTCGCAGAGAGCCGGACCATCTGCTGATCAACCCGATTCTGGATTGGACCGAGACGGATGTCTGGGCATTTCACCACCTCGCGGATATTCCGCATTGCGAATTGTACGCCCGGGGTTACCGTTCCCTCGGGTGTGTGCCGTGTACCGAAAAAGCCGGAAGCGGAGGAGAGCGAGCCGGCCGCGATGCCCGCAAGGAGCGGGTGATGAACGAGTTGACCGCGCTAGGGTATTTCTAGTTTAGGTCAAAAAGACTCGATTGGTATAGGAATACGAAATATCAATACATTCTTGAACCGGGTTGTATTTTCGGGTAAGAAAGACCATTACTCGAATATCACCCTGTGATCTGTGTGATTTCGATTCAGGCAGAGGCTATATCCGACGGTTTTATCCGGTGAAGGGGAAACACGGGTTGCGGTGCCGTGCGGATATAATGAGCCAGAGACCCCTAAGTAAGAGGTGTTCATGACCAACTTGCTGCTTTCACTCATCCTGTTCCCGATCGCAGCCGGTGTGGGGTGTTACGTTCTGAGAATGAGCGTGGCGCGGACCATACTGGTCGCGGCCACCGCAGTAGTGGTGACCGTTTCCGCGGTCGCACTGATGGGACAAGTCCCGTCGACTGTGGTGTTGGGAGACGTGATGGGACTGGAGTGGGGCGCGTTAGTCGCGGTGGCCGACTTCGCCCTTCTCGCAACGGTCCTTTATTTCGGTTTCAAATTCAAAAACGTGCTGGTGCAGGCGTTCACTGGAACGCAGCTGGTTCTGCTGGCCGTTTTTGAGTTTCTGATTCTGGACCACGATGCCGTCACGGTACCTATTGCCGCTGACAACCTTTCTCTCATTATGGTGCTGGTCATTTCCGTGGTCGGTTCCATCATTTGCCTTTACGGACTTCCGTATATGAAAAGGCATGAGGCACATCAGAATCTCGCAAAGTCCAAGCAGCCGAGATTTTTCCTGTTCCTCGTCCTTCTCATTGGCGTGATGAACGGGCTGGTGCTGACCAACAACATGCTGTGGCTCTATCTCTTCTTTGAGATGACCACGTTCTGTTCCTTTATTCTCATCGGGCATGATGAAAAAGTGGATTCGCCGCGCAACGCACTGCGCGCATTGTGGATGGGCAGCGCCGGGGGGCTTATGCTGCTCAGCGGAATCGTCTGGCTTTACCTGCAGACCGGTTCCCTCGACATCCAGAACATCATCGCCACAGCCGACTCTTCCGGTCCCATGTTGTTGGCCGTCGGACTGGTCTGCATCGGCGGATTCGTCAAGGCCGCGCAGATTCCGTTCCAGAGCTGGCTTCTGGGTGCAATGGTCGCCCCGACTCCGGTCTCGGCGCTGCTGCACTCGTCCACGATGGTCAAGGCTGGCGTGTACATCGTCTTGCGCTTTGCGCCCATCTACGAGGGAACCTTCCTCGGCTACGGCATAGCGCTCTGCGGCGCCTTCACGTTCGTGGCCTGCGCCGCCATGGCGGTGGGGCAGAGCAACGGCAAGAAGATTCTCGCCTATTCCACCATCTCGAACCTCGGCCTGATCATCGCCTGTGCGGGCATCAACACGCCGCTGGCAATGACCGCCGCCATCATGCTCATCATCTTCCACGCCGTGTCCAAGGCGCTGCTCTTCCTGTGCGTCGGCACCATCGAGCAGGCCATCGGCAGCAAGGACATCGAAGACATGCGCGGCCTTTACGCAACGCATCCGCGCACCGCGCTCATTACCATTATAGGTATCGTCAGCATGCTCCTGCCTCCCTTTGGCGTGCTCATGTCCAAGTGGATGGCTCTTGAAGCCGCCTCCGGCAACATGGTGCTGATCATCCTGCTGGCGCTCGGCAGCGCGGTGAGCGTTGTCTACTGGGCACGCTGGGCCGGAATCCTCATGGGATCCCGTCCTGCGAACGCTCCCGCGGAAAAGCAGCCGCTGCTCATAAGCGCGCCGCTGATGCTCCTGTGCCTCATGGCCGTGGGCTTCAGCTTCCTCGCTCCGCCGATTTACAGCGCATGGGTCGCCCCCATGTTCACCCAGGCTCCGTTCTCCGTGCATTACGGCATGCTGAACTCGGCCATGGGCGGATTCATGGTCTACCCGCTGTTCATCGTGGCGGGTCTGGGCCTGCTGTACATCATTCGCCGCACCATCAAGGGCGGCGGCATCAAGGAGTCCCGTCCGTACATGGGCGGCGCCAACATTGGCGAAACCGACTTCAACGGTCCCATGAACGTGGCGGTGCCCTATGCCGCCGGAAACTATTATCTGGGCGAGCTCTTTGGTGAAGAGCGGCTGACCTTCTGGGTCAACGCAGCCGCCTGCGCCCTGATCGTGCTGATGATGGGAGGTGCTCTCTAATGGAAGCAATAATTCTTGCTCTCATCGGACTGGTGCTTGCCCCGGTTCTCGGCGGTCTGCTGGCCGGTCTCGACCGCCGTGTGACCGCTTGGATGCAGTCCCGCAAAGGGCCGCCGGTCATGCAGGCCTTTTATGACGTGGCCAAGCTGTTCGGCAAAGAGTCCATGGTGGTCAACCGCTGGCAGATATTCTGCGCGTGGACCTACCTGCTGGGCGCCGCGCTCTCCGTGGCCCTGTTCTTTGCTCAGGCCGACCTGCTGCTGATCTTCTTCGTGCAGGCGGCAGGGGCCGTGTTCATGGTAATGGGCGCCCTGGCGGCCAAGTCTCCGTACAGTCAGGTGGGCGCACAGCGCGAGCTGGTGCAGATCCTGACCTACGAGCCGCTGCTCATTCTGGTCTTCGCCGGCATGTACCTTGTCACCGGCAGCTTCAACGTCGGCGTGATCTTCGATCATCCCGAGCCGCTCATCGCCAAGATGCCGCTGCTGTTCATCGTGCTGACCTACGCCCTGACCATCAAGCTGCGCAAATCGCCTTTCGACTTCTCCACCTCCCATCACGGGCATCAGGAGCTGGTCAAGGGCGTCACCACGGAATACGCGGGTCCGTTCCTCGGACTCGTGGAAGTGGCTCACTGGTACGAAACCATTCTGGTTCTCGGCATCATCGCCATGTTCTGGTCCACCAGCATCGTCTGGTGCGCCGCTCTGCTGCTGGCCACCTACTTCGTCGAGATTGTGCTCGACAACGCCACGGCCCGCATGACCTGGCGCTGGATGCTCAAGTACGTCTGGAGCATCGGCCTGCTGATGGCCGTCGTGAACCTCATCTGGCTGAACGCGGGGTAGCTTCATGCTGAAAAAGTTCATCAAGAAATCGAGAATAAAGTCGCCGTGGCTCGTCCACTTCGACTGCGGCTCATGCAACGGCTGCGACATTGAAACGCTGGCCTGCCTGACGCCCCTGTACGACGTGGAGCGCTTCGGCATCGTCAACGTGGGCAACCCGAAGCACGCCGACGTGCTGCTGGTCACCGGCACGGTGAACCACCGCAACAAGAAGGTGCTCAAGAACATCTACGACCAGATGCCCGAGCCCAAGGCCGTCATCGCCATCGGCGCATGCGGATTGTCCGGCGGCGTCTTCAGGGACGCCTACAACGTGGTCGGCGGTGTGGACAAGGTTATCCCCGTGGACGTCTACGTGCCCGGTTGCCCGTCCAAGCCCGAAGCCATCATCGACGGCGTGGTCGAGGCCCTGAACAAGTTCGCCGAAAAGGTCGAGGCCGCCGACTAAGGCCTCGCAGGGAGTAATATACGTGCAAGGAAAAGAATTCCCCGTCACCATCGAGAACCTGGTCAGCGAGACCATGCGCATGAAGAACGAGGGGTACCGTCTGGTCAGCATGACCTGCCGCCAGACCGGCGACGGCGAAGCGGAGATCATCTACCACTTCGACAGAGACCTGAGTCTGGTACACCTGCGCATGTCCGGCGTGGATCTGAAACAGAACGTGCCGAGCATCAGCGGCGTCTTCTTCGCCGCCATCATCGGCGAGAACGAAATGCGTGACCAGTACGACATTACCTTCGACGGACTCGCGCTGGACTTCAACCGCTCGCTGCTGCTCGACGAAGAGATCTCCGCAGTCACCGTTCCCATGGTTAACAACGTCAAGATCGACCCGAAGGAAGGAGGTGCCGAATAATGGCAAGAACCATCATCCCCTTCGGACCCCAGCATCCGGTCCTTCCGGAGCCCATCCACGTCAAGCTTGCCGTGGAGGACGAAATCGTCAAGGAGGCCCTGCCGGCGCTCGGATACGTGCACCGCGGCCTCGAACGGCTCTGTGAAATCCGCGACTACCACCAGATGATTCAGGTCTGCGAACGCGTTTGCGGCATCTGCTCCATGATCCACGCCGTCTGCTACTCGCAGGGCATCGAAGAGATCATGGACGTTGAAGTGCCCGACCGCGCGCGCTTCCTGCGCGTCATCTGGTCCGAACTGCACCGCATCCACTCGCACCTGCTCTGGCTCGGCCTCTTCGCCGACGCCTTCGGCTTCGAATCCCTGTTCATGCAGTTCTGGAAAGTCCGCGAACGCATCATGGACATCAACGAAGCCACCGCAGGCAACCGCGTCATCGTATCCGTCAACGTCATTGGCGGCGTGCGTACCGACCTGAGCGAAGAGCAGCTCCGCTGGATCCTGTCCGAACTCGAAATCGTCGAAAAGGAAGTCAAGAGGATGGAAGAAGTCATCCTCAACGACTACACCGTTTGTGCCCGCACCAAGGGCGTCGGCGTCATGACCACGGAACAGGCCTACGAACTCGGCGCTGTCGGACCCACCATGCGCGGCTCCAACATCGCCCAGGACACCCGCATGACCGGCTACGGCGCATACGCAGATCTGGACTTCAAGCCGATCGTCGGCCCCGACGGCGACAGCTGGTCCCGTTCCTACGTGCGCTTCCACGAAGTGTACCAGTCCATCGACCTCGTGCGTCAGGCCATCGTGAAGCTTCCCGAAGGTGAACTGGCCGCCAAGGTCAAAGGCAAGCCCGATGGAGAAGCCTACGTCCGCGTGGAACAGCCCCGCGGCGAGTGCTCCTACTACATCAAGGGCAACGGGACCAAGAACCTGGACAGGCTGCGCATCCGCACCCCGACCTTCGCCAACGTGCCGCCGCTCATCGCGATGCTGCCCGAATGCGAACTGGCCGACGTGCCGGTCATCATCCTGTCCATCGACCCGTGCATCAGCTGCACGGAACGCTAGGAGGAACAGCATCATGATGAACATGACACCCCTCGTCCTCCGCAACCTGCTGACCAAAAAGGCCACGCGCAACTATCCCTTCGAAAAGCGCGAACCCTTTGAAGGATTCAGGGGCGAACTGTACAACGACATCGACAACTGCATCTTCTGCGGCACCTGCTCCAGAAAATGCCCCGCGCAGTGCATCACCGTGGACAAGAAAACCGGCCTCTGGCAGTGCGACCCGTTCCTGTGCGTCTACTGCGGAATCTGCGCCGACACCTGTCCTACCAAATGCCTTCACTTCTACGACGTGCATCGCTCGCCCGCCGTGGAACGACAGATGATCGTCATGCACGGCGAACCGCCAAAGCCCAAAAAGAAAGCGAAAAAAGAAGAATAACCAAAAGCCCCCGCCAACCGGCGGGGGCTTTTTTGCTGGAAGCAGAGAGGTGCCGCTGGCGGGCAGGGCGCTGCCCTGCACCCGGCAAAGGGGCGGGCCCCCTTTGCAATCCCTGGCTTGCCCGGAAAGCAACGCCGCGCAGGTAGCTCGAAAGCCATAAGGGAGCTTGTGGCGTTGCTTTCCGGGCGGGAAGGGAAATGTGAGTTTTGCTTTTCGGCTGACGGTTGGCTTATGGATGCAGGGACTGGGGACTAGGTGCTGGTTGTTAATAAATGGGTGTGGTTATGATTTATAGCCACAAAAGCCCCCGCTGACAACTCATGGATTCCAAAGGGGGGCCGCCCCTTTGGTCCCCCTGAAAGGGTCCGCCTGAAGGGCCCGCCGGGGGCATAGTAATACGGTTGAGCCGCTATCTTTTCTGATGTAGTTTCCTGATTCTGTGAGAAGAGTAATTCTATGTAGCGAACCATGTTTGGCATAGAGATAAGGAGTTCGGTTATGGCGAGTTTTTTCAGGGCGAATGAGATTGTTCAGGCTGCGGTGGATATCGAGACGAAGGGCGAGGCCATGTATGAGAAGCTGGCAGGTCGTGCTCAGAGTGCAGGGACGCGTGAGGCGTTTGAATTTTTGCGTGACGAGGAGCGCAGGCATCGGGCGATTTTTTCGGAGATGTTGGGTGAACTCGGTGAGATTGAGCTTCCTGCGTGGAGTGATTCCGAGGAGTATGCGCGTTATCTGCATGACCTGATCGATACGCATATTCTGCTTGGTGGCAGCTGGGGGGATTCGCTTCAGGAGAAGCTGGAGACTGATGAGGATGCGTTGCGATTTGCGATGAAGTTTGAGCGGGACACGATTTTGTTCTTTTCCGAGATGGAGCGCATGGTTCCGAACAGCGAGAAGGGGCATGTTCGTGAGTGCGTCGAGGAAGAGCGTCGGCATCTGCGCAAGCTTGCGGCCATGTTGTAGGATGTATCCTTCCGGAGATTATTGAGATTCGGCCAATGATGCCGCTTGAAGCAATTTGATTCGTGGTGTATCGCATTTGGCTCAGGAGACGTGTATGCACGATCAGGATGATTACAGACCGCCAAGCAGGTCGCAGCTCAAGCGTGATGCCACAGAAAGACAGAAGCTGGGGCAGCGTTTGGCCGAGCTGGGCGAGGAGACGCTGCGCAAGGCCGACATGCCGGATGACTTGCGTGACGAGTTGCTGTTCTACAAGTCGCTGACCAAGAACGAGGCCAGGCGGCGTCAGATGCAGCTTATCGGCAAGATGATGCGTGATATCGATCTGGGTGATATCCGCGAATTCATTGGTGGGCTGGACGAGGCGCACCGCATTGGCACTCGCGCCTTTCATGCAGTGGAGCATCTTCGCGACAGGTTGGTGGACGGCGACGACTCGGCCGTTGACGAGGTGTACGAGCGGTATCCGGAGATCGACGGGCAGCATTTTCGTCAGCTGGTTCGCAACGCACGCAACGAAAAGGCCAAGGGCAAAGCTCCCAAGGCCTCCAGAGCGTTGTTCCGCATGTTGCGCGAACAGGAGAACTAACCATCGTCAAACCTTGACGCGGAGCCGTTCGACCTTATTTCTATAAGCGTGAAGAGAACACACTACGGCCCTTCGGCCGAAAGGAGCGAGTCAAAGTGAAACATGAATATGCCGGTATCGTAACCGAGCTTGAAGATCGCGTCTGTCCCCACTGCAATACGCCCATGGAAGCCTGGCTGGCACCGCCGGAAAGCGGGTGGGGAGTGATTGTGGTTTGCAACAACAATGAATGTCCGCACTACGCCGGTTCCGACAAGGACATCATCAACAAGCGCGACGACTCCCGTCTGGGCTGCCGCTATGCGGAGAACCCCGAGAACGGATACAAGCCCATCAACCTGCTTGCCGTCTGCCGCTAAATAATTCTTCCAGAGCACTACGCCCGGATTCGTTTTTGCGAATTCGGGCGTTTTTTTATGCGCGATTCATCGTTTTCTTGTGCCGGAAAGGGTGCTACTAAACCCGCTTCGCAAACGGAGAATCATCTTGAGAACAGCACCTTTCAGCGCATATCTGGCTCTTTTCGGCGGCGCTTGCCTGTGGGCAAGCTCGTTTGTCGTCCTCAAAATCGGCTTTGAGGCGTACGATCCCATGGTCATCATCTTCGGGCGTATGCTGGTGGCCAGCCTGTGTTTTCTGGCGGTCATCAGAAACTTCCGCAAGGTCGAGTACCGCAAGGGGGACTGGAAGCCGCTGCTGTTCATGGGCATCTGCGAGCCTGGATTCTATTTCGTTTTCGAGTCCCTCGCCCTCACATATACCGACGCGTCACAGGCGGGCATGATCTGCGCCATGGTGCCGCTTCTGGTGGCGTTTCCGGCGGCGGTGCTGCTCAAGGAAACCATCTCCAGGCGTACTATGGTCGGGTTCGGGATGGCCATCGGCGGCGCGGTGCTGCTCTCGGCTGCAGCGGAGGCTTCTGATTCGGCACCCAATCCGGCACTTGGCAACTTTCTTGAATTTCTGGCCATGGTCTGTGCCACCGGCTACATGATCACGCTCAAGCGTCTCAGCCCGCGCTACGGTCCGTGGTTCCTGACAATGATACAGGCCTTTATCGGCACGGCGTTCTTTTTCCCTCTGCTTTTCCTGCCGACCACCGAATTGCCGACGGCCTTCGATCCGGTGGGGGTGGGCTGCATCGTCTACCTCGGGGTCTTCGTCACGCTGGCGGCATACGGACTTTACAACGTCGGCATGAGTCAGGTCCCGGCCAGTCAGGCTTCCACGTTCGTGAACCTCATTCCGGTCATCACCCTGCTGATGGGCTGGGCCATTCTCGGCGAACAGCTGACCATGGTGCAGTATGTGGCCTCGGCGCTGGTGCTCGGCGGCGTCTGGATAAGCCAGGATAAGTCGGCGCAAACAAGCTGACTTTTTTGGCTTTTACGTGTAGCAGGAGAGGATGATCGACACCTTCCGCATCAATGGTCGGAGCTTCCGCGCCGGACGACCGCCTCGCTATGAAAAGTTCTGGGGACTGGTGGAACAGAATCGCTGGGAACCCGCGACATTTCAGGCACTGGAGACCTATCTTCCCGCTGGCGGTTCCTATGTGGACGCGGGGGCATGGATAGGACCAACGCTGCTTTACGCGGCGGGCATCGCCGGGCGCTGTACGGCCTTTGAGCCCGACCCGGCGGCCTTCGCGGAGTTGCGGAAGAATCTGGAGCTCAATCCTGAACTCGCTTCACGTTGCACCCTGCGCAACAGCGCGCTCACGGACCATGCGGGATACATCTCCCTGACGCCCCCCGGCGAAGCCGGTAAAAGCGAGACCAGTTCGCTGGAGCCGGAAGCGGAGAACACCTTCCGCGCCAAGGCCGTGGATGCCGCCGCTGCGTTTGCAAACGAGCTGGCTGACACGGATTTTCTGAAGATGGACATTGAAGGCGGGGAGTACGCCACCATCCCGGCCATGCGCGGTTTTCTTTCGACAAAGCGACCGGTGGTGCTGCTTTCGCTGCATCCGCAGATGCTCGCCAAGGCGGGATGCGATCCTGAGAAAGAATCGCTGCGACTCTTGAGCGCGTTCATCGGCTACACCAGGCTGTACTCCGTGGGGCGCGACTCCCTGACGGAAGCCAGAGATATCCGTATCGGGGAGCAGGCGGGATTCGCCTCTGTCCCCCAGGGCACGCTGCTTTTTCTTCCCTGATTCTTTTCCCCTGCACCGGGGCCGATCGGTATGCTAGTCGGTCTTGCGGTCGGGAAACGCCCGGCCTGCAATCCACTTGACCTGACGACAGATGCCCATGAGCAGATTGAACTCGTTGCGCTTGAGGTTCATGCGAGCCATGAAGCGACGCACGGGCATCATCCAGTAGTCGGTGTTGGTATCGCGCAGATAGTCGATGGCCAGCAGCGTTTCGCGCAGGTTGGAGAACAGCGCCTCCTGCTCCTTCACGGTACACAGACGTTCTTCAGGCGGACCTGCTGGCCTGAACGGCTCGGACAGCGCCTCCTTGAAACATTCGTACAGCAGAATCAGCACGGCCTGAGCCAGATTGAGCGACGTTCCCTGTCGATTGGTGGGGATGGTCACCAGCCCGGTGCAGAGTTGGGTCTCCTCATTGGTCATGCCCGTATCCTCGGGGCCGAAGACAATCGCCACCTGACCGTTCATGCGGACCTTCTCGCCCACGACCCCGGCCATGGTGGCGGGAGCCATGATGCCTTTGCGCCATCCGCCGGTGCGGGCCGTGGTGCCGTAGGCGGCGGAGCAGCCGTCGAGCGCTTCGTCGAGAGTGTCCGTAATGCGGGCGCTTTCGAGGATGTGTTTGGAATGCACGGTCGCCAGCGGCATGGCGCGTTCGATGTCGAAACCTCGTGGTGCCACAAGGGTGAGGTTCGGGCAGCCCATGTTCAGGCAGGCCCGGGCGGCCGAGCCGATGTTTTCGGGATATTTGGGCCGCACCAGAACGACCGTGACGTTATCGAGCATGAAATCCTCCGGATGAATGGATGAACGGCTGATTGTCACACCGTGGCGAAAGAGTCAATCCGCGCGGCGGATTCCCCGAATGGTCGCGGCTGCCGAATGTCCGCCATCTTGACTCCCTGTTGCGCACCTTCTACTAATGGCGAATTCTCGTACCATAAACCCGGAGGCTGCACATATGGCACTGTTCACCAAGGAAGAGGCGCTTAAATACCACGAGGACAAGCGCCGCGGTAAGCTCGAACCTAACCTGAGCGATTCTCCAGCCTGACACAACATCAAACCTGGCATATCGCCTTGTTTTTGTTTACAATCACATCCAGTCACTACGTCATGAACGTTTCACCCATTTGGTGGAGGGCTGG
>Ga0182238_1000020_pt1 | contig 80548 bp, 77 predicted proteins | sample hydfrates6_PW_90_FD_132439 | JGI IMG/M metagenome (GOLD analysis project Ga0182238, IMG submission 132439) | Subsurface microbial communities from deep shales in Texas, USA - hydraulic fracturing test 6_PW_90 | ecosystem: Environmental > Aquatic > Deep subsurface > Shale gas/oil reservoir >... | reverse complement strand
TAAAATGGTGCTATTCAACCTAAATATACCTCAAAAAGAGGGGGGTGACAAGTATTTAAGCTCAAATCCCTGCTACAATAGGGTTTTGACTATATAAATTAAATGATTTTTTGACAATACGATGTTAATTTAGGAGGTGCAAGTATGAAAGAAGAAGTACAAAAGTACATCGATAAAATCAGACCAAGTCTTCAAGCTGATGGTGGAGATGTTGAATTAGTTGAAGTAACTGAAGATGGTATTGTTAAAGTTAAACTTTTAGGTGCCTGTAGTGGTTGCCCAATGTCAACCTTAACCATAAAAAATGGTATTGAAAGAACATTAAAGCAAAATGTTGATGGTGTTAAAGAAGTTCAACCCGTTTAAGTTCAGAGAAAGTTAATAATTAAAAACATTTAAATTAAAATAAAAGATTTTAAAAGCATCCTCAAACTGGGGATGCTTTTTTATTTGCTCATTTAAAAATCAATGTTTTTAAACTATTATTTATTCATCAGAATCACTTTCTTCATTTTTAAGTTCTGCTTCAGAAATTCCAACTTCAATCTCAGAAAATATAATTTTTTGCACATCTTGTATTATACGGCTCAAAGTGTATTCAGCTTCTAAATACTTTTTAACTGTATTATTAATCTCTATGAAATTTTGCAAATTCTGTAATTTTTCCTTATCTTCATCATTTAATTCTTCTCCAGACATTCTTTTTGTCTGCATTTCCATCATTAAATTTTGATAGTCAAGAAGCATCTTTTTTGAGCCTTCTTTGGCCATCACTTTTTCTTTTAGAGCTAAATAATTTTGATATTCATCAGAATTTTTAATTTTTCTTTGTAGTCTTCTTGCAGTATCATGTACTGACATTAAGATTCCCCCTCCAAAATTTTAATTTCAGATTTTATTTCCTCTCCAATTTCTATTATACCAAATGTATAATTTTTTTCCAGACGTTTATCAGTTGGTGAACCCGAATTAAAAAATAATTTATCACTTAATCTTTCATTAAAAGGTCGATGTGTGTGACCAAAAATAATAATATCACTATCATTAAATGTATAATTTAAACCCTGTAAAATATTTTTGCCTCTAAATTGATGTCCATGAATTACAGAAATCTTCTTGCCTGCAGCTTCAAATGTTATTTTATCTTTTAATTTCCGTTTCAACTGCTGACTATCTCTATTCCCGGCAACTGTTTTAACTTCTGCAATAGATTTTAACTTATTTAAAAATCTTTCTTCACAATGATCCCCAGCATGAATAATCAGATCTACCTCTTTTAATGCTTGAATCAAAGTTTTTGGAAAAGCAGCACCTGCATTCGGCAGATGTGTATCTGAAATTACTCCAATCTTCATATATTAAACCTCCATTAATTTGAGAAAAACAATTTTGCCAACATTGGATATTTAATCTCAACTGCATCATAAGAACATAGTTCCTGACAGCAGAAACATCTGATACATTCATCTAAATTTACTTTGGGGAAATTATCAACCATGATAATTGCATCAGGCGGACAATTTTCAGCACAGGTTTTACAGCCAACACACTTATCTTTTTTGAAGACAGCTTTTGGTCGCAGAAATTTTTCCAAAATATCTGCTAAAAATTGCGGCATTCTAGAATCGAGTAAATTATTTTCTTTTTCAATTTTTGGAATTTCAACATTTTCTAATGCTATTATTTTATCGCCAACAATTTTTAAATCTTTTTTTTGAATAATTTTATCTTCTAATGCTGCTTTAATTGAAGGCACTTTTTCCGCTGGATCAATCCCCAAAATCTTAACAGCAGCAAGATCTAAATAATATGGTGATCCAGAAGCCAGTAAATAATTAAATTTTCTTGCTTTACCATTAGATGGTCCATCTCCTTCCATCCCCACAACTGCATCCATAATTGTTAAATCAGGAGCAACAAGAGCAGCCAAATCATTTAACATTCTCGAAAAATCATAAACTGACTGCATTCTCAAATGGTATTCAGCTTTCAAAACACCAGGAATACAGCCGAAAAGATTTTTCACACCACCTGTATACATAGTTAAACCATGAGTTTTTAATTTAGGTAAATTTATAATTACATCTGCTTCCTCTATATAGGAAGCAAGCTGAAATGACTTATTAATTTTACCTTCTTTATAATCATATTTTTTTGAATCTGTGTTGTAATTTAATCTGATATTCTCTTCCATAGCCATCTGATAAAGTCCTGATTTTTGGTAAGCTCTTTTTAATAGTTTTTCATTAAAAGGTCCCCCAGGACTATCAGCAATTATAACCTCTGCTCCTAAATTTTTAACTTTTTTAGCCAAGGCTCTTATCAGTTCAGGGTTAGTGGTTACTGCAGCAGCTGGATTTTTCCCCATTAGAAGATTTGTTTTAAACAAAACCTTATCTCCTACTTTGATGAATTCATCTAGTCCCCCAAGTTCGTCTAGCAAAAAATCTAATTTTTCTGCTAATTCAGCCCCTTGGTAACTATTACAAGTCTTTGCGGCAACTATTGTCATATTTTACCTTCTTTCATTGGTTGACAGAAAAATTAAAACCGGCACTAAGGCCGGCTTATAAATTGATTTTAAAAAACTAAATACTGACGTAATTCCAGTATCTTTTAACAATATATTAAGAAACTTTTTCATCCTTAGTTCCTGTGTCAGCTGCAGAATTATTTTCTTGATTTACATAAAAGTTAGACCCTTTGAAAATAATACCTGGAGACCCAATAATTCTCTTTACTTCTCCTCCGCATTCTGGACACTCATCTAAAGCATCATCTTTGATATTCTGAAATTCTTCAAACCTACCACAATTTTCGCATTCGTATAAATATGTCGGCATTTATACTCCTCCTTCATATATAATTATAAATTTTAGTATTAAAACTATTCATTAACTATATTTAAATATCCCCAGTAATTATAAAGTTGAATAAAGATAAATAATACAGCAATCAACCACTTTGAATAATATATAAAATATCCCAAACCTGCTGTTGAAGTAATTATAATAGCACTTAACACAAATTTGCGTTTAAGTTTAATTTTTAAAATTTGCCAGGGGATTAAGCCTAAACCAATAAAAACTCCAGAATCAACATTATAAAATAAACCAGCAGCTCCTACCAAAACAAATATAATAAGTAAAAATAAATTCATAATTAAACCTCCAATTATGGAGCAATTTTAGTCTTTAAATTGAACTCAACTTTATAATAATATATCATAAATCAAATCCATTTAGCAAGTTATTAATTTACAGATTGCTTTATAAAAATAACTTAATTTTGAATTACAATTAATTTATTATTAGGACTTTAATTCTAATAAGGCGACTGATTCGATATGATATGTTTGTGGAAATAAATCAACAGCTTGGATTTCTAATAGCTTATACTTTGCTTTTAAACTTTTTAAGTCTCTAGCCTGTGTAGCTGGATTACAGGAAATATAAATAATTTTTTCAAGCTCATTTTCTAAAATCAAATTTATGGTTTTTGGATCCAAACCTTTTCGAGGGGGATCAAAAATTATTGTATCAATCTGATCTTTTTCTAATATATTTGGTAGTTTATCTTCTACCAGACCTAATTTAAATTCTATATTTCTTATATTATTTAATTTAGCATTTTTTTCAGCATCATTAACAGCCGCTGCTAATGATTCAATTGCATAAATTTTTTCGATTTCATCTGCAAGATAAAGTGCTATGCTGCCAGTACCTGAAAAAGCATCAACAACTTTAGTGTTAGCATCATTACCGAGATATTTAGCTGCAGTATCATATAACTTTTTAGCCTGCATAGTGTTTACCTGAAAAAAAGATCTAGCAGAAATCAAATAAGCTGTTTTTCCAATATATTCAGTGATTTTATCATCACCTGCTAAAAGCAGATCTTTTTTTCCAAAAATAACATTTGTATTATCTGTATTTATATTTTGTATAACACCTTTGAGCTCTGGGATTTTTCTCATTAAAGTTCTAGCGATTAAATTTTTATCAATAAAATCATCACCATTTGTGACCATTATCAATAGTGCTTGATTAGTACAGTTACCCACTCTTATAACTAAATGTCTTAAAAGCCCCTGCAGAGTATTTTCATTATATACACTAAGCTGAAATTTATTTAATTCAGCTAAAGTCGTTTTTAAAATCCTATTAATTAAAGGATGCTGAATCATACAATCATGGTTTGGAACTATATCATGACTTCCTCTTTTATAAAATCCAGCTGTTATCTGATCATTTTCATTTATTTTTAATGGAAATTGTGCCTTATTTCGATAGCGAAAATCATCATCTGCTGCTAAAACATCATTCAATTTGAAATCTTCAATTTCTGCTATACGATTAACTAACTGCTTAATATTATTTTTTTTAAATTCTAGTTCACTTCGATAGTCTATATGCTGCAGCTGACAACCGCCACACTCATTGTAAACTGGACACGGAGCTTTAATTCTTCCAGCACCAGCTTCTATGATTTCTACGAGTTTAGCAAAGGCATAGTCTTTTTTTATTTTGGTTATTTCTGCCCGTACCAGATCTCCTGGTAAAGTTAAAGAAATGAAGACAGCCATCCCATTTTCAGCCCTGGCAACTCCATCTCCTCCATGAGCCAAATCTTCTATTTTAAAAGTCTTAATTTCACCCTTTTTCAAAATCGGCACTCCTTATAATATTTATTTGATTAGTTTTCAGATTAGTATTTAAGTCATCACAATAAAGTTTATCATAAAGCTCTTCTAACAATCAAGTTTGCTTTACAGTCTACAGTGTCTATGGTAGAATTATTTGATAGAATATTTATTATTAATTATTTTTTTAGATATACTTAAAATATAGAAAATATTTGTTGTGGAGGTTATTTTTTGAATTTCCAAGTTGTAATTACTCAAATCATTTCACTTTTTTTACTTATTGCTGTAGGTTACTTTCTTAGAAAAAGCAATCATTTAGATAAAAAAGAAACAGGTGCTATTTCCAAACTACTTTTAGACTTAATTCTTCCAGCTATGTTAATTTCTTCTCTTCAAATTGAGATCAGTACTCAAATAATGAGTAAACTTAAAAGTCTATTATTATATTGGATTGCTTTTTACATAATTTTAATTTTAGTTTCAACCATTATTTCTAAATTTTTTCCAGTTTCTAAGGATAAGAAAATAATTATTAAATTTTTCTTAATATTTGGGAATGTTGGTTATATGGGATTACCTGTAATTGATGTTATTTTTCCAGAAAACGGTGTCTTCTTTGGTTCAATTGGAGTTGTGGTTTATAATATCTTTTTATGGACTTATGGAGCTAACCTTTTTTTGCGAAATAATAACGAGAAAAAGATAAGTTTAAGAAATATTTTTAATAATGGAGTAATAGCAATTATTTTTGGCATTTTCTTAATCTTAGCTGGAATTAAACTACCAACGACAATAATGACAGCTATAGATATGCTTGCAGAAGCTACTTTTCCACTCTCAATGCTGGTCATTGGAAGTGGATTGTCAGAGATTAAAATATCTGGTATTTTTAAAGACTTAAATATTATTTTCTATTCAATATTGAAATTAATGATCATCCCAGTTGCAGCACTAGTGATTTTAAATCATTTTAATATACCAGATCCTATCCGAGCAATATTAGTTTTACAGATAGCAATGCCGGCTGCTGCAAATGGAGTGATATTTGCAGAAAGATATGAAGGTAATTATGTCTTTGCAGCTGAAAGTCTATTTTTTTCAACTTTAATGGCTGCAGCCACTATACCGTTGATTTCATATATAATAACATATTTAAAATAATTATAACTGGTTAAGTAATTTTTTTAAATGATTTTTAATGGAGGAAATTTTAAATGGAGAGTAATTCTCAAAAATTGGGGACAGAACCTATAATTAAACTTTTAATGCGCCTTTCAGTTCCATCAATTATTGCAATGGCTATTCAGGCTTTATATAATGTCGTTGATAGTATTTACGTGGGCAGAATCAGCACTGATGCTCTTTCTGCTTTATCACTAGCATTTCCGATTCAGATTATTTTAATTGGTATTGGTGTTGGAACTGGAGTTGGAGCAAGTTCACTAATCTCACGACGGCTTGGAGAAGATAATAATCATGCAGCAGTAAATGCTGCTGAACATAGTATTATGCTTTCTATTTTTTATGGAATTTTAGTTGCAGTATTTGGATTTTTCTTTTCAGATCAAATTTTACAGCTATTTACAAGTGAAGCTAATTTAATTGAAATGGGAAGTGAATATATTAGAATAATTTTGATTGGATCTATCGCAATGTTTTTTCCAATGATTAGTAACAATATTCTTCGGGGAGAGGGTAATACATTTACTCCAATGGTAGCAATGCTGATTGGTTCAGTTTTAAATATTATATTAGATCCATTTTTGATTTATGGGCTCTGGTTTTTTCCAGAAATGGGAGTTGCTGGAGCTGCCATTGCAACTGTTACAGCGAGAATTATAAGTGGGAGCTTCTTGATTTATATTCTGCTTTTCAGCAAAAAAAATGAACTTCAAATTTCTTTAAAAGATTTTGCTTTCGATTTTAATATCGTTAAAGATATTTATGTTGTTGGCTTTCCTGCAATGGTTATGCAGTTTTTAGCAAGTTTTATGCTGGGCGGAATGAATAGAATTTTAGCTGAATTTGGTAGTACAGCTATTGCAGCTGCTGGTATTTATTTTAGATTACAATCTTTTGTGTTTATGCCAGTTTTCGGACTAAATCAGGGCTACATGCCAATAATGGGATACAATTATGGCCATAATAATCCTAAAAGAATGCAAAAAACTTTTAAGTCCGCTCTTTTAGTAGCAGTAATTTTTACAACCTCAGGCTTTATAATATTTCAAAGTATTCCAGAACTATTAATTAAAATGTTTAATAGTGATCCTCAACTGTTGAAAATTGGCACCAATGCTCTTAAAAAAATTAGTATTGCATTTCCAGTTATTGGACCAGCCATCATTGTTTCTACAACTTTTCAAGCTCTGGGCAATGGATTTCCTAGCCTGTTTTTTTCTTTTTTGAGACAGATTATTGTATTACTCCCTGTAATGTATCTACTTGGACAGTGGTTTGGCTTAGAGTACCTTTGGTTTGCTTTCCCACTTTCAGAGGCAGCTAGCATTATACCCGCATCTATCTGGCTTAATTTAAAATTCAAAAGAATTTATAAGGAAATGAAAGAAGAAATTATTAGGCTCTTCGCTATTTAGTGTGGGTAACACAAATGTCATATATTAACATTAATGGTAACATGGAATATAAATACACTCTCAATACAGCATAAATTTAGACTTAAATAAATGCTTGAGGTAAATCAAAATCAAGTTTACCGCACTTTAAATAGATAGCTGTCATGAAATTATTTAAATTCCTAAATCCTCTGGCTTTTCTTTTTATGGTCTGAACAATACTGTTTAAGCCTTCTAAGATTCCATTGTTAATATGACTTTCAATATAATTCATTATGCCCTGCCAGTGTCTGTTAATAAATCGACCTATTTCAACCATTGGTTCCAGCTGACTGCGGATCGCCCAGAGATACCATTTTTGTAGATAGCTTGCTGCTGTTGTGAGGTCATCTATATCCCAAAACTCCTGTAAAGCTAATTTAAGATTATAGGCTCTCAATGTTTTTAGATTCATCTCAGATAATGATTTGAACTTTTTCTGTTGTTTTTTAGTTAGATTGTTCTTGTTTTTAAGCCAGATGTATCTTGTCTTTTTGAGTTCCTTGTTATCAGACTGTTCATTGCGTCTGACCTGATCTACAGCTTTGTTAACGGCTTTCATTACGTGAAACTTATCAAAGGTAACCTTAGCTTGAAAAAAGTTTTCAGCAACGCCTTTAATAAAAGCAGGAGACATATCACAGCAGACTTTTTTAATGTTTTTAGGATCACCATTATGTGATTTTAGACTTAAGGCAAAAGAATCAACAGTTGAAGAGTCTTTACCTTCAGTAATATAGATTATTTTTGATTGATCCAGATCTACAAATATTGTGATGTAATTATGTCCTTTTTTGCTTGAAGTTTCATCAATACCAATTTTATTGGTGCTGCTGTAGTCTTCTTTAGCACGGGCTTCATCGACATAACGGTTTAATATTCTCCAGAGTCTTGTATCGTGTTCGCCGACTAAATCAGCTATTTCATTGACAGTCATTGCTTTTGCTAATTCCATAATGAAGGCTTCAAAAAGCATTGTAAAGCCTGAACCTGGTTCAGCCCAGGGTGCTTTCACCTGAAGCACTCCATGTTCTGTACATTTTGTTCTCGGCATTTTAGCATGTATATAGGCTCTATACTGAAAGAAGTTAAGATGTCTCCAGGTTCTTTCTTTAGTATCGTGAATGGATGATTTTTTACCACACTCAGGGCAGGGGAATTTACTGCCTCTTTTATGAGAAATGTAGATATCAAGTCGACCATCATCTTTATTAAAATCTAATTTATCAAGTTTCCATGGGTCATTAATTCCTAAAGCCTGGGTGAATAAATCTATATTATTAAACATTAAAATCATCTCCTGTTATAGTATAGGTAAAGTATACCATAATTGGAGATTGAAATGAACAAATTCAACGAGATTAAATAAAAGAACAATGAAAACCCACACTAAATAGCGAAGAGGCAATTATTATCTAAACTTTAAAGGAGCCTATAATAGGCTCCTTAATTATTTATAAATCTAATCTTAAATCACTTAAAACTTTAATAATTTTTTTAACCTGCTTATTTATTACATAATAATTTCTTTCCAGCCCGTTACGCTCACTACTTAAAATTTCAGACTCTCTCAATTTGGCCAAATGTTGTGAAAGAGTTGACTGAGGAATATTCAAACATTTCTGCATCTCAGAAACATTACACCCTTCCTCCTTCATTAATCCCTTAACAATTGCCAGGCGTATTGGGTGAGCCAGTGCTTTTAACAGATCTGCCTCATCCTCTAAAATCTTTAAATTATCTTCTAGCATTTCTTCTGCATTATCATTTGTAAAAAAAGGCATTTGCCTTACCTCCATTTATTAAACTTTATCTAAATAATACGATATAGTTAATAAAAAGTCAAGTATATATGAAATTTTTAACAAAGTTGCTCAAAAAACACCTTAACTTAGCTTAGATCTAAATTTTTTTATCTTTAATAATATCTATAAATGTTTTAGTGATTTCTGCAGTAATACCCCAAATCACTCTTCCCTGATAGCGATAGAAATAAATTTCGTAAGATCCCTGGCGGGGACTATATTTTTCTCCCTCTGACAAGAGATGGTAAGGGAATTCAGAGCCAAACTCACTTTTTAATACAGCATCATATTTTTCGGCTGGATTATTAAGAAAAAAATTAAGTGGTACTGTAAAAACTTCTTCTACTTCATAGTCATTAAATTTTATCTCCTTTATACTATCTACATTAACCTTACCGACAAATGCATAAATAATAAAATTAAAAGGAGTTATTAAATAATCTGTTTCTCCGATCAATTCGATTTTTGATTCTGGAATCAATAGCTCTTCACTTGCTTCTCTAACTGCTGCCTGGGAAAACTCTTCCCCTCTTTCTATTCTACCACCTGGAAAAGAAATTTGCCCGGGTTGAGAATTAAGATTCTGCGATCTTAATTCATAAAGCAAATGTATCTCTCCCTCAATTTCAATTAAAGGAACTAAAACTGAAAAATAGTGCTGGATTCTAGTTGGTCCTGGTATTCTATTGTTAATCTTTGCTTTTATATTTTTAAGATTCAAAAAAATCATCCTTAAATTAATTTTAATATTCTATAATATTATTTAAAGCTGGTCCGTTTAATTTTAGTTTAAAGAACCAGCTTTAAAATTTAAGCACAAATAATATAAAATAAAGTTACGATTAATCCATCAATTTATCTCTGAGCATCTGATTTACCAGACCAGGATTAGCCTTGCCTCTTGTTTCTTTCATTACCTGACCTACTAAAAATCCAATTGCTCTATCTTTACCGCTCTGAACATCTTCTACTGCATCTGGATTTTCTGCAATAATTCCATCAACAATGTTCTCTAGCTCATCTTCATCACTAATCTGTTTTAGCCCCTCTTTTTCTACAATAGTTTCTGGATCACTACCACTATTGTACATTTTTTCGAAAACTTCTTTAGCAATTTTACCACTGATAACATCTTCATCAATTAATTTTAGCATTTTTGCTAAATTAACCGGGCTCACTCCGGATTCAAATGGACTCTGATTGTCTTCATTTAATAATCTTAAGAATTCACCCATCATCCAGTTACTTATGTTTTTAGGATCATCATAATCTTTAAGTGTTTCTTCAAAGAAAACAGCCATATCCTTATCGCCAGTTAGTACACCAGCGTCATACTCAGGTAGACCCAGCTCAGAAATAAAGCGCTTATATTTTTCTCTTGGCAGCTCTGGAATTTCTTTGCGCATTTTGTCCTTCCAGGCCTCATCGATTTCAAGAGGAACCAAATCTGGTTCAGGGAAGTAACGGTAATCATGTGCTTCTTCTTTACCACGCATAGAAATAGTCTTATTTAAAGACTCATCCCAGGTTCTAGTTTCCTGAACAACTTCTCCGCCTTCTTCTAAAATTTCACGCTGTCTTTTAACCTCATATTCAAGCCCTTTTTCTACAGCACTAAAAGAATTCATGTTTTTAAGTTCCGCTTTGGTACCAAACTCTTCCTGACCCACAGGACGCAGGGAAACATTTGCATCACAGCGCAGTGATCCCTCTTCCATATTACAATCAGAAATATCAAGATACTCCATAATCATTTTCAGTTCAGTTAAATAAGCTTTTGCCTGAGCTGGAGTTCTCATATCAGGCTCACTAACTATCTCAATCAAAGGCACTCCAGTTCTGTTATAGTCAACTAAGCTTCCCTTTGATTTATCAATACTACCTTCATGAATCAATTTACCTGCATCTTCTTCCAAATGAACTCTGGTTACACCTATATTAAAAATTCCTGCATCAGTTTCAATCTCAATCTTTCCATTTTCTGCAACTGGCAAATCAAATTGTGAAATCTGATAGGCCTTTGGTAAATCAGGATAAAAATAGTTTTTTCGGTCAAATTTAGAATACTCAGCAATATCACAATTTAAAGCCAGCCCTGCCATAATTGCATAATCAACTACCTTTTTATTTAAAACAGGTAGAGTTCCTGGTAATCCAAGACAGACCGGACATGTATTTTCATTGGGCTCTTTCCCAAATTCTGTGCTGCAGCCGCAGAAAATTTTAGAATCTGTAGCTAACTGTACATGGACTTCAAGTCCAATCACTGTTTCGTATTTAGTGGACATTTTTTCACCTCTCTCAAGTATTTATAATTCTGCTCTTTTATCTTTAATATTTAATAATTTTTCTAAAGTATAAGCCGCCTGAATAATCTTGCCTTCGCCAAAATGAGGTCCAATTAATTGCAAACCAATTGGCATTTCATTACTGTCAAAACCACATGGTACAGACATTGCAGGCACACCAGCTATATTTATTGGTACTGTAAAGATATCAGAATAATACATTTCTAATGGATCTTTATTAGAGTCTAGCTTCATTGCAGTTGTAGGTGCAGTTGGAGTAATGATTAGATCAAAGTCATTAAAAATCCGATCAAAATCATCCTTAATTAAAGTTCTGACCTTTTGAGCTTTAAGATAATAAGCATCATAATAACCTGAGCTTAAAGCATAGGTACCAATCATGATTCTTCTTTTCACTTCATCTCCAAAACCTTCATGACGGGTGTTTGTAAACATTTCACTGACATCAGAAGCATGCTCACTCCGCAATCCATAACGGACTCCATCATAGCGGGCCAGGTTGGAACTTGCTTCTGCAGGAGCAATTACATAATAAGCAGCCAGTGCATAAGATGCATCTGTCATGTGCACAGTTTCGACTTCTGCTCCAGCCTCCTTAAGCTTATCTACTGCCGACATTACACTATTTTTTACTTCTTGATCAAAATCTAAATTAAAGTATTCTTCAGGAATTCCAATTTTCATTCCTTTGACATCTTCTTTTAAATAATCAGTATAATCCTCTTTTTTACCTTCAATAGAAGTTGAATCTTTTGGATCATGACCGGCAATTACATTCATCAAAATTGCACTGTCTTCTACATCTTTAGTAATTGGACCAATTTGATCTAGAGAAGAAGCAAAAGCTACTAATCCATATCTAGAAACCATACCATAAGTAGGTTTCAAGCCAACTACTCCACAGTAAGATGCAGGCTGTCTGATTGAACCACCTGTATCGGAACCTAAGGCAGCTGCACATTCTCCAGCTGCAACTGCTGCTGCCGAACCACCACTGGAACCACCTGGAGCATGACTTAAATTCCAAGGGTTATGGGTATTAAAAAAAGCAGAGTTTTCAGTGGAAGAACCCATAGCAAACTCATCCATATTTGTTTTACCCATAATAACTGCTCCAGCTTCATTTAGTTTTTCAACGACTGTTGCATCATATGGCGGTTTATAATTTTCCAGCATTTTAGAAGCACAGCTGGTTTTGATTCCATCAGTTGACATATTATCTTTAACAGCAATTGGAATCCCAGCTAAAATTTCTTTCTTTTTATTATCAAAATCTTTTAACTGCTCATCTGCCAATTCATCAGTTACTGTAATATAAGATTTTACTTTATTTTCTACATCATTAATTCTATCTGCAAAAGCTTTTTTTATCTCTACTGGAGTTAATTCTCCGGCAGCAATTTTTTCTTTTAGTTCGTGAATTGTTAAATCATAAATATTCATATTATTATATACCTCCTTAGCTGCTTAATCTGACATGATTTTTGGGGCTCTAAATTGCCCATCTTTTTCATCTGGTGCATTTGATAATGATTTTTCACGTGGTAAAGATTCTTGAACTTTATCTTCACGTAAAACATTTTTCATAGGTACAGTATATGCTGTTGGTACAACATCATCTGTATCTAGTTCACTTAACTTATCAACATAATCTAATATTTCACCAATCTGTTCTGTATATTTTTCTTTTTCTTCTTCATCTAATTTTAGCTGTGCCAGCCCAGCTGCATATTCTACATCTTTTTTGTCAATCATTTTAATTTCCTCCTCACTTTAGGATAATTATTTTTGAATATTTCTAAATTCATTTTAAGACATTGATTTATTTTCAATGATTTCTTTAAAATCAACTTCAGTTAAAATTTCTACTCCAAGTTCCTGAGCTTTGTCATATTTAGACCCAGGATTATCACCAATTACTAAATAATCTGTTTTAGAACTTACAGAAGAAACTGCTCGTCCTCCAGCTTTTTCAACCAGGTCCTTAACTTCAGTTCTGGTATAATTATTTAATGAACCGGTGAAAACAAATTTGAGTCCTTCTAAAAACATTTCACTATTATTCTGATTCTTTTTTTCTAAATTAATACCTGCCTGTTCTAAACGGCTTAAAAGATCTCTATTATGTCTTTCTTTAAAAAAACCAGAAATACTTACAGCAATTACAGGACCAATTTCATCAATAGCTTCCAATTCTTCAGTTGAACTTTCTTTTAACTCATTAATTGAATTGAAATTTTTAGCCAGAATTCGGGCCGCTCCGATGCCAACATGTCTAATTCCTAAAGCATAGAGAACCCTAAAAAACTCTCTATCTTTACTCGAATTAATAGCATCAATAACATTTTGAGAAGATTTTTCGCCCATTCTATCTAAATCCTTAAGATGCGATTTTTTTAGAAAATACAGGTCTGCATAATCTTCAATTAAATTATTATCCAATAACTGCTCAATTAAGGCAGGTCCCACACCATCAATATTCATAGCATCTCTAGAAACAAAATGAAGAATGCTCTCCTTGCGTTGGGCTGGACAGCTAATGTTTGTGCAGCGAGTAACAGCCTCACCTTCAGGTCTAATTACCTCACCACCGCAGACAGGGCAATGATCAGGCATTTTAAAAACTTTTTCAGACCCATCTCTTTCTTCTTTAATTACTTTTACCACTTCAGGAATAATATCTCCAGCCTTCTGCACTAAAACTAAATCACCAATTCGAATATCTTTTCTTTTTATTTCATCTTCATTATGCAGAGTTGCTCTACTAACTGTCGAACCAGCAAGTTCCACCGGATCCAATATAGCGGTCGGAGTTAAAGCACCAGTCCTCCCAAGTGAAATCTCTATATCTTTAATTTTGGTTGTTTTCTGTTGAGCCGGAAACTTATAGGCAATTGCCCAGCGCGGTGACCTAGCGGTAGATCCCAATTTTTGCCTCAGAACTAAATTATTAATTTTTATCACTAGACCATCAATCTCAAAATCTAAACTTTCCCTTTCTTCCTGCCAGTGCTCACAAATCTCTATTACAGCTTCTATATCCGCTGCTGACTGATGCCAGTTGACTTTAAATCCAAGTTCTTTTAAATATGAAAAAACCTCTAAATGAGTTTCAAATTCTCTTTCAGAATGAGAAATTAAGTCATATATCAGAATTGATAAATTTCTCTGAGCTGCAATTTTACTATCAAGCTGTCTAACTGAACCAGCTGCTGCATTACGAGGATTAGCAAATGGGGATTCATCATTTTTTAATCTTTCTTCATTTAAGCGCTGAAACTCACTTTTGGATAAATAAATTTCTCCTCGAAGTTCCAGTTCAGCCTTTTCTTCAATTTTAAGAGGTAAGGAGCGAATAGTTTTCATATTTTTGGTGATATCCTCACCAATTTCGCCATTACCTCTAGTTGCTCCAAGCTCAAAACTACCATTCTGATAGCGCATAACTGCTGAAAGACCATCAATTTTGTGTTCTACCACATATTGATAATCTTCACCATTTAGATTTTTTTCAATTCTTTTATCAAAATTCTTCAATTCTTCAGCTCCAAAAGCATTATCAAGGCTAAGCATAGTAGCAGAGTGCTCTACTTTTTCAAATTCATCTAATACTTCCCCACCTACCCTCTGAGTTGGGGAGTCCGCAGTTACTAGCTCTGGAAATTCTGCTTCCAACTTGATTAATTTCTGCATTAGTTGATCAAATTCAGCATCTGAAATTGAAGGATCATCCAGCACAAAATATTTGTATTCATGCTCCCGAATTTTTTCTCTCAAAGCACGTATTTTATTTTCAGCTTTTTCTTTTGTTAATTTTGCCATCTTAACACCCACCTATACTTTCTGAATTGGCGCATATTCTGCCAGTAAATTCCTAGTTTTTCCCTGTTCAAAAGCAATTTTCAATTCAGGATTTTCATCTCCCCGAATAGATAATACTGTCCCAATTCCCCAGCGTGGATGGACAATTTTTTGACCAATAGCATAACTGGTTCCAGAATTATTAGAATGAATTAAGTCTTCTTCTTTTGCCATCTCAGATCGGGTATCCGCCGCGCCAGAGATTAAATCAGCTGGTATTTCTTCAATAAACTGAGAGGGTGGATTCATTTTTCTTTCTCCAAAACGCAGTCTAACCTGAGCCCGGCTTAGGTATAACCTCTCTTCAGCCCTGGTCATCCCTACATAGCAGAGACGCCTTTCTTCTTCCATCCCCTTCTGTTCAAACATTGAATTGGAATGGGGAAAAATTCCATCTTCCATCCCCACTAAAAAGACTACCGGGAATTCCAGTCCTTTGGCAGAATGAATTGTCATTAAAGTTAAAACACTCTGCTCATCATCCATCGAATCAATATCAGCCATCAGCGTAACTTCTTCTAAAAATCCGGCCAGAGTATTATTATCACTATTTTTCATATATTCATTGATAACAGAAAATAATTCTTCAATATTTTCCAGCCTATTTTCTGCTTCAGCTGTCTTTTCTTCTTCTAAATTATGGCGGTAACCACTTTTATCTAAAAGCTTTTCTGTCAGCCTTGCCAGAGCAATTTCTTCCTGTTCGGATCTTAACTCTTCAATTATTTCTGTAAAATGAAGCACTCTTTTAGCATAGGTCCCACTTAAAGCAGGATTTTCTTTAGATTTTAGAGCAGCCTCATATAAGTTAAGGCCCTCTGCTTCAGCAAAATCCTGAACCTTGCCCAAAGTTCCAGCACCAATTCCTCTTTTGGGGCGATTAATAATCCTTAAAAAACTGATATCATCAGCTGGATTATAAATCAGACGCAGATAGGCCATAATATCTTTGATTTCCATCCGCTCATAAAAACGAACTCCTCCAACTATCTGATAGGGAATACCATATTTCATCAGCATATCTTCAAAGGCTCTAGATTGCGAATTTGTTCTGTACAAAACAGCCAGGTCATCAAAGGTTAGCTCGTCATTTTCTGTTAGCTCTTTAGCAGTTCTACAGACAAAATCGCCCTCTTCTTTCTCGTCTTTTGCTTCATAAAGCTCAAGCTTAGGACCCTCACCCTGGTCTGTCCAGAGTTCCTTTTCTTTGCGGGAAGTATTGTTTTTAATCACTGCCTGAGCAGCCTTTAAAATATTCCCTTTAGAGCGATAATTCTGCTCCAGACGAATTGTTTTAACATCAGGATAATCATCCTCAAAATTTAAGATATTCCTGATATCTGCTCCTCTAAAACCATAAATCCCCTGGTCAGGATCACCAACAACACAGACATTACGGTAACGTTCTGCCAGTAAATTTACAAGCTGATATTGGGCATGGTTAACATCCTGGTACTCATCGACCAGAATATACTTAAAACGCTCCTGATAGTGTTCTAAAACCAGTGGAAATTCTTCAAATAATCTTACAGTCTGCTGAATTAAATCATCAAAATCCATCGCATTATTTTCTTTGAGCCGTTTTTGATATTCTTCGTAAATTTCAGCAGCGGTCTGGTCAAAAAAACTGCCTGATAATGCGCTCATCTGCTCTGGAGTTTTTAGTTCATTTTTGGCATTCGAAATTTTATTTAAAACAGATCTGGGTTTGGTTTTTTTAGGATCTAAATTTTTTGACTTTAAAACTTCTTTCACCAGTTTTCGCTGATCAAGACTGTCAAAAATAACAAAATTTTTATTATAACCCAGTTTTTCTGCCTCACGCCTCAAAATACGAACACAAAAAGAGTGAAAAGTACTGACCCAGAGGCTGCGGTTTACTCCTCCCACCATATCTTTTACTCTTTCTTTCATCTCATTTGCTGCTTTATTAGTAAAAGTAACAGCTAAAATATTATAGGGAGAAACCCCATAATGGTTAATTAAATAGCCAATTCTTCTGGTCAAAACTCTTGTTTTTCCACTGCCAGCACCAGCAAGAACCAGTTCCGGCCCTTGATGATGTTTTACAGCTTCTTTTTGAGCTTGATTTAAATTTTTTAGAATTTCACTATCTTCCACTGAACCACTTCCTTATTAAAATCATTTTATTTACTAAATTCATTAAATTCTTTTTCTAAATTTTTATCTTTTATTAATTCTTCTACGATTTTACTACCTACTGCCTCTGAAAAATATATTAAATGACTGCCACAGCTGCAGTCACTAGCACCAAAACCCGCAATAGGAGTTTTTCCTCCCTGCTTAATTAAAGTCTGAGCTAGAAAGCACTCTCCTGCTCCCGGCAGCTCAAAATAAAAATCATTTTCTAACTCGGCTTTCGCCAAAAAATAATCTATATGCCAGTGAAAATTCTTATCACTACTGTAATGACGGTCAATTCTAGCTTTAAGATTACGTTGAGCTGTGCCAACATAAAAATAATAACCAGGTCTAAAAATCTTTTTACCTAAAGCTCCAATCTTAATCTCTACTTCTTTTTGCAATTTTATTTTTAAAATATAGACACCACCAGCAGGGTAATCAGTCATCTAAATCACTCCACTAACTCTCTTTATTCTAGTTAAAATTAAGTATTTCCTGCATATTGAACAGAAAAAATGCCGGTATCCCGGCATTTCAATTATAATACATTTATAAGTTTTTATCAATTTTTAAGCAGATATTTAAGCAGCTTGGAACTCAAAAATCCCATAAATATCAGTACAATTGTCCAGGCAAAAATTCTTTCGGTCTGTAGATTGTTGCGGGCCCAGTAGAGACCGGCCCCTATTCCAGTGTCCAGACTCAATAATTCAGCCATTGCGCCAATTTTCCAGGCCCGCTCACTGGTTATCACAGCAGCTGATCTCAAATAAGGCTTTATAGAATAAAGGTATATTTTTAAAAAAATTGTAGTCGGCTTCAATCTATAAACTGCTGCCATTTCTAAATATTCTTCCGAAGTGTTATCAATTCCTTCATAACTATTAATCACAAAAATAGGCACTAAAGAAATAAAAATAGTGAAAATAACGATTTTAGAATTCAGTCCAAACCAAATTATAGCTATTAAAATCCAAGAAATATTTGGAACAGTCTGCAGCATTGAAATTGCAGGTCTAAACAGTCGATCGACTTTTTTATTTAGGCCCATAATAATTCCTAAAAATGTACCAATTAACATTGCTAAAAAATAACCACTAATTACTCTAATAAAAGAATATCCCAGGCTAAGCCAGAAAGATTTGGTTAAGATCATTTCATAAATTGTATAAAATGCTTTTTCTGGTGAAGGTAAAATGATCGAATTATAATTCAAAGAAATTAATTTCCAAATCCCAATAATTAATAAAGCACTAAATAATGTGTAATAAAAAGACTCATTTTCTTTTTTTGATTTATTTTTATTAATTTTTTTAATAGTTGAAGTAGAATTCTTCATCAGGTAATCTCCCACCAATTGTCTGATCATTATAAGCCTTTAAAACTTCAAAATATGCTGTCACTTCATCTTTAACCTCAGTAATATTCTGATAGTCAAGATTTAAAGAAGGATAAGCTTTTAAAGTAATCTCGGGTTTTACTTCTAAATATTTTTGACCTAGTGCAGCTGATAAACTGTGATCCTGTTTTAATTTTTTAACTGCATTTTTATATTCTTTTTCTAATTTTAAGATTAATTCCTTATTATTTTCTGCAAAATCTTTACGAATAACCAGTGCTGACTGGGGAATTCTGAAGTCATATTCATTTTTCCATTCCTGTTGTAGATCAAAAATAATTTTTGCGTTTTTATTATTTAAAAGTGTTTGGCTTACAAAGGGCTCCCTAATGACTGCGGTTTCGGCCATATTATTGATCATCAGCTGGGCCACTTCTCGCATTTTTCCTCGTTCAACTTGAATCTCAGTTTTAAAATCTAAACCTTTTTTTGCAGCAAGCTCCTGAAAAATTATATCTAATGGCCCTCCCTTATCAGGTACATATATTTTCTCTCCCTTCAGATCTTCCCAACTTTGAAGTTCATGATTAGTACTCAGAAGATAAAATAAGCCCCAATTATGAATGCCAAGCAGCTGTACTTCTATCTCTCGATTATAAAGTTTGGCAGCTTCATTGGTGGATAAAAAAGCTGCATCAATATCTCCCTGCATCAGTTTGGAAATAACAATATTACGACTCCTATGAATAGAAATATCCAGCTCAAAAGAATCATAATTATCCTGTAGATAAAAAGCAGGCAAAGATGAGGGACTTGAGGAAACACTAAGACGAATGTTGTCCGCAGCTATTACTCCGACTGTACTAAAAATAAATAAGAAAAACAAAAAAATTACTGCCCCATAAAATATACAATATTTTTGTTTCATGATTTCCCCCTAAAAATTTCAAAAATATTATTCTTTATCAAATATTATAGATTCACAACTGAAATTTATATTTTCAAGCAATCTACAACTTTGATGCATATGTTTTTTCCCCATATTACGACAGAGATAATGATTTAAAAGTTTATTATATTGACTAATTTCATCTGATTCTAAATACCTATCAGATTTAGGAATAGTAATTTCAATAGAACTTTCAATTCTTCCAGGATTGTCCTGCATAATCATAATTTTGTCGCCCAACAAAACGGCTTCACGGCTGTCATGAGTTACAAAAACTCCCCCCATTCTTTTTTTAGCAAAAATTTTGCTCAATAATTTAATTAAATCTAAACGCAGAGGGAAATCCAAATTGGCAAATGGCTCATCCATTAATAAGAACTCTGGTTCAATCGCTAATGCACGAGCTATAGCTCCTCTTTGTTTCATTCCTCCACTTAATTCCTTAGGTAAATAGTGGTGATATTTTGCCAGATTAACTGCTCCAAGAACATCTGCCGTTTTTTCTTCTATTTTTTTTGAATCATTAAGATGATTTTTTAAAACTAGCTCAATATTAGCCCTTAAGTCAAGCCAAGGAAGTAGTCTATCCTCCTGGAAAATAAAAGCAGTATGAGAAGCATTATTAATAATTTTACCACTATCATAATTTTCTAAACCAGCCAAAATTCTTAACAATGTAGACTTACCACAACCACTGGGACCAAGAAAACTGATTATTTGACCTTTTTCTAATTCAAAAGAAATATCTTTTATAATCTGTTCACTCCCATACTGTTTATTTAATTTTTCCGCTTGATAAAGCAATAAATTTCCTCCTCCCAGGCTCATTGAAAATGATTATCAATTTAATTTTATTATAAATATAATATAGTGTCAACTCTTTCGTATTTATCATTTATCAAAAAAAATCTAGACATACAAAAAGATGCTCTGGGGAGAGCATCTTTTTGAATAGAGTATATTTTAGCATTTGGGCAAATTTATTATAGAGCTTCTGTCCAATCTAAATACAGAAGTTCAATTTTTAAGATAGATGGTTAAATAAAACATTGTGAATAAAATAACTTATTTTGTCAAAAAAATATTTTCTTGACTTTTAACTTGTATTTATAGAATAACACGAAAAAATTAGTTTTTCAAGCATATAAATATTAATTTCACATTATATTTAGCTATTATATTAGGTTAGCTCACTCTTACTAGATTAAGTCACACTTGTTCTTGATAATATTCACTAATTTACACTGCTTATAAATATATTGAGCAATACGTTATATTTTAATATTCAAAACTATTATTTTAGATTATTGTAAATAATGTTATAATATAAACTATAAAGTAAATACTTAATAATATCCAGATTAGGAGATGATAATATTAATAATAAATTTGAGATCAATCAAGATGATAATATGTATCAGGTAGCACAAATGGAAGAAAAAGCTGTTCTGGTTGGCTTAAACGAAGGAGAATTAAATGAACTGGAACTGCTGGTTGAAACAGCAGGTGCAGAAAGTATTTTGAAAATGACCTATCATGACCGCAAAATTGATCCTGCTTATTATATTGGCAGTGGTAAGGTTAGAGAAATTAAAGAAGCAGCAGAAACTGTGGAGGCAAACTTAATTGTTTTTGACAACGAGCTTTCTCCTGTTCAGCAGCGTAATCTGGAAGATAAAATTGAGATTAAAGTAATTGACCGCTCTCAGGTGATTTTAGATATTTTTGCCCGCCACGCGCACAGCCGCGAAAGTAAAATTCAAGTAGAACTGGCCCAGTTAGAATATCGTCTTCCCCGTTTGCAGGGACGAGGAGTAGAAATGTCAAGACTTGCAGGTGGAATTGGAACTCGTGGTCCTGGTGAGACAAAACTCGAGGTTGACCGCCGTCGAATTGAAAAGAAAATTCACCGTTTAAAAGAAAGTTTAAATGAAATTAAAGCCAGTAGAGAAGTTCAGCGCAGCAATCGGCGTGACCCGCTAGCAGCACTTGTCGGTTATACAAATGCAGGCAAATCAACTCTAATGAATAGACTTGCCGGAGCTGACAGCTATACTGCTGACAAATTGTTTGCAACCCTTGATTTTACCATGAGGCAGCTGGAGTTACCTGTAGGCCAGAATATTATTTTAAGTGACACAGTTGGCTTTATCAGCAAGCTCCCCCACCAGCTGGTAGCTTCTTTTAGAACTACCCTCGAAGAAATTGAAAATGCTGATATTATTCTGCATTTAATTGATGCCTCAAACTCCAACCTGGAAAAAAATATTAAAATTGTAAATAATGAAATCAAAGAACTTGTAGAGCCCGATTGTAAAATTATCAAAGTTTTTAATAAAATTGATTTAATTGAAAAATCACAACTAAATGATCTGAAAATAATTTATCCAGATGCACTTTTCATCTCAGCTCTAAAAGGAATTAATGCTGATTCTGTTATTAAAAAATTAAATGAGATTATAAGTGAAGAAATGGTTGAAGTAGAACTGGATCTTCCCTATTTTGAAGCATCCTGGGTAGAAAAAATTCACAATACAGCTAAGGTCTATAAAGAAGAATACCAAAAAAATAATATATATTTAAAAGCCTTACTTCCCCGAACTACAGCAGCAAAACTAAAAAAATACCGCAGAGAAGATTAATCCTCTGCGGTTTTTCTTTAATTAGTATTTTATTTGCTATTTATCAATTTACTTATCATCTTCAGGTTCAACTACTATCTGTTCAGTATCAACTTCTGGAATATCTTTTTCTCTTTCTTCTAATTCAGCCAGCAGTTCTTCTACTTCTTCTCTATCAAAAGTATAGGTGTTATTACAGAAATGACAACGAACTTCAATTTCACCCTCTTCAGCCAGCGTCTCTTCTATATCTTCTTTACCAAGCCCTGCTATTAACTCAAAACTTCTTTCTCGGCTACAGCGGCATTTAAACTTAACATCTTTGCGGGCCATAATTCGATAGTCCATATCTCCCAGCAGTTCCTCTAACAATTCTTCAGGTGTCATTCCTGCTTCAATTAATTTACTGACTGAACTCACCTTAGCCAAATTATCTTCCAGCATCTGAATTGTTTCTTCCGAAGCATCTGGTAGTAACTGGATAAGAAATCCGCCAGCTGCTTTAACACTAAGGTCTGTGTCAACCAGCACCCCGAGCCCAACTGCAGAAGGAACCTGCTCTGAGGCAGTAAAATAATAAGTTAAATCTTCCCCAATCTCACCCGAAACCAGGGGTACACTTCCTGTATAAGGTTCTTTCATCCTCATAATTTTGGTCAGCGAAAGTTCTCCTGCCCCAACAGCTTTTGCTACATCAAGTTTGCCAGAATCAGTCTGATATAAATCAAGATTAGGATTCTGAATATAACCCCTTACTTCACCTTCTTGATTGGCATCTGCTACAATTTTCCCGGCGGGACCTGTACCTTCTATTTTTAATACTATCTCATCTCCTGATTTAACTAAAGAACCAGTCAATAAAGCCCCAGTAATTACTCGTCCTAAAGCTGCAGTAGCAACTGGAGTCGTCTGATGTCTTGTCTGTGCTTCTCTAACAATATCTGTTGATTTAACTGCTAAAGCTCTAATTTCTTTATTTGTGGTTATTGCCCTAACTAAATAATCATCCATTTTCAAATCTCCTCCACCTTTATTATCTTTTAATCTTTTGTATCCCTTAATTATCCATACATTATTTTATTAAACTGAGCTTTAATGTCAAATGATTTTGTTTTTATTAACAGCTTTAGTCCTCACTTAAAGTAAAAAAATTATTAAAAAGCCCCATGTACTTAATCTCACTATTTGATTTTTCTAAAGTGAAAATACTAAAAAATACATAATCATTAACATTTGTCTGCATTTCAAGCATTGGTGCAGCGACTGCTCCTCCAAATATTCTTTCTAGATCATTTTCAGCATCAGAGCGGATTTCTGCAACCCCCCAGTTTATAAATTCTTCCCGAGAAGGATTTGTAACTGCTGCTCCAACTAATAGAACTAAAATAATTACTAAGCTTATTAAAATATTTTTCATTTAATCCACCTCTTTTCTGAGCAACTGATAAATATCAGAATCTATCTGCTCTGCCTTGATCACAAAATCAAACTTATTTAATTTTAAACAGTATTCAAAATCCTGTTTGGGCATTTCTGATTGTGTCTCATCTGCAAAAAATCTGTCTCCGGCAGGACTTCTCAGCCTGGCCTTGATTTCAGCCAGAGCAAGAGTTTTTTTACCGTTTAGCAGATTTGCTAACTGTTCAGCATAAAGATTATCTTCGTCTGCCTCTGTCACTCCATTATTGCCCATTGCAACCAGGGAAACAATTTTGGGATTTTTGCTTTTAATATATTCTGCAGCTGCTGCAATATTAACAAAACTACCTGTTATAACCTCAGCTGCATTTTCAGCAGCAATGATTCCCTTAGTTCCGGCACTGGTGCTTAAGATTATTTCCTTCCCCATAAAATTATGCTGAGAAATAAAATAAGGAGAATTATTAAAATCAAAATCCTCAATTTTAATTCCTTTTCTTTCGCCAATTAAAACCGGATTATTTAATTCTTCCTTTAACTTGCGAGCAGTTTCCACTTTACTGACAATAAATATCTTTTCTGCCTGATTTGCAAAAAGGTAAGCCGCGGTTGTATAGGCTCTAAAAACATCAATGATTACTGTTAGCCCTTCTGCTTTAGCTGCTCCCTCTAAAAACTTAAAATTTTTAATCTTCATCTTCTCTTCTCACATCCCTGACTCTTTTTATTATACTATAGATTTCATTTATTCAATATCAAATACTTAACTTAGTTAGAATACTATTCATTTCGACTCAGTGCATTATTTAGCAGCCCTTCTATCTTATCTATATCTTTATTTTTAATAAATCTTCTAAAAGCAGAACTCTCCTGTAAAAGCTTTTTTAGACTGCTGCTGCTCAAATTCGACCTGCCTCGATCTTTAGTTCCACCTTTTGTGATCAAAAGCTCCTGATAGGATATATATTCATAACTGAGCATCGCCTCAGCTCGCAAAAACTCCAGCGCCCTCTTGACAGTTATTTCTTCAGCCCCCAGGGCCAGCGCTGCCTCTTCAAGCTTAAAAATACCATTTTCCTGCTGCAGGCTGTATTTAATCAGCGATAATAATCTATTAATAAAAGTATTTACAGTTAGAGTCTGCTCTTCATTATTAATCAGAAACAATTTTTTAGCGGCTGTTAAAAGCAGAATTTCTTTTAAGTGAGCAAGAGAAGGTGGAATGCTCACTAAAACTAAATTTTCTGCCTCCCGATAATAGTTTCGATTAATAAGAGGATAAAGATTATACTCTTTTAAACCTTCGGCAAAATAGACAGTATCTGCTGCCCCTGCTTCCAGCTCCGAAATATCTTTCTGCCGCCAGTCTATTACTTTAAGCTGTTTTTTAATATCCTGCTTACTTTTAACTTTTCTGCTTATTTCTTTCAGAGGAGCCAGAGCTTTTATTTCCAGCTGCAGGCTCCTGTTGCCCTGATAAATATTTTCTGTTAATCTGCAGGCACACTGCTGACGATAGTTATTTTCTATTTCTCCCGCCCACCACCAGAGAGCTGTTATTTTATTATTTTCTGAACCTAAAACCAGCCTTTTATGCCGGCCGGCAGAAATTTCACGGCTGCTTAAAATATCCCCTTCCAGATAAAAAAGTGGTTCCGGATTAGCCTCACCAAAGGGGGCAAAAAGGCGCAGCCCCTGGTAAAATTCTTCTGTAAGCTCAGCCAGTTCAAGGTTTAAATCTGCTTCAATTTCCAATTCTGAATCAATTTCTTCTAATTCCTGATCGATTAAGCGCTGCAGCCTCAATTTGAATTTTTCCAGCCTGTCTTTTTTGAGTGAAAACCCTGCCGCAGCTGCATGACCTCCGTGTTTTTCTAAAAGATCAGAGCACTCAGCAATTAAATTATTAATATTTATACCTTCAATTGAGCGGGCCGAACCTGTTATCAGCTCACTCTGCTGGTTAGAAGTCATCAAAACAGCGGGGACCTGATAGTTTTCTGTTATTCTGCCGGCAGCAATCCCGATAACACCCTGATGCCAGTTAGAATCATAACTTACTACAGCTTTTCGCTGCTCTGGCTCCATTTCTTTTTCTAGCTCTAAATAAATTCTCTGACTGATTTCCTTACGGTGCTGGTTAATCTGATTTAATTCGGCCGCCAGACCGGCTGCCTGACTTTTATCCTCTGCCAGTAATAATTTTAAACCTTTTTCTGCACTGTCAATTCTACCGGCAGAATTTAATAAAGGCCCAATTTGAAAGCCCAGTGTTTTTTCATTTATCTCCAGCGGGTTAATATCCAGTTCATTATAGAGGGCCTTCAGTCCAATTCTTTTAGTGTTTTGGAGTTCTTTTAAACCAGTTTTAAATAAATAACGGTTTTCTCCTTTAAGCGGCACAACATCAGCAATAATTGCCAGCAGTAATAAATCTAAAAATTCTCGTTCCTCTCCTTTTTCTTCTATCTTACTGAATACTGCTTTAATCAAAAAATAGGCCATTCCGGCTCCCGGCAGCCAGTATCCCTGATGGTCTTCCGGCAGTAGACGGGGAGAGATCACATAATCAGCTGGTGGTAGCTGCTCCGGCAGATCATGGTGGTCAGTAACTACAAAATCCATGCCAGCTTCTTTGGCAAATTTGACCTCATCATAATTGCTGATTCCACAGTCACAGCTGATCACCAGATCAATTTCTTCCTGATAGGATGCCAGCACCTCCTGATTAAGGCCGTAGCCCTCTTTAAAACGATCAGGGATGTGATAGCTAATCTGATCACTCAAACGGCTTAAGGCACCCACTAAGATAGAGGTAGAGCTTATTCCATCTACATCGTAGTCCCCATAGATTAAAATTCGGCTTCCTTTTTGAATATGTTCTAAAATAAAATCCACGATTTCCATTATCTGCGGAAAATCTTCTACTTCAAGTGGGGAATATGTCTCCGGCTCAATAAACTGAGTCAATTTTGCTTTAGAATCCAGACCCCGCTTTTGAGCAAGTAGAGCAAGTTCCCTGCTGCCGAGATAATCTACTAATTCTTTTTTTGGTTCAAACTCTGCTGCTTTTTTTATTCTCATAACTGTCCCTCTTATTTTCTGTATTTAAAAACAATATCTGAATCAAGATAGCGGTAATATCTTTTCTTTTTATCTTTTAGCTCCCTGCTGCCAAAAAAGAAGATTGAAAAAGCCTCCCAGAGAAAGACCCAGCCTCCAACAAATAAACCTTCCATTAATAAGGAAATTAAAAGCGATAGATCCTGACTTTCCGGAATTAAATAGGCGGTGATTAAAAATAAAATTCCCATTCCAATATAAGTAGCGGTTTTTTTATGATTATGCTTCAAATCCTGATCAATAAAAAATTGTCTCATTCTAAAATTATTCTTAATAGTAGCTCTGGAGTCTGCCTCCATTTTTTCATCTTTTTTGCTCTCCGGCAGATAAAAGCAGAGCTCCACCTTATCTTTTAAAGGCAGCTCATAGCTTGCCCTCTCTAAAAAATGACTTAACTCCGGATCAAGTTCTCTGCGGTCAAGGGCTGAGCCATCCCAGCTGTTAAATAAATCATCATATTGATCCAGATTAAGCTCAATCAAATAGGCATTATTATGCTGATTGGTGTGGTAAATATAGCGCAGCTGATAATCTTCCTTAGTTTCAAACATAGTTTGAGAATAAATTTTTAAATTTATTCTGCCAAAACTCACCTCATTTTATATATTAACTAATATTTTTAGCCCCAACTCCAGAAATATTATTAAAACTCAATTTCCTCTACTGCCTCCCAGTCAAGATTTAAATCTAAGTCTTCCTCTATTAATTCTTTACTCTCAGTTTTTTCTCCCCGACAGATTGGCCTGTACTCACAGAATCTGCACTTATTTAAATCAGCTGTCAGTGGAAATTCTACCTCAGCTAAAATTTCAGTGATCAACTCCTGAAAATATTTTTTATCGGCCTGAAAATCATCCTGATTATATTTTATCTGCAGACTCTGATCTGGATAACGGGGATTCCAGTAAATAAGTTCAGGCATTTTTTTAAGCTCATAATCAGCCGCAAAATAATCATAGCCTGCTTCAAATAAAAGGTATAAATAAAAGCGGCTCTGCATCGAGTTTTCAATATCTTTTTGATAAAGGCTCTTTTTATCTGTTTTCCAGTCATAGATTATAAATTTATTTTCTGAGCTGTCGTATTTTAAAAGATCATATTTGGCCAGTAATTTTAAGTTATCTTCTTTAAACCTCAGTTCCTGTTCTGCTGAAACCACATTTTCAGCTGCAGAAAATTTTTTTAATCTATTGAGCCAGGACTGAAGCAGAGGATTCGAGTTGAGCACTGTTTCTCCAAGAGTCTGGCTGTAATATCTTTCTGCCAGCAGGTGAAACTGCCGTCCCTGTTTTAAATCATTTTTTACTTCTTCGTTCATTCCCCATTCAGCCGGCCAGTAAAGACCATCCAGGTATCGGTAACGAAAACGACGCCGGCAGTTATTAAAGATAGCCAGGGCAGACTGAGAAAAATAAAGCTCTTTTAGATTATTAACTGCCATTTATTTAACCTCCTCAGTCTGAGCCTCAGTTTGAAATTTTTCTTTCTTTTCTGCAATGAATTTTTCTAAAGAAGTGAAAACAAAAGCTGGATCCTTATCCCATTTTCCTTTTTTCTGATGGGTGCTTAAAAATAAGTTTTTACGAGCTCTGGTAATTCCCACATAGAGGAGCCTAACTCTTTCGGCTATTAACTCCTGCCTGGCCTTATGGTCGGCATTACGCTCTTTTTTTTCATTCAAAATATATTCTAATTCTGCTCTAGCTGAAGCTTTTGGATTTTTTATTTCTTCGTTTAAATAAAATTTCTCTCCCATAAAATAATCATCATTGTCATGCTGAAAATGACTTGAAGTTAAACTGCCAATGAAAACTGTATCCCATTCCATTCCCTTTGCTTTATGCAGGGTAGAAAGTGTTACCTGATCCGGTTTTGCCTCAAAACCTTCCATTTCAGTCAGGGTATCTGCAAACTGCTTGATTCTATCTCTAATTTCCGGCAGTTCTGCTGTTAATTGATCGAGCCTCCAGGCAGGATTTTCATTTAAAAGTCTGCCAAATTCAAGCGCCAGATTTTGGGCCAGAGCCAGCTTTTTACCGGTCAGCTCTATTCTCTCGGCCAGAAATAAAACAAGTTCATCTGGGGGCAGCTCCATTGAAGCCTCTAGCCAGCCCTGAACCTGAATTAAACTTTTAAAAAATTCATCAAAACTATCTTTTTTTCTAAATTCTAAGTCAAAATTATCTCTATTTAAACCCGAAAGTGGAAAAATTATTTCCTGGTTTTCTTTTTCGGTCAGAGTTTCTTCTAAAAGCTGATTTAATTCTTCATTTTCTCTGCCAAAAACTTCAGCAAAAATCAGTTTTAGATTATCTGCCGCAGCCGGTGAGGTTAGAAATTTTAAGATAACCTCCAGTTCTATTAAGAATGCATCACTGGAACTGCTGCCCGCAAGCTGAAATTCTCCTCCCAGCCTATTAATTTCAGCTGCAATTTCCTCAAGCTGCCAGCCGGTAGGCATCAGCACTGCTGCAGTCTCTTTGTTGTTTTCTCTTGCTTTGCGCAGGGCCTGACGGGCAATAAACTTCTTTTCAGTTTTCCAGTCTTTAAAAGCTTTACTGCCAATTCTGTATCCTTCCGGTTCTGGATTTGGTGCCGGGTCATCAGCACTGGTTGGCTGGATATACTTCTTTTCTAAAGGCTCAATTTCTCTTTCGGAAAATTCTTCCTGGCTCCAGTCAACCAGATAATTTGCCAGATCAATAATATCCTGACTGCTGCGGCTGGAAACAGCCATTGTTTCTACCTCAACATCTTCCCGTTTACAGTAACTGCGGAAAATATCAGGATCTGAAAGAGTAAAGGTACCTGTAATTGCCTGGTTACTGTCTCCAACTCGAACCAGGTTATTATTTTCACCTGCCAGCAGATAAAGCATTTCCTCCTGAGCCTGATTTGAATCCTGAGCCTCATCTTCAAATACATAGGCATACTGAGCAGATATTCTTTCGGTAAATTCTGGATCTTCTTTGAGCAGTTTTAAGCTCTGCTGAACCAGATCATCAAAATCCAGTAAGCCAGCCTGGGCCATCCTAAATTCATATTCCGCAAAAATTTCTGCGGCTGGAGTTAAAATATTAGCTGATTTGAGGTTCGAATATTTAACCATATTTTTTAGTTCTTCCCCCTCCAGCAGTTTCAGCTTAAAATAAGAAATCATTGAAGCTGCATAGGCTGGAAAATCGTCTTCTTTCCATTTTTTTAAATATTTATCAAATTGATAGCTGTTTTTTTCTAAATTAAAAAACTGCTGCAGGAGCTCTCCATTTTCCGCCGCCCATTTGCGGCTTAAATCTTTTATCCAGCGGTAGCGCCTGCCGGCTTCGATTAATTCAAAATCCTGATTAATTAGGCGGGCTTCTGGCTTTTCTTTTATAATCCCGAGGGCAAGTGAGTGCAGTGTTTTGACACTGTAGCCGCGACTCCGGGGCAGCCCTTTTTCAGCCAGAAAATCTCCAATTCTTTTGCGAAAATTTGCTACTGCTGAATTCATATAAGTTACAATTAGTATCTTTTGGTCGTTATTTAACTCAGAGGCGATTAGCTCTGCTGCCAGATGAGCAAGAACTGTTGTCTTACCTGCTCCTGGAACTGCAGGAACTGCAAGCTGCCCACCTCGATATTCTAAAACTTCTTTCTGTCCCGGTCTTGGTTTAAAATCCATCCTTACTCTCCTCTCACATCAAGCCAGCGGTAAAGTGGTCCTTCCTGTTCTTTACCACTGCTGTTTAGAAAACTATCTGCTATATAAATTCCCTTTTTAACTTTGTAAATTAAACTGATTAAAAAATCACTGAGCTGATTTAAACGTATCTTTTGATCAAGTCGGTCATCCCATTCATTTGTCTGCTGCCACTGCTCGGTATAAATATAGGGGTTTACTAATTCTTTGGCAATACTCTGCATCCAGTCACTGCTTGAAATATCAAGCAAAAACAAATAATCAACTCCGGCAAGCTCCGGTGAGAATAAAAATTTATAAGGTGAAGCTAAAATTACTCCTGCCTCTTTTTCCTGACCCTTAAATAGAGTTTCAGCAGCCAGAGTACCTTCATAAATCATGTTAATATAGCGCTCACTTAAATCATCTTTTTCTTGATGAAAATTTTCCACTGCCTGATGAAAACGAGCAACTGATTCGATCATCTGACGGCAGGCAAAAATATCTTCCTGTGAGGGATCTAAAGGAGCTAAAACTTCGCTGAAAACTAACTGAAAAAAGACTTCAATTTCCAGTTCTTCTTCCTTTTTATCCTGCAGCCAGTCTTTTAAATAATCATATTTTTCTGCAGCCTGAAAGTTTATTTTATCTCTTAACCCGGAATCATCAAGGTCAATTAATTTCATCCCGGAAGCTGCAATCTCTTCTGCCAGAATATATGAGCGCAGGGGATCAAGTTCTAAAAGTAGGGACAGTGCCTGCTGTAGAGAAGATACTCCAACAATATTGGTCCTCTCACAGTGAAATAAATATAAAATCAGCAGGGCTCGGGCAAATGGAATATCAATTAAACGTTTGGAGCGGTTAAAGTTACTCAATTGATAGCCATTTTTTTCTAAAATCTGCTGCAGGCTGAAGCTCAATACCTTATCAATTTTAGGAGAAATAACTGCTATTTGATCAGCTTTAACTCCCTTTTTTAACAGAGAAATAATTTTTTTACCGACTTTAATCAACATTTCCCCTCTTAACTCACTGTCAATTTCTTCTAATAAAAGTGGTGACTGAACTAAATTTGATTTTCTTTCCTGAACAACAGCCTTTATTTCCTGAGCCAGCTCACTGCTGGCTGCTGCTGCCGTATAATTTTCATTGATCTCAACTATTTCTGCTTCGGAATTAAAAAAACGCTTTTTGGCTGCAGCCGGGTTACCGCCAAAAAAGCGGTTAAATCCTCCACTTTCATTAAAAGTGAAAATTCCGTTAATCCCAGCTCCAGTCAGTGATTTTATTAATTCCTGTCCGGCAGGAACCATTTTCTCTAAATCATCTACCAAAAGATAATCATATTTTTCATTTAAATTAAAAAGATAATCCTGATCAGCCAGTAAATATCTATTAAACAGGCTTACCGCTGCCGAATAGTCAAACAAGCGGTAATTAAGAGAGAAATCTCTAAAAGTCTTCATTATTTCTATTGACTGCTCTGCATACTCTCTGCGCTCTTCATCCTGCTGAGTCCAGCCCAGTAACCTCTGTTTGAGCTCCTTAAAATCGAGCATATTAAAGGCAGCCAGATTCAAATTATCAATCAACTGAACTGCAATCTGAACCGGTCTGGCCCTGATACTGCGAAAATAGGCTCTATTTTTCCTGTACTTTGCCACATAATTACTCATTAAAAAATGTGATGTTTCAATATTCATGAATGTCGGCTCTATCAGCTGATTGCTGCCGCTGTATTTTCTTTCTACAGCAGGCCAGTTTTTATTTAACTGCTGATTAACAAAGCCAAAATAGGTATATATATTTAAATTCCCCATTAACTTTAAATCCAGTTCTTCTCTAAACTGACTGACAGAACGAGCTGAATTTAAAAATAGAAGTATTTTTTCGCTGCCCAGTTCAGCTGCCAGCTGCTGATACTCAGTTTTTAATTTTGAAGTTTTACCACTGCCCGTATTGCCGCTGTAAATTTTATACATCAGCCAGTCTCCTCAATTTAAAATTATTAAAAATTTAATATTATCTTCTTTAACAAACATAGAGCTGATTTTTAAACATTAAAAAAATAGAATTTCTTATTAGTAAATTTCAATAAAAAACCAGATCATCAAAAAAAGCTGCATCCCTAACCTGGAAGCGGTGCTGGCCACAAAAGCAAAGATACTGCTTAAAGCAAGTTTAAAGGAATTCTTTTTATTTCTGCTCTGCCAGTATTCAGCGATAAATATTAAAAGAAAAGGGCCAATTATAAATCCCAGAGGTCCCAAAAATATTGTACCAACTACCATTCCAATAACAGCTGCCGCAATCGTTCTATTGCTTCCACCCTGTTTTTTAATAAAATAAGCGTTGGCGAGATAATCTGCCAGAAAAATAATAACTGTAATTAAAACTGCTCCGGTCCAAAAATAAGGAGAATAGCTGACATCTGTCTTTATTATTCTGTATAAAATAACTGCAGCCCAGAAAAAAACAGAATCAGGCAGCACCGGCAAAAAGATTGCCGCAATTTCCAGGGCAAATAATATTAAAAGCATAATCAATAAAAAAATCTCCAATTTGATCACTCCCCATTCAGTAATATTGATTTATAAATAACACAGACAAAAATAATTTTAAAACTAATAAAATAAATCCTAGGCTAAATTTTATTATAACATAAATATCTTAAAGCAAGCAAAAAACCCTGTTATCTAAACAGGGTTTTAAACTCTTAATTTCTTTTTTAGAATAAATTAGTTGTGAACTTTTTACTCTATTTTGCTGAACAGCAGTTGATCTAAATCATTTTCTCAGTTATATTTCATTAATAACTAAGCGTTATCAGAAACAGCTTTTAAAACTTCATCAATATCAGGTAATTCTGGGATATCATATTCTTTAGCCCAGAGAATCTCTCCCTGATCATTAACTAAAATATTAACTCTACCTGAAATTCCTTTTTCCTCAATGAATATTCCAAGTTTGGAAGCAAAGTCACCATGAGGCCAGAAATCAGATACTAGTCTTAAATTTTCAAGTCCAATATTTTCTGCCCAGGCTCTTTTTGAAGGAACAGGGTCAACATTAATCCCCAGTGGAACAGTATTATTTTCCTCAAACTGATCATAATTTTCTTCTAAAGCCTGCATCTGGTTGCGGCAGACACTTGTCCAGGCAAGTGGATGAAAAGAAAGCAGTACATTTTTACCTTCAAATTTTTCTAAACTAACTTCTTCTTCCTGATGATCACTTAACTTAAATTCTGGAATTCTTTCGCCTTTTTTTAATTTCATTTCCAAATACCTCCTGTTAAAATATATTTAAACCCGAGTTATTAACTTGTGTTTATTGTAACTCTATTGAAAGTTAATATCAAGTGAAAATTTAACAATTTCCATAATTATTTGCTTTTGCATTTATAAAAATTATGGTATAATAATTTATAATCTTAACTGGCTGTGGCGCAGCTTGGTAGCGCGCTTCGTTCGGGACGAAGAGGTCCGGGGTTCAAATCCTCGCAGCCAGACCATTTTTTAGATAATTATTGATATATAAACTAAAAGGCAGTAAAACACATCCCAAACGAGTGTATTTACTGCCTTAATTTTTATTATTCGATCACTATAAAAGTTTTCGCTATTTAATTGTCTTTTTCTAACTTATTCATGATCGAGCGAGCTATTACAAGTCCAGAAACAGAAGCCTGCATCAATCCTCTTGTTATTCCTGCTCCATCTCCACCAAAGAATAAATTTTTAACCTTACTTTCCAGATTTTCGTTAACTTCCAGTCTGGAAGAATAAAATTTAACTTCTACTCCATAAAGCAGAGTATCACGTCCGTAAATCCCTGGAGTAATTTTATCAAGAGCTTTTAACATTTCAATAATACCTGTCAGGTGTCTGTGGGGCAGAACCAGAGACAAGTCCCCGGGAGTTGCATCTTTTAAAGTCGGTTCTGTCACAGAGCGCTTTAATCTTTCTTCAGTGGTTCTTCTACCTTCGAGCAGGTCACCCAGTCTCTGGACAAGAACACCACCAGCAAGCATATTAGCAAGTTTAGCAATACTCTTACCATATTTAATTGGCTCATGGAAGGGCTCTGTAAAAGTTTTGCTTACCAAAAGAGCAAAGTTAGTATTATGAGTTTTTATATCAGAATGACTGTGGCCGTTGACTGTGATTAAACCCTGGTTGTTCTCACTAACAACCTCACCATAGGGAGACATACAGAAAGTTCTCACCTTATCTTCAAAAGTTGGGGTATGATATATCAATTTAGATTCATATAGATTATCAGTCATATATTCAGTTACTGCAGCCGGACATTCAACTCGAACTCCAATATCAACCGGATTAATTGCTGTCCTAATATCAAGTTTTTTAGCCTCATTAGTTAACCACTCTGCATTTTCCCTGCCTGCAGCAGCCATTACAAAATCAGCTGTGATTTTTTCTCCTGCTTCAGTCTTTACAGCTTTAATCTGATCTGCTTCGACTATAAACTTCTTAACATTAACACCAAATCTGATTTCTACTCCCTTTTCTTCTAAATAGTCCTGCATATTCTGCAGAACAACCTGACTGTATCCTGTTCCTAAGTGGCGCAAACTGGCAGGAATAAAATTGAGCTCAGCTCGAACAGCCTTCTTTCTAATTTCATCCTGCTTGTCTTCAGCCACTCCAAAAATACGATCAGGTGCTCCAAATTCCATATAAATATCATCTGCATAAGCAATATTATCAATTAGTTCCTGTCTTCCTATGTAATTTTCTAAATTCCCACCAATGTCAGGAGATAGAGAAAGTTTACCATCACTATAGGCTCCGGCGCCTCCCCAGCCTGAAACTATAGCACAGCTCGGACAGTTAACACAGCCTATACCAGGATTTTCCTTCATGGGGCAGACCCTTTTTTCTAGATCAGTACCCTTTTCTAAAATTAGAATATCTAGTTCTGCTTCTTTTTTCACAAATTCCATCGCAGTAAATATTCCAGTCGGTCCAGCTCCAATGATGATTACATCATAATCTCTTTTACTCATTAATTATTAAACCTCCAGGTTTTTAAAATAAAGTCTAAATATTATTTTTTAGACAAACCAATACTATAGTTTCTAGACTGAAGCTCAGATTCCTGCATTTTATTTAAATTATTTTAAATCTTTTTTAGTAGCACAAAAAAAATCGACCCAATCATTCAGGTCGATTATTAAAAAATATTTTATTGAATATTTTTTAGAAAATTATTCTGCTTCTTCTTTTTCTTCCAGACGGGCTAGAATCAGATTATAGCCGTCCTCCCCATATTCCAGGGAGCGTTTAACTCGACTAATTGTTGCTGTGCTTACACCTGTCTCAGCCACTATATGATCATATGTATAACCTTCTTTAAGCATTCTGGCTACTTCCAACCTCTGACCTAAAGCCTTTATCTCTCCAATAGTAGCTATATCCTGAAAGAAATTATAGCATTCTTCTTTGCTTTCAAGCATCAAAATTGCTTCAAATAGCTGCTCAGTAAATTTATCCTTTATATTTCTGGACAAAGTTTACACCTCTCTTCTGAATATGGATCTTACTCCCATTCTATTGTACCAGGTGGTTTTGAAGTAATATCAAAAACTACTCTGTTAACTTCTTCCACCTGATTAACTATTCTATTCGAAATTGACTGCAGCACCTCATAGGGCAGACGAGCCCAGTCAGCTGTCATCGCATCATCACTATTTACTGCTCTTAAAATGATCGGATAACCATAAGTTCTCTCATCTCCCATGACTCCCACACTTCTTAAGTCAGGTAAAACTGCAAATGACTGCCAGATATCTCGATAAAGACCGGCTTCTTTGATTTCTTCCTGGACTATAGCATCAGCATTTCTTAAAATCTCCAGTTTATCCCAGTCGACATCACCAATTATTCTGATTGCAAGTCCCGGACCAGGAAAAGGCTGTCTCCAGACAATTTCTTCTGGTAAACCCAGCACCTCTCCAATTTTTCTAACTTCATCTTTAAAAAGGAAGTGTAGAGGCTCAACCAGATCAAGATTCATCTCCTCAGGCAGTCCCCCAACATTGTGATGACTTTTGATAGTAGCCGCTTTATCAGTGCCTCCACTTTCTATAACATCAGAGTAAATTGTACCCTGAACTAAGTAGCGGACATCTTCTAATTTTTCTGCTTCTTCGTCAAAAACCTGGATAAACTCATCACCGATAATTTTCCTTTTTCGCTCAGGATCTTTGACTCCTGCCAGTCTATCTAAAAATCTTTTTTTAGCATCGACATAAACCAGAGGGATATTAAACTCTTCCCCAAAGGTTCTTTTTACCTGCTCAGCTTCACCTTTACGGAGCAGCCCGTGATCAACGAAAATACAGGTCAACTGGTCTCCAATGGCTTTATGTACAATAGCAGAAGCAACTGCAGAATCAACCCCACCAGACAGACCACAGATCACCTTGCCCTTACCAACCTGTTTTCTAATTCTTTCTACTTCCTCATTAATATAATCTGCCATATTCCAGTTCGCTCTGACATCTACAATTCTAAATAAAAAATTATGAAGTATAGTTTTTCCCTGAATTGTATGATTAACTTCTGGATGAAACTGAACTCCATAAAAATTTCTCTCAAAGTCAGCCATTGCTGCTGTAGCTGTTAATTCAGTTCTAGCAATGATTTCGAAACCTGTCGGTACTTCTTTGACATGATCACCGTGACTCATCCAGACCTGAGAATGGTTTTCTAATTCTTTAAACAGTTTTTTATCAGTATAAATTTCTAAATCTGCCTTACCATATTCACCATGTTCAGCTTTTTCTACATGACCGCCTTCTAAAAGCTGTGCCATCAACTGCATTCCATAACAAATACCTAAAATTGGAATCCCGAGTTCAAATACACCCTGATCTACCCCTGGAGCACCAGGTGCTGTTACACTATCAGGTCCACCTGAAAAAATTATAGCTGCCGGATCAATTTTTTTGATTTCTTCCAGCTCAATATTATGCCCTCTAATTACAGAATATACATTAAATTCTCTTACTCTTCTTGCAATCAGCTGACTGTACTGGCCGCCAAAATCAAGAATCAATATCTTATCGTAATCCATCTAATTCCCCTTCCGCTTTTATTTACTAAAGTATACAGTGGATTTAAGGCCTTTGTCAAGGAATAAGTCGCTTAGATAAATATTTTTTAAATTCAAATATTAAAACTCCCTCCTGTTAAAGAAACTCAACAGAAGGGAGTATTTCTCATCTCATATCTTTCTTTAAAAATTATAAGATAAGATATTAGCTGTTAATCATTTTTTAATGCGGCCTGAGCTGCAGCCAGACGAGCAATTGGTACTCGATATGGTGAACAGGAAACATAATTGAGTCCAGTTCTATGGCAGAATTCGATAGAAGAAGGTTCTCCACCGTGCTCACCACAAATTCCTAATTTTAGATCTGGTTTTGCTTTGCGTCCAAGCTCTGCTGCAGTTTCAACTAACTGACCTACGCCCTCCTGGTCTAAGACCTGGAAGGGATCTTTAGCAAATATCTCCTGATCTAAATACTTAGTGATAAACTTACCAGCATCATCACGAGAGAAACCGTAAGTCATCTGAGTTAAATCATTGGTACCAAAGGAGAAGAAATCAGCATGAGCTGCAACTTTATCTGCAGTTAAAGCAGCTCTAGGAATCTCAATCATTGTACCAACACTATAATTTACTTTAACACTTGAATTTTCCAGAAGCTCTTCTGCAACTTCTACAGCATCCTCTCTTAGGATTTCTAACTCTTTTGCTGTACCAATAAGGGGAATCATAATATCAGCTTTGACATCATAACCCTCTTCTTCTTTAACTTCTATAGCTGCAGAAATAATTGCCTTAACCTGCATCTTATAAATTTCAGGATAGGTAATACCCAGACGGCAGCCTCGGTGTCCAAGCATTGGGTTCATTTCTTCTAATTCACTAATTATTCTTTTTAACTCATCAACTGGTATACTAAGCTGATCAGCAAGGTTTTTAATATCTCTGTCATTTTGAGGCAGGAATTCGTGTAAAGGTGGATCCAGAAGTCTTACTGTTACAGTTTTATCCTGCATAACTTTAAAGATTCCTTTAAAGTCATCTTTCTGATAGGGGAATAATTTATCTAAAGCTTTTTTACGTTTTTTCTTGCTGTCAGCTACAATCATTTCTCTAACAGAAATAATTCTTTCACTATCAAAGAACATATGCTCTGTACGACAGAGACCGATACCTTCTGCTCCAAAGTCAACTGCAACTTCAGCATCATGCGGTGTATCAGCGTTAGTATAAACTCCCATCTTACGATATTCATCTGACCATTCCATCAGCATTCTAAAGTTATCTGTTAAATTAGCATCTGTAGTTTCTACAACACCAGCGTAAACCTCACCAGTACTACCATTTAAAGAAATATAATCTCCTTCATTAAAGACGCGATCATCAACAAAAAACTGTCGGGAGCCTTCGTCAACCTGGATATCTCCAGCACCGGCAACACAGCATTTACCCATTCCACGGGCTACAACAGCAGCGTGTGAGGTCATACCACCACGGGAAGTTAAAATACCATTAGCCTTAACCATACCTTCAATATCTTCAGGTGAAGTTTCTTTACGAACTAAAATTACATCTTCACCATCAGCAGCAGCTTCAACTGCATCTTCTGAGTTGAAGTAAACTTTACCTGTAGCTGCTCCAGGAGAAGCTGCTAGACCCTTCGCCAGCAGATCAGCCTTTTCTAATTCTTCTTCTTTGAAGTTAGGGTGTAATAATTGACTGATATCTTCAGGATCGATTCGCATAACAGCAGTTTCTTTATCAATTAAGCCCTCTTCTTCCATATCAACAGCAATATTTACAGCTGCATCTGCAGTTCTTTTTCCAGTTCTGGTCTGCAGTAAGAAGAGATCTCCTTCCTGAATAGTAAACTCAATATCCTGCATATCATGATAGTGCTGCTCTAAGGTTTCAGTTACTTCTATAAACTCATCGTAAACCTCAGGCATTAAATTATTTAATTCACTGATATCTTTTGGAGTTCTAATACCAGCAACAACATCTTCACCCTGAGCATTGAGTAAGAACTCACCAAAAACCTTGTTTTCACCAGTAGCAGGATTGCGGGTAAAGGCAACACCTGTACCAGAATTTTCACCTATGTTACCAAAAACCATAGTCTGAACATTTACTGCAGTACCTAAGTCATGTGGAATATCATTGTGATTTCTGTAAGAAATAGCTCGATTATTATCCCAGGAACTAAATACAGCTTTTACAGCCATCAATAGTTGTTCTTCTGGTTTTTGTGGAAATTCTATGTCTTTTCTATTTTTAATCAAAGCTTTAAAATCTTTGATTATATCTTTAAGATCGTCAACAGTTAAATCAGTATCATTATCATAGTTTTTCTTCTCTTTTTTTCTTTCTAAATAATTATCAAATTCATAGCCTGGGATTCCAAGTACAACATTACCAAACATCTGAATTAGACGTCTATAGCTGTCATAGGCAAAACGCGGATTGGAAGTCTTTTTAGCAAGACCTTCAACACTTTTATCATTTAGACCAAGATTCAAAATAGTGTCCATCATACCAGGCATTGAAATTACAGCACCAGATCTAACAGATACTAAGAGAGGATCATCTACATCACCAAAATCTTTGCCTATTTTCTTTTCTAAATTCTCTAAATGTTTAAAAATACTTTCTTTTAAACTATCTTCTAGTTTTTCACCAATCTCAATATAGTGAATACAGGCTTCTGTAGTGATTGTAAATCCAGGGGGCACAGGTAATCCAATTTTGCTCATTTCAGCAAGATTGGCTCCCTTACCACCTAACAGTGACTTCATTTCTTTTTTTCCTTCTTCAAAGTCATATACATATTTCTTCAACAAAACCCCTCCTTTTGTTAGTTAAGATCATTTATGATATCAATGACTAAATTTGCCGCTTCTTCGACAGCTTTTTTAGTCATATCAATTACTGGACAGCCAACTTTTCTCATTATTCTTTCGGCATATTCCAGTTCCTCATATATCTTTTCTATTGATACATAATCAACACTATTATCAAGCCCTAAAACTCTGATTCTTTCCCTTCTTATTTCTATTAAATCTGAAGGGTCAATCATCAGGCCAATTATTTTTCTGCGTGGAACTTCAAATAATTCATCTGGTACTTTTGATCCTTTAACCAGTGGAATATTAACTACTTTGTAATTTTTATGAGCAAGATACATACTTAATGGAGTTTTCGAAGATCGTGAAACACCAATCAAGACAATATCTGCTTTCAAAATACCACGGGGATCCTTGCCGTCATCATATTTAACAGCAAACTCCACTGCTTCAACCCTTTTAAAGTAGTCTTCATCTAGTTTACGAATAACACCAGATTCCCTTACAGGCTCCTGTCCTAAAAAATCAGTAAATGTATCTAAACAGGGGGCCATAACATCAATATAAGGGACTCCTATTTCTTCGCATTTCTGGCGAAGGTATTCGGATATTTCCTTATTGACAATAGTATAGACAAAAATTGAATTTTCGGAATTTAAACCTTCTATAATATTATCAATTTTTGTTTTACTTTCTACATAGGGATATTTTTTTATTTCATAATCCGAGTCTTTATACTGTTCTGCAGAAGCCCGAGCAACCTGTTCTGCAGTATCTCCCACTGAATCAGATAATACATAGACTAAGAAATTTTTTATCATATTATCACCTTATCCTACAGAGCTTTTTTGTAAGTTATATTTATCTGTCTTTTTTTTATATATCACCACCTGTATTTTATTTCTATTTTTTGCAAAATAAACCTTTACTTTTCGCAAAAAATTATGAAAATTTAAAATAAAGTATTTTAACTGGATATTTTAACAGCAGTATTATTATGAATAGATATTATTTTATTACAGCAGATATTATTAAAATAAAACTTTAATTTAAACTTTCATAGCTAAATAGTTTTCTCTTATAATATTTATTCTCTATTAATTAAAAAAATCCTTTTTTATAAGAAGAAAATTTGATTAAAAATAAATTAAAAAAGATGCACCTCCCTGAGCAGAGAGATGCATCATTAAGATTAAAAACTATAGTGCTGAGTGGTTATCGGGCTTACATCATACCGCCCATTCCACCCATTCCGCCCATGCCGCCCATTCCTCCGGGCATGCCACCAGGCATTCCGCCACCATTTCCATCATCGTCATCGTCACTGTTATCAGCAACTAGACATTCAGTGGTTAAGAGCATGGAAGCAGCACTAGCTGCATTTTGTAGAGCAGAGCGGGTTACTTTAGCTGGATCAATGATACCAGCCTGAATCATATTAACATATTCGCCTTTCATAGCGTCAAAACCGATTCCTTCATCCTTTTCCTTAACTCTTTCTACAACTACAGATCCTTCGTGACCTGCATTATTAGCAATCTGCTTGATTGGAGCTTCTAGAGCTTTACGTACAATATCAACTCCAGTACCTTCGTCTCCTTCTAAGTTTAAGCTGTCAAGAGAAGCCATTACCTTGAGGTAGGTTGTACCTCCACCAGCAACTAAACCTTCTTCTACAGCTGCTCTGGTAGCAGATAATGCATCCTCAATTCTGTGCTGCTTTTCTTTTAGCTCGGTTTCTGTTGCTGCACCAACCTGAATTACTGCAACACCACCGGCTAATTTTGCTAATCTTTCCTGTAATTTTTCTCTATCAAAATCAGAAGTTGTTGTCTCAATCTGCTTTCTTAATTGAGAAATTCTGTCCTGAATTTTTTCTTTATCTCCATTACCTTCAACGATAGTTGTATCATCTTTAGTAATTGTTACTTTATGTGCCTGACCAAGATCATTAATGCTTGCATTTTCAAGCTTTAAGCCAAGATCTTCAGTAATTAGAGTACCACCTGTTAGAACGGCAATATCTTCTAACATTGCTTTGCGGCGGTCACCAAATCCAGGTGCTTTAACAGCTACACAGTTAAAGGTTCCACGAATTTTATTTACTACTAGAGTAGCTAATGCTTCACCCTCAACTTCTTCAGAAATAATCATTAAGCTTTTACCTGACTGAGCAACCTGCTCTAATAAAGGTAAAATATCCTGAATACTCGAAATCTTTTTATCAGTAATTAAGATATATGGATCTTCTAAAGATGCTTCCATTGTATCAGTATCAGTTACCATGTAAGGGGATAGATATCCGCGATCAAACTGCATACCTTCTACAACATCTAAGGAAGTTCCCATACTCTTAGATTCTTCAACAGAGATAACTCCATCCTGACCTACTTTTTCCATTGCTTCTGCAATTAAGTTACCAATTTCGTCATCATTACCGGCAGAAATTGAAGCAATCTGTGATACAGCTTCTTTTCCTTCTACTGGTCTGGCAACTGAAGCAATCTCATCAGTTAATTTTTCTACTGCTTTTTGAATACCTCTTTTAATCAGCATTGGATTTGCACCAGCAGCTACATTTTTAAATCCTTCTTTTAACATAGCTTCTGCTAATACTGTTGCAGTTGTTGTACCATCACCGGCAACATCATTAGTTTTAGTTGCTACCTCTTTAACTGCCTGGGCGCCCATATTTTCATAGCGGTCTTTTAATTCTATTTCTTTAGCAATACTAACACCATCATTAGTGATAGTAGGTGAACCAAAGCTCTTTTCTAAAAGTACATTCCGTCCTTTTGGTCCGAGTGTTACTTTGACTGCATTTGCTAAACGAGAAACTCCTGTTTCTAACTTGCGGCGTGCATCTTCGCCGAATTTTAACTGTTTTGGCATCTAAATCCCTCCTGTATAATTAAACTGAGTTATTTTTATTAAAAATAAGTAAGAACTGTAAAATAAAAGTTAACTTTTAAAAATCAAAGTAAATTAATTTATATTGATTCTATCTTATTTAGTCAATTACTGCTAAAACATCATCAATTGATAAAATAATAAGTTCTTCAGAATCAATTTCTACTTTGGTTCCAGCATATTTGTCAAAGACTACTGTATCTCCAACAGCTACTTCTGCTTCTCCGCCTTCTGGAGCAATATTTCTACCTACAGCAATAATTTCAGCCTGCTGTGGTTTTTCGTCTTTTTTTGCTGTATCAGGAAGAACAATTCCTCCCTTAGTTTTTTCTTCACCTTCATTTTTTTCTACATATTTTACTACAACTCTGTTATCTAGTGGTTTAATACTCATTAAAAAATAACCCCCTTCTAATATTATATTCTTTTATAATGATTAGCACTCATTTAAGACGAGTGCTAACAAGCACTGTAAATATAATATCTAAGACAGTTGGGAAAATCAAATTCTCCATTTTCTCATAATTGTAGTTTAGAGGTCCTTAGAGGCGATTAAATGAGGTTATAGTTCTTATTCTCTGATTAACAATAACTTTATAAGAATGTCTTAATATTTTATATTTTGCAGCTTAAATCAAAACAAGTTCTGCCCCGAATTTTTCTTCCAGTATAGTATAGTGCCCACCGGTTAAATCATTGCCATAGTAGTCATATATAATTTCTGGTAGAACGATTTTTGTGATTTTTCCATTTATAGTTTCAAGACTTCTTTCTAAATCATAATTAGTTAAAAGTCCTGCTGCAATAATTGAGCCTCCAAAAAATTTATTTTTTACTTTCAATAGTTTTAAGCGGTCACTGTTAACCAAATAATCTTTAAGCAAATCAGCTAAAAGATCATATCCTGCTTCTGAAGCCATAATTACTGTAATTTCATTTTTGTTTTTCAAACTTTCAGCAGCATGGGCTTCTAGAGTATTTTTTACATCTCGACTCAAGTCATAGGACATTATCAGTCCGGAAGCTTCATTTTCCTTTTTTTTAATAATTGTTTTCTTGTTTTCATCTGCTCGCTGAAATTCAACCGCTGGATTTCTGGCTTTTTTGATCTGATAAAAAGCATCAACTCTGCTTTTAACAGCTTTCTGATCTACTTTTGTTATAATATCGCCAGCTCTTAAATCCGCTTTTGCCGCCGGTGAATTTTTTATAATTTCATTGATCTGAGCCTTAAAATTATTTAGCAGCTGAGGTTCAATAATAATTGGATATGAATAGTTATTTTTGATTTTTTTAATAAATTGATCCAGCTTCTGATATTCAGCTGCATCAGCAGTAATTTCTGAATCTGCATAATGACTGAAGCCAGCCATAAAAACACGCAGAGTCAGCGGAGGATACTCCTCCAGATAGTCAAATGTTCTTTTTAAATAATCAAAACCCAGTAGATGATGCATCGAAACAATGCTGGCAGAAAATTTCAGCTGCCTCTGCTTGAGTGCAGGTATAAACTTAAATACATTTTTCGGCTGCGAATCATTCATTAAAAAAACCCGTTCCTCAGGAGCGGGGGCATTTAAGGATATATTTAATTCCAGCGGCTCTAATTTTTTTAATAGATCAATTTTTTCAGGCTTGATAAATGAGGCACTGGTTGTTATTTTTATTTCAATACCGGGCCACCGCTGGCGCAGATACTCTAAAATCTGATAAATCTCAGGGTGAACAAAAGGTTCTCCCTCGATAATTTTGCTGGCTGACTCACCTATGAAAACCGGCAGCTCTGGATCTAAAAATTCAATCATAGTTTTAATTAAATCCAGTTCCAGATGGCCAAAGCTGTAAGTTTCAATCTCTGAAGGATTATTTTTATGACTGCAGAAGATGCAGTTCAATTTGCAGATTGAGGTTATCGGCAGAATATTATCTTCCTTTACGGTTTTAAATAAAATTTCTTCTCTAGATCTTCTTTTCATCTCATCACCTACAATTTTAAAGAGGGGTCAGCACTAATACTTAAAGGAGCAAAATCTCGCTCAAGGTACTGATAATAGGCCACTGCTCCAATCATCGCTGCATTATCAGTACATAATTCCAGAGGAGGATAATAAAGCTTTAAATTATATTTTTCTAACTTTTCTTCCAGATAGCTTCTCAATCTTTGATTGGCCGCAACTCCACCTGATAAAACAACACTTTCCACTTTATATTCCTCTACAGCCTGCAGCAAATTAGAAGCCAGGCTGTCTACAACTGCTTTCTGAAAACTGGCTGCTAGATCACTGGTATTTATTTCATTTCCCCGCTGTTTTTCATTATTAACATAATTCATCACAGATGTTTTTAAGCCACTAAAGCTGAAGTTGTAACTTTTACCTAAATCAGCTCTGGGAAAGTCTATAGCCTCTTCATTTCCAGTCTGAGCTGCCTTTTCTATTGCCGGACCACCAGGATAACCGAGGCCAAGAAAACGAGAGATTTTATCAAAAGCCTCTCCAGCTGCATCATCTATGGTTCTACCTAAGATTTGATAGCCCCTCAAATCTTCAAAATATAAAAGATCTGTGTGTCCACCAGAAATAGTCAGACAGAGAAGTGGTTTTTTAATCTCAGGATTAGCAATAAAGTTAGCATAAATATGACCTGCAATATGATTGACCCCGATTAATGGGATATTTAAAGCAAGCGAAATAGTCTTAGCAGCAGTCAGAGTAACTAAAAGACCGCCGACCAGTCCCGGACCGGATGTAGCAGCTACTGCATCTAAATCCTCAAACTTAATTCCAGCTTCTGCTAATGCCTGGTCAATTACAGGCAGCAGCAGTTCTAAGTGTTTGCGAGAAGCAATTTCCGGCACCACTCCCCCAAATTTTTTATGAATATCAACCTGTGAAGAAACAACATTTGCCATGACCTCCAGTCCATTTTTATTGACTGCAGCCGCAGTTTCATCACAGGAGCTCTCTAAGGCAAGTATATAAATATCTTCATTTTTATTTTTTAACTTATCTTTATATTTCAATTTTTCCACTCCCATATTAATTACTTCCATATTTCTGCTGCCAGTTAATTTCGGCCTGGGGCTTTTTTAAATAAGCAGGTTTAAGCTGATAAATATCATCTTTTTGACCCCGTTTTAAATAATTTTCTCCCAGCCTTGCTAAAACTGCAGCTCGAGGCAGATCTGATTCAGGTTCAACATATTTTATCGAAAAACCCCTTGCTTTTAATACTTTTCCTACTTCTAATTTTTTTTCCCCAATTATAGTTATTTGCTTCTGACTGTAGTCATTTAAAACTTCAGGCAGCTCAGCAATCCTAACAGCTGCCGGCGGATATATTTCTTTAATAAAATCATCAGACTCAGCTTCTGGCTGCTGATAAAAAGCATAATAGACTCTCTCTCTTCTGGCATCTAAAAGTGCTAATCTGTAAGCACCTGCTGCTCCTGCTGCCATGATTTCAAGAGTAGGAATTCCTTTAACTGGAATAGCCAAAATTCTACCCAGCATTTTGGCTGTTGTAATCCCAATTCTGAGACCGGTAAAAGACCCTGGGCCTGTAGCTACAGCAGCTCCATCCAGGTCTTTAGCTTCAATCTCTAAAAGCTCAAAAATTTCTTCCATTAAGGGCAGTAATTTTTCGCTGTGCTGCCTTTTTAAACTTAAATTAAATTCTCCTCTAAGCTGACCTGATTCCATCAGGGCCAGACCAAGATTATCTGTTGAACTATCTATTGCCAGAGTTAACATTCTTTATTCAACCTTTCTATTAATAATCTGCTTTTTTCACCTTCACCTCGAACAGTTATTTTTCTCTTTTCAGCAGATATTTTTTCTAGATTAATAAAAATAAAATCAGCCGGAAGCAGCGGCAGAGCAAGTTCCGGCCATTCAATAAAAATAACAGCTTCTCTGTTTAAATAATCTTCAAAACCAATTTCTAAAAGTTCTTCTGTTCTATCCAGACGATAAAGATCCATATGAATAATCTCTTTTTCTCCTGAATATTCCTGGACCAGATTAAAAGTAGGGCTTGTCACTTCACCCTGATAACCAAAGACTGTAGCAGCGGCTTTAGTAATTAAAGTTTTACCGGTGCCCAGCTCTCCTTTAAGCAGAATAAGTGCTGGAATTTCAATCAATTGAGCCAGTTTCCGACCAAATTCTTCAGTCCCAGCTGGAGAATCAGTAATTATTGAATAGCTTTTATCCATTTACTTTCCCAGCTCCTCTGAGCGCTCGGCTGCCGCTTTAACAGCTTTAATTACAGAGGCCCGAAATGCATTCTCTTCCAGCTCTGCTACCCCTGCAATTGTAGTTCCTGCCGGTGAACAAACCATATCTTTTAATTCAGCAGGATGTTTATCTGAACTTAATACCATTTCGGCTCCACCTTTAACCGTTTGCGCAGCCAGTTTAAGAGCAGTCTGACGATCAAGCCCTTTTAAAACTCCTGCATCTGACAGGGCCTCAATAAAAAGATACACAAAGGCCGGTCCACTGCCGCTGAGTCCAGTTACTGCATCCATTGCCTCTTCTTTGACCTCAACTGTTTTTCCCAGCGAATTAAAAATCCTATCAACAAAGGCTTTCTCATCTGCCTCAACAGCTGAAGTATAATAAAGAGCACTCATCCCTTCTGCAACTAAAGCCGGAGTATTGGGCATTACTCTAATTATCTTAGCTCTGGCACCAAAGTACTGGGCGAGTAATTCTGTTTTAACCCCGGCTGCAATTGAAATAATCACTTTTGAAGCTGCTTCTTTTTTTATATCTTCCAGTACTAAATTAATTATCTGAGGTTTAACTGCCAGAATAATATAATCGGCCTCAGCTGCAGCAGTTTTATTATCAGCAGTAATAGTTATCTGAGAAAATTCAGCTGGAAGCTCAAATTCCGCATCAGCAAATTTCTTATCTGCGGCTGTAATATTTTCGGGCTTAACTAAGCCCTGATTTAAAATACCACTTAAAATTGCCTCTCCCATATTCCCCAGACCAATAATCGCTAAGTTCATTTATAAATCCTCCTCCAGCTTACTCTCTAATCTGACCATTACCCATAATTATATATTTGGTAGTTGTTAACTCCTTTAATCCCATTGGACCTCTGGCATGCAGTTTTTGAGTACTGATTCCTGTTTCAGCTCCCAGTCCAAACTGTCCCCCGTCTGTAAAGCGGGTCGAAGCATTTACATATACTGCTGCTGCATCAATATCATCTAAAAATGCTCTGGCAGTAGTATAATTTTCAGTTACTATCGCCTCCGAATGTTTGGTTCCATACTGATAAATATGCTCTACAGCTTCTTCATAATCTGCTACAACTTTAACAGACATAATATAATCTAAATATTCGGTTGCATAGTCTTCCTCTGTAGCTGCTTTAACTTTAGGGACAATCTTTTGAGTCTGCTCACAGCCCCTCAATTCCACATCACTTTCGGCAAAAATCCGGGCCATCTCTGGCAGAAACTCCTCTGCAACCTCCTGATCAACCAGTAAACTTTCGGCAGCATTGCAGACAGCAGGTCTGGAGTATTTAGCATTAAAAACAATTTTTTTAGCTTTCGTCAGATCTGCATCTTTATTTACATAAACATGACAGTTACCAACACCCGTTTCGATTACAGGCACCTTTGATTCGTTGACAACTTTTTGAATCAAACCGGCTCCACCGCGCGGGATTAAAACATCTAAATAATCATTTAGAGTAAAGAGTATATCTACTGCCTTACGGTCAGTAGTAGAAATTAACTGAACAGCTTCTTTTGGCAGCCCGGCCTCCTGCAGACCATCCTGAATGATGTTTGTTAAAATTTGATTTGAGTTAAAAGCATTTGATCCCCCACGCAGAATTACTGTATTTCCTGATTTTAAACAGAGACCTGCTACATCAACTGTAACATTAGGCCTGGCTTCATAAATAATACCGATTACTCCAAGCGGAACTCTTATTTTGCCAATCTGAAGTCCATTTGGTCTTTTCCACATCTGAGGAACTTCTCCAATCGGATCTTCCTGAGCGGCAACTTCTCTTAAACCCTGAGCCATCCCCTCAATTCTTGCTTCAGTGAGCTTAAGTCGATCAAGTAAGGCTCTACTTAAATCATTGTCTCTGCCTTTCTGCATATCCTTTTCGTTAATCTCTAAGATCTCAGCCTGTCTTTCCAGCAGTTTATCAGCAATAGAATTTAAAGCCTTATTTTTTTCATTTGTACCTGCTTTGGCTAATTTTCTGGCTGCTTTTTTCGCTGCATCTGCCTGTGAAATTAATTCTTCTCTAATACTCATCTTTATCTCCTCCTATAACCATATTATCTCGATGGATAACTTCACTTTTATTAAAATAACCAAGAATTTGTTCAATCTCATTTGAATGAGCGCCTTTAATTTTTTCAATTTCGTCAGAATTATAGTTAACAATCCCCTTACCAATTGCCCGTTTTCCATCACTAATAGTTACCGGATCACCACTATTAAATTCTCCTTCAATCTTAATAATGCCACCAGGTAGTAAACTTTTACCTCTTCTGACTAAGGCCTCTGCTGCTCCCTGATCAACTACAATTTTACCAAGCGGCGGCAGATTGAAATTAAGCCACTGTTTTCTTTTAGACAACCTCTCCTCGGCTGTCAGGAAGGTAGTCCCCAGATCAAACTGACTATTTTCTGCCATCTCCACAATTTTTAGAAGTGAGTTTTTTTCTTTCCCTGATCCAATAATCATCTGCACCCCGGAATTTACTGCGATTTTAGCAGCTTCAATCTTTGTTTCCATACCACCTGTTCCAACTTCACTTCCCTTACCGCCAGCCATTTTTTCTATCTCAGCGGTAATATTCTCAACTTTAGAAATCAGACTAACATTATCTCTATTTCCATCTGGATTGCCATTATAAAGTCCATCAACATCAGAAAGATTGATCAATAAATCTGCCTCTACCAGTCCGGCAACTCTTGCTGCCAGAGTATCATTATCTCCTACTTTAATTTCATTTGTAACTACTGTATCATTTTCATTAATTACAGGAATTACATCATGTTCAATTAAAGTTTTTAAAGTATTAAAGGCATTTAAATAGCGGTTTCTATTTTCTAGGTCACTTGAAGTTAATAAAATTTGAGCAGATTTTGCTCCATATTCCCTGAAAAATTTATTATAAATGCCAACTAAAAGTCCCTGTCCAACAGCTGCACAGGCCTGCTGTTCTGGAATAGAAGCCGGTTTTTTAGCATAGCCGAGCTCTCCCATACCTGCTGCCACAGCTCCAGAACTAACAAGAAGCATTTCTCTTCCCTGATTTTTAAGGTCAACAAGCTGTCTGCTTAAAGCATCAAGTTGAGTAAAATTCAATTTTCCATTTTTGTTGGTTAAACTGCTGCTCCCTACTTTAACTACAATTCTCTTAAATTTCATTATTAAATCATCCTGTCTTAAGCTAATTTTAGTATTAAAGACACTTTTATTTATTATATCAAATTTAATTAAAGATAAAAAGGGGATAGCTGTTATCTAAACAGCTACCCCCAGCATTATATTATCTTTCTGTAAAAATTAAGTTAAGCCAGTTCTATCTTTAAAACTTTGGTTCCGGCTTTAACTCTCTCTTTCTTTAAGATTTCCATATTTTTAACTTTTTCCATGTTGGTAATAATAACTGGAGTAGAAATCGAAGGAGCATTTTCTTTAATGAAATCTAAATCTACTTCAATTAAAGGAGTCCCAACTTCAACCTTATCCCCATTTTCTACAAGCTTTGTAAATCCTTCTCCATCTAATTTAACAGTATCTATTCCAATATGAACCAGAACTTCCAGCCCTTTTTTAGTTTTAATTCCGACCGCATGGCCTGTAGAAAAAATCTGAACAATCTCACCGGCACAGGGAGACTTAACTACATTTTCTTCAGGAGTGATAGCAAATCCATCTCCGAGCATTTTTTGGGCAAAAGCATCATCCGGTACATACTGCAGTTCACTAACTTCCCCTGCAAATAGTGCAGCTAAATATTCTTCTTTTTTCTTAAATATATTAAACATCAAATCTCCTCCTTTAATTTATTATAAAACATTTTTTTGATAATTTACAGAATTATTTTAAACAACTAGAATTAATTTACATTATGTTTTTAATTTTATCTTTTAAAGCATCAGACTCAGGCCCAAATACAACCTGCACACTGCTGCCTGATTTCATAACTCCCGAAGCACCTAATTTTTTCAGCTCTTTTTCGTCAATTATTGAATTATCAACAACTTCCAGTCTTAATCTTGTGATACAGGCATCTACACTTTCTAGATTTTCACTTCCGCCTAAAGCAGCTAAAACATCTGCAGCTCTTTGATCTTTATTAACTGGAGCTTCATTTTCGGCTTCAACTGCATCACTGCCGCGGCCTGGAGTTTCAAAATTGAAAAGTGGAATTGTAAAGTAGAAAACTGTAAAATATAAGACAGCCATTATTGGGCCAACAACAAGCCAGAACATCATTGGATTACCCAGATTTGATAAACTCAAAACATAGTCAATAGCACTGGCAGAAAAAGTATAGCCTATTCTAATGTCAAAGAAATTAGTTAACAGTCCAGAAATAAATCCACCCACTACATGAAATAAATAAAGTGGTGGAGCAACAAAGATAAATGAGAATTCAATTGGTTCTGTGATTCCTGTTAAAAATGAAGTTATGGCAGCAGTTGTTAACATACCTGCAACCTTAACTTTATTTTTAGCTCTCAAATACATAGCCAGACAGGCAGATGGAAGAGCAAATAACATCAGTGGAAACTCAGCAGCCATAAAACGCCCGGCCGTCGGGTCTCCGGCAAAAAATCTGGCGGTTTCTCCTCTTAAAACCTGACCTGCTTCGGTTGTAAAGCGTCCAAATTCATAGAGAAAAGGTGGATAATAAACATGATGTAAACCAACAGGAATTAAGGCTCTCTTACCTGCTGCATAAAGTGCCGGTCCAATAGCAGAATTCATTGCAAAACGAGCAAATTGATTAATTTGAATCTGAATCGGAGGCCAGATAAAAGCCAAAGCAACACCAGCCAGCACAGAACCTGCCGCTGTAACAATTGGAACCAGCCTCTTACCAGCAAAAAAGCCTAAATATGGAGGTAGTTCAGTACTGTGAAACTTTTTGTACATCTGAGCAGCTATTATTCCCACAACAATACCTCCAAAAACTCCGGTATTAATTGCTTCAATACTTCCGCCTGTTCTTTCTGAAATATTAATTACTCCAGCCATTACATCAAGCACTTTTGCGTAGACTGTAAATCCTACCCCGGCAGCCAGTGCTGCAACAGCATCACCAGCAAAACCAATAGCCACACCTAAAGCAAAAATTAGGGGCAGCTGCTCAAAAATCGCAATCCCACTGTTAAACATTACCTCACCAACATCAAAAACAAGACCACTCTGTTCCTGCAGCATTCTTCCCAGAGCAACTAAAATACCTGCTGCTGGCAAAACAGAAACAGGTGTCATTAACGCCTTACCAACTTTTTGTAACTTCTTAAAACCTTTCATTAAAAAATTTCCTCCCTTTTAAAATTATAATTATTATAGATGAAAAATATATATAAAAGCAAAAAAGCCGACTAGATAGACTGAGACCAATAATTTTAGTCCGCTATCTAATCGGCTTTTGCCTGATTGAACAGTAACACGCCGCTTAAATAAATTTATATTTCATTTTGATGAGCCAAAACAGCTCCTATTATACAAATAGTAAATTCTTAATTAAATATCTAAATCTCTTTTTAATCTGTGCAAATGCAGCGCTAAATAACCCTTTTCGCTTTCCGGCACCTGACAGTTAAATTTATCTTCTATTATTTTAGCAAGTTTTTCTGCTACTTTAAAGGAAAATTTAAAATTCTCTTTAATATCTTCTAAAAGTGGATTGGGATTTGAAGCCTCAGTTTCTATTCTCTCGAGAGCAAAGCGCAGATGATTGACTAATCTTGCATAATTAAGACTCTCATAACTTAACTCCTGCCCGAGTTCGCTCTCCACCTCTGTTACCAGCTCTTTAATCAGAGAAGTATTTTTTAAAGTTTTAGAAATTCCTCTTTCATTCCTGGCACCGTGAATATGAAGGGTTATAAATCCTACTTCACTTTCGGGTACAGCTAAATTAAATCTATCAGAAATCATCTCTACAGCTTTTTCTGCCAGACTATATTCTTTGTTATAAAGGGTTCTTGTTTCCGCTAAAAAGGGATTAGCCACCTCTATTCCATCTTTAATTCTTTTTAAAGAAAAAGCTATATGATCGGCAAGCCCGATCCTGATATGCTGATCCAGCTCCTCATTTAACTCAGAACTGGCCATTGCAATTATTTCTTCGGTTATTCCTATTACCTTACTATCTACTTCCTCTAATAATTGAATGTAGTTTTCTCTTTTTTCACCTTTAATCGGTGCAAATTCTTTATCAATTTTAAGTTCTGATTTCAAAAACTGATCACCAGTTTTTCTTGAGAAGCCAATTCCTCTGCCAATCAAAATCATTTCTCTTTTAGAAGAAATTTCTTCTGCCAGAATAACATTATTATTAAAGATCTTTTTTATTTTAAATTTCTCAGCTGCAGCCATAAATGCCCCCTCAAAAAATTGCAGATCACTGGCAAAAATCAGATTTAATATCTAATAGATTAAAAAAATCCAGAAAAAGATAAATTTTTCTCAACAAATTAAAAATATCCCTTCCTAGATTATGCCTGATTTAACAGTTACACTCTATAAATTATTCATTTCTTTAATAATAACAGTATTTGTGAACTTTTTCAAGTCTTTTTAAAAATAATAATAAATCGATTTAGTAAATCGGTTTAAAGCTAAAAATTATTGAGTAAAATAATTTAATAATTGTTAACGATTGATTGAAAGGGCCATTCTGCGGTAGCTGTGGCGCTTTCCTCTAATTGTTTTCGATAAGCTCAAAATGTTCTCCGGTATTGCTATCCCACCATAAGCCGCATCGCCAATATGCTGGATATCTGCACCAGCCATCTTACTCATCAGAGCGATTTCTCTAATTGTTTCTGGCTCAGAGCTTTCCTGAGAAGTTCCAATTGCTGTTAGGGCAAGTTTACCCCGATTATGAATTAGCCTTATTATTTCTTTTAAGGAATTTACATCTATTCCAGGCACAGTACCGGCTGCAGGAAGCAGAATAATATCTGTTCCGGCTGAAATTAAAGAATCGATATATTTAGCTGCCAGATATTCTTCATCTATTCCTGCCATATGCATCTTACCTGCAGTTATTATGATCTGATCTCCGAAATTCTGATCGGCCATTTTAACAGCCTCAATTATTGCCTGATTGCTGACTCCGACCGAAGGGTTACCGGTAAAAGTAATCATATTAAAACCTGCTTTAACAGCCTTTTCAATGTTATTTAAGGTGGCTTTACGTCCAGAGCTTAACTCTATAAAATTATCTGACTGAGCATTATCTCTGCTAACAGGTTCCAGATTTATCCCCAGAGGTCGTCCGGTTAATTTTTTTATTGACTCTACTATTTCGGCAGCACTACCGGCTTTAATATTTTTGAAATTCGGCTGATTTAAATCAAATAAATTTAACAGTAAAATATCTGCGCCAAAGGCTGCTGCTACTTCTGCATTACTAACATCTCTAAATAAAGATTCTTCTCCAATTACTTCGGAGATAATTGTTCTTCCCTCTGACAGTTTTATTGACTGCAGCAGCTCTTCTTTGTTGTAACTTAATAGTTCAGAACTATTTGAACTCAAAAGTCTTTTAGCCATCTTTATCTCCCTTTCTAATATTTTAGTTTTTATGAAAATTAAAGCCGGAGATAAATCCCCGGCTACTTTGCTTAATTTATCTATTTATTCCTGCATTAATTTTAGTTCCTGTTTGATATCATCAGCAATCATTTCTGCTTTTGTACCAACTACAACCTGAGCATTATTTTTATTAGCTTTCAATACTCCAGTTGCACCGAGCTCCTGCAGGGTCTTTTCGTCAATTTTGCCTGTGTCTCTAAGCTCAAGGCGAAGTCTTGTAATACAGGCATCTACAGTTTTAATGTTATCTTTACCACCCAGCGCCTCTATATAAGCTCTCGGTTTATTTTCACCTTTACCCCGAGTTTCAAATGAGTGCTGCTTCTGCTGCTGAGATTCGGGCATTACACTAACATCTGTACTTGCAGCTTCAGTATCCAGACGACCGGGAGTTGGTATATCAAATTTTTGGATAGCAAAGCGGAATAAGAAATAATAAACCGCAAAAAATACTAAACCAATTGGAATAATCATTATCGGCCTGGTTGCAAGTCCATAATTTAGAAAATAGTCAATAGCCCCGGCAGAAAAACCAAATCCATGCTGGATTCCCAGTACATAAGTAACAACAAGTGATAAACCTGTTAAGATAGCATGAATTAAATATAAAACTGGAGCCAGAAACATAAAGGCAAATTCAATCGGTTCTGTAATACCGGTCAAAAATGAAGTTAAACCTACACTTAAAAAGATACCGGAAACTGCTGCTTTATTTTCCGGTTTAGCAGCATGGTACATCGCTAATGCTGCAGCAGGCAGGCCAAACATCATCATTGGGAAAAATCCGGACATAAAGAATCCCGCTGAGGGGTCTCCCGCAAAAAATCTAGATAAATCTCCAGTAACTACTTCTCCAGCTGCAGTAGTAAATTCGCCAAATACAAACCAGATAAAGCTGTTAATTACATGGTGCAGCCCAAGTGGAATTAATAGTCGATTTAAAAATCCATAAACGAAAACTCCAACTGCTCCAGCATCAATTATCCACTGACCTGCAGCCTGAATTATATTCTGAATTGGAGGCCAGATAAAACCAAATATTCCTGCCAGAACAACAGCTGCTGCCCCGGTTACAATTGGAACAAAACGTCTGCCACCAAAAAAGCCTAAGAAGTCAGGTAATTGAATATCATGATAGCGGTTATAAAGTGCACCAGCAGTTAAACCACCTATAATACCGGCTAAAACTCCCATATTGATATCAGGATTAATTGCCTGAGTACCATTAGTAATTACCAGATAACCAACTGCACCAGCCAGACCTGCTGAACCAGAACTGTCATGAGCAATACCAACTGCAACACCAATACCAAATAATAAGGCCAGATTATCAAAAATTGCAGAACCGGCAGCCATAACAAATGGAATATCAAAAACATCACCAGCACCCAGCCTGAGTAATAAAGCTGCTGCAGGTAAGACCGCGATTGGAAGCATCAGAGATTTACCAATACGCTGTAATTGAGAAAATAATTTTTTCAATTAAATCAACCTCCCTGTTATTTTAGTCAGATAAATTAAAACAATTTACTGTTAATTTCCCTCCCCCACTAAATATTCCCCTAATTAATAATTAATATAAATAATAGTAAACGGGGTTAAATTTTGTGAATATTAACTCTACTCTTAATTATACTCAACTGGAGTTTTGTTGTCAAGATAATCAATAATATACAGTAATTTCTATCAAAAACAAAAAAGCCGCTCTGATGAAATTTCACCAGAACGACTCTGATTAATACTGACTTATTTAATTTAAGAATATCTAAGAACAGCTATTAATTTTTTGGTCTTCCCTTATATTTTGTGTGCAGTAAGTGGTGTGATTCTCCACCTAAAGGTTCACCTAAAAACTCTTCGTAGAGTTTAAGAATCTGAGGATTCTCATGTGATTTTCTGATCTTACTGCTGTCATCAATATTTGCCAGTCCCTGAGCACGTTTCTCTTTCTTCTCATTTGTTGCTGGACGCGGCTGACCACCACCACCAACACAACCGTGAGGACAGGCCATAATCTCAATGAAGTCTAAATCACATTCACCCGCCCGAACTTTGTCTAGTAGCTTTTCAGCATTACCAAGACCATTAGCTATACCAACTTTAACCAGCCTATCTCCGATTCTCAGCTCAGCCTGGTTGATACCTCTAAAACCCAGGTTAAGTCTTTCTAGAGGCTCCCCAGTTAATTTTTCTTTAACGGTTCTTACCGCTGCTTCTGTAACTCCACCGGTCGTACCAAAAATAGTCCCGGCACCAGTTGACTCACCCATCAGCTCATCAAAATCTTCTTCTGGAAGCACATTGAAATTAATGCCCATTTCTTTGATCATCCGAGCAAATTCCCTGGTTGTTAATACTGCATCTGTATCTTTATAACCACTGGACTGCATCTCTTCTCTATCTTTTTCAAATTTCTTGGCTGTACAGGGCATTACTGCAACTGTATAAATCTTTTCGGGATCAATACCGGTCTGCTCTGGATAATATGTTTTACCTAAAGCAGAAAACATCTGCATTGGTGACTTAGCTGAAGATAAATGAGGTAATAGATCTGAATAATTATGCTCAGCATATTTAACCCAGCCAGGACAGCAGGAAGTAATATGAGGTAGCTCACCCTCACCATTTAACTTCTTTAAAAATTCACTTCCCTCTTCTAAGATAGTTAGATCAGCAGCAAAATCAGTTGAGAATACCTGGTCAAAACCAAGTCTTCTTAAGGCCGCGACCATTTTACCGGTCACTACTGTGCCAGTTTCCATTCCAAATTCTTCGCCAAGGGTCGCTTGAACAGAGGGGGCAGTTTGGACAATTACATGTTTATCTTCATCTTCTAAAGCTTTCCAGACCTTATCAATTTCACTCATCTCAGTAATTGCACCTACCGGACAAACAGTGGCACACTGACCACAGTTAGCACAATTAATTTCCGCCTGAGGCAGATCAAAAGCTGTAGTTACTATTGAATCAAAGCCCCGCTGAGTAAACTGTAGAGCAGAAACCCCCTGAACTTCTTCACAGATCCGGACACAACGGCCGCAGAGAATACATTTATTAGGATCTCTTTTTAAAGCAGGTCCAACTGTATCTAAATCATATTCACTTTTTTCTCCGGCATACTTTTCAACATCTTCTTTTTGAATACCTAATTCATAAGTAATATCCTGCAGTTCACAGTGCCCATTGCGATCACAGCCAAGACAGTCATTAGGATGATTGGCCAGTAATAATTCAACATTTTTTCTTCTAGCTTTTCTGGCCTTCATACTTCTGGTATTAATCTGCATACCTTCAGTTACAGGTGTTGCACAGGAAGCAAGAAGTCTTCCACTTTCTTCATCTTCAACCACACAGACACGGCAGGCACCATGCAGACTTAAATCAGGATGATAACAGAGTACAGGAATCTCTACTCCAATTTCCTTTGCCGCATCTAAAATCGTACTATCTTCTTCTACTTCAACAGTTTGCTTATCTATAGTTAGTTTAACTTTGCTCATTAATTTCCCTCCTATTATCAGAGTTTATGCCTGTGAAATTGCATCTACAGGACATTCTGGCTCACAGGCCCCACAGGCAATACAAACATCTGGATCTATTGTAAATGGACTCTTAATTTCTCCACTAATTGCATCTACCGGACATACCTTAGCACATTTTCCACAGCCTATACAGGCTTCTTCATCAATAACATAGGCACTTACTAAGTCAGAACAGACACCAGCTGGACAGTTGTGATCATGAATATGAGCTTCATACTCATCCCGGAAATATCTGATTGTACTTAAAACAGGGTTGGGAGCAGACTGGCCAAGACCACAGAGTGAAGTACTCTTTATATGCTCTCCCAGCTCAAGTAATAACTCAATATCTCCATCTTTACCTTCACCGTCAGTAATTCTATTTAAAATCTCTAACATTCTTTTTGTTCCCTCACGACAGGGAGTACATTTACCACAGGATTCACTCTGGGTAAAGTTTAAGAAGAACCTTGCTACATCAACCATGCAGGAATCTTCATCCATAACAACCATACCACCAGAACCCATCATTGTTCCGGCATCAAGCAGTGAATCATAATCAATCGGCAGGTCTAAATAATCTTCAGGTAAACAACCACCGGATGGACCACCAGTCTGTACAGCTTTGAATTTTTTGCCCTTACCAAGTCCACCACCGATCTCGAAAATAACTTCTTTTAGTGTTGTCCCCATTGGAACTTCAACTAAACCAGTGTTATTAATTTTTCCAGTTAAAGCAAAAACCTTGGTTCCTGAACTACCCTCAGTACCAATCGCAGAGAAGCTATCTGCTCCTTCATTTATTATATATGGAATATTTGCATAGGTTTCTACATTATTGATGTTAGTAGGTTTACCCCAGAGTCCTCTTACAGCTGGATATGGAGGCCTTGGTGTGGGCATACCTCTTTTACCTTCAATTGAGTTCATTAAGGCTGTTTCCTCACCACAAACAAAGGCTCCCGCACCTTTTTTGATATGAAGTTTAAAATTAAAGCCACTGCTGAAAATATTTTCACCTAAAAGACCATATTCTTCAGCATCCTCTATTGCTTTTTCCAGACGTTTAATTGCCAGTGGATATTCTGCTCTAACATAAACATAACCCTCATCTGCTCCAATAGCATAAGCTGCAACTAACATTCCTTCGATAATTCTGTGGGGGTCTCCTTCCAAAATACTGCGGTCCATAAAAGCACCCGGATCTCCCTCATCTGCATTACAGATAACGTACTTTTTATCTCCCTCAGAATTTTTGGCAAACTGCCATTTTAAACCGGTTGGAAATCCTCCACCACCACGACCGCGAAGACCAGCGTCTTTTACAGTATCAACTACTTCCTGGGGGTCCATTTCGGTTAAAACTTTTCCTGCTGCTTCATATCCACCCAGGGCAATATATTCATCAATATCTTCTGGATCTATTTGACCACAGTTAGCCAGCGCAATCCGCTGTTGTTTTTTATAAAAATCGATATCCTGATAGGATGGAATCTGCTCATCTGTCATTGGTTCTTTAAAGAGCAGTCTTTCTACTGTTCTACCTTTTAAAAGATGTTCTTCTACAATTTCTGCTACATCATCTGACTGCACCTCACAGTAAAATACACCTTCTGGATAAACGATCATTATTGGTCCTTTTTCACAAAATCCATGGCAGCCAGTTTCTACAATTTTTATTTCTCCACTTAAATCATTTGCAGCTAACTCTTCTTCAAGAGATTCTTTTAAAGTATTAGCTCCAGATGATACACATCCTGTTCCTGTACAGATTAATACATGGGAACGATAAATAGAATCCTTCATTTACAAGTGCCTCCTTATTATTCTTATTTGTGTCTGGCGATTACTAAATCACTAACTATATTGCCGTTAACTACATGCTCTGTAATAATTTTTTGTACGTCAGCTTCACTTAAATTTCCGTAAGTAATTTTTTCTTTGCCTGGCAGCTTAACATCGATCAGCGGCTCTTTTTCACACATACCTATACAGCCAGTCTGGGTTACTCGAACATCCAGATCACGTTTTTCAATCTCAGCCAGTACAGCCTTTAAAATATCTCTGGCACCTGCTGCAATACCACAGGTTCCCATTCCAACAATAATTTCAGCTCTTGTACCCTGATCACGCTTTTTCATTTCTTTCTGCACTTTATTTCTTAATTCTTTTAACTCAGCTAAAGATTTCATTAAAAAGCTTCACCTCCGCGAATTTCTGCTAAATTTTCTTCAATATATTCTCTAATCCAGGCAGTGACCTGCCGGGATTGAATTGAAAGGTCTTCCAATTCAGATTTAATTTCTCTAGTGTCAAATTTAAAACATTTTTCTTGATAATAATGCTGATAAACAAGATCTACCTGATCACCACTTGAAGCAACAAAGTTACTAATGGTTGTAGTTATATCTCCCAGGGGAGCTCGGTCAATATGATCATACTTAAAATCGGCAGTTACTCTGGTTCCCTGATTAATTTCAGAATCAATTTCAAAATCTCCTTCACAGCTTTCTGCAGCTGATTTAAATAAAGAAAGACCAAGTCCAACTTCTCTTGTTGTTCTTGAAGTAATAAAAGGATCAGTAATTTTTTCTAATTTATGCTGATCAATTCCACTACCATTGTCTTCAATAACAATCTTCAATAGATTGTCAGTTAGATTTTCTTCAATCTTTATTTTTATTAAATCTGCTTCTGCTTTCCGAGAATTTTCTATAATATCTAAAATGTGAAGAGATAATTCTCTCATTTTACTGATACTTTGCTATAATACCAGGAATTTTTTCCGGAGTTAAGCGGCCGTGAGTATCATCATTAATCATAATAACTGGAGCCAGACCACAGGCACCAATACAGGCTACAGATTCAAGAGTAAATTCTAAATCATCAGTTGTCTCTCCTGCATCAATCCCCAGTTCATCTTTAATTGCATTTAGGATACCTTCTCCACCTCGAACATGACAGGCTGTCCCCATACAGACCCTAATAATATTATTACCACGCGGCTGCTGGTGGAACTGACTGTAAAATGTCACAACTCCATATACCTGACTTAAAGATAAATTTAAGCCCAAAGCTATTTCTTTCATTACCTCTTCCGGTAAATACCCATATTCATCCTGAGCTTCCTGTAAAACTGGAATCAAATATCTTTCTTTTTTTTCATAACGGGATAGAATTTCTTGTACTGGTTCTAAATACTCAGCTAATTTTTCTTCTGTCATCTCTGCCATCAATAATTACCTCCTTGATAAATTAAATTAATTCGATTTTTCTTCCATCTTTTTTCTGCAGAGCCTTTTTAAATTCTGCAAAGGAAAATCCTTTTACTATCAACTGCTGATAGGCCTTAATTTCCCTGAGATAATGGCTGTCAGAATTCTGCATAAACTGCAGCTCCTTTAAAAAAGGAAACTTTTTTAATACACTTTCTTGATCAGTGTTTTTTGAAATCTCAGCTGTTTTAATATCAAGCCCGGTAGGGATAAAACCAAGCTGAGAAATAATACTGTGTTTTCGGTCCAGATGAGAGGGAACTGCTATACCTCCCAGTTCTTGAACCCTGTCAAGACATTCTTCTAAACTTAAGTCAGCTGCTGCAGCAAGCAGTCTTTTAACCTTACTCTGAAATTGATCATTATAGTCACATTTTATCTGTGGTCCAAAAAAGTCTTCATCATTTTCCTGATCCGGCAGCTTTTTATAAATATGCTGCTGCCATTTCAGCAGAGCCTTCAAATCTGGGAAATAGCAGAGGATGTGTATCTCCTCTTTTGTTTCAGCCTCCATTGCCGGAATGCATATCAAATTATGCTTTTCACAATGGTATTTAAAAACTTCCACATTTTCTGCACTATTGTGATCTGTTAAAGCTACAACTTCAATCCCCTGCATTTCTGCTTTTTTTACTATCTCCAGTGGGGTCATTAATAAATCACCACAGGGAGATAAAACAGAATGGAGATGCAGGTCAGCTCTTAGCTTCTGCATTTAAATATTACTTTCACAAAAGCTGCAGGCTAAGTCATAACTTTTTTTCTTAGTTTTTAGAAGATTGACTCCTTTTTGACAGGCTCTCTGAACAGCATTTTCTTCATAATCAAAGTTTTCTACCAGAATAACAGCAGAAAGCTCAACTAAGAGAGCCACCGCTACAACATTCTGATGCCCCTGAACAGTCAGCCAGAGATTATCTTTTTCTGCTCGTGCCATTACATTGCTCAAAAGATCACCAATATAGGCTCCGTCAATTTCTTTTTTTAAATCTGGACCAGCTACTACTTCTAAATCAAACTGATCGACAAGTTCTTTAACTGTCATCTGCTTCCTCCTTTTTAGATGCCATAACCGGCGGAAGTTCATTTGCCAGAATTGAAAGATCATCTGCCAGTCTACTGAGCTGTTTCCTCAGCATAAATATACAGTCAGTTCTGCTGGCTCGTTCATTGATCACATCTTCCGCAAAAGTTTTGCAGTCCGGTGCTCCACAGGCTGCACAGTCTAAACCTGGCAAAATATCTATTTCTTTCTGCAGCTGTTCAAGTTTCTGCATTGCTTTTTTAAAATTACTATCCAGTTTAGAAATATTATCTGCAGTAATCTTTTGGGAAAGAGCAAAATTATAAAATTCATCATCTTCTTTTTTTAATACCAAATTATGTTCTTGAGTTATCTGTCTAATTTTTTTGATTCTTTCTTCTAAGTTAAATTGAGCCTGAAATGGATTAATAACATTCAGCACTCCCCCAATACATCCATCCACACAGGAAGTGATTTCAAAATACCTGATTGCTTCCGGAATATTGTTTCTTTCGATTTCATTTAATAATTTTTTTGCTTTCTTAATCCCGGATACACTTAAAGTGTTTAGCTCCTGCCAGGAACGTAAAATACCTTCTTCTCCACCCTCACTACCCCAGATTGTAGCCAGACTAATCAGCTGATCCTCTTTCTCTTCCAGCTCAATATCAGCAAGTGATTCATAAATCTTTTGATAAATATTTTCTACCCCAATTGCCCCGGTTAAAAAACTTTTGTTCTGACCAATTGCTCTCTTAACTGTAGTTAATTTTGCCGGACAGGGAGTTAAAAAGAAAATATCTGGATCGATATTTTTTTCTTCTTTAAGTTTTCTTTCAACTCTTTCGGCAATCAATTCGACTGGGGATTTTAGAGGAATTAACATCTCAATTAAATCAGGATACTGAAGTTTAATTAATCTAACTATTACCGGACAGGATGTTGATATATAATTACCGGAATTATTATTTAAAAAATCAAGTGTTTTACGAGATAATGCAGCAGCTGCATCTGCTACATCAAAAACTGCCTCAAAACCTAAATTAATAATTGATTTTTTAATCTTCTGTGCAGGAATTCCCGCTGAAAATTGACTGTAAAAACTGGGTGGAATCAATAAAACAGGATATTCTGAGGACTCCATGATTTGATCAAGTTGATCTGTTTTAGTGTATTTAGCGTGATATTCACAGGCTCTGATACACTCTGCACAATCAATACATAAATCCTCTTTAATCCAGGCTTTACCCTGATGAACTCGAATTGCTTTAGTGGGACATCCCTTTACACAATTGGTGCATCCCTCACATTTTTCTTCTTTTAAGAGCACAGAATGCTTTTTGGTCATTATTAACCTCCTGCTGCGATTAGTTAAAGTTAATTTGCTAGATTAATTATTACTTTCACATGAGTTCCATCATCTTTTGATGATTTTACATCAATTTGATCTGCATAGCGCTTAACATTAACAAGGCCCATTCCAGCTCCAAAACCCATTTCTCTAATTTCATCACTGGCAGTTGAAAAACCTGCTGTAAAAGCCTTATCAAGATCTTCTATTCCCGGGCCACTGTCATCAACCCTTATTTCAAGTTCATCTTCTGAAATCAAAGCTGTAATTTCTCCCCCCAGAGAATGAATTACAACATTCATCTCAAGTTCATAGGTAATTATAGCTGTCTTACGAACTATTGCTGAAGGAACACCCAGTTTACGCAGAATATTCTTTAAATCACTTGAAGCCTCTCCCCCACTTTGAAAATCAAAGCTTTCAATTTCTTTATTTAATATCTGTTGTTTTTGCAAAGACAAAATCAACTCCCGACAATTATTTGGAGGTTTCTATAAAGTTCATCTCTTCCGGACCAATCCCATTTTTATACAAAAGACCACAGGCTTCAAATAAAGGCTTATCTGTGGAATATAAAAAGATATTTAACTGATTGGCCAGAGAAATTGTTTCTATCTGTGGATCCTTTCCCCTGACAAAAATAATAACCTGAATCCCAACCATCTCAGCGGTTCGAACAACCTGGGGATTTGTTAAACCTGTAAGCAAAAGTGTTTTTTCATTTGAAAAAGCAAGTACATCACTCATCAAATCTGCACCACAGGCATTTTTCACTTCCAGATCATCCTTTTCAGCAGAAGCTTCAAAAATAGTGTCTGTATTAAGAAGAGACTTGACAGTTTTTAGTTTCATTTTTAACCTCCATAGTTAAATAATATCTCATTTTTGTCATTTTTGCAATTTGTAAAATATTCCCACAAATAGTTTGTAGTGATAATTTTCACTTTAGTTAATAAAAAATTACTATCAAAAGTATATGATATTTTTTTCACACTGTCAAGAAGAAAAATTTAGCTCAATTAAGAAAAAATTATAATTCAATTAAGCCCAGACTTATTTCTATAGATTGATTAACATCTTCTATCACATCTTCACCTAAATGTGCAATGTGGCGCTGCAGTCTTTTTTTGTCTAAGGTTCTAATCTGCTCCAGTAAAATAACAGAATCTTTATCCAAATTAGTATAATCAGCTGGTATTTCAACATGAGTCGGTAGTTTAGCTTTATTAATCCGGGAAGTAATAGCAGCAACAATAACAGTGGGACTGTATTTATTACCAATATCATTTTGAATAACTAATACAGGTCTAACTCCTCCCTGTTCAGAGCCAACGACTGGATTTAAATTCGCGTAAAAAACATCACCCCTTTTTACTTTCAATTTTTTCACACTCCACCAGTCTCTGTTCATAACATAAATATGAGTAACACTCACTTGATAATCCTTCATCAGCTAACTGCTGATTAAGACCGGCCATTTTTTTATATCCATCTCTGAGATGATTACGAACTTCTTCTTTTTTCAATTCTTTTAGATAAAATTTAACTGCTTGATTTAAAAAGTTATTTCGCTGCTGATTATTATTTTTACAATAACGCTCAATTTCTTCCACCAGATAGACTGGCAGTTCTACATTAAGTTTTCTGCTTTCGGACAACTGACCCACCTCCACTGTTTTTAAGCTGTTTCTATTATATCATGCAGGGAATAATTATCAATTTTACAGCTTGATTTTTAAAAATAATTAAGAAAAAAGATGAGACTAATTAGCCCCATCCTTAAGTAGAGAAACATTTCGAACAAGATCTTCATTTACTGCAGCCATTTTTTCATAGCCTTTTACCATCTCTCTAGCGATTTCTTCTTTTTCAGTCTTACTAAAATTCTTTTTGCGGCGCAGCCTCTCCACTGATTAACCACCTCATTATAAAATGATTTTAGAACTCTTTTAGATAATGTAATTATATCTCAAATATTAAATGCTGTCAATCAAAATATCCAGCTTAATTACTGATATGACTGGAATGAGTTTAATATTTATAGCTCTGTAAAGCTATCCAAATAATTATAAATTATGGATATGACTTTTCTTCTCTTAAATTAACAGTTCTAAAGTTTATAATAGAGTCCGCTTTTTTTTATATATTTAAGCAGTTTTGCATAGGCATCATGCTCACAAATTGTGCTGCTGTCTCCAATGAAAATCATTTTCTTTTTGGCTCTGGTTAAAGCAACATTGAGTCGGCGCAGATCTCTTAAAAATCCAATATTATTTTCAGAATTGCTGCGGACAGCAGTAAAAACAATCATTTCTTTTTCTCTTCCCTGAAAAGCATCTACTGTATCTATTTCTACATTTTCGTAACTATTATGCTGATTAATCAAGTCAACCTGATCCTTATAGGCAGCAATTACTGCAATATCTGATTCTGAGAGAGATGATTTAAGAGCACGATCCAGGATATCAAGAACTATTTCTGATTCAACCGGATTGTCGTAAGAATTTGAACCTTCAAATGACCTCTCCTTTGCCTTCATCTCTTTTGTATCCAGAAATACCAGAGGATAATCTGAGTTAAGTGATTTTTCTGTAAAACAGTGCTCATCATTTATTTTCACTCCCAGATCACTCAACTTCTGGGCTGCTGCCGATTCAGCAGCTTTTAAACTATTGTTATAAAAGTAAATGCTGGAAAAGCCCATAATTTCTCTGTTCATTCTGTACTGAGTTTTGAGCAGTGAACTAAGCTCCCCCTGATAAATTTCCATCAATTTTTCAAAGAGAGATACTCTTAATCCGTTTTTGGCTGCTTCCTGATTAACTACTGTTGGCGGCAGCTGCTTGTGGTCACCAATTAAAATTGTCTTTTCAGCTTTCAGATAAGGAATTAAAGCCGCAGGCTGTGTTGCCTGAGTGGCTTCATCAATTACACTTAAATCAAATTTTCTATTTTCAAGTAATTCTGATCCGGCAGTGATATTGGTTGTACAGATTACATCAGCCTGATCCAAAAGTTCATCTACAGCTTTATTTTCAAGCCTCTCTATTTTCTTAAAATAATTATCTATTTTTTCCTGCAGTTCCAGCCAGCTGGCCATCTCATCTATTACTTCAGGACTTATTCCTCTTACATGATGTTCTAAATCTTTTTCAGCATAATTTTTAATTTCCTGGTCAGATAAACCTCTGCGGTATTTACCACCTGGATAGATATATGATTCCTGTTTATTTATTAAATCGGAAACTTCATCTCTTAATTTTTCAGCCTCCAGATAATCCGGATGCTCCATAACTACCTCATCAAGAGTATGCTGTCTCAGTTTTTTATTGACTCTAATTGGATGTCCAATTCTAATTACATTTAATTCTTTTTCGGCCAGCAGTTCCAGCAGATTATCAACTGCTGTGTTAGAATCTGCAGCTGCCAGAACTTTATCACCCTGTTCAACCGCCTCTGCAATCAGCTCGACTGCAGTTACAGTTTTTCCAGTTCCAGGTGGCCCCTGAATTAAATAGATATCTTCGGCAGCCATCGCTTTTTCTACAGCCTCTTTTTGTGATTGATTGAGACCACCGAGTTCTAAATCTGTTTTAACTGCAGCTTTAGGCTCTTTTCTTTCCAGCAGTATATCTCTTTTGTGCTCCTGCAGTTCATTTTTAGGGTGTTTAATTTTTTCAAGAGCAGTAAACATTCTCTGAAAAGTAGTATCGTTAACAAAGAGATCCAGTCTGACGCCTTTATTATAGATAAATTCAGGTGGATGACTCTCAAAAGCAACAGTAATTGAATAAGAAGTCTTTTCTACTACAGTTCCCGTAGGATTATCTGGATGTAATGGTTTATCTAAACTGATCATTACCAGATCTCCCGGTGTAATTTGAGTCTCTGCCAGCTTTTCTCCCTTATATTTTGAAGTAAATTTGACTAAAGGCCGATGACCAAAGGTATTGCCATTATCTTTTCCGTGCAGATCTAATAAAGCACGTCCTTTAGCCTGCCTCTCTCTGGCTGATAAATATTTAATTTCTAATTTATGTCTGTCTATCTCTTCCTGTCTCTCCAAATCAACTAAGTCATAAAATTTATTATAGTAATTTATAATTTCCTTATCAATTAAATCATCTGGATTCTTAGCACTTACCTGAACTTTAACTCCTCCGATCTGATTATTATCCATAGCTCTAATAATCTGAGGAGCTGATTCCCAGTTCACTTCTACTTCTGCCTTATTTTTACTCTTATCTATATTAATTTTACCAATATCATCACTTGCAGTCCCGGCTTCATTGATAAAAGCTCCTACAATATCCCCAGGACCAATTCTTTTATCTATTTCCGAAATTACCAAAGTTACCATAACTACACCTCCAGGTTTATCTTTTTTTGTTTTCTGGATCTTTAAAGACTCTGGTACCTACTGTATTTTTTTGTCCCTGATATTTGCCGCGATAAGGATTGTCAGCTTCATTATCCATTGAAGCAAATACCAGCTGACAGATTCTGCGGTCTGATTCTAATTTAATTGGCAGACGATTTGCATTATAAAGTTCCAGAGTAATCTGACCTTCAAAACCGGGATCAACCCAGCCCGCATTTTGAATAAAAAGACCCATTCTACCAATTGAACTTCTACCTTCCACAAAAGCAGTTAAATTATCGGGTAATTTTATATATTCTTTTGTTGTTGCCAGTAAAAATGAATGAGGAGGAATAATAATTTCTGAACCCCTCACTTCTTCATAATTAACTTCATCATTTAAAGTCATTAAAGGCAGAGAGTTTTCATCTACTTTTAAAAAATCATCTCCCAGCCTCATATCAACCGAAGCTGGTTGAATCTGCATTTCATCAATCGGATCTATAATCAATTCCTGATTTGCTAGCATTTTTTTAATTGTTTTATCTGATAATATCATTTTTAACTCCTCAAAATTATTTTATTTTATAAATCAGCTTTTAAATAGTACTGTAGATCTTTGGTGACAAATTTATTCGAATTTCTGCCAGACCTTCGACAGATTATCAATTATATCTGATGCAATAAGAGCATAATTACTCTTTTCAGCTGCTGCAAATTCTCCCGCTTTACCGTGCAGATAAACAGCAAGGGCTGCAGCCTCAAAACTGCTCATCCCCTGTGCCAGAAGAGCAGCTACTATGCCTGTTAAAACATCTCCACTACCTGCTGTAGCCATTCCATTACAGCCGCTGGTGTTGATATAAGCTCTACCATCAGAAGCAGCAGTTATAGTTGCAGCTCCTTTTAATATTAAATTGACTCCGTATTCAGCGGCAAAATCTCTGGCCACTTCAATTCGATTATTGTTAATTTCCTGAATACTCATCCCTGTCAGATTTGCCATTTCGCCGGGGTGAGGTGTTAAAATAACTTCACCTTTATAATTTTTTAATAATTTGAGATTCTTAATTGAATTTACTGCATCTGCATCCAGAATCAGCGGCAGTTCAAGATTCTTTAAAATTTTCTCCATCAAATCAGTTATTTCAGAACTTTTACCCAATCCCGGGCCAGCAGCAATGAGGTCCACTTTTCCCGAAAATTGCCTGACCTCAGCAAAGGAATCAGCACTAATCATTCCCTCTTTTGAAGACAGTGGAACTCCCACTACCTCTTCCAGTTGAACTGAAGTCTGGGCTTCAATCTCTGCTGCAGTTAAAAGATAAACCAGACCAGCACCACTTCGCAAAGCTGCCTTTGTACTCAAAAGAGGTGCACCGGTCATTCCTTTAGAACCTGCAATTACAGCAACTTTGCCAAAACTGCCCTTATGCCCATTATTTTTTCGTTTTGGTATTAAATTGGCTGCAGCCTGCTCTCCAAAAGCCTTAAGTCGATCACCATTTTGAGTAATTGTCTCCGGCTGAATTCCAATATTAATTATTCGAATCTGACCGCTGTAATCTCTACCTGGATATAAAAGCAGACCTCGCTTATAAGCCGCCATTGTGGCTGTATAATCTGCCTTTAGGGCTTCACCAGCTACCCTGCCGTTTTTTCCGATAATCCCCGAAGGTATATCAACAGCAAGTGTTAAAGGCTTCCTCTCCAGTTTCTGGTTGATCTGAGTAATAATTTTTTTTACACTACCTCTCAGCTCACCCTTAATTCCAGTTCCCAGCAGTGCATCAATAATCAAATCACTATTTTTTATTAAATTCAAAAATTCATTTTCTTTTAAATCATTAAATTGATAATCTTTAACCCCGTTTAAAAGGGCCAGCTCATAATTTTTACTGTTAACTCCTTTTAAGTCTTTAGCAGCTGTACTTAAAATTATTTCTGGCTGATAACCCCAATTTTTTAGTATTCGAGCCGCAGCCAGGCCATCACCACCATTATTTCCCTTACCAACTAAAACGATCAGCTTAAGCTCAGCCTCAGCTTTTGATTCAAATTCCTTTTCTATAATTTCTACTGCCAGCCTGGCTGTACCATAAGCTGCTGCTTCCATCAGTAAAATTTCCGGACAGCCAGCCTCAATAGTTTCCTGATCACATTTTGCCATCATTGTTGGAGTTAAAACTTCCATTTATTCTGCTCCTTCCATAACAACCTGAGCAATACTGAAGTCTTTTTCGTGAGAAATAGAAATAAAAATTGAGCTTACTCCAAGTTCTTGAGCTCTAACTGCAGTGCTGCCAGATAATTTAACTTCTGGTTTGCCTAATTTGTCATTTAAAACCTCAATGTCCTGCCAGCTGTTATTTCTCATTCCTGTGCCCAGAGCTTTTAAAACGGCTTCCTTAGCGGCAAAGCGTGCTGCAAAGGAGGGCGCTGAATTTATTTTCTGCTGACAGTATCTTATTTCAGCTTCAGTGTAAATTTTTTTTAGAAAGCGATCTTCATATTTTTCTATTAAGTCCTTAATTCGACTGTTTTTAACTAAATCAATCCCGGTTCCTAAAATCATATATTTCCTTTCTCAAATCAAAGTTATACTCAATCATTCTACTTTATAATTATATTAAAATTATGCGCTAAATGCAAAAAACCGGACCCTGTTACAGGCCCGGTTTAATGTCTGTTTTTGTCATATTTTATCGTTAATTGTTGAATTTAGTCTTTTATTCTACTGTTACACTTTTTGCCAGATTTCTGGGCTGGTCAATATCTTCTCCACAATTTAAAGCAGTATAATAGGCAAGTAACTGCAGAGGTATAATTGCCAGCAGTCCTGCAAAGTCCTGATTTAAAAGCGGCAGTTCGATTAAATGATCAACACTGTCTTTTTCGAACTTTTGATCTTCCTCAGTAATTAAGAGAGTTTCAGCTCCTCTGGCCTTAACCTCTTTTAGATTACTGAATAGTTTTGGAAATACATCCGCCCTACTGCCCAGAGCAACGACCGGCACATCTTCTTCTATCAGTGCCAGTGTTCCATGTTTCAGTTCACCGGCCGGGTAGGCCTCAGCATGGATATAGGATATCTCCTTTAATTTTAGTGCTCCCTCAAGCGCAAGAGTATAATCTGTATTGCGTCCAATAAAAAAGATGTTCTCTTTTTTTGCATATTTATCAGCAATCAATTTAATTTGATCTTTTGACTGCTCACTCAGCTGTCTGATCATCTCAGGTAATTTTATTAAATCAGAAGTATATTTAGCTTCAACTTCTTCACTTATTTCCTGACGCTGCCTCATGCCATCGATCAGCAAAATATAAAAAGCAGCAACCATATTAGTATAAGCCTTAGTGGAAGCAACTGCAATTTCCGGGCCAGCTTTTAAATAAATAACCATATCAGATTCTCTGGCAATACTGCTGTCACGAGAATTTGTAAGGGCAAGTACACTTGCTCCTTTATTTTTGGCCAGTCTCAGTGCAGCCAGTGTATCTGCAGTCTCACCTGACTGGCTGACTACAATCATTAAAGTCCGCTCATCAATAATCGGGTTACGGTAGCGGTACTCACTGGCAACCTCTACCTCTACCGGTATTCTAAGTTTATCTTCCAGCAGATACTTAGCCAGAGCTCCAGAATGATAGGCAGTTCCACAGGCTACAACATGAATTTTATCATAATTAGCAAGCCAGTTTTTATCAAGACCACTTTCACTTAAATCAATTTTGCCATCTTTTAAATTATCCTCCAGCAGTCTCTTTAATGATTCTGGCTGTTCATGAATCTCTTTGAGCATAAAATGCTGATAACCCTGCTTCTCAGCCATCTCTGCATCCCAGTCGATCTTTGTCTTTTGCTTATCAGCAATTAACTCATCAGCAAAAGAATAGATTTTAACCTCGTCTTTTCTGATATCAGCGATTTCTCCATCTTCTAAAATATAGAAATCATCTGTATGTTCGAGATAAGCTGGGATATCGGAAGCCAAAAAGTTTTCATTTTCACCCAGGCCGACAATTAGAGGACTGTCCTTACGAACAGCAATAATTCTATCTTTTTCTGTATAAGACATCACAGCCAGAGCGAAAGAACCTTCCAGTCTTTTTACTGCCTTAATTACTGCTTCTTTTAAGTTGTTCTGCTGATAATAACTTGCAATTAAATGCGCTGCAACTTCTGTATCAGTTTCTGATTCAAATTGATGGCCTTTTTCGAGCAGTTCTTCTTTTAACTCTCTAAAGTTCTCAATAATTCCATTATGCACAATAACAATCTTAGCAAAAGAATCAGTGTGAGGATGTGAATTTATATCAGAGGGTTTACCATGAGTAGCCCACCTGGTATGTCCGATTCCAGTCTCCCCATTAAAGATTTCTTTTTCTGCACTGGACTTTAATTTGTCTAATTTACCTTCTTTTTTAACAATTTTAACAGCCTCTTCTTCTTGAACTGCAATTCCAGCTGAATCATAGCCTCTGTATTCCAGCTTTTTCAGACCTGAAAGCAGTATAGGGGCTGCCTTTTTCTCACCAATGTAACCAACAATTCCGCACATATATTATCTTTACCTCCGTTTTTATTATTAATATTCAACTGTCAACTGTTATTTATTCCCTTTGTCTCAGCAATTGCCCGCTGATTTTGAGAAATAAAATTGAGGCAGAACAGCCACTACCTGAAGGCATCCGCCGAATATTCGATAACCTTCTTCCTCGTCCACCTGATTAAAATCCCGTCCCAATCAGGTTCTGGCGCTTTTTCTCTTCAATTTTTTTAATCACCTCCTTTTTTGGCTTTAACTCTCTGATTTGACATTTTTAACTAAATATCAGTCAGAACAGATTTATTTTATTATAAATTACTGTAAATAGCAAATTTTTAGTTCAATTCTTCACTAATTAATTCTTTCAGCTTATTTTCCCATTTGTTTAGAAGTTCTTCTTCCTTACCCTCAAGCATTACTCTAATCAGTGGTTCAGTTCCAGATGCACGAACAAAAACCCGACCTGAACTACCTATTTCCTCTTCCGCAGCTTTAATTTCAGCAGCAATTTTAGAATTCTGCTCCCATTCTTCTTTCTGGCTGACCTTTACATTTGCCAGAAGCTGGGGCCAGTAGCTCATAACTTCTTTTAGCTCTGAAAGTGACTGCTCTTCTTTTTTGATGATAGAAGCAATTTTAACCGCAGTCAAAATTCCATCACCGGTTGTATTATATTCACTAAAAATAATGTGTCCTGATTTTTCTCCCCCAAGTTTATAACCATTTTTCAGCATTTCTGCCAGCACATAGCGGTCTCCATTTTTAGTTATTACCAGTTCAGCTCCAACTTCAGCCAGACTTTCTTTTAAGCCCAAATTGCTGTATTTAGTTGTTACCACAGTTTTCTTATTTAATTTATCCTCTTTAAGCAGATCTCTTGCCGCAACAGCCATAATGTTGTCACCTTCAACAACTTCACCTTTTTCATCAATTAAGATTACCCGATCTGCATCACCATCATGGGCAATTCCTAAATCAGCGCCGGTTTCCACTACTTTTTTGGCTGCCAGTTCAGGAGCTGTTGAACCACAGTTAACATTAATTTCTTCACCATTAGGATGATTATTGATTACCACTACTTCGGCTCCAAGTGCTTCAAAAACAGCAGGTGAAGCCTGATAAGCCGCTCCGTTGGCACAGTCAATTACAATTTTTAAATCATTTAATTTTTTATCTGCACTTGCAATTACAAAATCAATATATTCATCAATCCAGCTGTACTTTTCTTCAACCAGACCAATCTCTTTATCAATTGGATAGGGGAGCTCTTCTGAATGATCATTAAAAATTAACTCTTCAATCTCCAGTTCAGCCTGATCACTTAGTTTAATCCCATTCTGATCAAAAAACTTAATTCCATTATCAGCAGTTGGATTATGAGAAGCAGAAATCATTATTCCCCCAACTACCTCTTTAGTTCTGCTTAAATAACAGACTCCCGGGGTTGGAATAATTCCCAATCTATAAACATCAATACCAACTGAAGTTAAACCGGCCATCAGAGCTGCCTCCAGCATATCTCCAGAAAGCCTTGTATCCTTACCAATAATGACTACAGGCCGCTTTTTATCTGAATTCTTACTCAAATAATAACCACCAATTCTTCCCAGCTTAAAGGCAAGCTCTCCTTTTAATTCATGATTGGCAACTCCACGTACACCATCAGTTCCAAATAACTTCTTTTCCAAAATATCCACCTCAATTTTAAAATTCTCGAATAAACTATTCTAATCTAATAGATTAATATAATATATAATCATAATTTAATTTTCTTCTGCAGTTACTTTAACCAGTATATAACCCGGATCTACTCCCAGCAGCCTGGCTGAACTCGGTAATTCAACCTCAATTATTTTCATATTATCACCTGGATCAACATTACGCAAATCAACATAAGCATTAAGATCTGATCTATTAATTTTAGAAAAATAGGAAATATAATCAATTCTGACTACCGCTCTTTCTACAGACATTGATTCCAGCTGATATTCCTCTGGGAGATTTCTAACTTCAATATCCAGTAAAAATGAAGCTGCTTGTTCTTCCCCATAATTTAAAACATTCGCTGTTTGATTACTGGCATAACCCCAGAGCAGAACAGCTATAAAAAAGGCAAGTATTAATTTTTTTTGGTTTTCAGTTAGAGAAAACATTTAGAGATGCCTCCTCATAAAAGATTTTTCTTTAGATTTTTCAAAACTGTGAGCAAGAGTTTCCCGCAGCTCAGCTGTATCAAGATGACGGCTCAGTTGTCCATTTTCGGCAACTGAAATGACACCTGTCTCTTCAGAAACCACTATTGCCAGAGAATCAGACTCTTCTGTAATACCGATAGCTGCTCGGTGTCTGGTACCCAGCCGTGGATTGATATCAGAACGAGTAGAAAGGTTTAAAAAACAGCTGGCTGCCTGAACCGTACCATTTTCGATAATCAAAGCTCCATCGTGTAGAGGTGACTGATGTTGAAAAATGCTGAGCAGTAACTGTTTGCTGATTTTGGAATCAAGCTCAATTCCTGTCTCGATATAATTTTTTAAACCAACTCTGCGTGCAATAACAATTAATGCACCAGTTTTTTTCTCAGACATTTCTGCTGTTGCCATAACAATTTCATTTATTTCTTTTGGTCCCCAGTTCTGCCAGAACTGTTCTTTGAGAAATCCTCCCCGCCCAATTTGTTCGAGAGCTCTCCTCAATTCTGGTTGAAAAACAATTGGCAGCGCTACCATAATAATGGTCAGAAAACTATCTAAAAACCAGTTAACTGTGTTCAGCTCTAAAAGTTGAGCAAATAAGGCAACCAAAAAAATCAGCCCCAGACCTTTAATCAGCTGAACAGCCCTTGTTCCTGAGATAATGTTGAGTAAATAGTAAATAATAAAAGCAATAATAAAGATATCTAATAAACTTGTTATAACTTTCCAGGACAATTTTATCACCTCTTAATTAAATATTCGTCAAAAGAGACTCTAAACCCTGCTTATTTTTCAAAACATCACAAAAAATTAAAATTTTAAAGGATTCCTCAAATTTTAATAGAAAATAATAGAGAGGAGGTGATATCTTGAAAAATAATATTTTTTCTGACCAGCGTCTCAATTATAAAGATTTTTTAATAGTTATTGCTGCCTGGTATTTTATCACACTGAGCAGTTATTTTATAATTGAAAAAGATTTTACAGCCTTAATCTATATCAATGAAATTCTTGCTTTTTCTATAAATGTTCTCTCTCATATTATATTTTTATTTATAATCTACAGCTATTTTAATCTGCTCTATGACTTTAGTTTTGCAGACCTTGGATTTAAATTTAAAAAAGATAAAATCAACTTAAAGGCACTTTTTATAATTTTTCTTCTTTTAACAGCTGGAGTAATTTTAATCAATCTTAATTATAGGCCCGAAGTTAAAAGCAGCTTTTTTCCCCTGCAGTTAGGAGAAAATATTTTTAAAATCATTTACAGTGATTTACCCCTATTAATTATGGTTTTCTTAATTCTTTTATTTACAGCCAGTGTAGAACAATTTTTATTTAACAAGATTATTTTCTCACTTTTTAATCTTTATCTACCTACTTTTTTAGCGGTGATTTTCAGCGGCTTATTTGCTGCGGTTCTTTTTTTGGAGTTCAACCCTGCTTTTATCTTAATTATTTTTATTTCAGTAGTTATCAGTAACTATCTTTATATCTGCAGTGATCATAACTTATTTACTCCAATTATTTTTTACAGCTATTTTTTAACTCTTTACATAGTTTTTATTTATGGTTTTGATTTTGTTATTATCTAAATTAACTTCTAGAAAAACAAAAGGCCGGCCAGAGGCCGACCTTTTAAATTCTTATTCAAATTAGACTTACTCCCACAGCTTAAAGATTTTATTTACCTGATCAATCTTGGCTGCAATTTTTTCATCATTATGATTATGATATAAGTCACCACTACACTTCTCACAATAGAGTGCACCAGACCAGTTCTGACTTCCACATACATTACATTTTACATTTTTGTTTCTCATTATTAAGCCCTCCTTATTAGTCTTATAGTATTATATGAGCTTAATTAGAGTATAGCAGTACTAATAATTACTGTCAAGTTAATTTATAAAAAAATAAAATTTGAAATTATTTGATAATTGTTCGTTTCTTCACTATATCTTTCCTGCCTGGAATGACAAAAGAGTCTTATTAAAACAATCCTATATTAAAGCAGGTCAGCTAGAATTCACCGTATAATTCTGTACCACAGTCAGGACATCGATTCTGATCAAGCATATTCTCTACCTGGTAAGCTTTTCTTTTAATTAACTTTCTACCACAGCTGCTGCAGTAAGTATCAGCAGTATTTTCAATAATTGCATTACCTAAATAAACATGGTCCAGATGTTTTTTTGCTTTTTGATAGGCTTTTTTCATCTTTTCCAAATCTGTTGGTGGATTATTCAATTTATAGGCTGGATGATATCTGCTCAGATGAAGAGGAATCTGACTGTTAATCTGAGCCAGCCATTTAAAGAGCTCTTCTAATTCATTCAGGTCATCATTCAAATCAGTAACGACCAGTGTTGTTACTTCTAAATGAATTTCCCGGGCAAGAGTTTCAATTGTCCTTTTTACAGGCTCAAATCCTCCCCCACAATTATCTTGATAAAAGTTATTATTAAATGCTTTTAGATCAATATTTGCCGCATCTAAAAAGGGAAGAAGCTTTTTTAAAGGCTTTTGATTAATAAACCCATTACTTACTAGAATGTTTTTCAATCCCTTTTCAGCAGCTATTTCAGCTGTTTCAAGCATGTATTCATAAAAGACTACTGGTTCTGAATAAGTATAGGCAATTAAGTCGATCCCTTTTTTGAGAGCAGTTTCAACAATTTCTTCAGGTTTAAACTCCCTCAATTCAGGCTTCTGCTGACTAATCTGCCAGTTTTGACAGAATACACAGCTCATATTACAGCCCCAGCTGCCCACAGAAAGAACTTTTTTCTGTGGGTAAAAATGGTAAAGAGGTTTTTTCTCGACCGGATCAACCCCCAGTGAAGATATCTGTCCGTAATTTAATGAATACAATTTACCATCAATATTTTTTCTAACCTGACAAATTCCAACTTTATTGTTTGAAATTTTACAGTTATGGGGACAGAGTTCACACTCAACAATACCGTTATCTTTGATTTGATAATATTGAGCTGGATATAGATCAGTCATTTTCATCAAACCTGCTTACAGTAAAACGATAAATTTCTACTGCGGCATCTTCTCGCAAACCAGCCTTTCTCTTGGCTACACTAAGCTGCTTTTCAACTGTTTCAATACCTTCTAAATCAGGCAGCAGTAGTCCTGTCTGATGTCCTCCTTTAACAAGAATTCCGTATTTTTTAGGATCAAGTTCCGATTTGTCTCTAATTCTTTCAGGTTTGGATAATATATCTACCGAAATTGAAATCTCATTTAATTCCTCTTTTTCAACTTCAGGAAAGCGGGGATCATTCTCAGCAGCTGTCATTGCATTGCTGACAATTTCATAAGCTGCATTTTTCTGTACCGGTCTAAAAGTGCCCATACAGCCTCTTAACTTACCATTTTTCTTTATAGTTACAAATACTCCTGCTTCCTTTTTTAAAATATCTGGCAGTTCAGCTTCCTCAAATTCAGCTTCTTTCCCAGAAATAATGTATTCTTCAACTGCTCTTCTGGCTAAATCTGTTATAAATTTTTCTTCTTTCATCATAATCACTCCTCACTACTAATTATATAAACTCCTAAATTGATTTAGTCTTAATAAAAACTGTGCCATAACCGACTCCAAAGGGGCCTTCATAAGAGTTAACCTCAAGTTCTAGCTCCAGGCCATCAACTGCCCCCAGCATAGTCACAATCGGCCTTAAACCGCATTCTCCAGCTTTCTCGACCAGTTCCTGATCGAAATTTAATATAGAATCAAAATCTTTTTCTTTAAAATACTCAATCAATTTTTCATCAAAAAGATGTGCCTCAGAATTATAACCTGCCGGTGCTCCCTTTTTTAAGCGGTGAGAAAGGTCACCACTGGCAATAACTGCTATCTTATAGCCAAGCTCAGCTGCAGTTCTCGCAATCTCCTTACCAATTTTAAAAAGCTCCTGGTAGGAGATAAAGCCAATAGAAATCGGAACTATTGGTAATTTTAGTCCGGCTTCTTCTAGATAATTTAGGGGTACCATAATTCCATGATCTAATTCCTGATCAATACCATAATTAATTAAGTCTTTTTTTCTTAAAGGCTGTAGGGCTAGATTTTTTTCACTGGTATTTTGAAGTAATTTTTCAGCAAAATTGATGTCAGATTTTTCTTTAAATTCTAGCTTTGAAAAACCAAAATCTCCAAAATTACCCTGCAGCTGATCCTTAATAATTAAAGAGGCTGTAGAACGAAATACAGGTCCATGGGGAGTAATAAAGACTATTAAATCAAGTTCATCTTTAAATTCAGCAATTTCTGCAGCTGTCTTTTTAAAACCCTGAACTGTTTTTTCTGCTTTTTTTAATTCTCTTCCTCCAATTTCCTCAATCACAATTGGTGGATGAGGCAGCAGAGCAGCACATTTAACACCCATCATTGTCACCTCCGCTAAAGTTAAGCTCTAAATCAATGCAGATAAATTTAATTTAACTTCCAAAAGATTAAGAATTCATATCTAATTCCTTCATCACTTATATTATACAACAAATCAACTAATAAAAAAACACCTCTAAAGCTACTTTTCGCTGATACATTTTATTAATTATAACTTGATTAATCCCCAAAGGCCTGCTTTTTCTTTTTTCTAATCTATTGAATATTTTATTTTAAAGCTGAGCATCAAAATGAGTGACTAAAAAATTATTTTATTATAACTTGATGAATAAAAGAACTTAGGGCAGACGAAGAGCACGGACGCTCTGAGCTGAGCCAGAAACAGGAGGTTTCTTTGCTCAGGCAGCTGTACTAAGTTCTTTTATGAGTCTTAGTTATTGTAATAATTTTTTTCTGGATCGACATTTTGTTGCTCAGCTTTAAAATAATTAACTAAAACTAAGATTAGAAAAAAGAAAAAAGCAGAGCCTGAGCTCTGCCTGTAATAAAATGAAAAATAAATATTATCTTTTTGAAAACTGTGGACTTTTTCTCGCTTTTTTGCGGCCGTACTTCTTTCTTTCAACCATACGGGAGTCTCTGGTTAAGTAACCAGCTTTCTTAAGTGGTCCACGGTAATCCTTATCAACTTCCAGCAGTGCTCTAGCAATTCCATGACGAACTGCTCCAGCTTGACCTGAAAGTCCTCC